>ENA-OWPP01002402-OWPP01002402.1-human-gut-metagenome-genome-assembly--contig:-NODE-2402-length-12907-cov-15.914255_pt1 | contig 12907 bp, 15 predicted proteins | sample MGYA00248265_ERZ651848 | MGnify/ENA primary metagenome ERZ651848 (study PRJEB26924, sample SAMEA4378233) | human gut metagenome | biome: human gut; feature: human-associated habitat; material: faeces... | reverse complement strand
CACCATGCCCATCTTCTGGCGCACGGCATCGATGTGGGCATCATCCACCTCGATGCCCTCAAACTTGATGGAGCCGCCGGTGGGGATCTCCAGCCGGTTCAGGCAGCGCAGGAAGGTGGACTTGCCGCAGCCGGAGGGACCGATCAGGCAGACCACATCGCCGCGGTAGATGTCGATATCGATGCTCTTCAGGACATCCAGGGTGGGGGTGGGCTGCTTTGCGCCCTTTTTGGTCTCACCGCCGTAGGTCTTGGTCAGACCACGGACTTCCAGGATCTTTTCAGCATGATTAGCGGTCACCTTGCGCCATCCTCCTCTCAAACTTCGACAGCAGCCATGTAAAGATCATGACTAAAATCAGATAGACCACTGCAACGCCCAACAGGGGGAACATGGCCTCGTAGGTACGGTTCATAATGCCCTGCGCCGCATACAGCAGCTCTTTGCCGCCGATGACGGTGATGAGCGAGGTATCCTTGAGCAGGATGATGAACTCGTTGCCCAGTGCAGGCAGCACCGCGCGGATGGCCTGCGGAATGACAATGACCACCATGGTGGTCATGTAGTTCAGGCCCAGGCTGCGGCCGGCCTCCATCTGGCCCGGGTCCACAGCCATCAGGCCGCCCCGGATGATCTCGGAGACGTAAGCGCCCGAGTTGATGCCCAGCGCCAGAGCGCCTACCATGGTAAAGTTGCGGCTGTTGTTGAAGATGACCATGCTCATGATCAGCAGCTGCACCATCATAGGGGTGCCACGGATGATGGTGGCGTACACCTCGCACACTGCGTTGAAGAAGCCCAGCACCGGGTTCTTGTGGCCGGGACGCTGCTGGTCGTGGGTCACACGGACCATGGCCACCACACTGCCTAGCACCACGCCCAGGGCCAATGCAATGGCGGTGACCAGCAGGGTGGTGCCTACGCCATCAATGTACTGGAGCCAGCGGTCCTTCAGGACAAAGGCCTGATAAAATTTGTAGAACAGCTCCTGCCCCATGTCCAGCCGGCCGCCGCTTTTCAGCAGCTGGCTCAACAGTTCGTATTGTGCGGCCATTCGCATCCTCACTTTCTTTTCGTCTGTTGTGATCTTGTCAGAATTTTGTAACCTATATCCCTTAAAAAAGGGGAGGTGCCCGGTGGGCCGCCTCCCCTTGAGGGGTCTGTTTACTCAGCCTTGATGTACTTGTCCACGATGGCCTGCAGGGTGCCGTCGGCCTTCAGCTCCTCCAGAGCGGCGTTCACAGCCTCCAGCAGAGCGGTGTTGCTCTTGTTCATGCCAATGGCGTAGTCCTCCTCGGCGTAGCTGGTGTCCAGGATCTTCAGGCCGGGGTTGGACTCCACATAGGCCTTGGCGGGCTCGTTGTCGATGACCACAGCGTCCACCTGGCCGTTGTTCAGGGCCTGCACGGCGGTCAGGCCGCTGTCGTAGGCCACCACGGCGTCATCGCCGAAGTCGTCGGAGCAGTAGATGTAGCCGGTGGTGCCGCGCTGGGTGCCGATCTTCTTGCCGGCCAGATCATCCGGGGAAGCAATGTCGGAGCCTTCGGGCACGATGATGGACTGGATGCCGGTAGCGTAGCTGTTGGAGAAGTCCATCACAGCCTTGCGCTCGTCGGTAACGGTAACGCCAGCCATGACGATATCGGCCTTACCCTGCTGCACGCTCAGCAGAGCAGCGTCAAAGTCCATGTCGTCGATCTGCAGCTCCAGACCCAGCTTGTCAGCGATGGCCTGAGCAGTCTCGATGTCGATGCCCTCAAACTCGCCCGCATCGGTGGTCATCTCATACGGAGGGAAGGCAGCGTTGGTAGCCATGGTCAGCTTGCCAGCCTCAACGGTGGTCAGCTCGCCAGCGGCAGCGCTGGTGGAAGCAGCTTCAGAAGAAGCAGCAGAGCTTGCCACGGAGGAAGCGGTGCTTGCGGAAGAACCACCGCAGGCGGTCAGAGCCAGAGCGGCAACGGACAGACCGGCAGCTGCCAGAAAGCTGCGACGAGAGATCTTTTTCATATTCAAACACTCCTCAAATGTACTGTATGTTTTTGCGGTACGCCGGAACGATGCGATTCATCGAACATCTGGCGAACGAATTTAGTATAGATTGTACAAATTGAAAAGTCAATACTTGTGCAAAAAAACTCATCAATTGAAACCGAATTGAAAACAATTATACAAAAAATGCGTTGAAGAAATGTATATATACGAATTATAGATATTTTGCGATCTCTTCTTTGCTCCGCTTTGGCACGCAGTAATCCCGGTTCTCGTCCAGATAATATTTTACGCCGGTCTCAGCCGTCAGCGGCACAATGTGAGCCTTGTGGGCCGGGTAGCCGAACGCCACCATGAATGCCAGCTTCTGCGGTTCTTCAATGCCCAGCAGTTCGGTGAGGGCAGGCTTGTTGATCGCGCCCATGATGCAGCTGCCCACGCCTTTGTCCCATGCGGCAAGGGTCATGTTGGCAAGGGCGATGCCGGTATCGGTGGCAAGGTCGCCGGGGATGGAAGTGTCCTGCACCACGGCCACATACAGGGTGGGCAGCTCGTCGGCTTTGGGCGTACCCTGCTCCGGCGGCAGATAGGCAGCCCACTTGACCAGCGGCTGCACCTTTGCCACCGCCTCGGGCTTGTTCACCACCACCAGACGCACAGCCTGACGGTTGGCTCCGCAGGAGGACAGGCGGACGGCCTCGATGATATCATCCACCACATCCTGCGGAACAGCTTTCTGTGCAAAGCGGCGGTAGGTGCGGCGGCTGACAAGAGTATCCATAACAGACATAAAGAGCACCTCCTTTATATAAGTGTTGTCAAAAGTATAGCAGATGCGGCAGAGTCTTGCAACGCTCCGGCGCAAAAAAGCTTGCACGTTGGGCAGTGATCTTGCCTTTTGCGACAGGCTGCAATTGCATCCGACAAATGATATATGGTAAAATATGGTAGAAGAAGGGAGGCGGCGCAATGGGATTGGCGGCAGGCATCGTGGGTTTTATTCTGGGGGTCAATGTGGGTTTTTTGTTTGCCGGGCTGATGCGGGCGGCAAGAGGGGAACATGAGCAGACAGAAGATGAAAACAAGACATGTTGAGAATGAATGAAAATAACGGAGAACAAAAAGGGCCGCTGTACGGGATGCTGTGCAGCGGCCCTTTTTGCCGGGCTTGACGGAACTTACGATTTTCTCTTGGTCGCTCCTGTTTTTCTGCATCCGGCGGAAAAAGATGCCAAAAACCACTTGACAAACTGTTACGGGGGGGGGGTATTATATAGGAAAAGCAGGCTCCACAAAAAAAGTGATGGGGGCATGCAGAAAAGATTGTGAGGTTGATTATTATGTCTAATATCTCTCGTCGTCAGTTCCTGAAGGGCGCAGGTGTCGCTACTCTGGCTGTTGCTGCTGCCGGTGTTCTGGCTGGCTGCTCTGGCAACGCTGGCCCCGATGTCCCCGATGTCCCCGGTGTGACCACTCGTCCTGTGCTGGTTATCTTTATGAAGGATGAAGGCGATGGTAAGACCAACGTTGTGGGTGAGACTGCCAAGATTGATGTTCTGAAGACCGAGAACTCTGTGAAGGTTGCTGACATCGATAAGAAGCTGCTTCCCGAAGATTACCATCTGGAGAACGAGAACGCTGTTGTTGAAATCCGCAAGGACGACAGCAAGGGTGAGTACATCATCGTCTTCGTGACTGATGTGACTGTGACTCCGACCAAGAAGACCATCGATGTCAAACTGCTGGAGCTGCCGAACAACTTCATTGAGGCTAAGGCTGAGGTTGCAGTCGATGCAACTGGCGTCAGCGCTGCTGATATTCAGCTGCCGGACGGCTACAAGCTGAGCACCGACTACGGCACGGCGGAAGAGCTGTTGAAGGTTCGTCCCTTCGGGACTGTCTTCATTGTGACCAAGCTCTGATTTCCTGGCACAGAAGTTTTTTGAAAAAACTCAAATAGCACCAACAGGGTGGCGGCCAACAAGGTCTCCGCCCTATTGGTGTTGTTTTTTTGTTGAAATTTTACTTGACAAACAGTTACCAGGGAGGGTATTATATAGAAAAAGCAGGCTCCACAAAAAAGTGATCGGGGCATGCAGAAAAGATTGTGAGGTTGATTATTATGTCTAATATCTCTCGTCGTCAGTTCCTGAAGGGCGCAGGTGTCGCTACTCTGGCTGTTGCTGCTGCCGGTGTTCTGGCTGGCTGCTCCAACGTGCCTGACAAGCCGACCCCGGGTGTACCGGATAAGACTGTGCATATCTACTACATGATCGGGGTTCAGCCGGTCAATGGTGAGCCTGTCGAGATCTCTGTCAATGGTCTGGCTACCTATGTCACCTACGAAACCATCCATGCAAACATTCCTGCCAATGCAGCTGCTGACTACGATTGCGCAAAGAAGAACTACGATATTGAAAAGGATGGCACAGTTACTGTCAAGCTGCAGAAAAAGGCATCTGCAAAGCCTACGAAGACTGTTGAGATCAGATATTAGGAGGGTACAAATCCGGTCGGCGGCACGGAACTCATCTACTCTCTGGATGTTGATGAGGAGGCAACGGTGGTCAATCTGAGCAAGCTTGGACTTGAGAAGACTGACTATAAGCTGGCTGATGGTACGGAAAACAGCGGCATCATTAAGACCGAGGGTAAAAAGTTCTACGCAGAGGTCTACCTTCAGAAGAAGTAAATCTCTCATAAAGCAGTATGAAAAAGAGAGCTGCCGCAAAACAGCTCCCTGAATCGATCACGCACAAAACCCGGAACCTTTTCGGGGCCTGAATGGCTCAGAAGGGTTCCGGGTTTCTGCTTTTTTCGCAGGATGCCGATGTGTTTTTATTTTGTAGCAGATATGCTGTATTCGTAAACATCACACTTTGTTCCGGTGCCGCTTGGGAATGGGCACGCTGAGCACCAGCGTGATGCCGATGGCCAGCGCAACCGCTACCTTAAAGGTGCTGATGCCGTTGGAAAGGGCCAGCGCATTGTTGCCCTGTATAAAATAGTAGGCGGTGTAGTAGATGCCCGCACCGGGCACCAGCGGGAAGATGCCGGACAGCAGGAACACCGTTACCGGCATTTTAATCACAATGGCAAACACGCGGGTGAGCAGGGTGAGAGGAATGACCGCCAGCAGGGAGGCTGCGGCACTGTCTGCCCCCAGCATCACGGCCAGCTCGTAGACAAACCAGCCCACGGCACCCACCAGCCCGCAGAAGAACAGGCTTTTGCGCGGACAGCCGAACAGAACGGCAAAACTCAGGGTGCCTGCGCCGGCAATAAAGAACTGCGCCGCCAGCTCCCCAATTTGTGTACTGGTGAGCATCATGCGACCACCACCCCCGTAAAGAATGTATAAAGGCTCAGCACAAGGCCGGTGCCAATGGCAATGCTGGCCGCAATGAGCAGTGCATCGATCATGCGGATGGTGCCGGAAAGGTAGTCGCCTTGCACGAAATCCCGGATGCCCATGGTGAACGCGATGCCCGGCGTCAGGATCATCAGCGAACCGATGATGGCATGGCTGGCCGGTGTGCCCAGCACTCGGCAGGCCAGAATGCACGCCAGCGTGATGAGCGCCGCACAGCTGATCTTGCAAAAGCCGCCGGGCAGCTCGTGCTGCTCACACAGCAGCAAATAGCCGCTGGCAAGAAAGCCTGCCAGTGCCGCCGCCAATGCGCTGCGCAGCGTGCCGCCGAAGATCAGCGCAAAGCAGAATGCACCGCACATGCCGCTGACCAGCTGCACCCAGTCCTTGGGGAAGGGGATGCGCCGTGCCAGCACAAGGCGGCTCTCGGCCTCGTCCAGAGTCATATTGCCCTCGGCGATCTCGCGGGAGAGGGCGTTCACCGCCGCCACCCGGCTCAGATGGGTGGTACGGCTGGGCACGTTGCGCACCTCGCTGATCTCGGCGGTGCCCGCACTGGCAAAGATGCCGTTGGTCAGCACATAAACGTGGAACTCCCGCAGATGGAACGACCGGGCCATGATCTCCATGGTCTGCTCCACCCGGAACACCTCGGCACCGTTTTCCAGCAGGGTCTGCCCCGCCGCCATGATAAAATCCATGATGCGGCGGCGCAGTTCTTCATCCGGGAAAACCTCGCGGCTGTTCATTGCCGCACCTCCTTTATAAATAATGCTGTCTTATTCTACCATGTCCGCGGCTGGCGCACAAGATAAAAAAACGCAATTTCCTACTAAAAAACTTCGTTGTAGGTGTTGACAAATCCGGTCGATTGGATTATTATAAATGCAATATCACAAAAATGGCTGTGAAGAGAAGAGTAGGCCTTCGCATTGATCCTTACCAGAAAGCCCGGGCGATGGAAAAGGGCAGGAAACAGGAAGCTGAAAATGGTCTCGGAGCTGTGCAGGCGAGGTGCATGAGCGCTAAGTTTGCAACGGGATGCGCCCGTTACAGCGTCCGGCTGTAAGCAGCAAAGCTGCCGCAGCATTGAGGCTGTGCCCGCAAGGGTACGGTAAACCAAGGTGGTACCACGGAAGTATGTTATGCTCCCGTCCTTGTCTGAGCGTTAGCTCAAGGTCAAGGACGGGAGCTTTTTTCATGCATCCGTCAAAGGCCCTTAGCACGGAACTGTGCCGTGCGGGCCGCTGTACATTATAATAAGCAAATAGAGAGGGAACAAAACTATGATTACTCGTCGTGATTTTCTGAAAGTTACCGGAGCTGCAGCTGCTGCAGCTGCCCTGACCGCATGCGGCGGTTCTTCTTCCACCGCATCTTCTGCTGCTTCCGGCACTGCTTCTTCCGCAGCTTCTTCTGCTGTGGCTAAGCTGGACAAGGTGAAGGTGGCTGTGCCCAACGACACCACCAACGAGGCACGCGCCCTGACCCTGCTGGAGAAGAACGGCTTCTTTAAGCTGAAGGCTGATGCAGGCCTGACCGCAACCGCAAAGGACATCGAGGAGAACCCTCTGAATGTTTCCGTCGATGAGGTCGAGGCTGCTCAGGTGCCCAACGTCCTGCAGGACGAGGACTACGCCGTCATCAACTCCAACTACGCCATCTCCGCTGGTCTGGACCCCATGACCGATGCTCTGGCAATGGAGGACGGCACCTCTGCTTACGTCAATATTCTGGTCTGCAAGGACGGCAATCAGGAAGAGCCGAAGATCAAGGCTCTGGCCGCTGCTCTGCAGAGCCAGAAGGTGAAGGACTTCATGGATGAAAACTACAAGGGCGCTGTGGTGTCCGTTGTGGAGAACCCCACCGACGGCTATGACTCCTCCATCGACTACGATGCACTGAACGGCGAGACCGTCAGCTGCGCTGCTACTCCGGCTCCTCACTGCGAGGTTCTGGAGATCTGCAAGGACATTCTGGCCGAAAAGGGCATCACGCTGGATATTCAGGAGTACGACGACTACATCATTCCCAACAACATCGTTGAGGACGGCCAGTGCGATACCAACTATTTCCAGCATCAGCCGTATCTGGACGACTTCAATGCAGAGCACGGCACCCATCTGGTGACGGTTGCCGGCATCCACGTGGAGCCTATGGGCATCTACGGCGGCAAGCAGGACAGTCTGGCACCGATCGAGGGTTAAGCAAACTCCCCCAGTCACCTTGCGGTGACAGCCCCCTCGGGGAGGGGGCCTTTGCCTGACCGTTCTGTTTCAGGCTCCCTCCATGAGGGAGCTGGCAAACCCGCAAGGGTTTGACTGAAGGAGTTTATTCAACAGCAAGGAGCAATTTCTGTGATCGAGATCAAACATCTTTCCAAGACCTTCCAGATGAAGGACGGCGCGGTGAATGCGCTGAAGGACATCAACCTCACCATCCCGGATGGTTCCATTTATGGCATCATCGGCATGTCCGGTGCGGGCAAATCCACGCTGGTGCGCTGCATCAACCTGCTGGAACGCCCCACCGAGGGCAGCGTTGTGATCGACGGTACCGCTATGGAGACTTTAAACGCAGCCCAGCTGCGTGAGCGCCGCCGCGATATCACCATGATCTTCCAGCAGTTCAACCTGCTGATGCAGCGCAGCTGTCTGAAGAACATCTGCTTCCCCATGGAGCTGGCCGGTGTGAAAAAGGCGGATGCCGAAAAGCGTGCCAGAGAGCTGCTGGAAGTGGTGGGCCTGCCCGATAAGGCCAACGCCTACCCGGCACAGCTGTCCGGCGGCCAGAAGCAGCGCATTGCCATTGCCCGCGCACTGGCAACGGACCCCAAAGTTCTGCTCTGCGATGAAGCCACCAGCGCACTGGACCCCAACACCACCCATGCTATCCTGACCCTGATCAAGGACATCAACAAGAAGCTGGGCATCACGGTGGTGGTCATCACCCATCAGATGAGCGTTGTGGAAGAGATCTGCGATCACGTTGCCATTCTGGACGGCGGCGTTGTGGTGGAGGAAGGCTCCGTGCAGGAGATCTTCTCAAACCCCAAAACGCCCGCAGCAAGGCGTCTGGTGGCCCCCAATGGCGGCAGCGCTGCGCGGGACCTTTCCAGCTTTGCCCCGGACGACCATGTGGTGCGCGTCACCTTCAACGGTTCGTCCACGGCAAAGCCGCTGGTGGCAAGCCTTGCCGCAGAAAAAGGCATTCTGGTGTCGGTGCTCAGCGCCGATACCCGCGACCTGAGCGGCCAGTGCTACGGCTCCATGCTGCTCAAGCTGCCCACTGATGTGGAGCAGGCAAAGCAGGCTGCGGCCTATATGCGCGCCCAGCCCGGCATTACGGTAGAGGAGGTGACCGGCGAATGAGTATTGCAGATTACGGCTTTGCCATCTGGGAGACCTTTTATGTGACGGTCCTTTCCACCGCGTTTGCGCTGGTGCTGGGCCTGCCGCTGGGTGTGTTGCTGGTGGCCGGTGATAAGGACGGCATTCTGCCGCTGCCCGGCTGGCTGATGCACATTCTCAACATCGTTATCAACATCCTGCGCAGTGTTCCGTTCCTGATCCTGATGATCTGTGTATTCCCGCTTACCCGTGCCATCGTGGGTACCACGGTGGGTACCAAAGCCACCATCGTTCCGCTGGTGGTGGCAGCCTTCCCGTTCGTGGCACGTCTGGTGGAGACCAGCCTGCGCGAGCTGGACGAGGGCGTGGTGGAAGCGGCCCAGAGCATGGGCGCAACGCCGTTCCAGATCATTACCAAGGTGATGATCCCGGAATGCCTGCCCGGCCTGATCTCCAGCATGACCACCGCACTGACCACCATTCTGGGCTACTCGGCCATGTCCGGTGTCATTGGTGGCGGCGGTCTGGGCAAGATCGCTTTGTCCTACGGCTATTACCGCTACCAGACCGATATCATGATCGTGTGTGTCATTTTGCTGGTGCTGATGGTTCAGGTGTTCCAGACGTTGGGCACTGCTTGGGCCACCAGAAGCGATAAGCGGCTGCGGAAGTAACTCCTTCAGTCGCACTTCGTGCGCCAGCTCCCCCGGAGAGGGAGCCTCTGGCGAAGAGGAAAACTTTCCGGTATTGCCAAAGCCGAAAGGCTTTGACGGAAGGAGTCCTCTCCTCATTTTGCCCCCGAACGGGAACTAAAATTTAACGTTTCAATTCCCCGCCGGAGGCTGCAGCACTCCTGCGGGGAATTGTGCTATATGGACAAACCCAGTAAAGGAGTATGTAGTATGAATCGCGATACCATCTGTGTGCAGGGCGGTTACACCCCCGGCAACGGCGAACCCCGCCAGATCCCCATTATCCAGTCCACCACCTTCAAGTATGCCACCAGCGAGGATATGGGCAAGCTGTTCGATCTGGAAGCTGACGGCTACTTCTATTCTCGTCTGCAGAACCCCACCTGCGACCTTGTGGCTAAGAAGATCTGCGAGCTGGAAGGCGGCACGGCCGCAATGCTGACCAGCAGCGGTCAGGCTGCAAACTTCTTTGCCCTGTTCAACCTCTGCGAAGCAGGCGACCACATCGTGGCATCCAGTACCATCTACGGCGGCACCTTCAACCTGATCTCCGTCACCATGAAGAAGATGGGAATCGATGCCACCTTCGTTGATCCGCTGTGCACCGAGGAAGAATTGAACGCCGCATTCCGGCCCAACACCAAGGTGGTGTTCGGCGAGACCATCGCAAACCCGGCTCTGACCGTGCTGGACATTGAGAAGTTTGCCAAGGCTGCTCACGCCCACGGTGTACCGCTGATCGTGGACAACACCTTTCCCACGCCGGTCAACTGCCGCCCCTTTGAGTGGGGCGCGGATATCGTGACCCACTCCACCACCAAGTACATGGACGGTCATGGCGCGGTGCTGGGCGGTGCTATCGTGGACGGCGGCAAGTTCGACTGGATGGCCCATGCCGAGAAGTTCCCCGGCCTGTGCACCCCGGACGACAGCTACCACGGCATCACCTACGCCGAGCGTTTCGGCAAAGAGGGTGCCTTTATCACCAAGGCTACCGCACAGCTGATGCGTGACTTTGGCTCCATGCAGTCGCCCATGAACGCCTACATGCTGAACCTCGGTCTGGAAAGCCTGCATGTCCGGATGCAGCGCCACTGCGCCAACGGCATGGCTGTGGCAGAGTTCCTTGAGAGCCATCCCAAGGTGGCCTACGTGAACTACTGCGGCCTGGAGTCCAGCCCGTACCATGCACTGGCGGAGAAGTATCTGCCGAATGGCAGCTGCGGCGTGGTCAGCTTTGGTCTGGCCGGCGGCCGTGAGGCTGCAAGCATCTTTATGAAGAACCTGAAGCTGGCAGCCATCGAGACCCATGTGGCCGATGCCCGCACCTGCTGCCTGAACCCTGCATCCAGCACTCACCGCCAGATGAACGATGAGCAGCTGAAAGCCGCCGGTGTGCCCGCAGAGCTGGTGCGCATGAGCTGCGGTCTGGAAAGCAGCGAAGACCTCATCGCAGATATTGCACAGGCGCTGGATAAAATCTAAAAGGTGAGTTCAGCAGCATCTATCGGTTCCGGCCCTTCTCGTAAAAACGCGTTTGGAGCGCCCCGCAGGGCGCGACAAACGCAAAATATAAAAATAAATTCCGCTGAAGATAGCCAGAACGTCAGCGGAGGCTATTCTAAATCGTTAGGAGTACGAACTATGCCGCTGATCATCCCCAAGACCCTGCCTGCTTACGATGCCCTCTACAACGAAAATATCTTCGTCATGCATCGTGAGCGCGCCCTTGCCCAGCACATCCGCCCGCTGGAGATCCTGATCCTGAACCTGATGCCCACCAAGATCACCACCGAGACCCAGATCGCCCGTCTGTTGGCAAATACCCCGCTGCAGGTGCACATGACCCTGCTGCAGACGGCCAGCCATGCGGCGACCCACGTTTCGGCAGCACACCTCGAATCGTTCTATAAGAACTTCAACGAGGTGAAGAACAACCGCTACGACGGCATGATTATCACCGGCGCACCGGTGGAGACCATGGACTTTGAGCAGGTGGATTACTGGCCGGAGCTGTGCGAGATCATGGACTTCAGCGAGACGAATGTCTACTCCACCCTGCATGTGTGCTGGGGTGCACAGGCTGGCCTGTACTACCACTACGGCGTGCACAAGCAGCTGCTGCCGGAAAAGATGTTCGGCGTGTTCGAGCACCGGGTCACCCGCCCGTCGAACCCTTTGGTGCGCGGCTTTGACGAGGTGTTCTATGCGCCCCACAGCCGCCACACCGGCATCAGCCGCGAGGATGTGGACAACTGTAAGGCTCTGCGCATCCTTGCCGAGAGCGATGCGGCCGGGCCTTTCCTTATGAGCACCGAGAACGGACGGCAGATTTTTGTCACCGGCCACCCGGAGTACGACAAGTACACGCTGGATTCAGAGTACCGCCGCGATGTGGACAAGGGCCTGCCCATCCATGTGCCGGTGAATTACTACCCGGACGATGATCCCACAAAGCCGCCGCTGTTCCGCTGGCGTGCCCACGCCCACCTGCTGTATGAGAACTGGCTGAACTACTACGTCTACCAGAACACCCCCTACGATCTGGGCGAGATCCAGCGCGTAAAGCACGAATAAATGCACAAAAACCGGTATTGCGTCAAAATTGCGCGATACCGGTTTTTATGCTATACTGTTCCTGCGGCCCTTCTCCATTCCCCTAACCGCGGAAAGGAGGTGAACCCCTTGGAAACTCTCTCTACATTTATCCAAACCGTTGCCGCGCAGGTAGTTGCCTACTATCTGTGCACATGGATCGACGGTAAGATCGGCAAGGGCAGCAAACACTAAAAGAAGCCCCCGGTACTGACACTACCGGGGGCTTCGTGTTTCGGCATGAACCCGATGGATTCAATCTCTCTACATTGCCTATCTTTAGTATATGCAGTTTTGGGCAAAAGTCAAGCGATGAAATGCAAATTATTTTTTACGCCTTACCGGCTTTTTCTTGCGCACACTGTAGCCAAAGGTGCCCAGCTTTTTGCCCAGTGCCAGATATTCGCCGTGGCTGTAGACGATGAGCTTTGCCTTTTCGAGACACAGCTTGCCGTTTTCGTCCAGCAGGCTTTCGTCCACATCGCAGGCTGCCACTTCGGCAAGGAACAGGTCGTGGCTGCCCAGCGGGATCACCTGAGTTACCTTGCATTCCAGATTGACCGGGCTTTCTTCCAGAATGGGGCAGTCGGTCAGCACGCTGCCGGGGGCAGAATGCAGGCCGCAGGCGGCAAATTTATCCACATCACGGCCGCTTTTCACGCCGCACCAGTCCACCGAACGCACCAGCGCTTCGGTGGGCAGATTGATGGCAAACTGTCCGCTTTCCTGAATGAGGTGGTGGCTGTAGCGCTCCGGCCGAACGCTGATGGACACCATGCTGGGCTGGGTGCAGATGGTGCCCGTCCAGCCGATGGTGATGAGATTGGGCTTTTCCAGCCCGCCGCAGGACACCAATACCGGCGGTTCCGGGTTCAGCAGGGTGCTGCCCCGCCAGCTCTGTTTGCTCATCC
>ENA-OWPP01002398-OWPP01002398.1-human-gut-metagenome-genome-assembly--contig:-NODE-2398-length-12923-cov-2.393301_pt1 | contig 12923 bp, 8 predicted proteins | sample MGYA00248265_ERZ651848 | MGnify/ENA primary metagenome ERZ651848 (study PRJEB26924, sample SAMEA4378233) | human gut metagenome | biome: human gut; feature: human-associated habitat; material: faeces... | reverse complement strand
ATATCTTTACTTACTCCTCTTGCTCATCGGTTTATTGCTTTAATTGGTTACAGTATATGCTGACATTTTCCATTTGTCAACTGATTTTTTTATTTATTTTTGCAAAATTTCGCAATTGTCTCAATTACTTTTTTCATCTGGAATGGCTTCGACAGATGTGCATTCATTCCTGCTTCCATACATCTTCTGGCATCCTCTTCAAATGCATTCGCCGTCATTGCAATGATCGGAATATCTTTTGCATCCTGCCGGTTCATTGCACGGATCCTTTTCGTTGCGGTGATTCCATCCATGTTTGGCATCATAATATCCATCAGGATCGCATCAAAAGTTCCTGGTTCACTTCTGGCAAATGCACCGACCGCCTGCTGTCCATCCTTCACCAGAGTAATGTGGGCGCCTTCATCCTTCAGCAATACCTCTGCAATCTCCGCATTCAGCTCATTGTCTTCTGCAAGCAGAAGATTGAGTCCAGAGATACTCGGAGTCTCCTCTGCAGGAAGGCTCTCCACCTTTTTCTTTTCCTGTGTCACCTCAAAAGGAAGCGTGATGATAAATGTACTACCCTTTCCCTCTATACTGCTCACTTCGATTGTACCATTCATTTTGTGGACAAGTGTATTGACAATTGCCATTCCAAGTCCGGTTCCATTATAAACACTTCTTGCGTCCGTATGCTCCTGTGCAAACGGTTCAAAGATATGCTTCAGGAATTCCTGGCTCATCCCTCTTCCCGTATCTGAAATGATCCATCGATAGGTGACAATTCCATCCTTCAATCCTAAATTTTCCAGACGGATCTTTACTTTTCCACCGATCTGATTATATTTCACACAGTTCCCATATACATTCAGGAAAAGCTGACGGACATGTAACGCACTCGCATACACATACGGGAACTCTACCTTATCCGATGTTCTGTCATACTCTATGTTAACACCTGCTTCTGCTGCACGTTGCTCCATGATCGTCAGAATATCCTGCGATAACTCATTTAAATTTACCACATCATGTGCCAGAACCATCTCTCCACTTTCCAGTTTGCTCATCTGCAACACATCATTGATCAGTGCCAGAAGATGATTGGCTGCTATCAGCATTTTCTCCCGGTTTTTATCTACCTGTTCTCTGTCCTCCGGATGCTTCGCGTCAATCTTAAGTAAGCCGACAATTCCATTTAACGGTGTCCTTATATCATGGCTCATCCGTGAAAGGAATCCTGTCTTCGCTGTGTTTGCCGCCTTCGCTTCCTCTGCCGACTTCTTGATTTCTTCTGCGTAACGCGCCTCTTTATAACTCCGCATTCCACGCTGCCAGTACAATATCGCGATCAGGACCGCAAGGAGTGCACCCAACAGCCTGTTCAGCCAAATCTGTGATTTGGAATACCATCCTTCTTTCGGGCAGATTTCAAAATACCAGGTATCATTCGGAACCTCACATGCGACTTCCAGAGCATTATCCAGCACCGGTTTCTCGCATTGCGCAATCGTGAGCTTTTTACCTGTGACAGGATTCTTTTTCCATACCTGATAATAATAAGATGCTTCCTCCAGCTCGACCTCGTCTATAAATTTCTCCCAGTCAATAACCAGAATCGTAAATCCCCAGAATTCTTCCTGCCCGTTTTCTCCTTTCACATAGACCGGATCGAATAATAATGCGCCCTCTCCACCCTGCACCAGCTGAAACGGACCTGCGATCGTATATTCTCCACTGTCTTTTGCGATCGTCGCACTTGTCTTCCGATCCGGATCAGTAAACATGTCCAGTCCCATTGCTTCTTCGTTCCCGCTCAGCGGATACACAGACGATACAGTACCGCCTTTTGCCAGTTCGATCACATCGATCACATCATCATCGGCCATCATAAACCCGGAAAGCTCCGTAAAATTTTCATCGGATATCGTACTTCCAGACTCAATGATCTGTTTCAGCAGATCGGATTTTGACAGATATTTATTAATCTGCGCCTCTATTCTCCGGACAGTAGCCTCCGCTGTATAAGTTGCTTTTAGTTTTTCTTCATTTATACGGTTCATTGTCTGCAAATGCACCGCACAGTTTATCCCGATAAAAATAACAATAAATACCAGTATTGTCTTGTTCCGGATTCTCCCAGTATATTTTTTCTTATCCATAGCTGTATTTTCTCTTAGTTGTCCTCCAGTGCAAACTCTGCAAATTTCTCCATCTCTTTTGTCTTGAACTTATTTTTATGATAGAAAATCTGACGATACATCGTAATTTCTATATCTTTCACATCCAAAAGTGTGAGTTTCTTTTTCTCAATATCATCTTCTACTGCAAAACGTGGCAGGAATGAAACGCCTCCCCCACGCATCAGCATTTTTTTGATAAATGCAGTATCACTGATCTCCAGCATCGGAGAAAGCTCTTTTCTTCTTAACGCCAGCTGACCATCAAGTGCCTGCCTGTAATTGGCATTGCGCTCTGTAAGATAAAAAGACTCTTTCAGCAGATCATCAAGCAATAAATTTCTTTCTTTTGCCAGCCGGTGACTGACTGATGTCACAAACATAACCGGTTCTGCCTTCTCCATCACCTTGATCCAGTTGCTGTCCCATCTTGGTGTATCCAGAATATAGATCAGATCCAGTTCATTATGTTCCATCATCTGGATCAGCTTTTCCGGAGAATCTACCGTGATCCGGATAGAAACCCTGGGATACTGTTCCCTGAATTTCCTTATAATCTTTGGAAATTTCACCGTACACAGAGACTCGATCGTCCCAATGTGAAGTGGATTTTTCAATTCATCCGTATCATTCATGGATGCTTTCGCCTGATGAACATCATAAAGAATCCGGTTGGCATGCTCCAGAAATTCTTCCCCCTGCGGGGTAAGCACCACTTTCTTTCCTGTCCTGTCGAACAGCCTTTTCCCAAGTTCGTTTTCCAGCTGGCGAATCTGAACCGTCACTGCCGACTGCGAATACCCCAGCATCTCTGCCGTTCTGGAAAAGCTCTGCATCTGCGCGATCTGTGTAAAAGTCTGTAATTGACGTAATTCCATCTTCTGACTCCATTATGAAAAATTTTCAACGTCTTCATAAAATCTATGAATTTGTTTCACTCATAAGTTGATGGTACAATATAACTAATAAGACGTCAATCCTTTTTACTTACGTAAAACAATTATTTTACAGGAGGTTTACTATGTCCTTTATCAGTGTTTTTGATGTCATGGGACCGAATATGATCGGACCATCAAGCTCCCATACTGCGGGAGCTGCCAGAATCGCTCTGCTTGCAAGAAAGCTTCTCACCGGTTCTCTTAAAAAAGTAGAATTTACCCTTTATGGATCTTTTGCCAAAACCTATCACGGTCATGGTACGGACCGTGCTCTTCTCGGCGGTATTATGGGATTTGCCACCGATGACGTGCGCATCCGCGATTCCTTCCAGATCGCGACAGACAACGGAATCGAATATTCTTTCATTCCGAACAACGTAGAAACCGACGTACACCCGAATACCGTCGATATCCTGATGATAAATGAAGAAGATCAGGAGATGACGATCCGCGGAGAATCTCTCGGTGGCGGAAAAGCCCGCCTGTGCCGGATCAATGGTGTGGAGGTTGATTTTACCGGAGAATACAGCTCGATCGTCGTCGTCCAGAAAGATGCACCGGGCGTTGTTGCTTACATTACCAAATGCCTCAGCGAACTTGGAATCAATATCGCATTCATGCGTCTGTTCCGCGAATCCAAAGGAAATACCGCTTATACCATCGTAGAATCCGATGATCTGGTACCGGAAGATATCGCAGATACAATCAGAAGAAACAAAAATGTATACAACGTTATGGTTGTTCAGATGTAATTGGAAGGAGAATACAGATTATGGATTTTAGAAATGCAAAAGAATTATTAAAAGTCTGTCAGGAACAAGGCCTTTCAATTTCTGCTGTGATGCTTCAGAGAGAGCTCACAGAGGGAGAACAGGATCCGGAAGAGACAGACCGCAAAATGGATCGTGTTCTTGAGATCATGAAATCAGCCGCTTCTACTCCGATCCATACCCCGGTCAAATCCATGGGTGGACTGATCGGTGGCGAAGCAAAAAAGATCTCAGATCACAAAGATACCGGAAAAGGTCTTTGCGGAGATCTTCTGGAAAGAGCTGTCATTTACGCGATGGCAACTCTGGAAACCAATGCTTCCATGGGTGTGATCGTAGCTTCCCCGACTGCCGGATCTGCCGGTATCGTTCCGGGACTTCTGCTTGCCCTCCAGGAAACCTATGATCTTTCCGATGAACAGATCAAGCAGGGACTTTATAATGCCAGCGCGATCGGTTATCTTGCTATGCGCAATGCAACTGTCGCCGGAGCAGTCGGTGGATGTCAGGCAGAAGTCGGAATCGCATCTGCAATGGCGGCATCTGCAACCGTTGAACTGATGGGCGGATCTCCGGAACAATCCCTTGCCGCAGCATCCACTGTTCTTATGAATATGCTCGGTCTGGTCTGCGATCCGGTCGGCGGGCTGGTCGAATATCCTTGCCAGAACCGTAATGCTGCCGGTGTGGCAAATGCAACGATCGCTGCAGAGATCGCCCTTTCCGGAGTACGCCAGCTGATTCCATTCGATGAAATGCTGGAAGCGGTGTACACTGTAGGAAAGCGTCTTCCGGCAGAGCTTCGGGAGACAGCTCTCGGCGGATGCGCAACGACACCGTCTGCATGCGCAGCCTGCCATATGTGTGATTAAGCTGTGTAATGTTTTGCAAATATAGACCAGCACACACTGCTTACAATTTTACGATATAAAAAGCTTCTTTTTCAGAAACGGCCCTCCTGTTTTTCTGAAAAGAAGCTTTTTTGTTTACTTATTTTGATTTTCTCACTTACTATTATGACATCTCATAATAATGCGCATAAATTCCACCCTGCTCAAGCAATTCATCATGATTTCCCCGTTCAGCGATTCCATTATTTGCAACCACAAGAATCTCATCCGCATTGCGGATCGTAGAAAGCCGGTGTGCGACCATGATCGTAGTTCTTCCATCCATCAGCCGTGCAAGTGCCTGTGTGATCAGTGTTTCGGTTTCTGTATCGATGTTGGCAGTTGCTTCATCGAGAACAAGGATCTTCGGATCATAAGCAAGTGTCCGTGCGAAGGACAAAAGCTGGCGCTGCCCGGCAGATAGAGTACTTCCGCGTTCTGTAACCGGTTCATCATATCCGTGCGGCAGTTTCTGAATAAATGGATCTGCATTTACAATTTCGGCAGCCCGTCTGACATCGTCCGGTGAGATTGCTTCATTATTCAGCGAGATATTACTTTTGATGTCTCCGGTGAAGATGAAGACATCCTGCTGAACCTGACCAATCGCACCGCGGAGCACATCCAGATCGATTTCATGAATATCAATCCCATCAATCAGGATCTGTCCCTTCTGAATATCAAAATATCTTCCGATCAGATTTAAAATTGTAGATTTTCCTGCTCCGGTAGCGCCGACAAAAGCAGCCTTTTCACCCGGATGGATTACAAAATTCACATCTTTTAAAATATAATTTTCCTCTTCGTAGGCAAACCAGACATGGCGGAATTCAATTTCACCAAGAATATTGACCGGAGTCGGATCGGCCGGAGATACGATCTCTGGTTTTACATCAAGAACACTGAAAATCTTTTCTGCGGAAGCAATGGAAGACTGCAGGGTTCCAAGCTGTTCGGAAAGCTCTTGGATTGGCTCGAAAAAGGAGCTGATGTAGGTGATAAACACGAACAGGGTTCCGAGAGAAAGATTTCCATTTAACACAGAAAGGCTTCCGGTTCGGATAACAAGGATCATGGCAATGACCGAAACCATATAGATTGAAGGCCGGAAGATCGCAAAAGTCATGATCTCGCGGAAATTGGCACGGTACAGTTCCATAGATTTGCCTTCAAATTCACTGTATTTCTCTTTTTCGCGTGCAAAGATCTGGATCAGCTTCATACCGGAAATATGTTCGGACAGGAAGGTGTTCAGCTCTGTGATTTTATTTCTTGTGATCTGGTAAGCTTTTCTGGAGAGATGCCGGAAAACAAAAGTCAGGATTGCAACCAGAGGTAAAAGCAGGAAGGATATACCCGCCATTTTCACATTAATTGAGAGCATGACAACAGCGTAACCAATAATCTTTACAACGTTTTTAAAAAGTTTCACAAGAATGGTGGAAAACAGTTCGTTGACTGCTTCAGTATCGTTAGATACACGTGTTACGAGCTTGCCAACCGGTGTTATATTGAAAAAAGAAAGTGACAGGCTGTGTATATGTGTAAATGTTTCTTCACGCAGTTTGTACACGATCTGCTGGCCCATCTTCTGCAAAAGCCAGGTGTCGGCAAGGTTCAGGAAAAATCCGCTAAAAAGCAGCAGAAGAAACAGGATTCCGGCTTTTAAGATCCCCTTAAAATCATTTTGTCTTAAAACCTTCAGATCATTGGAAGTAAGCTTCTGTGCACCTTCTCTGACATAATTTTTTAAAACAGATGTATCGGCATTTTGTAGTGCAGTACATTCAGAGCGGGTGAGATTTTCTGCCATGTAATAGTGATCCTTCCAGAGAAAAATCTGATAAAAGGAAGCAGAATCCGCCTTAGATACTGCCTGGTCGCGCGACAGTACAAGACCGTTCCAGTTTATAGCGTCCGAAGCGGAAACGTCGGCTTCTACATACGGATGATAATAACCGTTGATATACTGGTCGATTGCATTTCCGATGATGATCGGGCGGTAAAGTTCCACAGCAATGATAAAGAGAACCAGGACAGTTGCCAGGGTCATTACCCATTTATGCGGTTTTAGATAACTTAAAAGTCGTTTCATCTTATGGCTACCTCCTGTTCTCCAATGGAAGCTTCCAACTGTTGCTTTGCAAACATATCTTTATAAATGCCATTTTTCTGAATCAGTTCGGTGTGTGTTCCAAGCTCTTTCATTTCCCCGTTTTCAAGTACCATGATCAGATCGGCATGCTGTACTGTGGAAATGCGGTGTGCGATCAGGATCGTTGTTTTCCCTTTACGATCGTCCCTGAGATTATGCAGGATATGTTCTTCCGTATCGGTGTCGACAGCGGAAAGGGAGTCATCAAGAATCAGGATCGGCGCATTTTTCATCAGGGCGCGGGCGATGGAGCTGCGCTGTTTCTGACCGCCGGAAAGCGTAACGCCACGTTCGCCGACGATCGTATCATAGTTGTCAGGAAAATTTGCAATATTATCGTGAATGCAGGCTGATTTCGCTGCGGCGATAATACGGCTCATATCCTGTGACTTTGTGCCGAATGCAATATTTGCTTTCAGAGTATCGGAAAAAAGAAAATTATCCTGTGGTACATAAGCAATATTTTCACGCAGAGTTTTCAGCGGAATTGTGTTGATATCATGGTCATCCAGATAAATCATGCCTGGCTCGGTGTTGTAAAGCCGGAGCAGAAGATTGACCAGAGTGGATTTTCCGTTGCCGGTGCGCCCGATGATGGCAAGGGTTGTCCCGGATGGGATGTCCAGATTGATATCATGCAGTACCGGAGAAGTATTTCCAAGGTGTGCAAAGGTCAGGTGGTTAAAACGGATATCCCCGTGCAGGGTGTCTAAAGTCGTGACAGAAGCAGTATCTTTTACATTTGTCTGTGCTTCCAGGATTTCCTGTACACGGCGGATGGATGCAGTTCCCTGGGAAAACATGATGGCAGCTTCCGAACAGGCGAGCATCGGCCATACCAGCATATTGACATACTGATTGAAAGCTACGAATCGTCCGAGTGTAATCTGTCCGATCAGGGCGAGGTATCCCCCATAAAGGAGTGAGGCAAGACTGGAAAATCCGATGATCACATCCAGAAGCGGGATCAGGATGGCTTCCAGCTTTGCGATGCGCATACTTTTATCCATGGTGTCCTGGTTCTTTTTGGAAAAAGAAAGGATTTCTGCCTGCTTGCGAACAAAGGCCTTGATCACACGGATCCCGGAGAAGCTTTCCTGTACAAAGTCGGCAAGATTGGAAACACTGTCCTGACGTTCGGTGTAGAGGTCATCCAGTACCTTTCCGTAATGCATATAGCCGAGGCAGATGATGACCATCGGGATCAGTGCCAGAAGTGTCAGTTTTACATTGACATAATACATCATCTGGCAGACAACCAGGATCGTCATGACTACGGAATCAAAGATGCAGATGACAGCAGGACCAAGTGCCATGCGGACCGCATTTAAGTCACTGGTAAACCGGGTCATCAGATCACCTGTTTTGTGGCTGTTGTAGTATTCCACATCCATGGTTTCCAGATGGGAAAACATTTCATTACGCAGTTCGCGCTCGATAATACGTGCGGTTCCAAAAAGAAAATAACGCCACAAAAAACGGCCGACTGCGAGCAGAAGACCAATCAGAAAGATTCCAAGAAGACAGGTACGAATGGAACTCCAGGTAATGCTGCGCGCGGTAAGACCATCGGTAATGATACCGGTAAGTTTTGGAATAAATACACTTGCTGCATCTACAGCAAAAAGAGTAAGGATTCCGGCAATATAGCGATATTTGTATCGTCTGACATATTGCATGATAAAGGGCAGTGGTTTCATATCAATGCCTCCTGAAAATGATAAATTTTTTCTATATTAACTATTATAGAGGATAGAATCTGGGGTGTCAAAGATTCCGTCAAATAAACGGAAAATACATTGTGAAACAGGGGAAAATTCGTGAAAACGACAATTGCTATTTAAGATACATTTTTCTATAATGACGGGAGGTAAAATGTTAATGAGATAAACAGAGGGATTATATGAAAACATTACAGAAAGATTTGACGACCGGGAATCCGGGAAAAATTATTTTTAATTTCACACTGCCGATCTTCATTGGAAATGTATTTCAGCAGTTCTACAGTATGGCAGATACGATTATCGTAGGAAAGTTCGTGGGAACCAAAGCACTTGCGGCTGTTGGAAGTACGGGAACGATCATGTTTCTGATCAATGGATTTATTCTGGGAATGACGGCAGGATTTACCGTACTTACGGCACAGAAATTTGGCGCGGGTGATATGAAAGCAATGCGCAAGACTGTAGGAAATGCCGCGATTCTGGCGATTATTATGTCTCTTATTATGACTGTGCTCGGAATGATGGCAATGAAACCGCTTCTTGGGATTATGAAGACACCGGATGATATTTTCAAGGATGCCTATGCGTATATTATGGTAATCTGTGGCGGAATTGCGGCGCAGATGCTGTATAACTTTTTATCCAGTGTCTTGCGGGCACTTGGTAACAGCAAGGTTCCGCTGTATTTCCTGATTCTTGCGGCGTTGCTCAACATTGTGCTGGATATGGTATTTATCATTGCATTTCACATGGGCGCAGCCGGTGCGGCATGGGCGACCGTGATTTCACAGGGGATTTCGGGAATCCTGTGTCTGGTATATATTGTGAAGGCGGTTCCGATCCTGCATTTACATAAGGAGGACTGGCGTCCGAGCGGACATCTGCTGAAGATCCAGCTTGCAGTCGGAATTCCGATGGCTCTTCAATATTCGATCACAGCAATCGGAACCATGATGGTACAGACTGCCCTGAATCTGCTTGGCTCCACACAGGTAGCAGCATTTACCGCAGCGAATAAGATCGAGCAGATCGTGACGCAGGCATATGTTGCGATGGGAACCACGATGGCAACCTATTGCGCACAGAATATTGGAGCTGGTAAGATCAAAAGGATCCGTCAGGGATTTAAGTCAATTACGATCATGGGAAGTATCTATTCAGTCGTAGTTGCGGCGATCATTATGACAGTTGGAAAATATATGACGTATCTGTTCCTGTCTGGGGATCTGACAGAAATTATGCATTCCGTGGATATTTACCTGAAATGCGTCGGTACTTTCTTTATTCCGCTTACAGTTGTAAATGTTTACCGGAATGGAATCCAGGGAATGGGATATGGACTGCTCCCGATGATGGCTGGTGTGGCTGAGGTGGTTGGCAGGGGTGTTGTTGCCATGATCGCGGCAGGGCAGAAGAGTTACTTTGGAGTATGCATGGCAAGTCCGGCGGCATGGATCCTGGCAAGTGCATTGCTGATCGTGATGTATTATTATGTGATCCATCAGAATGAGAAGCGGTTTGCGAAGTATGCGGATGAGGAATAGAAAAGTTTTCTTTATAAAGCAAACGGAATGAATAACAGCTCCGGCGAATATACTTTTTAGTAAAGTGGTTCGCCAGGAGCTGTTTTTATGCGCCTTTTTTTATACATATCTGACTTTATAGTCCCTTTTATGATTTTGTCCATTCTTATATATGGAATTTTTGCAGGAGTGAATGTATATGATACTTTTATTCAGGGAGCAAAGCGTGGATTTTGGACGGTCGTGCGGCTGATGCCGACGTTGATCGGATTGATGGCAGCAGTGGGGATTTTGCGAGCATCGGGTTTTTTGGAATTTATATCGGAAATAATTGGAAATGTGACGGAGCAGATTGGATTTCCGGGGGCATTGGTTCCGCTTACGATTGTGAAAATGTTTTCGTCCTCTGCCGCAACGGGATTATTGCTTGATATCTATAAGGAATTTGGAACGGATTCGAGAAACGGAATGATCGCTTCAATTTCGATGGCGTGTACGGAAACGATTTTCTATACGATGTCTGTGTATTTTATGTCAGCAAAGGTGAAAAAAACCAGGTATACTCTTGCCGGAGCACTTATTGCAACATTTGCAGGGCTTGCAGCAAGTGTGTGGCTGGCAGCACTTGTATAAATAAAAGTTGTATATAAAAATTATCGAATGTTGTATTCAGATCTTTTTGAAAAATGTATATATCGCACAATAAAAATGACTACAATTAACAAAAAATGTGCAAAATCTTGACAAAGAATGGAGAGAAACATAGAATATAGTCTATAGATGGTTCGAATCCAATTTTTATACGAAAAGGAGCAAAACATGAACGCAGCAGAAATTATTAAAAAAGATTTGGATGCAATTTATATTGGGAATCTGAGCACGGTAGATGACAATCTTACACTCCCGGAGAACGGAAAATATGGTGCTCAATTTACCTGGGAGACCGGGGAAGAAAGATTTATTGACAATACAGGAAAGGTACATCGTCCGCTGCATGGCATGGGAAACCGTAAGGTTACACTGACGGTTACTGCAACCTATGAAGGATGTAGTGAGTCAAGAGAATATGTGGCGACCGTATTGCAGGAAGCAAAAGAAAATATCGTAAAAGAAGTACGTAAAGTCGTCCTTAATGCACAGGTCGGTGAAGAAGCACATCTTCCGTCTGTTGTGATCGCATATACAGAAGATGGACGCCGCATGACAATGCCGGTGAAATGGAATACATATGAACCGGCAAAAGAAGAGACAGTGGTTGCAGTTGCAGGTGTGATTGATGGAACAGAAAAGGAAGCATCTGCAGAGATCCATTATAAAAAGGAAATAGTACCAGTAAAAGGACCGGAGAAAAAGGTGGATTATGTTTCACTTGGACAGGTTCGGTTGAAAGAAGGAACTCTTTATTATAAATACCAGAAGCTGATGGAAGAATATCTTCTTGGAATTGACGATGACCAGATGCTTTATAATTTCCGCAAAGCGACCGGACTGGATACCAAAGGAGCACCTCCGATGACCGGTTGGGATGAGGAAAGCTGTAAACTGAAAGGGCACACGACCGGACATTATCTGTCAGGTATTGCACTTGCATTTGCAGCAACCGGCAATCCAAAATTTTTAGATAAAGTCAATTACATGGTAGCAGAGCTGAAAAAGTGCCAGGATGCATTTGCGGCAACCGGCAAATATCACAGAGGATTTTTGAGCGCATACTCAGAGGAACAGTTCGATCTTCTGGAAGTATATACTAAATACCCGGAAATCTGGGCTCCGTATTATACTTTGGATAAGATTATGTCCGGATTATATGATTGTCATGTACTTGCCGGAAATGAGACGGCAAAAGAGATCCTGGACTTGATGGGAGACTGGGTATATGACAGACTTTCCCGTCTGCCAAAAGAAACACTGGATAAAATGTGGGCAATGTATATTGCGGGCGAGTTTGGTGGTATGCTTGGAACAATGGTAAAAGTCTATGAGCTGACCGGAAAAGAAAATCATCTGAAGGCTGCAAAACTTTTTGAAAATGAAAAGTTATTCTATCCGATGGAAGAAGAATGCGATACATTGGAGGATATGCATGCAAACCAGCATATTCCGCAGATTATCGGTGCAATGGATCTGTATCGGGCAACTGGTGATGAGATTTATTGGGAAATCGGAAAGAATTTCTGGAATATCGTGACTGGTGGACATACATATTGTATCGGTGGGGTTGGTGAGACTGAGATGTTCCATCGTGCAAATACAACGTGTTCTTATCTTACGGATAAGGCTGCTGAAAGCTGTGCAAGTTATAATATGCTGCGCCTGACCAGTCAGTTATTTGAATATACGCGAAGCGGTGATCTGATGGATTATTATGATAATACGCTGAGAAATCATATCTTGACATCAAGTAGTCATAAATGTGATGGTGGAACGACTTATTTTCTTCCACTTGGTCCGGGTGGCAGAAAAGAATTCTTCCTTTCAGAGAATTCCTGCTGTCATGGAACCGGTATGGAGAGCAGATTCCGTTATATGGAAAATATTTATGCGCAGGATGAAGATGCGCTTTACATTAACCTTCTTGTAGATTCCGTGCTGACGGACGAAAATGGAAAAACGATGATCGAACTTCAGAGTGTGGATGAAGAAGGTGTAATGGAAATCCGTTGCCAAAAGGATCAGAAAAAAGCTCTTAAAATCCATATTCCGGCATGGGGACAGAAGGATTTTAACGTGTCTGTAAATGGAAAAGTTCTTGCAGATACAGCAC
>ENA-OWPP01002393-OWPP01002393.1-human-gut-metagenome-genome-assembly--contig:-NODE-2393-length-12952-cov-5.278049_pt1 | contig 12952 bp, 14 predicted proteins | sample MGYA00248265_ERZ651848 | MGnify/ENA primary metagenome ERZ651848 (study PRJEB26924, sample SAMEA4378233) | human gut metagenome | biome: human gut; feature: human-associated habitat; material: faeces... | reverse complement strand
GGCCTGCGCCGGCTCCGGGGAGTGTCTCAGATAAGCGCGAGCAGCTCCTCGGGCGTGAACCTGTAAATCCTGTCGCAGAACTGGCAGCTCACCTCGGCATCGTGTCCCTCCGCGGCCATGGAGCGCAACTCCTCCTCGCCCACGCTGCGCAGCGCCTCAGCCACGCGCTCGCGCGAGCAGGCGCAGCGGTACTCGATGGGTGTGCGCTCCACCGTCTCGTGCTCCAGCCCGGCCAGCACCTGGTCGATGACTGTGTCGATGCCGTCCTCGTCCAGGACGGTCGTGAGCTGATCCATCATGAAGATGTTGTCCTCCAGCTTGGTTATAAGCTCCTCCGGCGCGCCGGGCATGAGCTGGACTATGAAGCCGCCCGCGGCCTTGATGCTCCTGTCCGTGTCGACCAGCACGCCCAGGCCGACGGCAGCGGGTATCTGCTCGCTCTCGACCATGTACTGCGCCAGATCCTCGGCTATCTCGCCCGTCACCAGCTCCACGGAGCCGATGTAGGGTTCCTTGAGTCCCAGGTCGCGGCTGACCGTCAGCATGCCGTCGCGGCCTACCAGGCCGCCCACATCCAGCTTCCCGTCGCCCCTGGTGGGCAGGTCTGCCTGCGGGTTGGTGACGTAGCCGCGCACGTTGCCGCCGCTGTCGGAGACGGCTATGACGCTGCCTATGGCTCCGCCGCCGTTGACGCGGATGGTCAGGCTGGCGTCCTCCTCCTTCATCAGCTCGCCGAGCATGGACGCGCCGCAGAGCGTGCGTCCGAGCGCCGCGCTGGCCGTGGGGCTGAGCGCGTGAATCTCCCGCGCACGCTCCACGGCGGCGCGGGCGGTGACGGCGGATATCTTCACAAAGCCGTCGGTCGTGACGGCTCTCACAATTTCGTCCATATTTATTCTCCTCTTACTGCTTCAATGAACACCCTGTCCGCGCCGGCCATGGGGCCGTCGGGGCGCGTGCGTATGTCCGTAAAGCCGTGCCCGGCGAGCAGCGCGGTCACGGCGTCCAGATCGTGGGCGTATTCGATGTGCTCCTCGTTGGCATGGCTGTACGTGTCGCCTTTTACCCGGGAAAAGATGTCCATGCCGTAGCGCAGAGCCTGCGCTTCCTCGTCAAACCTGCCGCGCCAGACGCAGAAGACGTCGTCCGTCTCGTCCACCGAGACGCTGCCGTCCATGCCGCGCAAAAACTCCGGCGTGCGCAGGTCAAACACCAGCACCCCGCCGGGGCGTATGAACAGCCTCAGCCGCCGGAAGCACTCGTCCAGCTCGTCCAGGGGCACGTAGCTGAGCGAATCCAGCGAGGAGTACGCCGCGTCTACCGTGCCGTAGAGATCCAGCTCGCCCGCGCGCTGGCATATGAACAGCGGCATGGGAACCGCCGCGCCGTAGGCCTTTTCTCTGGCGCACATGAGCATCTCCTCGCTGCCGTCGGCGGCGATCATGTCATATCCGCGCCCGGACATCATCAGCGCGAGCGTCCCCGTGCCGCAGCACAAATCCAGCAGCAGCTTGAATTCCCCCTCCCTGCCGGCGAACACACGCTCATAGAAGTCGGCGTACTGTTCGTAGGGCACGTCGGGGGTCAGCGCGTCATACCAGGGGGCGAGGGCGTCGTAAGCGCTCATTCCTCCTTCTTGTCCTCCGCCAGCTTACCGGCGGCGCGCAGCCGCTCAAAGGCCACCTCATAGCCGTCGGCGCCGTATTGCAGCGAGCGGTTCACGCGGGAGATGGTGGCGCTGGAGGCGCCGGTCTTCTCGAGTATCTCGTTATAAATCATGCCCTGACTCAGGTAGACAGCCACCTGATAGCGCTGCTCCATGGCCTGCAGCTCGGTCACCGTGCACAGGTCGTCAAAGAAGCGCTTGCACTCCTCTACCGTCTCCAGCGTGAGTATGGCCTCGTACATATCGTCGCGCCTGGGCTTTTTATTCTGTTTATTCATTTCACACCTCGTTTTAAAGTATGATACAACGATGACATTTTACACCTTTAGTGCGTAAAAGTAAAGAGGGATTATGAGCATTTGACGAAAAGTTCATAATTGGGACATGTGTACATATTACTATTGCCAATCGTGCTGATTTACGGTAAAATGAAAAGGGTATAAAGCCTTCTTATTTTGAAAGGAGCGGCCTATGCTTGATCTGATAATTCAAAACATGTCTATAGTCTGGCTGGTGCTCATGGTACTGCTGTTTATCATAGAAGCGGCCACGGCGGGGCTCACCGTCATCTGGTTCGCGCTGGGGGCGCTTGCCGCGCTCATAGCCGCGCTGTTCGGCGCGCAGATATGGCTTCAGGTGCTGTGGTTCCTGGTGGTCAGCATCGCCACGCTGTGGTTCACCCGCCCGCTCGCGCTCAAGTACCTGAACGGGCGCAGCGTTGCCACGAACGCCGACCGGGTCGTGGGCATGGAGGGCGTCGTGTGCGAGGACATTGACAACCTCGCCGGCACCGGCGCCGTAAAGCTCGACGGCAAGGAGTGGACTGCCCGCAGCGACTCAGGCGCCAATATTCCCAGCGGCTCCGTAGTCAAGGTGCGCCGCATAGAGGGCGTCAAGCTGATAGTGGACGCCGCCGGCTGACAGCGCCGTTTCAAGGCTTCAAAACGGGGGAGTTTTGTTTTGCAGCCGCGTGTATGACCGCATCTCCCGGGTACGGCGCACGCCTTTTTCGGGGGATGTATCAAGTATTCCAAGCCAATTCACAATACAGGAGGAAAAAGACTATGCCACCCATTGGAACTATCATTGTCCTTGCACTGCTGATTCTTGTCATCGTAGTCGTCCTGGTACGATGCATCCGCATTGTCCAGCAGTCGAAGGCCTACATCGTCGAGCGTCTCGGCGCGTACAAGACTACCTGGAACGTAGGCCTGCACTTCAAGATGCCTTTCATAGAGCGCATTGCCAAGGTCGTTTCGCTTAAAGAGCAGGTCGCGGACTTCCAGCCGCAGCCTGTCATAACCAAGGACAACGTCACGATGCAGATAGACACTGTCGTGTACTTCCAGATAACTGACCCGATGCTCTACACCTACGGCATCGAGCGTCCTCTGGTGGCCATTGAGAACCTCTCCGCCACCACCCTGCGTAACATCATAGGCGACCTGGAGCTCGACCAGTGCCTCACCAGCCGCGACGTCATCAACACCAAGATGCGCTCCATCCTCGACGAGGCCACCGACCCCTGGGGCATCAAGGTCAACCGCGTGGAGCTGAAGAACATCCTCCCGCCCAAGGACATCCAGGCGGCGATGGAGAAGCAGATGAAGGCCGAGCGTGAACGCCGCGAGGCCATACTCCGCGCCGAGGGCGAAAAGAAGGCCGCCATACTGACCGCCGAGGGCGAGAATCAGAGCGCCATACTCCGCGCCGAGGCCAAGAAGCAGGCTCAGATACTCGAGGCCGAAGGCAAGGCCGAGGCCATACTCGCCGTGCAGAAGGCTACCGCGGACTCCATCAGGCTCCTCAACGAGGCCGGCCCCACCGACCCCGTCATCCGTCTGCGCGCGCTCGAGGCCTTCGCGGCTGCCGCCGACGGCAAGGCCACCAAGATCATCATTCCCAGCGAGATCCAGGGTCTCGCCGGCCTGGCGGAAGGCATCGTTGAGAGCGTCACCGGCGCGCCCAAGGCCGAGTAACGCCGTCCCGGCTCGCTAGAGAGGCAGGTCGAAACGCATGACACATTATGAGAAGGTAGAGACCTTCCTTAAAAACCACGGCATGCACCCGGAGCGTGTCCCGCTCACGGAGCTGACCGAGGCCATAGCTCAGGAGATGGAGCGGGGTCTCGCCGGCGAGCGCTGCTCGCTGGACATGATCCCCACTTATCTCAGCAGCGGCACGGTGCAGCCCGGGCGCACAGCCGCAGTCATCGACGCCGGAGGCACCAACTTCCGCGCCTCGCGCGTGCTGTTCACGCCCGACGGCGCCACGCTCGAGCGCGTGGAGCGCGCGCCGATGCCCGGAGTCGCCGCCCCGGCCACCTGGGACGAGTTCATAGACTTCACGGCGCGCAAGCTGATCGAGGTCATGGAGGACGCAGAGGGCGTCGGCTTCTGCTTCTCGTACCGCGCGGAGATAACTCCCGAGCGCGACGGGCGCGTGATACTCATGAGCAAGGGCGTAAACCTGACAGGGTACGAGAACCACCTGCTCTGCGCCGACCTGAAGGCGGCTCTGCGCCGCCTGGGCGCCCCGGACATCCCTGCCGTACTGGTGAACGACACCGCCGCCGTCGCGCTCTCCGGCGCCAGCCTGCTGCGCACGGGCGGCTATGACAGCCTCATCGGCCTCGTGGTCGGCACCGGGCAGAACAGCTGCTGCGAGATAGACACGGCGCGTATACCCAAGCTCGGCACGGCGCCAGGCGGCACAATGCTCGTCAACCTTGAGAGCGGCTGCTTTGACGGCTGCCCCGCCGGCGACTTTGACCGCGAGCTGGACGCCGCGACGAACAACCCCGGGGATCACCTCTTTGAAAAGATGACCTCCGGCGCATACCTGGGCGAGCTCTGCCGGCTCACGCTCCGCGCCGCGGCACGCGAGGGACTGTTCTCCGACGAGGGCGCGGAAAAGCTGCTGGCCATGTCCGAGCTCGCCAGCAGCACCGCCGACATGTACGCCCTGGGCGAAACGGCCGGCTTTTCGAAGGCCGACGGAAACTATGTCCAGTCCATATGCCACGCCGTTTTTGAGCGCGCGGCCAGGTGCGTATGCGCCAACATCTCGGCCATACTCCTGTTCACAGACACGGGCAGCGATGCGGCTCGCCCCGCCTGCGTGTGTGCGGACGGCTCCGTCGTGCGCTACAGCAAGGCGTTTTCCTCGTCCCTGAGACGTTATCTGGACAGCTTCACGCGCGCCATACTCGGCCGCCACTGCGTGCTGCACAGCACCGAGGAGGCCACCACGCTCGGCGCCGCCGCTGCCGCGCTTTTGAACGGCTGACACCGCCACGGCGGTTTAGCTATAGACACACCCCACAAGGAGGACACATCAATGCCGCTTGAACCAGGACTGAAGTTCAGCGTAAACTACACCGTTACCGATAAGGACACCGCGGCCGCCTACGGCTCCGGCGGACTCGACGTGCTAGCCACGCCCAAGCTCGTCGCGCTGATGGAAAACGCCGCGCTCAACTGCGTAAAGCCCCACCTCGACGAGGGCATGGACACCGTCGGCACCCACCTCGACGTCGCGCACCTCGCCGCCACCCCGGTGGGCATGAACGTCCGCGCAGAGGCCGAGCTCATCGAGGTCGACCGCCGCCGCCTTGTCTTCTCCGTGAAGGCCTACGACGAAGTCGAGCTGGTCGGCGAGGGCACTCACGAGCGCTTTGTCGTCAGCATGGACAAGTTCGTCGCCAAGTGCAACAGCAAGCTCCAAAAGTGATATACCGGCTTTATTAAAAGTAACGCCCCGGCCTTTCGGCCGGGGCGTCGTCTTTATTTCCTGCTGAACGGTTTTGTGAGGCTCTTTATGGCTATGTTCCCGTAGCGCTTCATCACGTGCGGGGCGAGGCTGGGGACAAGCTTGTCGTAGTCCAGGCCCTCCACGTCGCGCACGCGCTCCAGGTGGATGGCGTCAAACTTGCACTTGGTGGTGCAGATGCCGCAGCCGACGCACATGTACTCGTCGAGCACGACCGCGCCGCAGCCGAGACAGCGCTCCGTCTCCTTCTTCATCTGCTCCTCGGTGAAGGTGCCGCGCAGATCGTGGAAAGTCTTGATGGCCTCGGCGGGGTCTGCGTTCGCAGCCTTCTGGCGCGCCGTGAGATTCAGGCCGCGCACCGCCACGCGGGCTTCGTCCTTGTCGATGGAGAGGTACTCCTTGACCGCACGGCCGATGACCAGGCTCTGACCCTCGTGCACGAAGCGGTGTATTGAGATGCTGGCCTCCTTGCCGGCGGCTATGGCATCGATGGCGAAGCGCGGGCCGGTGACTATGTCGCCGCCTGCGAATATATCGGACTCGTCGGTCTGGAGAGTGATCTTGTCGACCTCCACGGTTCCCTTCTTGGTGAAGCGCACCGCAGTTCCCTTGAGCATGTCGCCCAGGTCTACGCGCTGGCCGATCGCGGCCACGACGCAGTCGACAGCGAGCTCCTCGGTCTCGCCGGTGGGCACGCTGCTGCGGCGGCCGCCCTCGTCCGGCTTGCCGAGCTGCATGAGCTGCACCTTTATGCCGGTCACGGTGTCTCCGCCCAGAACCTCGGCGGGCGCCGCGAGGAACTTGAACTTCACTCCCTCGGCCTCCGCCTCGGCTATCTCCTCGTCGGAGGCGGGCATCTCGTCGCGGCCGCGGCGGTAGACCACGGTGACGTTCTCCGCGCCCAGGCGGAGCGCCGCGCGGGCGACGTCCATGGCCGTGTTGCCGCCGCCGATGACGGCCACGTTCTTGCCAACGGACGGCTTATTCTCGCCGTTGACGGCGGTGAGGAACTCTATGCCGCCCCAGACGCCGCTCTTGTCCTCGCCGGGGACGCCGAGCTTGACGCTTTTCCACGCGCCGGCGGCGAGATAGAACGCCTCATAGCCGGCCTTGCGCAGCTCGTCGAGCGTCACGTCCTTGCCCACGTCGACGCCGCACTTGAACTCCACGCCCATCTGACGCAGGACGTCGATCTCGGCCTCAACCACGTCTTTCTCGAGGCGGAAGGACGGTATGACGCGCGTGAGCATGCCGCCTACGCGCTCGCCCTTTTCAAACACGGTGACGGGATAGCCCTTGACGGCTAGGTAGTACGCGCAGCTCAGGCCGCTCGGGCCGCCGCCGATGACGGCGATCTTGTTCGTGAAGGGCTTGCCGGTCTGGTTGAGCATCGGCGGGACGTAGCGGGTCTCGGCGTTGAGCTCCTTGTCGGCGATGAACTTCTTGATGTCGTCTATGGCGATGGGCTGGTCGATGTCGCCGCGGGTGCAGGCGTCCTCGCACTTGCGGTTGCATATGCGGCCGCAGACCGCCGGGAACGGGTTCTCCTTCTTTATGAGCTCCAGAGCCTCGAGGTACTTGCCCTGGCTGGCGAGCTTGATGTAGCCCTGCACGGGGATATGCGCGGGACACTCCATCTTGCACGGCGCCGTGCCGGTATCCACGACCTGGGTGCGGTTGGTGCGGTAGTCGACGTTGAAGTGCTTTTCCGTCCAGGGCTGGTCGAAGGGCGTGCGCGTCTCCGGCTCCGGATTGGAGCAGAGCTTGGCGCCCAGCTTGAGCGCGCCCATCTGGCAGTTCTCGACGCACTGTCCGCAGGCGACGCACTTGTCGCGATCCACGCGCGCGACGTAGTTCGTGCGGAGCATATCCGGGTCGTTGAAGTATTCGCCCAGGCGCAGAGCCAGACATGAGCAGCCGCAGCAGTTGCAGATGGCGGTCGGCCCGTCATAGCCCTCGGCCTCGTTTATCTCGTGCACCAGGCCGTTGTCCTCGGCGCGCTTGAGTATCTCCTTGGCCTCCTCCTTGCTGACCAGGCGGTGGCTGCCCTGCTTGGAGAAGAACTTGGCGTTGTCGTTTATGTACATGCACATGTCTTCTTCCAGGTGGCCGCAGCCCTCGCCCATTATGCGCCGCGTACGGCGGCAGGAGCACGGACCGACGGAGATGGCCCACGCGTTGTCGATTATGCGCTCGACCTCGTCATATGGCGCGGCGTGCGTGTCGTTCTTTATCGCGCTGCCGACGGGCATGACGCGCATGGGGCCCATGCCCACGGGGAAGTTGGGCACAAGGATCGGCGTGCGGTAGCGGGTGTAGCGCTCGAAGCACTCGGCAATGACCGGGTATTTCTCCACCTGAGACTTGACGGACAGCATGCCCTCCATGATGCCGGGCACCCAGATGGGATAGTAGTACGTCTCCTCCCCGTCATAGACGCAGCGGACTATACCGCAGTCGGCGAGCTTGTTCACCTGCTCCTGCGCGTACTCGACGCTGACCTTTGCCTTGCGGGCAATCTCCTCGATGTGGCGCGGGCGGCGCACCTTTACGTGCATGCCGACGTCGGCCATCTCGTCGGTGACGACCGGGTCGAGTATCATGTACTCGGGGTCGGTCGGCGTGACGCCGGTGTAGGTTCCGCATTCAAGGCTTATTTTGGTCGCCAGAAGGAGAATTTTTTTCCTGAACGCCATATTGTCCCTTCCTTTCATATCTAATTGGGTAAACAAATCTCTAACTTGTACTTATAAACATTATAAGCTTCATCTGTCTGTTATTCAATTAACACGTTTGTCAAAGTCTCACTTATTCTTTTGTATAATTTAACGTATGATTGTGGTCTGACCAGCTAATTTCAGGAGGTATTGACCAAATCGGCGCCCCGTGATATGATAATTGCAGCCGGGAGGTGAAGGTATGCACGAAATAGGCGTGGTACGGCAGATGCTCAAAACGGTCGAGGAATTTGCCGATGAAAACAAGCTGGATGAGATAGTGTCTATAGTGCTGGAAATAGGCGATCTGTCGATGATAATACCAAAGTATGTGGAAGACATTTACTCTGTCATAGTCAAGGACACGCGCTTTGAGCACACGGAGCTTGTCATAGAGACCGTCGAAGGCCAGGGCGTTTGCAGGCAGTGCAAGCGCGCCTTTCCCATAGTCAAGAATGAGGGCTACTGTCCGCGCTGCGGCAAACGCGACGCCGACATAATAAGCGGCAGGGACTTTATAATCCGCGAGATAGTGGTTCCATAGGGCATTATTTGTACAACATGTTGCAACAGTCGCCTTTGCTTTCATCTAAGTTGTGCGTATTTGTGTGTTGACTTTTACGCCGCAAAGCGTTATCGTATATCCATCAAGAAAATTCGGCACCCAGCCGGAAAGGAGACACGAGGCATGAACACTCTCACCACCAAGCGCCAGAACAATATGCTCTCCGTCTCCAGCTATGCTCAGGCTCGCAATGCTTTTGCGGGCTTCTTTGGCTTTGTCTATTTTTACTTTTACTTTTTTATCCAGACAATCCATAGAAGCCTGACAAGACCAGCGGCCTGCTGACCATCATTTTAGCAGCAACGCCCCTCGCCTTGAACGGCGAGGGGCGTTTTTTTGTTGCCAACCCAAGCTTGAAGGAAAAGGAGACAGACAAGATGAAAATGAAGAAACTGCTCTGCATCGCCATTGCGGCGATAATGGTTCTCGCGCTGGCCGCCTGCGGCGGCACCAATACCCAGACCAGTGAGAACGGCGACCCGTCATCCGCCCCCACGTCCGACCCCGCCGCGAGCCCCAGCAGCGGCGCTTCCGCCGAGGCTCAGTACGTGGTCGGCATAGCCCAGCAGATGACCCACGACGCGCTCGACGCCGCCACGCGGGAGCGTTTGCAGGCAATGATCGCGGCATGCAGAGGGCACTGCGAGCAGGTGCTCTCGACGCTCGGCGCGACTTGCGAGAGCGTGTCGAACGAGCTCAAGCGCGCGGACGCTGCCGTCGCACAACTGCCCGAGGCGTTCACCACGCTGGAGGGCCAGCTCGACGAGCTCAAAAAGTTAGAGCAGTGACAAGATAGCAAAAAAGAAGTGCGTTCCCGCTAGGAACGCACTTCTTTTTATGCTAATTCGCTGTACTGATTAAAGATGTCTGCAAATTCGTCCAGATGCTCGCGCAGGCTGTCGGGCGCCTCGGTGCGGAAGTAAAGCACCTCTCCCCCGCGGCGCAGGATGAGAAACTGGTGGACTTCGTCCGGTTCATTGGGAAGCCGGGTATTTGGTTTGATAAATTCTGCGTAGTACGCCTCGTCAAAGCCGTCAATCGAAAGCGTCTGCGCACCGTCTTCCATAAAATAGTCCCGCAGCTCATGTGTCAAGGGCTTTGCCAGTGCGGAGATACGCGGGGCGTAGAAGTCTACCTCTGTGCTCAGCTGCTCCCAGCCGTCGATCATTCCCGCATGCGGCGTTTCTCCGACAGAATACACATACCCGCCGAGCGGGGTGGAAAGATCTCGCTGATAGCACCAGTCGAACGGATTGCCGCCGAGCTCTTCGGCGCGAAGATAGGGCAGCGTCGGCTCATCATAGTCATCGCCGTACTTGCTGTATCCCCCTTTTCCGAAGAGCACCGCGACCATCAGCACAACGACAATAAGCGAGAGCGCGCGGTCTACCCCCGCCCAGCGGTTGCGCGGCATCTTCTCCACATATTCGCAGTCCTCCATCGCGCGCTTGAGCGTGCGCATCTCTTTCCTCTCCTGCGCGCCGCTGAACATACCGATGATGCTGCCAAGGAGTAGCGAAACACCTTGAATCACATCATTCTTCGGCATCGTGAGCAGCGACAGCAGCGGGATACTCCACGCGTAAAACACAAGAAAAATGAGCCCCGCGTCCATCAGCAGATAGACCAGCGGCAGAAAATAGCTGCGGCGCAGCTTTTTGCACAGTCTGCGGTAGCCATAGGAGTCCGTACAGTCCTTCGGCGTTGGGACATGCGCGGTTTTTTCACCGCGCCAGATATAGAAGATGCCGTCCTTCGTCCGGCAGACGTACTCCCAGCCCAGGCGGGCACGCTTTTCGCGCAACAGCTCGTCGGGGTCGTCATCGTCCGCGGCGGGTTCCAGGTGATAGCGGCAGTCGCGCGGCTCGCCGATCACAAAATCGTCGTAGCGGAGTAGGAGCTTCCCCTCCGCCGCGCGCTCAGAAAGCCACTGCTCGATGCCGCGCGGGTCATAGGCGCTGGGCACAAAGCGGATGCTCTTCGTCTCGGGCTCATTCTCTTCGTTCGGCGCAGTCCCGCCGCTCCCCGGAAGCTCTGTTGTCTCGCGCAGGTTTTCGTCCATTCGCGCTCCCTCCTCTCTTCTCTCTATGGCAAAGTATAAAGAAGCGAGGGGGATTTTTCAAGCAAGTTCAGCGAGCATTGACAAAAATCGCGCGCAAGTTTATTGTTACACCGCAAAAAAGGCAGGAAATTCCTGCCTTTTTTCGTTTCACAGCAAAATCGGCTGAATTTGTCTTCCCTCCAGCGCCGCCTCGACCGTCGGGATAATTTTGCGGAAGTCCGCGATCAGCGACGTGGGCTTCGCCTCGGCGTTGTCCTGCCCGAAGGGGACAAAATAGTAGTTCTTGCGGTTCAGCAGCACCGCGATGTTCGGCGCGCTCGCGGATAAGCCGTCATTCGTCGCAATGGCAAGCACAACGGGCTTACCGTTGCGCAGGTGCCCCTTTGCCGCCATCGTCACCGCGCCGTCCGTGATGCCGTGGGCGAGCTTGGCAAGCGTGTTTCCCGTGCAGGGCGCAATGACGAGCACTTCCATCGCCCCCTGCGGGCCGAGGGGCTCGGCTTCGACGATATTGCGCACGGCCTTCCGCCCCGCCAGCGCCTCCACGCGGGTGACGAAGTCCTCCGCCGTGCCGAAGCGCGTGGAATACTTTGCTGCGTTTTCCGACAAAATCGGGACGATCTCATGCTCGCGCGCGATGTCCTCGTAGAGTTTCAGCAGCTCGGGATGGTTGCAGAACGAGCCGCAAAAGGCAAATCCGATCTTCATGCTTCCTCCTTGATGAGTCGACATAACGTCTTTTTGATGGCGCGCGCCGCCGTCTCCGGCGCGACGCGCCCGGGCAGTCCCCCTGCCTTGAGATACGAAAGGCGCAGCGTTTCGACCGCGTCCATGTCAAAGCCGCTCGCGCTCGCAAGCTCGATGAGCAGGCAGTCCGGCGGCAGCTCGGCAAGGAGCGTTTCGTCCAATACCTGATGCGGCACGGTGTTGAACACCACGCGGAATTCCCCCAGCGTGCCGGAGAGGCGGTTCGTGTGCAGCGGCGCGTAGCCGAACGCGTCGATCCACGCAAGGTCCGACCGCTTGCGCGCGCTGACACTGACCTTCGCTCCCAGCGCGCTCAGATCGTGCGCGAGCACCTTTCCGATGCGGCCAAAGCCAAGCACGAGGCATGGCGTGCCGTGCAGCGTGACACTCGTGTGCTTCATCGCCGCCTCGATGGCCCCCTCCGCCGTCGGGATCGCGTTGCGCACGCTCAGCTCTTCCGAGGCAAAGTAGTCCGTGATCGTAAGCCCCAACGACTGCGCGAGCGTTGACGCGTCGTTTCCCACATTGCCCGCGAAAATGCGGTGCTCGCGCAGCAGGCTCTCCATCGTGAGCTCTGTGCCGCTCAAATAGCCGTTTTTCTCCGCCGGCAGCGGCAGGACGATGATGTCTGCTTTCAGCGCGTCGCACAGCGCCAGCGGCTTTGGCGCACCGGTCAGCTCCCACGAGCAGACGTCGTACCCCTCCGCCGCCATCATCCGTGCGAGTAAGCGCATGCGCGCGTCGCCGCCCAGGAATGCTATCGTCTGGTCCATCTCATTCCCCCTTTTCCATAAAGGGTATGCCGCGGCGCGTGCGCGCATGACGCAAACTATTTTTGATTTTTTGCTTGACAACTCTATTTTTATCGCTATAATAAGAATTATTCTAATTCTTATTTAGGAGAAACGCATGACCAAGTACGCCCAGCAGATTCTCGATCTCGTCCTGTGCTCCACCGAGCACCCGACCGCCGAGCAGATTTTTCTGCAAATGAAGCAGGAAAATTCCAAAATCGCGCAAGCTACGGTGTATAACAACCTCAACGCGCTTGTAGCGGACGGCAAACTCATCCGCCTGTCGCAGCCCGGCGCGCCCGACCGCTACGACAACACCACGCGCCACGATCACCTGATCTGCACCCGCTGCGGCGCGCTTGCAGACTTCAGGTTCACCGACCTGACGCACGACATCGAAGCCGCGCTCGGCGCGCGCATCCAGTCCTACGACCTTCGCATTCACTATCTCTGCCCCGCCTGCCGCAAAGCGCAGGAAGAGCATTAAATTTTGAGAGAAAAAGGAGAATTTCACCATGAAGACCAACAAGTATTCCGGCACCAAAACTGAGCAGAACCTGCGCACCGCCTTCTCGGGCGAATCCGAGGCGCGCAACAAGTACACCTTCTTCGCCTCCACGGCCAAGAAAG
>ENA-OWPP01002379-OWPP01002379.1-human-gut-metagenome-genome-assembly--contig:-NODE-2379-length-13026-cov-2.804718_pt1 | contig 13026 bp, 10 predicted proteins | sample MGYA00248265_ERZ651848 | MGnify/ENA primary metagenome ERZ651848 (study PRJEB26924, sample SAMEA4378233) | human gut metagenome | biome: human gut; feature: human-associated habitat; material: faeces... | reverse complement strand
GATCGACTCCGCTTCCAGCCGTTGTTCAAGGCGATCGAGCCCGATGTCATCTGGCCCGATGCCGTCGAGCGGCGACAGGTGCCCCATCAGCACGAAGTAGCGGCCGGAATACTGCCCGGTCTGCTCGATGGCGTGGATGTCCGCCGGACTCTCCACCACGCAGATCTGGCCGTTTTCCTGGCGACGCGGGTTGCTGCAGATATTGCACACCTCCTGCTCGGTGAAAGTGCGGCAATCGGCGCAGTGGCCGATCTCCGACATCGCGCGCGTCAGCGCCTGCGCCAGGCGCATACCGCCGCTGCGATCGCGCTGCAGCAGGGTAAACGCCATGCGCTGCGCCGACTTCGGGCCAACGCCCGGCAGACAGCGCAGCGCTTCCATAAGCTGAGTTAACAGCGGGCTGGTTTGCATCAGAACGGCATCTTGAAGCCTGGCGGCAGCTGCATACCGGCAGAAACGGAAGCCATCTTCTCTTTCTGGGTCTCTTCAATGCGGCGCGCGGCGTCGTTAAACGCGGCAGCCACCAGATCTTCCAGCATCTCTTTGTCGTCTTCCAGCAGGCTTGGGTCGATTTCCACACGGCGGCAGTTGTGCGCGCCGTTAATGGTCACTTTCACCAGACCCGCGCCGGATTCGCCAGTCACTTCCAGCTGAGCGATCTCTTCCTGCATCTTCTGCATTTTGTCTTGCATCTGCTGGGCCTGCTTCATCAGGTTACCCAGGCCGCCTTTTCCACCAAACATAGGCTTCTCTCTCAGTCATCGTTAAAGGTACTGAATGCCAGTCAGACTGGCGTTCAAATGGGGCGGATACTCTCTTCATCCAGATCGGCGTCGAAGAAACGACGCAGGGTCTGAATGTTATTATCCGCGATAATGGCTTCGCGCGCCTGCGCGAGCTTTTCTTCATAAATAGCCTGCCGCCACTCCAGCGGCGTACGCATCGCGGGATTATCATCTTCCACGATGGTCAATTCAACCGGCGTACCGTACAACACCCCCAGCGCTTCAGCCAGCTTTTGCTGCGCGCCGGTGGAATTGAGGTGACGCTGGCTGGGGCGCAGATGCAGACAGACGCGGCTGCCCTCCTGCTCTTTCCACGCGTTGAGCGCCACCTGCTCGACCAGCTTAGGTACCGCCAGCCGGCTCACTTCCGCCGCCCAGCTGTCGCGCTCGACCGCTTCTTCGGCGAGCTTGGCCGCCAGCTCCGGCGTCTTCTCATGCTCCAGCGCTTTTTTCAGCGCTTTTGGCGTCGCGACTTCGACTTTGGCCTCTTCAACCACTGTCGTCGCCTTCCAGCGATAGGCCTCTTTCTTCGCCGGGGCCTGCTCAAGGGCAGCCGCCGCCGGACGAGCCTGGACGCGCTCGGTAATCGAACTCAGTCGCTCCAGCGCAGCGTTATTCACCGGCCGCGCGCGGGAAGCGGCTGCCGGTTCACTCTTTTTTGGAGTGGTTGCTCCCTGGCTGCGCTGCAGGTGGCTGCGGGCCGCCAGCACCTGGCTGGTGGTCGGCGGCAAACTCTGCGACGGCTGCTGCGGCGGCGCAGCGGGGGCAACCGGCTGACGCGGCGCGGGCGCGGCGGTCTGTGCTGGCTGCACTTCCGGCTCTGGCAGCGGCTTACGCGGATGAAACGCCAGCGCGCGGAGCAGCGTCATTTCGACGCCCATTCGCCGGTCCGGCGCATAAGGCAGCTCTTTGCGGCCCATCAGCAGCGTTTGGTAGTAAAGCTGAACGTCACCCGGCGGTACGGTTCGCGCCAGTTCGCGCATCCGCACTTCGACCGTGGCCATATCGGCGCCCAGCGCCGAAGGCGACAGCTGTACCATGGCGATGCGGTGCAGCAGGCTCTGCATCTCCACCAACAGCGCCTCCCACTCGACGCCGCGTGCGGCGGCGTCATTGACGCCCGCCATCACCCGCTCGCCGTCGGCAGCAACCAGCGCTTCAATCAGCGACAGCGCCTGATCGTCATCAAGGGTGCCGAGCATGGTGCTCACCGATGCGGCCGTCAGTTGTCCTTCTCCACTGGCAATCGCCTGATCGGTCAGGCTTAAGGCATCGCGCAGGCTGCCATCGGCCGCCCGCGACAACAGCTGCAGCGCGCGGGGCTCAAAGGCAATCTGCTCTTCGCCAAGAATATGCTCCAGCTGATGGCGGATCTGTTCAACATCCAGGGCTTTGAGATGGAACTGCAGGCAGCGGGATAAGATCGTCACCGGCAGCTTCTGCGGATCCGTCGTCGCCAGCAGGAATTTGACGTGCGCTGGCGGCTCCTCCAGCGTTTTTAATAACGCGTTGAAGCTGTGGCGCGACAGCATATGGACTTCGTCGATGAGATAGACCTTAAAGCGGCCGCGGGCCGGCGCGTACTGGACGTTATCCAGCAGGTCGCGGGTATCTTCGACTTTGGTGCGCGAGGCGGCGTCAATCTCAATCAGATCGACAAAACGCCCCTGTTCAATTTCCCGGCAGTTATCACACACGCCGCAGGGGGTGGCGGTGATGCCGGTTTCACAGTTTAACCCTTTCGCCAGCAGACGGGCGATGGAGGTCTTACCGACCCCGCGGGTACCGGAAAAAAGATAAGCGTGATGAATGCGCCCTAACGACAAGCCGTTCGCCAGTGCGGTCAGCACATGTTCCTGGCCGACGACGTCAGCAAAGGTTTGTGGGCGCCATTTACGGGCTAAGACCTGATAACTCATGGGCTGGCTCTGAAACGCTGGAAGGTGAAATCACGAAGGGGTCATGCTATCACAGCCCCGCCCGATCGGCGAGGCTATGTGGAGGGATTTGCTTAGTGGCCCGGGAACGGCACCAGGCTGTAGCAGTGGATCCCCAGCTTCTCCAGGCGCTGTTCGCCGCCCAGATCGAACAGGTTGATAATGAAAGCGGCATCGTGCACTTCGCCGCCGAGACGGCGGATCAGTTTGACCGTCGCGTCGATGGTGCCGCCGGTCGCCAGCAGATCGTCCACCACCAGCACTTTGTCACCCGGTTTGATTGCGTCAACGTGGATCTCCAGCTGATCGGTGCCATACTCCAGCTCATAGCTCTCGGCAATGGTTTCACGCGGCAACTTACGCGGCTTGCGAACCGGAACAAAGCCCACGCCCAGCGCCAGCGCAACCGGGGCGCCGAACAGGAAGCCACGCGCCTCAGTCCCTACCACTTTGGTAATACCCGCGTCTTTGTAGCGCTCGGTCAGCAGTTCAATGCTAAGCGCGTAGGCCTTCGGGTCTTCCAGTAAGCTGGTGACATCGCGGAAAAGAATGCCAGGTTTTGGATAATCCTCGATACTCTGGATGCTGTTCTTCAGATATTCAAGCTGCTGTGCAGTTGCGGTCATAAGTGTATGCCTGATTGAAACGGTGTTACCCACGGGCGTGCAAAAGGGGCCAAAGAAACATTTGTTTAACCTTTGACCAGGCTTGCCCGCGCTCGAAAACGCCAGAATTTACTGGCTGTCAGCAACAATTGCAACAGGCATTATTGCGCATCAGTGCTTTTGTTGCTTTGCGTCAACCACCGGAATGCGCCACATAAAGATCAGCAGGCAGGCCAGAATGACCAACAGCATGATGCGCACCCACGTAAGCTTAACCAGCCACAGCGAAATAGCAAAAGTCACCACGATCATCGCAATGGCGCGCGGTTTGGCGCCGCGAGGCATCGCGCGGTACTGCTGCCAGTGGCGAAGATAGCCGCCAAACCAGGAGCGATACAGCAGCCACTGGTGAAAGCGCGGCGATGAGCGGGCAAAGCACCAGGCGGCGAGCAGAATAAACGGCGTCGTCGGCAGCAACGGTAAGAAGATGCCCAGCGTCCCCAGCGCTACCGCCAGCCAGCCGATAATGGTTAGAATAACAGGTGGCATAATGCGAATCGGTATCAAACAGATGAGGCTACTGTAGCACAGTTGGCTGGAAGGGAATGGAGAGGTGTGGTGAAAACAGCTCAACTTTTACAAACGCTCAACGATCAGCTCAGCGAGCTGGCCGCGCTGGTAGCGCCGCTGGCGGAGCACGCGGCCCTGAGCCCACGCTTTGACCGTCAGCTCTTTCATACCCGCAGCACGCTGATGCAGGACTATCTGGCGGAAGCCCGGCAAAACTTTTCCCAACTGAGCCAGGCCGTCGAGCGCCAGCAACTGCCGCAGGTGGTCTGGATTGCCGAGCGTCTGGCGGCGCAAATCGCCGCGCTGCGTCGTGAAACCGCCACCTGGTCCTTGCGCAGTTGGGACCACGCGTCGCCAACGCTGAGCCGCTGGCAGCGCCGTCGCCTGCAGCATCAGGAGTATGAGCGCCGCCTGCTGGCGATGCGCGACCAACGTCAGCGTCAGCTGGCGCAGGCGACCAGCCTTGACGAGCAGCAGCGGCTGGGGAAAGAAGTTGAAGCCTACAGCGGCCGGTTGGCGCGCTGCCGACAGGCACTGGACAAGATTGAAAACGTACTGGCGCGGCTGACGCGCTAACAGGAGAGCCCGATGTCGCTGGAAAATGCATCCGATGAGGTCAAACTGGCCGTCGATTTAATCATGTTGCTGGAATCGCATCAGATCCCGGCGCAAACCGTGCTGGGCGCGCTGGAAATTGTCAGGCGGGATTATGCAAACAAGTTAAAAAACGCGGAAAGCGGGTCGCAAAACCCAGAGAAGTAGGATGTTGTCTCCGGCAGTGTGCTGGCAGTCTGGTCCTCTGCGCATGACGCCACTGGAGACAATATTGATGGAAAAAGTCAGTCAAACCCCACACGACGCGGTGTTTCGCCAGATGCTCATGCATCAGGCGGTCGCGAAGGATTTTTTGCAGTTGTATCTCCCCGCGCCGTTTCTGGCGATCTGCGAACTGGATTCGCTGCAGCTGGTCTCCGGTAGCTTTGTTGAAGAGGACCTGCGCGCCAGCTATTCCGATATCCTTTACTCACTGCGCACGCGTCATGGACCGGGCTATGTGTACGCGCTGATTGAGCACCAGAGTACCCCGGACAAGCTGATGGCGTTTCGCCTGCTGCGCTATGCGCTGGCCGCCATGCAGCGTCATCTGGACGCTGGCCACGACACGCTGCCGCTGGTGGTGCCCATTCTGTTTTATCACGGCAAAGTGAGCCCCTGGCCCTGGGCTCGCAACTGGCAACAGCTATTCGCCGATCCGGCGCTGGCGAAGGCGCTCTATAGCAATGATTTTCCGCTGGTGGACCTCACCGTAATGCCAGATAATCAGATCGCCCGTCATCGGCGGATGGCCATGCTGGAGCTGCTGCAAAAGCATATCCGCCATCGCGATCTGGCCGAGCTGCAGGTGCCGCTGATTGCGCTGATGACGCAAGGCTATCTGACAGAAGCGCAGCTGAATACGCTGCTGCGCTATATGTTGCAGGCGGGAACTACGGAACATCCGGGGGCGCTGATCCGCACGTTGGCGGCGCAGTCGCCCAGGCATAAGGAGCTGATGATGACCATTGCCGAATGGCTGGAAGAAAAAGGCCGTAAACAGGGACAGCAAGAGGGTGAGCAGGAAGGTCGAGAAGCCGCCACCCGCAGCATCGCCGCCAGAATGTTGGCGCGCGGCCTCGAACGTCAAACCGTGCAGGAGCTCACCGGGCTCAGCGATGAAGAACTCGCCGCGCTGGCACCCTGAAGCAGCAGGGGCGGCTTTGCGCCGCCCCTCTTCGATCAGGACGCGGTGGTGGGCGCCAGATCGTCCCCCTTCCCGTCCCGCTTCACTTCGGTGACTTCATCGCCTTTTTCATTGCGCAGATGAACTTCCAGCTGGTTAAAGGCAATGTTAATGTCATTCTCCCGGCACAGGCGGTCGATGGCGCGGTTGAGCTCATCCACCGTGTAGCTGCGATCGCGCAGTTCACGAACATACAGACGCAGTTCATGATCCAGCGTACTGGCCCCGAAGGTGGTGAAGAAAACCGCTGGCGCCGGCTCCTGCATCACTTTCGGATGATCGTGCGCGGCCTTCAGCAGCACCTCTTTCACTTTATCCAGATCGGAGCCATAGGCGACGCCGAGGCGGATCACCACCCGGGTCACGGTGTCGGAGAGCGACCAGTTGATCAAGCGCTCGGTAACGAACGCCTTGTTCGGGATAATCACCTCTTTGCGATCGAAGTCGGTGATGGTGGTCGCGCGGATACGGATTTTGCTTACCGTACCGGAGAAGGTGCCGATGGTTACCGTATCCCCAATGCGCACTGGACGCTCGAACAGAATAATCAGACCGGAGACGAAGTTACCGAAGATCTCCTGCAGGCCAAAACCTAAACCAACCGACAGCGCGGCCGCCAGCCATTGCAGTTTATCCCAGGAGACGCCCAGCGACCCGAACACCGTCATCGCCCCGATGGCGATAATCGCATAGTTAAGAATGGTGGTGATGGCGTAGGAGGTTCCCTGACGCATATTGAGACGCGAGAGAACCAGCACCTCCAGCAGACCCGGCAGGTTGCGTATTAGCGCCCAGGCGACCATCGACGCCACAATGGCAAACAGCAGACTGCCCATCGTGACGCTGCGCACCACGCTGGCCCCCGCTTCGGTACCGTTGTAGTGCCAGAGGGTAATGCTGTCGAGATAGGCGAAAACGGTGATCAGATCAGACCAAATCGCCCAGAACATGACCGCGAACAGCGCGATCATCACCAGCATGGTGATGCGCAGCGTCTGCTGGTTGACCTGCTCGAGAGCGATAGTCGGCTCCTCCTGCGGCTCGGCGCCTTCCGCGCCCTCCTTCACCAGATGCTGACGGCGCGCCAGCGCCCGGCGCCAGGCGATACGTCGCGCCGCCACGCTCAGACCGCGCAGCACGGTCTGGTACAGCAGGTTCCAGATCATCACCAGATACACGGTCTCGATCCAGCGTCCCGCCAGGCGCAGCGTGGTGTAGAAGTAACCGGTCGCCGTCAGCACCATCAGGGCTACCGGGACAATAGACAGCACGGTGATCGTCAGCAGGCGCAGGCTGTGTGATTCTTTATCACGCCAGCTTTCCCGACACATCGGCCAGACCAGCACGGCAATCAGCAGCAGATTGAAGAAAATCACAAACTGCCCCAGCACGTCGTCCATCAGGTTCAGTGGCGACAGCTCGGAAATCACCGACCAGAAATTCAGCGGCAGCAACGCGAGGCTGACGCGAACAATTTGTCGCCGCCAGTGGCTGGTCAACTGCGCAGGCATATTGAAGTGGCTGACCGCCACGCCGTTCTTTTCCAGCACTTTCCAGCACAGACCAAAGACCAGCCAGAACATGGCCAGCTTTTTACTGTACGCCCACAGCAGTCCGCTGATATTAAGCTGCATGGTGAGTAAGATCAGGCCAATCGCCAAAATTACCAGCACCACCGGCAAGGCCCGAATCAGGTCGATCAGGATCGCCTTTGGCGTATGCAGCTGGGTATCGTTGCGCAGCTGCCCCACCTGGGAAGCAAGCTTAGCCTGATAATCCTTCAGCCACTGCAGACGCCAGCGGATCAGGCCGGCAATCAGCAGCAATGGTAAACCGGCCAGGAAAGCGATAAACACCGCGGGCCACGCTTTTTCCCAGTTCACGGTGATTTTCATCGCCTTAAACTGACCTTTCAGCGCTTCCGGGAAGGCCTTAATCCACTCCCAGTCCATCGGTTTATTGCTGTTCACCCAGAAAATCTGCTGGGTCAGGATCTCCTGGAGGCTGCTCGAGACGCTCATCAACTGCTGCTGGTTGATCTGCAGGTTGATGGCCATCATCAGCTGGTTCCCCAGCTGTTTGTTGAACTGGTCAAGCAGTTCGCGGCGCATGTCGATCACTTCCAGTAGCGCGGCGTGGACTTCATCGTTCACTTCGCTGCTGTGCCCCTCCTCCAGTTTGGCGACAAAGGCGTCGCTCTGGAACAGCGCGTCGCGCTGCTGGTTCACCTCAAACTGCTCGAGCCGCAGGTCGGCGATGCGGTTGGTCATATCCTGCAGTTCGTCCGCCGACGGCAGCGTCTGCTGTTGCTGATAAAGAATGCGCGACAGCAGCAGGCTCCCCCGCAGAACTGAAATTTGCTCTTTAATATCCCGTTCAGACTGCAGCGCGCGGTCGAGCCAGTTCTTCACCTGGATATTGCGCTGCACCAGCTGGTTACCGTTCTCCGTCGCCTGGATCAGCTTCTCGCTCAGCTGGTGGTTAATATCCAGCTCCTGCTTAACCAGCGGATTGGCCTGAATTCGCGTGGTTTCGTCCGGGGTGACCGCCTCCTGGGCGGTTTTCTCCGTCAGCGTAAGCCGCTTGCTGTTCACCGCCTCCTGCAGCAGCTGCAGCTGATGCTCCAGCCGGTTGCTCCAGGCGGTGACGTAGTCACGCTGCTTCTGCAGGGTATCCTGCAGGACGGTGTTGCCTTCGAGGCTCTTGCGCTGCTGCTCAATCTGCGCGTTGAGCAGCGCCTGTTGAGCCTGCAACAGCACCTGCTGGGTCGGGCGCAGCGTCTCGTCACCCACCGAGGTGCCATTCAGCCGATTGCGGATCTGCTGCAACTGTTGGGAGGCGTTATACATCGCGTTCTGCACACGTTCCGGCTGCGTTTGCAGGGAAACCAGCTGGCTGTTATAGGTCGCCAGATCGTTTTGCGCATTCTGCAGGTCGTCCAGCGTCTGAGTGACGCGTGATTCCAGTTGACGCAGAGAGAGCGTACTGAGCGTTTTGCGCGTGGCGGCGTCGTCGGGGACGTCGCTCAGATTGTTGAGACTATCCACCGCCTGGCGCAGCTTCGCCGGGGCTTGCTCGACCTGCTGACGCAGCTGTGCCGTCTCGCTTTTGATGCGCTCGATTTTATCCAGCGTTTCCAGCGTCTGGGTCAAATCCTGCTGGACCAGTTTGTCCTGCGGAGTCAGTTCTTTTTGCTTGTTTAACGTATTGAGCTGGCTCTGCACCTCTGCCCGGTCAGGGAGGTCCGCGGCGCGGCCCTGGACTGGGCTGAAAAGGCCAATAAAGCAGAGCAGCGTAATGAAAAAGATAAACGTGGCGCGTTGCCTGGAGATCGTGTGCAGCATAGTTAATATGAATGAATGCAAATGCCGGAGAATACCGGGGGTCGTCGCAAGCGCGCAGAATAGCACTTCTCTTCGCTGGCGAATAGCGGCGGACGGCGCTAAAAATTCACGTACATCCGCGCGCTAACGTTAAGCTGTCAGGCTCTCCGGGCCGCGTAGCGTAGGACAGAACTGATACATCTCCAGCAGGATGGCGACGTAGTCGCGCGCTTCCGCATGCAGGTCGAACGAGTCAGGGGCAAACAGCCAGTTTTCCATCAGGCCGGAAAGGTAGCTGCGCATTAACACGGCCGCCCGCCGGGTGAGTAAATTGGCGGGCAACAGCTTCGCGGCGATACACTCTTTTAAGGTCTGCTCGATACGCTCGTAGCTCGCCAGGGAGAGCTGCCGCTGGGCCTGCTGCACTACGGTCATCTCACCGACAAACTCACACTTATGATAGATAATCTCCATCATTAATCGTCGACGTTCCTCTGTCACTGTCGCTTCAAGAACATAGACTAATATCTCCCTGATAACTGAGAGTGGATCGTTGGGGAATTTTGCCCGATACTCAATTTCGAGATCGCTAATACTGGCGTCTGACAGCTCCCAAATTTCGTTGAATAAATCTGATTTATTCTTGAAATGCCAGTAGATAGCCCCCCTCGTTACACCCGCAGCTTTTGCAATTGTTGCCAACGAGGTAGATGATACGCCTTGCTGCGAAAACAGACGCAGAGCAACATCCAGAATCAGTTGCCGGGTTTCACGTGCCTGTTGTTTGGTTTTTCGTGCCATAGGTTAATGACTTTACAGAGGTTACGTTTACATACATTTGTGAATGTATGTACCATAGCATGACCATAATAGAAAGACTGTAGTGGGTTTGTGGTTGTTTGAGCCACTGAACATTTTGAAATTGGACACTCGAGGTTTACATATGAACAAAAACAGAGGGTTAACGCCTCTGGCGGTCGTTCTGATGCTCTCAGGCAGCTTAGCGCTAACAGGATGTGACGATAAACCGGCTCAACAAGGAGCCCAGCACATGCCGGAAGTCGGTATTGTGACGCTCAAATCCGCACCTCTACAAATAACCACCGAACTGCCAGGCCGCACCAGCGCCTATCGCATTGCGGAAGTCCGTCCTCAGGTCAGTGGCATTATTTTAAAACGTAACTTCGTGGAAGGTAGCGATATCCAGGCCGGCGTCTCCCTGTATCAGATCGATCCCGCCACCTATCAGGCCAGCTATGACAGCGCCAAAGGCGACCTGGCAAAAGCCCAGGCGGCGGCGAACATGGATCAACTGACGGTCAAGCGTTATCAGAAACTGTTAGGCACCAAATATATTAGTCAACAAGACTACGATACCGCCGTCGCGACGGCACAGCAGAGCAATGCGGCCGTGGTCGCAGCAAAAGCAGCTGTTGAAACCGCGCGCATCAATCTGGCCTACACCAAAGTCACTTCACCTATTAGCGGCCGTATTGGTAAATCCGCGGTGACCGAAGGGGCGCTGGTGCAGAATGGTCAAACGACCGCGCTGGCAACCGTTCAGCAACTGGATCCGATCTATGTTGACGTCACCCAGTCGAGCAATGATTTCCTGCGCCTGAAACAGGAGCTGGCCGATGGCCGCCTGAAACAGGAAAACGGCAAAGCGAAAGTGGAGCTGGTGACGAATGACGGTCTCAAATATCCGCAGGCCGGCACGCTGGAATTTTCGGATGTCACCGTCGATCAGACCACCGGCTCTATCACGCTGCGCGCGATTTTCCCGAACCCGGACCACACCCTGCTACCGGGGATGTTTGTGCGTGCCCGTCTGGAAGAAGGGGTTAACCCTGACGCCCTGCTGGTACCGCAACAGGGTGTTACCCGTACGCCGCGCGGCGACGCCAGCGTCATGGTGGTCGGGGAAGGCGATAAAGTCGAAGTCCGCCAGGTCACTGCTTCTCAGGCGATCGGCGATAAATGGCTGGTCACTGACGGTCTGAAAACGGGCGATCGCGTTATCGTCACCGGCCTGCAAAAAATCAAACCAGGCGTGCAGGTAAAAGCGCAGGAAGTAGCTTCAGACAACCAACAGCAAACCGCCGGCAACGCGAACGCTCAGTCTGAACAAACCAAGTCTTAACTTAAACAGGAGCCGTTAAGACATGCCTAATTTCTTTATCGATCGCCCCATATTTGCATGGGTGATCGCCATCATCATCATGCTGGCTGGGGGATTATCGATCCTCAAATTGCCGGTAGCGCAATATCCGACGATTGCGCCGCCAGCAATTTCCATTACCGCCATGTACCCCGGTGCTGACGCCGAAACTGTGCAGAACACCGTGACTCAGGTTATCGAACAGAATATGAACGGTATCGACCACCTGATGTACATGTCCTCCAATGGCGACTCCACCGGTACGGCGACCATCACCCTGACCTTCGAATCCGGTACCGATCCGGATATTGCCCAGGTTCAGGTTCAGAACAAGCTGGCGCTGGCGACGCCTCTGCTGCCGCAAGAAGTACAGCAGCAAGGGATTAGCGTTGAGAAAGCGTCCAGCAGCTTCCTGATGGTTGTCGGCGTTATTAACACCAACGGCACCATGAACCAGGACGATATTTCGGACTACGTGGCGGCCAACATGAAGGACCCGATCAGCCGTACCAGCGGTGTCGGCGACGTTCAGCTGTTCGGTTCCCAGTACGCGATGCGTATCTGGATGGATCCGAACAAACTGAACAACTTCCAGCTGACGCCGGTGGACGTGATCAGCGCCCTGAAAGCGCAGAACGCCCAGGTGGCCGCGGGTCAGTTAGGCGGTACGCCGCCGGTGAAAGGCCAGCAGCTTAACGCCTCGATCATCGCGCAAACCCGTCTGACCAATACCGAAGAGTTTGGCAACATTCTGCTGAAGGTGAACCAGGACGGTTCCCAGGTTCGTCTGCGCGATGTCGCCAAAATTGAGCTGGGCGGCGAAAGCTATGACGTAGTGGCGAAGTTTAACGGCCAGCCGGCATCCGGTCTGGGTATTAAACTGGCTACCGGCGCGAACGCGCTGGATACCGCCAACGCTATCCGTGCAGAACTGGCGAAGATGGAGCCGTTTTTCCCGTCGGGGATGAAGATCGTTTACCCGTATGACACCACCCCGTTCGTGAAAATTTCTATTCACGAAGTGGTTAAAACGCTGGTGGAAGCGATCATCCTGGTGTTCCTGGTCATGTATCTGTTCCTGCAGAACTTCCGCGCCACCCTGATCCCGACCATCGCCGTACCGGTAGTCCTGTTAGGCACCTTTGCGGTACTGGCAGCGTTTGGCTTCTCGATAAACACCCTGACGATGTTCGGGATGGTGCTCGCCATCGGCCTGTTGGTGGATGACGCCATCGTGGTAGTTGAGAACGTCGAACGCGTGATGGCGGAAGAGGGTCTGCCGCCGAAAGAAGCGACGCGTAAATCGATGGGACAGATTCAGGGCGCGCTGGTCGGTATCGCCATGGTGCTGTCGGCGGTATTTATCCCGATGGCGTTCTTCGGCGGTTCAACCGGGGCCATCTATCGCCAGTTCTCTATCACCATCGTTTCTGCGATGGCGCTGTCGGTACTGGTGGCGTTGATCCTGACGCCAGCGCTGTGCGCCACCATGCTGAAGCCTATTCAGAAAGGCAGCCATGGCGCGACCACCGGTTTCTTCGGTTGGTTTAACCGCATGTTCGATAAGAGCACGCACCACTACACCGACAGCGTAGGCGGTATTCTGCGCAGTACGGGGCGTTACCTGGTGCTGTATCTGATCATCGTGGTCGGCATGGCCTATCTGTTCGTGCGTCTGCCAAGCTCCTTCTTGCCAGATGAGGACCAGGGCGTATTTATGACCATGGTTCAGCTGCCAGCAGGTGCAACGCAGGAACGTACACAGAAAGTGCTCAATGAGGTAACGCATTACTATCTGACCAAAGAAAAGAACAACGTTGAGTCGGTGTTCGCCGTTAACGGCTTCGGCTTTGCGGGACGTGGTC
>ENA-OWPP01002376-OWPP01002376.1-human-gut-metagenome-genome-assembly--contig:-NODE-2376-length-13044-cov-3.427747_pt1 | contig 13044 bp, 6 predicted proteins | sample MGYA00248265_ERZ651848 | MGnify/ENA primary metagenome ERZ651848 (study PRJEB26924, sample SAMEA4378233) | human gut metagenome | biome: human gut; feature: human-associated habitat; material: faeces... | reverse complement strand
CTATGGAAGCCAGGCAGGTAATGGTGTGATTTTGATTACCACCAAGAAAGGTAAAGACGAGAAAGCCAAGATCTCGTTCTCGTCCAACTGGTCTATCAATTCGCCTACACGCAAACCGGAGTACATGGATTCGTGGACATTTGCCAATTTCCATAATCTGACCAACCGCAACTCGGGTGGAGGCGATTACTACGATAAGAACTATATGGATCATATCTATGCCTATTATACCGACCCGAAACACAATCTGCCGGTATTCATCGATCCGTCCAATCCCAACAAGTATCTGTATTGCGGCAACACCGACTGGATAGATGAAACCATCAAAGATAACACCCTGATGCAGCAGTACACCCTGTCTCTCAACGGAGGTTCGGGCAAGACCGCCTATTACGGTTCGATAGGTTTCCTCGACCAAGGGGGAACACTGAAACATTATGACGATAAGTACCGCCGTTTCAATGTCAACCTGAACCTGACTTCGGACGTCACCAATTGGTTGCAGGTGCGGTTGAAGACCGTCTACAACAACACTTACCGGGATGCTCCTTACGGAAGTAACAACAGTGACGAGACAGCACAGATCAACAGTGCATTCTACGGTGCCGACCTTCGCCCGATGATGCCGGTATATCATCCGGACGGAAACTTTTCCGGTCAGGGCAGTTGGACGAATATGGTGGCTACCCAGGCCATTTCGGGCGAGCGCAAGAATAAGGAGAACGACCTTTGGCTGACCGGCGGTTTAAAAATCACTCCGCTGAAGGACTGGACCATCAATGTGGACTATACCTATAATATGTATATCCTCTCGAAGAAGCAGCACGGTAAAGAGATATTGGAGCATACGGCCAATCCGGACATTGTAACCGTATTCCCGCATACCACTCCGAGCCGCGTGAAGTTTACCACCGACGACAACTATTACCAGACGTTCAATGCCTATACCGACTACTCCAAGTCTTTGGGTAAACACAACATTAAACTGTTGCTGGGATATAATTACGAAACCAAGAGCTACCGCTGGTTCAATGCCGAACGCGAGAACCTGATCAGTAATGACCTTGCCGGTCTGGGACAGGCTTATGGAGAGAAGTACAACGGGAGCGGCCAGCACTCCTGGGCCACTATGGGATATTTTGCCCGTATCAATTATAACTACGATGAACGCTATCTTCTGGAGTTGAACGGACGTTATGACGGTTCTTCCAAGTTCCCCAAGGACAAGCGTTTCGTATTCTTCCCCTCCGTATCGGCTGCCTGGAGAATCTCGAGCGAGGCTTTCTTCGAACCTGCCAAGAAGATTGTAGATGAACTCAAGATCAGGGCCTCTTATGGTTCGTTGGGCAATCAGTCGGTTGGCGGCGACTATCCTTATATCGCTACCATGGGCACCAATGGCGAGATGGGATACCTGGTGGACGGAAAGAAAATAGCCAGCGTGAGTCCCGGCGGTATCGTCAGTCCTTACCTGACTTGGGAGACTGTACGCCAGATTGACTTGGGTCTCGACTGGGCATTGCTGAACAGCCGCCTGTATGGAACCTTCGACTGGTACATGCGGAAGACACTCGATATGGTGACCAACGGTACACCGCTTCCTGCCGTACTGGGAACAGGAGCTCCGCAGGCCAATACTGCCGACCTGAAAACAACCGGTTGGGAGCTTTCAATGGGATGGAGAGACCGGGTGAACAAAGACTTTTCGTATGACGTAAGTTTCGTATTGTCCGACTATCAGGCAGAAATCACGAAGTTCAATAATCCGCAGAATTTGCTCTCTACCCATTATGTAGGCAAAAAGTGGGGTGAGATCTGGGGATTGGTAACCGAAGGACTTTTCCAGTCGGCAGAAGAGGTAAGTGCCCATGCCGATCAGTCGGAGATCTATGGCGGTGGCTGGTATCCGGGTGATGTGAAGTACAAAGACCTGAACGGTGACGGCAAGATAAACAAGGGAAAGAATACGCTTGACGATCCGGGTGACCAAAAGATTATCGGTAACAGCGAACCGCGTTACAGTTATGGTATTAAAGGCAGATTGCAATGGCGCGACTTTGACTTTGATGTATTCTTCCAGGGCATCGGCAAGAAGGATGTAGTGTTGGGAGGCAACCAGTTCTGGGGCTTCGGCAACGAATGGCATGTACCTTTCAAACATGCACTCGACTCATGGACCGAAGATAACCGCAATGCTTACTTCCCCCGGTCTACCTACGACAACGTGACCGGTAACCGTGAAACGCAGACCCGTTATCTCCAGAATGCCGCTTATCTGCGCCTGAAGTCTATCACATTGGGATATTCTTTGCCGAAAGCGCTCCTGGCCAAGTGGAAGATAGATCATGTGCGTTTCTACGTAAGCGGACAAAACCTGCTGACGTTCGATCACCTGTTTGACATATACGACCCCGAAACAGTGAGTCTCAGCACTTATCCGCTGACTAAGTCTGTTTCATTCGGATTAAACATTACCCTCTAATACGATAACGATTATGAAAAAGAATAAGATATTACTGATAGCGACAGTGGCATGTACTTCCATGTTCTCTTCCTGCTCCGATTTACTGGACTTGTATCCCGAAGATTCTCTCTCGGATCCGAAATTCTGGACAAGTGTACAAGACCTTGAACTTTATGCCAACGGCTTTTACGGTATTTTACCGGGGGCGCAGGGACCCGGTGCCGATGATGAATCGGACTGTTACGTGAACGAGAAACCGAAGACCTGGATCTTCAATCTTGAAACGATTCCTACTTCCGGTGGCGGATGGGGAAATGGAGACTGGGGAAACATCCGTTCCTGCAACTATTTTATGGCTCGTTACAAACAGGTGAAAGGGGATGAAAGCCAGATTAACCGTTCGGTAGCTGTGGTCCGCTTCTTCCGTGCCTGGGAGTATGTGTACAAAGTGAAACGCTTTGGCGATGTGCCCTGGTATGAAACCGAGTTGCAGATGGACTCCGAAGAACTGTACAAGGGACGTGATTCCAGAAAAGTCGTGTTCACACACATCCTGGAAGATCTCGATTTTGCCATCGAACACCTTCCGAAGCCTAATGAAACCAAAACCGGCAATATGCATAAGTATGCTGCGCTGGCTTTCAAGTCGAGAGCTTGCCTCTACGAAGCGTCTTTCCGTAAGTATCACGGACTGGGCGACTACGAAGAGTTGTATCGTGAAGCAGCTGATGCAGCCGCACAGGTGATCGAAGAGGGAGGTTACTCCATCTATAAGACCGATAAGCCTTTACAGGATTATTACAACCTGTTTGTACAGGAAGATTTAGCCTCCAATAGCGAGTGTATCATGCCCAGGGTTTATATCACCAAGCTATTGATGCACAACAACACCCGCCAGATGGAAGAGTCGTATACAGGTCTGAGCCGTGCCATGTTCGAACAATACCTATGTGCCGATGGTCTGCCCACCGCAGTCAGTCCGGGATACGAGGAGGCCGACATGCCGATGGATGAGTTGATGCAGCGTGATCCGCGCCTGCGCCAGACGATCGATAATCCGGAACTTCCTTTTAAGGTGCTGAGCGACGGTACGAAGCAGTTCAATGCTCTTCCCATAATAGATACCAAATATTGTACTACCGGATATTACGTGATGAAGTATCACTCTACCGATCCCGAACAGTGGAACATCGGGCAGTCTACACTGGATGTGTTTATCTTCCGTTATGCCGAGGTGCTGTTGAACTATGCCGAGGCGAAAGCCGAACTGGGTGAATGTACCCAGGAGGTATTGGACCAGACTGTCAATGAACTGAGAGACCGTGTAGAAATGCCGCATCTGAAAGTAAATGTCGGTTTCACCGATCCGAACTGGCCGGATTATGGTTATGAACTCTCTCCGCTGCTTTACGAAATCCGCCGCGAGCGTGCAGTCGAGTTGGTAGGCGAAGGCTTCCGTTGGGATGACATTGTACGCTGGAAAGCCGGCAAGTTGCTGGAAGCACCGAAGAGTATGCTTGGAATGAAAGTATCGGATAAGCTGAAAGAGCAGTACGACTCCTTCTCCCGTGAATTGACGCAAGACAATCTGCTGATTGTTTATCCGGACAGGACAACCCGCAAATGGGATGATAAACTCTATCTGCATCCGTTGCCTATCGACGAGACAACGATGAATCCGAACTTGTTACCCAATAATCCCGGATGGGAATAAACATTTAAAATGAGAAGAATCATGAAACAGAACATACTGAAGGCAGCCATTCTGGCTGCCGGATTCTGCTGCACAGTGGGATGCAGTGACAATGACAGCGACCTGACCATCTACATACCCGATGCGGGAACTGCCGTGAAAGCCAATTTCTACATTGAAGACGAGCCGTATGTGCAGACTTTTAATGTGGCCGTTACTCCCGAAACCTATCCGCAACTGACGGAATACGGACTGCCTAATGATGCTGTGGTACATCTGCAAGCCGATCCGGGCAAGGTAGGCGAGTATAACGCGAAGAACGGAACCGAATATGAACTGCTGCCGGAAGCCGCTTACGACCTGACTGAAGAGGTATTGGTAAAAGCCGGGACACCGAAGTCTGAGGAAGCCGTAATTACGGTTCATGCAAAAGGTAACATCGAGGCGTTCAAGGAGTATCTGCTGCCCGTAAGCATTACTTCGGTAGAGGGAGCAGTAGCCGATCATTGCTGTCAGACCATCTACTTCATCTTCAGAGGTTCGATGGATGCCAGCAACATGGAGTTGCTCGACCGCACCGGATGGGAAGCATTGAGTGCTTCGTCCGAAGAGCCGAAAGAGGGCGATTGGGGACACAGCGGACTGAAAGAAGCTTGTCTGGATGGCGATCTGAATACTTTCTGGGGTACCGACTGGAGTACTCAGCATCCGCAACCACCTCACTGGATTGTTATTGACCTGAAGAAAACAACCCATATCCAGGGATTCGCTTGCCAGGCACGTGAAGAGGGGTATGACGGGCCGAAAGAGGTGACTGTGGAAGTGAGCGATGATAATGCCACCTGGACGGTAGCCGCTAAGTTTACGGATATTCCGGCACAGGGTGAGTTCCGATCCTTCCTGCCCGCTGCTGTAGATGGACGCTACCTGAAGGTAACCATCACGGCCGTGAACGGCGGACCGCATGTGACGATAAGCGAACTTAATTTATTCTGATATACAAAACTGTAAAATAGACGAACACATGAATCTAAGAAATTTCTTTTTAGCGGCGGGAATCGCTGCTGTAGCGGTACCTGTATGGGGGCAAAAGGCCCCCGAACCCTACGGGCTGACTCCCAGTGCGAGACAGGTAGAGTGGTATAACCGGGAGATGATCGCTTTCTTTCACTTCGGGATCAATACCTTTGAGGAGTATGTAAACGAAGGGGACGGACGTGCTCCGGCAGCTATATTCAATCCTACGGCCCTCGATTGCGGACAGTGGATGCGTACCCTTCAGTCGGCCGGTATCCCCAGTGCCATCATTACAGCCAAACATGCCGATGGGTTTTGCCTTTGGCCCAGTAAATATACGGATTATGGAGTGAAGAACTCTGCCTGGAAGAATGGAAAGGGAGACGTTGTGCGCGAGTTTGTGGATGCTTGCGAGGAGTATGGCATTAAGGCGGGCATCTATCTGGGTCCGCACGACCGGCACGAGCATCTTTCTCCCCTTTATACTACGGAGAAGTACAAGCAGTATTATGGTCACCAGTTGGAAGAATTGATGGGTGACTATGGAAAAGTCTGGGAAACTTGGTGGGACGGTGCCGGAGCAGACGAACTGACTACTCCCGTCTATACCCATTGGTATAAGATTGTGCGAGAGAAGCAACCGGACTGTGTCATTTTCGGTACCAAGAACTCGTATCCTTTTGCCGATGTGCGTTGGATGGGAAATGAGTCCGGCAAAGCCGGTGATCCTTGTTGGTCGACTACCGACTCTGTATGCGTCAGAGATGAATGGAAGAACTATGAAGGGCTGAACGAAGGAGTAAAAGGCGGTGATGCATATATCCCTGCCGAAACCGATGTATCGATCCGTCCCAGTTGGTTTTATCATGCTGAGGAAGACAGCCGCGTGAAAAGCGTAAAGGAACTTTGGGATATTTATTGCACTTCTGTCGGTCACAACAGCGTGTTGCTGCTCAACTTCCCACCTGATCGTCGCGGACTGATTCATCCTACCGATTCACTTCATGCTGCCTTGCTGAAGCAGGGATTGGATGAAACCTTCGGAAACAATCTGTTGGCTAAGGCCAAGGTGAAAGCAACGAACGGACGCGGAGGTAAATTCCGTCCGGAGTTCCTGACAGACAACAATAAGGAAACTTATTTTGCCGGCCGAGACGGAGCCAAAACCTCGGACATCGTTTTCACTCTTCCCCGGCAGACAGAGTTCGACTGCCTGATGATTCAGGAAGTGATCGAATTGGGACACCGCACGACGAAGTGGAGTGTGGAATACTCTAATGATGGCCGTAACTGGACCCCGATACCGGAAGCAACCGATAAGCAGACGGTGGGGTATAAATGGATCGTACGTTTCGAACCGGTAAAAGCCAAACAGGTACGTCTTCGTATCCTCGACGGATTTGCCTGTCCTGCTATCCATACATTCGGAGTGTACAAACAATCGGCTTTATTTCAGTAAAAACAATAGGTAGTTGGGTTGAATATAGGTTTGGGCTGTATCACACAGGCAGACATAGGTTTTGTTGGCGGATACAGCCCTTGGTTTTCTTCCCTGCCTTTTCTTAATATCAATAGTATGCTAAATTTTAAACATCTGTTTCTGGTAAGCGTTGCTCTGTGGTCGGCAGTAGGAATGGTTCGTGCCCAGGAGTTCGATCCGAAGCAAAGCTACGAGATCCATACCCAGAACGGACTTGTCCTGGACAATCAGGAGAGTCTGGATTTAGGTGGTAAGATATTTATTTCTAAAAAGGAACCCCATAAAGAGTCGCAGGTCTGGAATCTGATACCTTGCGGTGACGGCTGCTACTCCATTGTCAGTCCGCTCACCGAACTGGGAATCGACAATAGCGGCAATGGAAGCAAGGAGTGTCCGGTCATCCAATGGGACCCTAATAAAGAAAATCCCAATCAGCAATGGCGTATCACGGCTTTGCCCAATGGGAATTATTTGTTCACCAGTGTAGCGAGTGGTTATAACCTGGGCTTCCCGGATGCCGGTCTTGTGGCCGAGCCGGTTTACCAGCTCAAACCGGATGCGCAGAAAATAAGCCAGCAATGGAAAATCGTGAAATCGAATCTGAAAGTGGTGGCTGAGGCTTTTAAAACCCGGAGTGATAATGACTGGGAGAATGAACGGATATTTGCCGTTAACAAAGAAGAGGGGCGTTCTACGTTTGTCCCCTTTGCCGATACGGAAGAGATGAAGGGCGATCCTTCGTACACCCGTCCTTGGATACGCAATCAGTCTTCCCGTTATCTGTTGCTGAATGGTGACTGGAAGTTTCATTGGGTGAAGCAACCTTCCGAACGTCCGGTGGATTTCTATAAACCGGGCTATGACGTGTCTGCCTGGAAAGAGATTCCGGTTCCTTCCAATTGGGAGATGCTGGGATACGGAACCCCCATCTATACCAATATCACCTATCCGATACGCAACAATCCGCCCTTTATACAGGGACAGAGAGGATATACGGTAGAGAAAGAGCCTAATGCGGTAGGTTCCTATCGGAGGGAATTCTCTCTGCCGGCCGACTGGAAGAATAAAGAAGTGTTTATCCACTTCGACGGAGTGTACAGTGCTATGTATCTGTGGATTAATGGTAAGAAAGTCGGGTATAGCCAGGGTGCCAACAACGATGCCGAGTTCAACATCACACAGTATGTGAAGCCGGGTAAAAACATATTGGCAGTCGAAGTGTATCGCTGGAGTGACGGCAGCTATCTGGAAGACCAGGATATGTTCCGCCTGAGCGGTATCCACCGGGATGTCTATCTGGTGGCGACTCCGAAACTTCGCCTGCGCGACGTGCATCTTACTTCTGTCATCAGTGACCGTTTCGACAAGGCCGACTTATGTGTCAAAGCAGACGTGAAGAACTATGGCAAGTCTGCTGTGAATGCCTCCGTGCGCATAGCTCTGCTGGATGCCGGTGGCAGAACTTTGCGTACGTTTACAACTGCGGCCGGTAATCTGGCTGCCGGAAAAGAGATCTGTCTGCCTGCAAAAGCAAGTATTCGTGATCCCCAACTCTGGAGCGCCGAAACACCTTATCTGTATACTGTGAATCTGGAATTGCTGGATGCTTCCGGCAAGGTGCTCGAGGCAACTACCCAGCAATATGGTTTCCGCAAAATTGAAATACGTGACAATAAAGTGTATATCAATGATGCATTGGTGTTGTTCAAGGGTGCCAATCGTCACGATATTCATCCCCGTTTCGGTAAAGCGGTACCTGTAGAAAGCATGATAGAGGATATTCTTCTCTTTAAGCGTTTCAACCTGAACACCATTCGTACCAGTCATTATCCGAATGATCCGAAGATGTATGCTCTGTTTGACTACTATGGACTTTACGTAATGGACGAAGCGGATCTGGAATGTCATGGCAACATGATGCTGACCAAGAGGGAAAGTTGGAAAGAAGCCTTTGTCGACCGGGTGGTACGTATGGTGGAACGGGACAAGAACCATCCTTCCGTAATCTTCTGGTCGATGGGGAATGAATCGGGCGGAGGACCCAATTTCGAGGCCGCTTATCAGGCTGCCAGAGAGATTGACGCACGGTTCATCCATTATGAAGGAATGAATGATGTTGCCGATATGGACTCACGGATGTATCCATCCATCGAAAGTATGATAGCTCAGGACAACGAGCCGCGCAATAAACCTTTCTTTCTATGTGAGTATGCACATGCCATGGGAAATGCTGTCGGTAACCTGGAAGAATATTGGGACTATATTGCCAATCAGTCTAAACGCATGATCGGAGGTTGTATCTGGGACTGGGTGGATCAAGGCATCAATAAACCCGGAGAAGCGCCGGACCGTTATTATTTCGGGGGCAGCTTCGGTGATCGTCCCAACGACAATGATTTTTGTTGTAACGGACTGGTGACACCCGACCGTAGAGTTACTCCTAAGTTATGGGAAGTGAAAAAGGTATACCAATATATGACTTTTGAAGAAGTGGGAGAGAACAATGTGGGGTTACGCAATCATTATTCATTCCTGAATATGCGTCATTTCAACCTGCGTTATGTCATCCTCAAAGACGGGGTGCCTGTTGCGGAAGAGGAGTTCGGGTTGCCTGACGGCAAGCCGGGTGAACACCGTACGATCCATATCCCTTATCTCCGTCACTTGACGGAAGATGCCGATTACCACATCAACTTGGAAGTGAAGTTGAAGCATGACTGCGTCTGGGCTAAAGCCGGACATGTAGTGGCAACGGAGCAGTTCTTACTAAGAGAGAGAAAACAGAAAACGGAGGTTCCGGAACTCTCTGCTTCCCTGCAGGTGGTAGAAGAACGTCAGTACATCCGTTTCCGTGCTCCGGGTACCGAGATTTCATTTGATTCAAAGACAGGCATGATGATCGGTCTCCGATATGACGGACAAAACATGATACACGGTCAGCAAGGACCGGCGTTGAACTGGTATCGTTCCATCAGTAATGATCCTCGCGAATGGATTCAGCCTGTGGTTGCATTGCGTGGTTTTGACTGGAAACTGGCGGAAGACGGAAAGTCGGCGTCTGTTCAGTCTCAGATAGAGGTCAAAGTTGGGCAAGTCAATATACCGTATACAGTCAGATACCGGGTTTACAGTAATGGCAGGGTCGATGTGGCAGCCGACTTTACGACAGAAAGTAATTTCGATCTACCTCGTCTGGGCTTGCAAATGTTCCTCAATCCTTCACTGGAACAAGTCGAATGGTATGGCCGCGGTCCGATGGAGAACTATCGTGACCGGAAGAACGCAGCCTACATGGGACGCTACAAAACGACTGTTACGGATATGGCCGAGCATTATGCGCGGGCGCAAACAATGGGCGGACGCACAGATACACACTGGCTGGCGTTGACAGACGGACAAGGGAAAGGACTCAGGATCACCGCAACGGATACGTTGGATTTCAGTGCCCAACATTACACGGATAAAGATTTATGGCAGGTAAAATATGGACATGATTTGTCTGATATCCGCCGTGCGGAGGTTGTTCTCAATTTAGATTGCATTCAGCGTGGATTGGGCAATGCCAGTTGCGGACCGGGACCGCGTCCCCATTATGAAATCCGGAAGGATACGGTTTATAGTTATTCTTTCCGAATGGAACCATTGAGATAAGGATTGTTATCCGGACAAGGAGACCTATGGTTGTTCCGGATGTTGAATCTGTTTGAAGTTTTGCGCCCTGCTCCTCAAAGTCGGAACTTTGAGAGAGCAGGGCGCAATATCTTTCGAAGTGTGTCTCGCAAAGGTCTTGTCTATCTTATTCTTCTCCGACCTTGATGCCGAAACCGGCTTTGCGCAAATCGTCCCAATATCCGGGGTATGATTTGGAGACTACTTGAGGTTCGTCTATTTGTATTGTCGGATAATGAATTGCTGCCGGAGCAAAAGCCATAGCCATGCGATGATCCTCGTAAGTCTTGATAACGGGACATGTCTGTTGTTCCACGCGTTCACCGTCCCAGGAAAGGATACTGTCGTTTTTGTCATGCAATATATACCCGAGCTTTTTCATCTCTGTTTTAAGGGCTTCGATCCGGTCTGTCTCTTTTATTCTGAGGCTTTGCAGCCCGGTGAAGCGGAAAGGCACATTGAGCAGTGCACAAGTCACAACAAAGGTCTGTGCCAGGTCGGGAATATCGACAAAATCTTCATCCAGCCGTTCGACACATGTGCCATTCTTCTTCAGTCGTATACCTGTTTCCGTATATTCGGTTGCCACTCCCAGGCGGGCAAATACTTCTGCTCCGCGGCTGTCGCCCTGATAACTGTGGCGGAACAGTCCGGTCAGTTCTATATCTGCTTGGGGAGACAGGGCAGCTATCTGATACCAGTAAGAAGCTGCACTCCAGTCGCTTTCGACGGTAAACGGAAGGCAGTGGTAAGGTTGTGGATCAACCTGGATATTCTGGTCGGATGTCCACGAAGCCGAGGCGCCGAAATCTTTCATCAATTGCAAAGTCAGGTTGATGTAAGGTCGTGAAACGATTTCTCCGGTCAACCGGAGTTGCAAACCGTTTTTCAGTACCGGACCGATCATCAACAGGGCTGATATGTATTGTGAACTCACATTGCCCTTTAGGGTGATTTCGCTGCCCGTGAGCTCTCTACCCTCAATCCGTAAGGGTGGAAAACCCTCATTCCGAACATATTCTATATGGGCTCCCAGTTCGCGCAAGGCGTTTACTAATATCTGTATGGGTCGTTGCTGCATCCGTTCCGTTCCGGTGATGGTATGGATACCCGGAGTACTGCTCAGATAAGCCGTCAGAAAGCGCATGGCCGTTCCGGCCGCAAGAATATCAATCACTTCATTGCCTTCGGTCAGAGCTTTTATCATCACCTGCGTATCATCGCAGTCGGACAAGTTCGAAAGCACATCGTCTCCTTTTGACAGAGCATGGATGATAAGGGCACGATTGCTGATACTTTTGGACGCCGGAAGCTGGATAGTGGCCTTTATCTGCGAAGGCGCTGAGAGTAGATAATGCATGGTCTTTATTTCTATAGTTATATTCGGTTGCAAAAATAGGAAATCTATTCTTTTTTGCCTCTATCCTCTTCCTAAAATATTAAAGATATGAACGGAATCCAATATACATTAACGAAGCGAACAAACAGCTAAAAAATAGGTTGTTTAAGGTCCTAAGGACATTTTGTTTATAAAAAAATGTCAAGAAGTAGCTCCATATTTCTGTAATATGATACCAAAAGACTTGTGTAGTTACGGGGTTAATGTAGTTATTTTACTTTTGTATCAACAAAGAAAGGATTCTGATGCCAAACAGGGATAGTGAGAAATTGATAACGGATGGTTATACTACGACTTTATTGGGGGATGAACTTATGGTTTGTGAGAACATGAAGCACATTCGTGTGACGTCTGTTCCGTCCTACACCGAAGTTGGGATGATCATTTTGTGTTTGAGAGGTACTGCCAAGATCTGTATCTTTGACAATATTCATATTCTTGCTAAGAATGAACTGGCGGTTATTCTGCCGGGGCAGTTGGTTTCGATAACCGAACTAAGTCCTGATTTTCTTTGTAATATAGTTGTGCTGTCGCGTGCGCTTTTTGATGATACGTTGAGTGGGTTCAGTCGTTTTTCTCCTCTTTTCTTTGTTTACATGAGAAGCCATTATTGGTATGAATTGACAGGAGAAGAGATTGAGCGGTTCAAACTTTTTTATGGATCACTCTCACAGCGGGCAAAAGACCCTACCCATTTTTTCAGGAGAGAGTCTGTATTGTTGTTACTGAGAATCTTTTATCTGGATATCTATAACGAATATTACAGCAAGTCTCATTTGATAAAAGGGGGATCGGATATGGGTAAGAGTAAGCTGGCGCATGATTTTTTCTGTTTAATTATGCAGCATTACCGGGAACACAAGGATGTCGCTTTCTATGCCGATAAGTTGTGCATTTCGCCCGTATATCTGACCAAAGTCATTCAGGAAGTAAACGGCCAGTCCGCCCATGAAATGATTGCGGACTACGTCGTTATCGAGATCAAAACCCTGCTCCGGGACGCGAGGCTCGACATAAAGGCCGTGGCACGGCGGGCCGGCTTCGCCAACCAGTCTTCGCTGAGCCGCTTTTTCCGCCTGAAAACGGGCATGTCTCCCACGGAGTACCGCCGCATGATCCATGCCACAAGATAAGTTCTTGTTCCGTCCTCGGTTTCGGAATTCCGTATCGTGCAAACCCGTCCGATGACCGATGTGCGGCGTTCGTAAACAGACGCGCCGGTTTTTCTGCCGCTGTTCCGATCGGCTCCGGCGGAGAGTCGTTTTGTTCCGGGACCCGGAGGTAAATCGTTGTATGGCAGACAACGCTAAACTAATCTCCTG
>ENA-OWPP01002370-OWPP01002370.1-human-gut-metagenome-genome-assembly--contig:-NODE-2370-length-13083-cov-5.058566_pt1 | contig 13083 bp, 19 predicted proteins | sample MGYA00248265_ERZ651848 | MGnify/ENA primary metagenome ERZ651848 (study PRJEB26924, sample SAMEA4378233) | human gut metagenome | biome: human gut; feature: human-associated habitat; material: faeces... | reverse complement strand
ATAATTGAGGGCTTAAAAATCCATTGAGACTGATGATAATAATTGAAAGGTAATGACTTATGAATAATTCTTATATTTTACTTAGACATGCTCATTCAAGATTTTCAAGTGATGATTTTAATAGAACTTTGTCAGAAAAAGGATTTTCATCTCTTAATCAGTTAGATTTTTTGAATTCTTTTAATATTGATTATTATTTTTCTAGTCCTTATAAACGAGCATTTGAAACGATTAATAGCTCGCCAATTCAATTTGATAAAATAGTTCTTGATAATCGGTTACGAGAGCGAAAATTATCCTCAAGATTTATTGAAGATACTGAGTTTGAAAAAACAATTCAATATTTATGGCAAAATCCAGATAAATCTCTTATTGGAGGCGAGTCCAATCGAGAAGCATTAAATAGAATTTTAGATTTATTTGAGGACTTGGAAGAAAGGTATTCAGATAAAACCATTTTACTGAGTTCTCATGGAAATTTGCTAGGAATCTTAATCAATCATTTTGATTCAAGTTTTGATTATAAAAAAATGGGGACAGATGACTTTTCCAGATTGCTTTCTAGTTGACAAAGATAAGAGTGTGAAAAGAATTATGAAAGTTACATCTAGGTAATCATTTAGTTCAATCTATGTGATTTTATTTTCTGTTATTACAAATAGAATTGAAGGAAAAATAGCCATGATATTCGATCAGTCCTTGCAAGCCTACCTACATGAAGTAGATGATGTTCTTGTAGCTTGGGAAGAAAAACCAAGTGGAAACTTTGAGATGGAAGCTCAGTTGCTTGCAGCCAATTACCATAAAAATCTTTACCGTATTCTTGCATTTATACTGCCTCATTTACAAGAATTTTACGGGTATTTCACAGATGAAGAAGCTACTGAAAAATTGGGTAAACCCATCATCGAGCCAGAGAGACAAACCGTTACTTTCTGCGATCAAACTTTTGATGATATTCATATCTTTTCTTTTGACTATCAGGGGCAGGCATTTGAGAGTCTGGAGAATTTTGCCATTGATGGTTAAGGTCTGTTTTCAGTTTTAAAAAGAAGGAGAGAGACTGATGAGTACTGCTGATTTTGTCTTTATTGAGAGTAAAGACCCCATATTCCTAGATTTACAAGCCTTCTGTACTGCTTTGAGAGAAAAATTCCCAGGTATTTTGATCAGAGAAAGGACGAATCCTGAAAAAGCTTACTCGCTTTCTTGGGATTATCAAAGTCCTCAGCTTACTTTAGAAAGTTCACTGAGTAGCAAGAAAAATGTTTTTGTGATTGATTACTTTGATTCAACGAACAGGTTACAAGATTACGCCTCCTATATCATTTGGCTTCGGAAATGGCTTCCACCTGAAAAGAAGGTTTCCTTTTGTGATGAAGGATATGAATATGTGTTTGAACTTCCTAGTGATTTATCCCAAAAGGAGTTTGAAAACTACTTACGAACAAGGTTTGACGAGTGAAGAAGAAGTTCGAAAACGAATAATGATATGGAAAAGTTGAAAAGGAGAATCAGATGCTTACTAAAGATGATATGTTAGTTGCTTTGCATGATGCAATTACTGAAGACCAAGAATTTGAGTTAGCAGACGAGATTGTAGATGCCATGGAGGCCTACCCTCAACCCTTTGATTTGGTTGCTCCCATATTAGAACTCATTGCTAACCACCCAGAAGTTGATTTTGGTTCTCCAGGTGAATTGGTACACTTTGTGGAGAAGTTTTATCATCAAGGCTATGAGGATTTATTGTTGGAGTCAGTTCTAAAAAGTCCAACTGTGCATAACATCTGGATGCTTCATCGATGCTATAATGACAATGATCCAAATCTAGTCCGGCAGATTAAGACTTTGGTTGGAGAACTGAAGAAGGATAAGACTCTTGATTCACAAGTAAGAAGCATGATTGAAGACTTAACTTGGTAGAGGTAGGTGATGCAGCATCACCTTTTTATCTTTTCTTAGGGATAAAAATTTTCGATATAAATTAACACTTGTTTTCCTTAGACATTTGCACTATAATAGGGTGTTATTAGGGCTTTCTTTCCTTATGTTGAAAAAAAGGCAGATTTTAGGAGATAGATATGGCAATGATAGAAGTGCAACATCTTCGGAAAAATTTTGTGAAGACAGTTAAGGAGCCGGGGTTAAAGGGAGCCTTGCGCTCCTTTATTCATCCTGAAAAGCAGACCTTTGAAGCGGTCAAGGATTTAACTTTTGAAGTTCCAAAAGGGCAGATTTTAGGATTTATCGGAGCAAATGGTGCTGGGAAGTCAACCACCATCAAAATGCTGACAGGAATTTTGAAGCCCACATCTGGCTTTTGTCGGATTAACGGCAAGATTCCCCAGGATAATCGCCAAGATTATGTCAAGGATATTGGAGTCGTTTTCGGACAACGCACCCAGTTATGGTGGGATTTGGCTCTGCAAGAGACCTACACGGTTTTGAAAGAGATCTATGATGTACCGGACTCGCTTTTCCACAAGCGTATGGACTTTTTGAATGAAGTTTTGGATTTGAAGGAATTTATCAAGGATCCTGTGCGGACTCTTTCACTAGGTCAACGGATGCGGGCGGATATTGCGGCTTCCTTGCTTCACAATCCCAAGGTTCTCTTTTTAGATGAGCCGACCATTGGTTTGGATGTGTCGGTCAAGGACAACATTCGTCGGGCCATTACCCAGATTAATCAGGAGGAAGAGACAACTATTCTCTTGACTACTCATGATTTGAGTGATATTGAGCAACTCTGTGATCGGATTTTTATGATTGATAAGGGGCAAGAGATTTTTGATGGAACGGTGAGCCAGCTCAAGGAGACCTTTGGAAAGATGAAGACTCTCTCCTTTGACCTGACGCCAGGTCAAAATCATCTAGTCTCTCATTATGAGGGCTTGCCTGATATGTCCATTGATAGACAAGGAAATACTCTCAATATTGAATTCGATAGTTCCCGCTACCAGTCGGCCGATATTATCAAGCAAACCTTATCTGATTTTGAGGTCCGTGATTTGAAGATGGTAGATACGGATATTGAAGATATTATCCGTCGCTTCTATCGAAAGGAGCTCTAAGATGGTCAAATTGTGGAGACGTTATAAACCCTTTATCAATGCAGGGATTCAGGAGTTGATTAGCTATCGAGTCAACTTTATTCTTTATCGGATTGGCGATGTCATGGGTGCTTTTGTGGCTTTTTATCTATGGAAGGCTGTCTTTGATTCCTCCCAGGAGCCTTTGATTCAGGGCTTCAGTATGGCGGATATCACCCTCTACATCATCATGAGTTTTGTGACTAATCTTCTGACTAGGTCGGATTCTTCCTTTATGATTGGTGATGAGGTCAAGGATGGTTCCATTATCATGCGCTTGTTGCGACCAGTGCATTTTGCGGCTTCTTACCTCTTTACGGAGCTTGGTTCCAAGTGGTTGATTTTTATCTCTGTTGGACTGCCATTTTTAAGTGTCATTGTTTTGATGAAAATCTTATCTGGGCAAGGGATTGTAGAAGTGCTGGGACTAACTACCCTTTATCTTTTTAGCTTAACGCTGGCCTATCTGATTAACTTTTTCTTTAATATCTGCTTTGGATTTTCAGCCTTTGTATTTAAAAATCTTTGGGGTTCCAACCTACTTAAGACTTCCATAGTGGCCTTTATGTCTGGGAGTTTGATTCCCTTGACTTTCTTTCCAAAGGTCATTTCAGATATTCTGTCCTTCTTACCTTTCTCATCCTTAATTTACACTCCGGTCATGATTATTGTTGGGAAATACGATGCTAGTCAGATTCTTCAAGCACTTTTGCTTCAGCTTTTCTGGCTTATAGTGATGGTGGGCTTGTCTCAGTTGATTTGGAAACGAGTCCAGTCATTTATCACCATTCAGGGAGGTTAGTATGAAAAAATATCAACGCATGCATCTGATTTTTATCAGACAGTACACCAAGCAAATCATGGAATACAAGGTAGATTTTGTGGTTGGTGTGTTGGGAGTCTTTCTGACTCAAGGCCTGAACCTCTTGTTTCTCAATGTCATCTTTCAACACATTCCCTCCCTAGAAGGTTGGACTTTTCAAGAAATTGCCTTTATCTATGGATTTTCCTTAATTCCAAAGGGACTAGATCATCTCTTTTTTGACAATCTCTGGGCTTTAGGTCAACGACTAGTTCGAAAAGGGGAGTTTGACAAGTATCTGACTCGTCCTATCAATCCTCTCTTTCACATCCTCGTTGAGACCTTTCAGATTGATGCCTTGGGTGAACTTTTGGTCGGTGGAATTTTACTAGCGACAACGGCGACTAGCATTGCTTGGACTCTTCCAAAATTCCTGATTTTTCTAGTTTGTATTCCTTTTGCGACCTTGATTTATACTTCCTTGAAAATTGCTACAGCCAGCATCGCTTTTTGGACCAAGCAGTCAGGTGCCATGATTTACATTTTCTATATGTTTAATGATTTTGCCAAGTATCCTATTTCTATTTACAATTCGCTCCTTCGTTGGTTAATTAGCTTTATTGTACCTTTCGCCTTTACGGCCTACTATCCTGCCAGCTATTTCTTGCAGGACAAGGATGGACTCTTTAATATTGGTGGTTTGATTCTGATTTCCCTTGTTTTCTTTGTTATTTCCCTCAAACTTTGGGACAGGGGATTGGATGCCTACGAAAGTGCTGGTTCGTAAGAGGTAAAGTAAGACTAAAATCAAGAAAGGAACTTATGATGTTTGTAATTAAAGAAGTCAAGGGTGAAGATCAAAAAATGGCAGTTGTCGCTGAGATTTTAAGGGATTTGCCAGAATGGTTTGGAATACCAGAAAGCACGCAAGCCTACATTGAAGGAGCTAAGGATTTACGAGTTTGGGCTGCTTATCAAGAAAGTGATGTAGTAGGGTTTATAAGTTTATCATATTCGAGTGAAGATTGTGCTGAAATTGACTGTCTAGGCGTGAAAAAAATCATTCCAAGGTCAAGGAATTGGAAGGGAATTAATTACGACTATAGAAAGAGAAGCAGTCAAACAAGTGGACTACCTACAGGTCAAAACAGTCGCAGAAGGTTCAAATAAAGATTATGACCGAACAAATGTCTTTTATCGCAGTCTTGGTTTTAAAAAATTAGAGATTTTTCCGCAACTATGGGATCCACAGAATCCATGTCAGATTCTGATTAAAAAGATCAACTAAAAGTGCTTGACATCCGCTCTCAGAGTGCTATACTAAGAAGGTAATCGCCGATTTAGCTCAGTTGGTAGAGCAACGCACTCGTAACGCGTAGGTCACAGGTTCGATCCCTGCAATCGGCATAGAAAAAATCTGCTTTGAAGGGAGCGAGACGATGAATAATGGTGATCACATATTCGTTCGGTCTCGCTCCTTTTTTTGACCGCATAGGCGCCATTTTTGACCACTTAGTCAAAAGTCCTTGTTGCCTTAGGGGCTCTCTGTTATCATAGAATCATCAAAGGAAAAAAACTTCCGAATATTGAAAACGAGGTATATGATGATGAAAAAATTACTTGGACTTGCATTTATTTTGGTTGCTCTTGCGGTTGTCACAATGGGAATGGTTGGCTTTCCAAAGCTCGATGTGAACATCTGGCCCCTATTTCCTGTTCTCTTATTTGCATTCTTTACACTTGAAAATCTCTTGAAAAAAGATTACAAGGCAAGTGTTATCTGCGCCTTGATCGCATTTATGATCGCAAATGCGATTTACGATGTCCTGCCGGTTTCAAATGGTCTGGTCATCACAGCAGGTGTGCTCGCTTGCCTGGGTCTTAGTTTTCTTTTACCGGACAAGGAAAGCAATAAATAAAGAAAGGCTGGTCACTTGATCAGCTTTTTTACTTCTCAAAAACTACCTCTTGATGGGGAAAATGTGCCACTTACTGAAAAGCCCTTGTTTTGTTTTCAACAGCTGTTATAATGGTACTATCAAAACGTTGGGAAAGGAGTTTTATGAAAGTTAGAATCGAATTGGATCCATCAATGGATGAGCCTGAGATCTTGATTCGAGCTCCGCGCTTGACCCCGGAGTTGACCCAGCTGCAAGAGAGAATCTTAGAACAAAAGGTTGCTCCTTTGGCCTTTTACAAGGATCGAAGTGAGTATTTTCTGGATGTGGCATCGATCCTCTTTTTTGAGACGGACGGGGAGAAGATTTTTGGGCACACCAAGGATGAGGCCTATGAGGTCAAGCAGAAGCTCTATGAGTTGGAGGAGCTGCTTCCCATCGCCTTTTGTCGGATATCCAAATCCACTATTGTCAACGCGAAGCAGATCTATTCTCTAGAAAAGTCTTTTTCAGGGACCAGCACGGTCAATTTCTACCAGACTCATAAGCAGGTTCACGTATCTAGACGCTACTATCAACTCTTAAAAGAACGACTAAATGAAATGAGGTAATATCATGAGAAAAAAATTAATCGGTATCTTCTTGATCCTTCTAGCAGCCTTGGTGCTCTTACAGGGCTATTTTGTAAAATGGGAAATTAGCATTTGGACCTTAGCTTGGGTCATCTTGCTTGCAGTCCTGTCCCTCTCTAGTTTTTTCTTAAAACGCCACTTTGCTTGGGGCTTCATCTATGGACTTTTAGCCCTCTTTTGTCTCAATGGGCAATACCATTTCCTTCCGGTGTCCAATTCAGTTGTCATCCTTTCCTCAATTCTCGCTGTGATTGGGCTCAATATTTTGTTTAAACCCTCTAAGAAAACAAAAGCCCGACTAGCTTCCTATTCTACTGGGTCTATGAGTAAGTCGGATGGCAATGACATCGATGTCACTTTTTCAACAGTGACAAAATATCTCAATGACCAACACTTTACCCACGGAAGTGCAGATGTGAGTATGGGAGAAGCTTCGGTTTATTTTGACAATTGCCGGATTGAAGGACCTTCTGCCCAGTTTGATGTGGATGTTTCGCTTGGGAGTCTCAGCCTTTATGTACCAAGTGATTGGCGGGTTCATGTCAATGTAGACAATTCCCTCTCGGCTATCCAACGCCAGGAAAATCCAAGTAGTCTCACCAGCAAAGATTTCTATATTAGAGGAGAGGTTTCTTTGGGAAATCTGGAAATTATCTATGTCGGAGCGAATTCGTTTTCTTAAGTCTGAAATGAAAAACTTTGGCCAAAAGCTTGCCAAGAGAGATTTTTTTTGGTAATATAGTACGGTATGTGGTGCTAGCACATCCGTTATATTAGATCTAATAGGAGGAAACACAGAAATGGCTAAAGTATGTTATTTCACAGGTCGTAAGACTGTATCAGGTAACAACCGTTCACACGCTATGAACCAAACAAAACGTGCCGTAAAACCAAACCTTCAAAAAGTAACTGTCCTTATCGATGGTAAACCTAAAAAAGTTTGGGCTTCAGCTCGTGCATTGAAATCTGGTAAAGTAGAACGCGTTTAATAAAGAATATAGAACCTCATAGAGGTTCTTTTCTTTTTCTCTAGAGACAGCTGTCACAGCGGGAGAAGAATAATCCCTACCCTTTTACACTTGACCTCTTTTATGGTAAAATAGAATATAAAATACTTTTGAGGTAGAAATTATGACAGTAAAAATCAATACAAAGGACGGTCAAATTGAATTGACTGATGAGGTTATCGCAACTGTTGTAGGCGGTGCCGCTACTGAGATCTTCGGTGTGGTTGGAATGGCCAGCAAAAATGCGATCAAAGATAATTTCCAAGCCCTCCTAGGGAAAGAAAACTTCTCTAAAGGTGTTGTTGTCAAAACAACGGAAGCAGGAACTATCGCAGTTGATGTTTACACTGTTTTGAGCTATGGAACAAAGATTAGCGAAGTCTCAAAAAATATTCAAGAACGTGTGAAATTTAGTTTGGAAAATCAACTTGGAATCACTACGGATACTGTGAATGTCTATATTCAAAATATCAAGATTGTGGGAGAATAATCGTGGCTAATATTACTACAAGTTTATTTCAAGAAATGGTTCAAGCGGGGGCTACGCGCTTAAATAAACAAGCGGAATATGTAAACTCTTTGAACGTCTTTCCTGTACCAGATGGAGATACAGGGACTAATATGGGAATGACCATCGAAAATGGGGCCAAAGAAGTATCTGACCGTTCTGCATCAACTGTTGGAGAAGCAGCAGGGATCTTCGCTAAAGGTCTCTTGATGGGAGCGCGTGGGAACTCAGGAGTCATCACTTCTCAATTGTTCCGTGGATTTTCTCAAAGTGTCAAAGACAAAGAAGAATTGGATGGAGCAGCACTTGCAGCAGCCTTCCAGTCTGGTGTAGAAGTTGCTTATAAAGCCGTTATGAAGCCGGTTGAAGGAACCATTTTGACGGTTTCTCGTGGGGCAGCTATCGGGGCCAAGAAAAAAGCAGAATCTACCAACGATGCAGTAGAAGTCATGCGTGCAGCTCTTGAAGGAGCTAAAACAGCTCTTGCGAAGACTCCAGATATGTTGCCAGTCTTGAAAGAAGTTGGCGTGGTAGACTCTGGTGGTCAAGGGTTGGTCTTCATCTATGAAGGATTCTTGTCAGCCTTGACAGGTGAATTCATTGCTTCTGAAGAGTTCCAAGCAACACCTGCAACCATGTCAGAAATGATCAATGCAGAGCACCACAAGTCAGTTGCTGGTCATGTGGCTACTGAAGACATCAAGTTTGGTTACTGTACAGAAATCATGGTCGCTTTGAAACAAGGTCCAACCTATGTCAAAGACTTCGATTACGATGAATTCCGTAACTATTTGAACAACCTTGGGGATTCCCTATTGGTGGTGAATGACGATGAGATTGTCAAAGTTCACGTCCATACAGAAGATCCAGGTCTTGTCATGCAAGAAGGTCTTAAGTACGGAAGCTTGGTCAAGGTGAAAGTCGACAACATGCGTAACCAACACGAAGCGCAAGTTGAAAAAGAAGAACGCCAAGCGAAGCCAGTTGAAGAAAAAGAATATGCCATCATCGCAGTAGTTGCTGGCGAGGGATTGGCTGATATCTTTAAAGCGCAAGGAGTTGATTACATCATCTCTGGTGGTCAAACTATGAACCCATCAACTGAAGACTTTGTCAAAGCAGTTGAAGAGTTGAATGCGCGCAACATCATTATCTTGCCAAACAACAAAAATATCTTGATGGCTGCTCAATCTGCAGCAGAAGTGATTGATCAACCAGCAGCAGTTGTAGAGACCAAGACCATCCCTCAAGGATTGACTAGTCTTCTTGCCTTTGATGAAAGCAAATCAATCGAAGAAAACTACGAACGCATGAGCGCTTCATTGGGTGATGTTGCGTCTGGTAGTGTGACAACAGCGGTTCGCGATACCACTATTGATGGGCTTGAAATCCATGAAAATGATAATCTTGGAATGGTTGATGGTAAGATCGTTGTTTCAAACCCAGATATGATGGAAACTCTGGAAGAAACATTCGCTCATATGTTGGACGAAGACAGTGAAATTGTGACCATCTATGTCGGTGAAGACGGCAGTGAGGAGTTGGCAAATGAATTGGCCCAAGCCCTTGCTGAGAAGTATGAGGATGTAGAAGTGGAAATCCACCAAGGTGGCCAACCGGTCTACCCATACTTGTTTAGTGTAGAATAATTGAACAGAAGGTTCCTTTCGGAACCTTTTTTTGTATATAGAAAAACGAGGAGATTCCTATGAAATCGGCGTGATTCAGAGGGATTGAGACTGAAGTGAACCGTCCACTGAGGCTTTATTCGTGAGAAAAAGGAGTTTCTGCAAAAAGTCTCATATTCATCAGATTTTTATTCAAATTGAAGAGCTTGAAAAGAGGGGGAAATGCTTTGAGCAGTGAAGTTTTTAGACAAGAAAGACGCGATATGTTATACTGGTATCAGTATGTGAAAGGAGAGTTATAAAAATGAAGAAATTTTTTGTAACCCTTGGGCTAGCCATTTTAGTATTGACTGGTTGTTCGCAATCCCAAACGAAGAAAACTACAACCGCTAGCTCATCTAGCAGTTCCTCTGTTAAAAAAGAAGTAAAAAATGAAGAAAAAACCACAACCTTAGTAGGAGATATCAATGGAACAAAACACCGGGATATCATCAAGTCTAAGGGAGATAAGGTTGAAAATCTTCGCATCGAAGTGACGGCCGATCTGCCCCAACAACTTGGGACCATCGCAGCAGAGAAGTCACCTGAAGAGCTCACAGCAGCCATTCAAGCTTTGCTGGAGCAAAATGAAGACTATAAGAAGCTAAAAACCGTTCCCGGTTTTAGTTTGGAATACACAGTCACACCAGAAAAGAAATTGCTCTCAACCAGTGTGATTGACCTCAACCAAATTGATGCCAAGTCTCTAGAAGAAATTTCTTACTTCAAAGATGCTGGTCTCAATGATTTGAAAAACATGAAGGCAGATGCCTTGGTCAAGGCCTTGAAACTGCATGGCATGAAAGAAGAAGGTCAGTAAGAAGAATAGAAAAAGTCGAGTGAAGTCACTTGGCTTTTTTTTAGTGACTTTTGTCATGTGAGCGAGTGACAAAATCATCTAGTGGCCGTTCTTTCCTTTGGCTATAATAAAGTTAGAAAGTAAGAGGTAAGGAAAAATGAAACAATGGTTCTATAAAGTGTTTACGTTAACAGTGGTGGGGATGGTCGTCTATTTGATCTTTTCAAAGGATGATAGCCTCTATTACCATTTCCCTTGGGAATTGTTTGCGGGGCTTGGCATCATGAGCTGGGCGGTCCAGGAAGTTTTGAAAATGGTCAAGGCGGTTAAAAAGGAAATGGAGCAATGAAAAAAACGGGAGTGACCTTGGTCGTCTTTTTCATCATTCCAGATGGCCAAGCCTGTTTGAAAGGAGAGTATCATGAGCGTCATTAGAGTAGAGAACTTGAAAAAAAGTATCAAAGGAAAAGTCATTTTAGAAGATCTTTCTTTTGCGGTTGAACGGGGGGATTGCCTGGCCTTGATCGGGCCAAACGGAGCTGGGAAAACAACCTTGATGAACTGTCTTCTGGGAGATAGGAAGGTGACTTCTGGGATCATTGAAGTAGAGGGGAAGGCGCCTGGTCATCCTCAGTTAAGGGCTAGTGTGTCCTATCTCCCTCAAGAGAATGCCATCGTTCAAAAGTTAACCGTACAGGAACTGATCAACTTCTTTCGCTCTATTTATCCCAACCCCTTAACGGTCAATGAAATCGATGATTTATTACGTTTTGGCTTAGAACAAAAGAAACAATTGGCTAGTAAGTTGTCTGGTGGTCAAAAGCGTCTCTTATCCTTTGTTCTAACCTTGATTGGTCGTCCTAGCTTACTTTTCTTAGATGAGCCAACTGCGGGAATGGATACGTCCACTCGCCAACGCTTCTGGGAGATTGTTGGGCATTTAAAGGAAGAAGGTGTGACCATTGTATATTCTTCACATTACATCGAGGAAGTAGAGCATACAGCTGATCGGATTCTAGTCTTGCATCAGGGGCATTTGCTTCGGGATACAACGCCTCTCGCTATGAGAAGCGAAGAGGTAGAAAAACATTTCACCTTGCCTTTGCGCTACCAAGCTCTAGCAGCAGAGATGGAAGGTGTTAGTGAAGTAATCATTAAACCCGATGCTCTTCAGATTGTGACACGTGATGCCAATCGTTTGTGGACTCGATTGCAAGAAGAAGGATGTTCGATCCAAGAAATCGAAGTAAGCAATCGAAGTTTATTGGATTCTATTTTTGAAAATACAAAGGAAGTAGGTAGAGAAGATGAAACGCATGAAAGCTCTCGGCGTGGTTGAGTGGCATTTGACCAGTCGCCAAGCTATTTATTACTTGTTTTCAATTGGGATGCCCACGGCCTTTTATCTCTTTTTTTCAGGGATGTACCAGGACACGCCAGGGGCCCCCGCTCACTTTATGAGGGATTATCTCCTCTCCATGACGGCTTTTTCCATGATGTCTACGGCTATCTTTTCTTTTCCAACCGTTCTTGAAACCGATCGACTCAATAATTGGCAAAAAGTCTTGCGCCATACCCCCGTATCTATGGTAGAATATTATCTAATAAAGGTTGTGGGTCTCTTTGTCGATTTTCTCCTATCGATTGGAGTTGTCTTTACCGTGGGCCATGTGGTGCGGCATGTGAATATGTCCCTACAGGATTGGGTCTTGTCGGCCCTTATTCTCATCCTAGGAAGCCTAGCGTTTGTGGCTCTCGGTCTGGTCTTGACCCTGCTTCCTTCTAGTCAATTGATGTCTGTTGTAGGTAATCTCCTTTACATGGGACTGGCTGTCATGGGTGGCCTATGGATGCCTATTAGTGTCTTTCCAGAATGGATGCAAGCTATTGGCAAATGCCTTCCAACCTATCAATTGATGGAACTGATCAAGACCTTTTTAAATAAGGGGCAGGTCAATGGCTTTGCTAGTCTCTATTTAATCTTGTTTACCCTGGTCTTGTTTACCCTTGTCATCGTCTATCGTCGTCATTCTGAGGTTCGTTCATGATTGAAAAACTCAAGCGTATTCATTATATGTTTTACGCTAGCCTAGTCTTTATGGGATTCCCATTTATCTCTATTTTATTGGGTGAGGTTCCCTACTGGCACTTCTTTTTAGCCCTCTTGTTTATTGCTTCCTATCTAGGAATCTTGATTACTGAAAACAAGAAGCTGATCTGGATTTGTTGGCTGTACCTCCTAGCCTATGTAGCAGGAAATACTCTTTTTATTAACGCCAACTATTTTTGGTTTTATTTCTTCATCAGTAACCTGTTAGTCTATCACTTTGAGATTAGCGATTTTCGCTCTCCTTATCTTTGGACAGTTTTTCTATCGCAATTCCTACTTTTTGGAGTTATCTTTTTCAAACAGAATGCGATGGAGTATGAATGGGTATTTTTAATCATCATTTTCTTCTTTACCCATGCCATGACTTACGGCATGGTTCGGATTCGGATGATGGAAGAGTTGAAAGCTGACCATGCCAAGCAAAATGCCCAGATCAATCTCTTGCTGGCAGAAAACGAGCGCCATCGGATTGGACGTGATCTACATGACAGTCTGGGCCACACCTTTGCTATGCTCAGTGTCAAGGCGGACCTAGCTGATCAATTCTTAGCATTGGGTCAGATTG
>ENA-OWPP01002352-OWPP01002352.1-human-gut-metagenome-genome-assembly--contig:-NODE-2352-length-13172-cov-3.466341_pt1 | contig 13172 bp, 7 predicted proteins | sample MGYA00248265_ERZ651848 | MGnify/ENA primary metagenome ERZ651848 (study PRJEB26924, sample SAMEA4378233) | human gut metagenome | biome: human gut; feature: human-associated habitat; material: faeces... | reverse complement strand
AAGCTGTTACGGCCATCCCTAAAATCGGTCCAAGCATGGCCAGGGGTATGGAACGCCTGAAAAATGCCAGAGTGGCTGTCTTTGGCGTGGGCGGCGTAGGGTCTTTTGTGGCCGAAGGGCTGGCCCGCTCGGGCATCGGCCGCATCACGCTGGTGGACAACGATACCGTGGCGCCCAGCAACTGCAACCGCCAGCTGGTGGCGCTGCACAGCACCCTGGGGCAGCCCAAGGCCCAGGTGATGCGTCGGCCGGAGGGCATGATGAAGGCGCTCGTCGAGAACGGCACCGACCGCATTCTCGGCGCGATGCTGCTCGCCGCCGAATCGCACGAGGTGATCAACATCGTCAAGCTGGCGATGGATATGGGCGCGCCGGCCAGTACACTGCGCGACATGATGTTCACGCATCCGACCATGGCCGAAGCGCTGAACGACCTGTTCGCGTAACGGTCGCGGATCGCGCGTGTCCGCGATACATTTACACAGCGTCCAACAAATCGGGGCTCCCCTCCTTGGATGGGAGGGGAGCCCCTTGGGTTATCGGCTAGTCAGCCTGCCGTCACACCTCACGGCGGCGACGGGCGTAGGCCACGGCGCCCAGGCCAGCGCACGTGGCGAGCGCGATGATGATCGCGAACACCTGCACGTCGGCGCCGGTCTTGGAGATGTCGTCACCCTTATGAGTGCCGCTCTGGGTTCCGTCGCCCTTGTTGTCACCGGGTGCCTGCGACTTGAGAGTCAGGCCCTTGATGGCGGCTTCAAGCGCGTCGGCCATCGCGTCGACCTTGCTCTGCTGGTCGATGGTCAGTCCGCGCTTCACGGCCTTCTTGGCCGCCTCGAACTTCGCCACCGAGTCGGCGGTGTAGCCGCTCAGGTCCGAGGGGACCTTGGCGAGCAGGTCATCGATCTTGCCGTAGTCAGCGGACTTGTAGGCAAGCTTGGCCTCGGCGGCTTCGAACGCCTCCTTGGCTTCGGTGAACTCGGCAATCCCGACTTCGCCTTCACCGGCGGCGGCCAGCTTCTTCAGCGCCTTGTAGGCGTCGGAGTAGGCCTTGTAGCTGGCGTCGGTGTAATAGCCCTTGTCGTTGTCCTTGAGCTTGATGCCGTCCACGTAGTCCTTGACGCCGGTGGCGCGGGCATCCAGCTTGGCGACCGCAGCGTCGATGGCGGCGACGCGCTCGGCGAGCTCCTTGACGGTGCCGGACTTGTACAGCGTGTCGAGACCCTTGACGACCGGGTCGGAGGTGGTGTCGTCCTTCGCGGCGAGCAGCTTGGAGAGCGCCTCGTAGCTGGCCGTGGTGTACTTGGACGAGTCGACCTTGCCGGCTTCGGCGACCTTCGCCTTGAGTTCGACGGTGGAGACCAGGGCCTCCTTCGCCGCCTTCATGGCGTCGATGTTCTGCTGGTTGAGGCCGGCATCCCCCTTGACCTTGTCGCTCTTCGCCTTGGCGATGGCGTCGGTCAGGGCCTTGTAGCTGTCGGTGGTGTACTCGCTGCCGTTAACCTTTTCCATGTCGGCGATGGTCTCGTCGAGCACGGTGGTGTCGGGCGGCGTCGTGGTGCGCACCAGCGCGTTCTCGGCGGCGGTCAGCGCGGTCAGCGCGGCGGCCACCGAATCGGTGGTGCCGTTGACCAGCTTCGCCTTTGCGGCCTTGAGCGCGTCGGAGTACGCCTTCCACGAGTCGGCGGTGTAGTTCGCCTCCACGTAGTTGCTCTCGTGCGCGATCTGGGCCTTGAGGGCGGCGACGTTCACCAGCGCGGTCTTGGCGGTGGTGTACTCGGCGGTCTTGGTCTTGAACGTGGCCGGCTTGGTGCCGTCGGCGGCGATCAGGGTGTCGAGCGCCTCCTTAGCGGCCTTGAAAGCCGCGTAGGAGTTCGTGGTGTAGTCGGCCTCGTCGATCGTGGCGAAGCTGTCGACGGCGATCGTCGCGAGCTCACGCTGGTAGGTGGAGTCCTTCAGCGCGGCGAGAGCGTCATCGACGGCCTTCTTGAGGCTTGCGGCGTCTGCTGTGGACAGGTTGTTCGTGTCCTTCAGCGCTTCCTTGACCTCGTCGAGCGCGTCGGTGTACGCGGTGAACGTCACTGTCGTGTAGAAGTGGCCGTCGTTGGTGACGGCTGCATCCACGAGCTTGCGCAGCGCGGCGACCGCGGCAGCGTCGGCCTTGGTCTGCGCGGCGTCGATGGCGCTTTGCACGGCGCTGGCTGCGGCGTCGATCGAAGCCTTGCCGACCAGCGGGCTGCCGTACACCGCCTGGGCGGTGGCCTTGGCCTCGTCATACGCGGTCTTGGCGTTCGCGGTCCAGGCGGAAGTGTCGACGGTCGCGTCGATCTTCTCCTTGAGCGCCGCCTTGGCCGTGGTGATGTCGGCGTCGGTGTCGGCCGAGTCGAGCGTGATGAACTCGGAGATCTCGGGGATGGCGTCACCCCACGCGATCTTGACGCTGAGCAGCTGCTTGCCGTCCGGCACCTTGAACTCGTTGATCGCCTGTTCCAGCGTTCCGAACGTCACCTCGGAGGTGGAGCGGGCGGCTGTACGAGCCGTCACACCGGAAGTGGTTCCGGTCGCCGCGTCGTACACCGTACCGGTGACGGTCGCGCCACTGGCGGCACCCGACTGCACGATGCGGAACGACTTGATGTCGCTCGGGTCATCGATCTTGTAGGTCAGGGAGCCATCGGCCGCACTCGGCTTGTACGTGGTGGTCAGGTCGCCGTCGATCATGTTGCTCGGCGCGTGGCCGCGCTCCTCGACCTTGGTGGCGGAGAACGCCGCGTTCGCCTCGGTGGAGACGTAGGCGCCCTGATTCACCATGAACTCGTTGAACGCGAGTGCACGCTGCGGGTAGTCGGCGGTGGTCAGCAGACGCAGGTAGCGCATGCCGGTGCCGTTGGCGATGTCGTCCTTGCCGTAGTAGAAGACATTCGGGTAGTTGGAATCGGTCTTCTTGTTCGTGTCGCTTATGTCGCCGAACGCGGTCGTGGTGTCGGTGTCGGACACACCGTCGCCAATCTCGAACGCGTCAACCCAGGTCTTGCCATCGACGGACATCTGCACCTTGGTGTCGCGGATGTAGTCGTACTGCGTGTCCTGCGTGTAGATGCGCAGCGAGGTGATGTCGATCGGCTGACCGAGATCGAACACCGCGGTGTTGCCCTGTCGCGGCTGGCCGGCGAACTTGATGACCGTGGTCATATCGCCGTCGAACGCGTTGCCGCTTTCGCGGGTGTCGGTTCCCCAATCGGTGCGCTTCTGGATGTCGGACGAGACCAGCTTGCCGAACTTGCCGACCGTGGAAAAGCCGACCTTGAGCTTGTCGACCGAGAAGGCCGCTCCGTCGGTGTCATTGATCACGCGCACGTAGCGGGCGGTCTTGCCCGTGAGGTTGCCCGGCTCGACAGTGGTCCAGACGAGTCCGTTGTCGGAGATCTGCAGGCTGGGGTTCGCGTTGCCGGTGTTCAGCTCGACGTCGGTCAGATCACGGATCGCCAGCAGATCGAGTCCGGCGTACTGGCCGCCGTCAAGCATCGTGTGCGATTTGTCGAACAGCTCCGCCGTATTGGCGCCCAGCGTGGCGGTGTACCCGTGCTGCGTCTTGTTCGTGTACACCGACTTGAGCGGATCGGCGGTCTCGGGCGGGGTCACGGTGATCTCGGCCACGCGCCACCACACGTTCTTGGCGGCGGTGTTGCGGATGCGTACGTAGCGCCCGGTCACGTTGCCGCTCACCGTGGAGGTGACGTCGTCGCTCAGGTCGCCGAGCTTGGTCCAGGTGGCCTTGTCATCGCTGACCTCGACGACGCCCTGGCTCGGACGGTCGTCGGGGCTGGAGGCATGACCGGTAATCGTGACCTCGCCGATCGGCTTGCTGGAGCCCAGATCGACGATCACGGCCGCGCCGGCCGCGATCTTGTCGCCGTTCGGGTCCTTGAGGTAGGTGATCGTGGACGGGTTGCCGTCGATCATCTGCTCCTTGGTGCTGCTGTAGGTGGCGTTGAGGTTCTCCAGCTGCACGCCGGTCGCCGTGTACGGAGCGAGAGTCTCCTTCTCGACCTTGTTGACGTCGATGCCCTTGATGCCGAGCCACAGGTCATCGCCGTTGTCGGCGGTGGCGATCAGTCGCACGCCGGTGACGCCGGTGATGTTCAGACCGGTGACTTTGATCGGCTCCTCGGAGCCCTTCGGGCGCTCGAACGTCGCATCCGGCACGTCGGTCCAGTTCTCGCCGTCCGTGGTGGTCTGCAGCTTGGAGTGGTAGAAGTGGTTCTTGCCGCCGTTGAACGCGAAGCGGATGCTCTTGAGCGTGGTGGCCTTGCTGAACTTCACGCCGACGTAGTTGCCCTTGTGCAGGTAGTTCGGGTTCTGGAACACCGTGACCGTGCTGTCTTTGCCGTCGAAGATGTCTTCGATCGAGCCGGAGGTCGGCGTGGTGAACACGTCGCTGATGTACGTCTTGGTCACGACGTTCGGGTCGGCCTCCTGCTGCACCTTGTTGGACAGGTAGGAGTCCATCGCCTTGATGAACGGCACGATGTGCTGCACGCCGACTTCGGCGTACTCGGTGTGGTTCACGTAGTAGAAGCCGTGCTTCTTGGACGCGGCGAACGCGGACTGCGCGTCGGAGTACTCCTTGAGCGTCGAGGACGTGTCGCCGTTCAGCGCGGCCTCGATACCCGCGATGTAGGCGAGCGCGGCCTTGGTGGTGTCATCCCAGCAGTCGATCCACGGGGCGATCTGCTCGTTGGCGTCCTGCCCGGTGTAGTCCTTGCCGATGTCGCCGAGCATCTTCGCATCGCCCTTGGCGCGGTAGGTCTTGGCTGCCTTCTGCAGCGTGACGAACGCGGCCTTGATGTCGGTCAGGTCGTGGGCGGTGATGGTGCCGTCAGCCAGCTTCGCCTTGGCGGCGGTCAGTGCGGGAGCCAGGTCCACGGACTCCTGCAGCGCGGTGACGCGCGAATCCATGTTCTGGTTGATGGTGTGCTTGGACAGCTCACGCAGCGCGTTCGACGCGGCGGTCGGCACAGCGGAGTTGTGGTCGACGAACGAGAACGAATCCTGCCATGCCTGGTCGGCCTCGCTCTTGCTCCGCCAGATGTTCCACGAGTAGGTGGCGTTGCCGAAGATGCCGACCTTGCTCGGCTCGGACTGCTGCATCGGGTTGAGCACGATGCCCTGGATCTTCGACGGGTCGACGCCCGGATGCAGGAACGTGTCGTAGCCGCCCATGATCAGGTGGCTCTTCGAGTTGTCGGAGCACGGCCAGTTGATCCACATGTAGGGGCCGCGGCCGACGTTCGAGGTGAACGTGTCGGTGAAGTTCTGCGAGACCTCGCCCCAGACGCGTCCGCCGGTCATGACGATCTGCACTTCCTTGGGGAAGTTGGCGAAGTAGCTCATGCCGTTGCCCATGTATTCCTGCGTGACGAACGGCAGCGTGGTCTTGAGGTCCGGGTAGGTCTTCTTCATTTCCTTGAGCCACGCGACCATATCGGTGAGCAGCTTGGTGTAATTGTTACCACCCACGTTCGCCGCGTCATCGGCCAGGATGGCGATCTGGCGTACGCCGACCCCGATGGTCTGCGCGAACTTGTCCTGCAGCACCTTCAGATCGGCCTGATAGTTCGCCTCGGAGTTGAACCGAATCGCGTTGTTCATGAACGGGTGCAGAGCGAACACGAAACGCGTCTTGGAGGCGTTGCCGGCATCGGCGAGCGGCTTGATCTTGGTGTCGAGCTCGTCCTGCGTGTACAGCGTACGCCACTGCGAGTTGTGCTTCGGATCGTCCTTGGGGGCGTAGAAGTACGAGTTGAGCTTGTAGTAGCCGCCCCACTTCATCAGGTTGATGCGGTCCTGAGTGCTCCACGGGTTGCCGTAGTAGCCTTCGATGAAACCGCGGCTGACCACATCGGCGTAGTCAGTGACGGTGAAGTTGCGGATCGTCAGGCTATCGATCTGGCCGAGCACCTGGTACAGGGTGGTCAGGCCGTAGAAGCTGGCGTCGGTGTCTTTGCCGAGCACGGAGATCGTGCCGTTGTCGGACTTGAGGAAGTATGAGTCGGTCTTGTCGAAGATGGCGGAATCCGGGCTGTACTTGCTTTCGATGGCAGTCTCGGCCTTGCCATCGGAACCGTTCACGCCCACATAGACGTTGGTCTTGCCGCTGACTGCGGCGTCGGATTCGGTGACGTTCAGGTTCTTGAGCGCCGCCACTTCGTCCAGTCGGTCCTGGGTGGCTTCATCGATGTCATCGTCATAGATGACGTTGATGTCGCGAAGAATGTACTGTCCGCTGTCATAACGGATCGAATGCGGCTTGGGGTACAGCGTGTATTCGGTCGCCGCCGTATCGCCGCCTGCCGCGTACGCCGTCTGCACGCCGATGGCCACTGCCGGGCTCAACGACAGAGCCGCGGCAAGCAGGCCTCCTAATGCCTTACTGCGCATACTGGGGTTCCTTTCCTTGTCCGGCACTGGGGACGCGCCGGCTGAATCTCTCATCATTGAATTATTCGTCACCATGCTGCTTTGCATCATCGTGACACGGGGACTCGTGTGAGTTCATCATTGGTCAGTATTCAGTATATATAATTAACAAAATATCGCGACGTTTTCGGTCGTGTCGCAGCCCATCGGCGATTCATGGCCGTGACACGGCGTGCGTTACTGTTGTTGTCATGACCATCACCGTATCGACAGACGGAAGCGCCCTGGGCAATCCGAACGGCCCAATGGGCTGGGCCTGGGCCGACCACGAACTCAACATGGCACATTCCGGCGGCCATGAGCACGGCGGCGACTGCGATGCCGGCGGCGCCACGAACGGCACGAATCAGATCGGCGAATTGTGCGCAGTGCTGGAGGCGCTGCGCGCACATCCCGGCGCGGAGCCGCTGGTCATCGAGACCGACTCGCAGTATGCCATCAACTGTTCCACCAAGTGGGTGCACGGGTGGAAGAAGAACGGCTGGAAGAACTCGCAGAAGAAGCCTGTAAAGAACGCGGCGCTCATCAGGGCGATCGACGCCGAGCTGTCGCGCCGCGCCGGCTCGGTGAAGTTCGTGTGGGTCAAAGGGCACGCGGGCAACGCCGGCAACGAGAAGGTGGACGACCTGGCTCGCACGTATGCCGGCGACTGCCGCAGCGGCGTGCAGGAGGGATATCTGCCGAAGGAGGGATGGCAGTCGCTGCTGGCTTCGGAGTATGCCAAGGGAACCGACGTGCCGGAGGATGCGCAGATGCTGCTGGACGGCAAGATTTCCACGCAGGAGTACCATCTCGGGCGAGGCGGGGAATCGGGTGAAGCGGGAGCCGAGCACGAATCGGACGGCGACAACGTCGCAAAGCGAATCCGCAAGCCATCGTTGGCGGAGCTGCTTGCCGAACCTGAAGGCGTGCCCGACTACGGCGAGACCCAGTCGGACACATCATCCACCACTGCGATGTCAACTCCTACTGTTCCTATGACGACCGAATCGGACGCGACCGTCGCACTGTCATCGAATTCGGCACAGGCCGAGGACACACAGTCCGGTAGCTCCACACGCTCTGTGGCCGAACCTGCGGCGCCGCGGCTCTCACCGACCGCCCTCACCGCGTCGGGCACGCTGCGCTTTACTCCCCCGCCATCCACCAGCCCGACATATGACGGACGGCCGCGCATCATCCACGGACTGGTTCGCGTGGACGGATATGTGAACGGCGACGGCACCATCACCCTCAACAATGCCGCGTTCTATACGGACAAGCAGGGATAGCAGCCGAATGGCGGCGGTTCTCCTCCCAAAACCCGGACGAACGGCGGTGACGTTCCACGAACCGGATACTATAGAGGTGGACTTCAATCCCAAAGTTTGAAGCATGTTTCCCTCCAAGGGGAATGCACGGACATTTCAAGGAGTACATGATGGACAAGGCACAGCAGGATGCACTGAAGAAGGCGGCCGGCATCGAAGCCGCCAAGCTGATCGAGAACGGCATGATCGCCGGTCTCGGAACCGGTTCGACCGTGCGTTTCCTGGTCGATGAGCTCGGCCGCCGCGTCAAGGAGGAGGGCCTGCAGTTCACCGGCGTGACGACCTCCCGTCGCACGCAGGAGCAGGCCGAAGGTTACGGCATCAAGATCGTGGACATCGATGATGTGGATCATATCGACATCACCATCGACGGCGCCGACGAGGTGGACAAGAACTTCAACGGCATCAAGGGCGGCGGCGCCGCACTGCTGTGGGAGAAGATCGTGGCCACGAACTCCAACAAAATCGTGTGGATCGTGGACGAGTCCAAGGTCGTCGACACCATCGGCAAGTTCCCGCTGCCGGTCGAGGTGATTCCGTTCGGCGCCGGCCACGTCATCAAGCAGTTCGAGGCCAAGAACTACAAGCCGGTGCTGCGCCTCGACGCCGACGGCAAGGAAGTGCGCACCGACGAGAACAACTTCGTCGTGGACCTGCATCTTGAGCGCATCGACCACCCGCAGGATCTCGCCGAGGACCTGATCAACACGGTCGGCGTCGTCGAGCACGGCCTGTTCCTCAACATGGTCGACAAGGTCATCGTCGGCGACCCCAACGGCCCACGCGTAATGACCAACGGCAACAAGTGACCTAACGCGGCGAATCGCCGCCTCAATCCCGGCGCCGGCAGCCCCCCCCCATCGGAGTCTGCCGGCGCTGTCATATCCAGTTCGCTTCCGCCAGCGGGGACGAGAATGTAAAAGCCCCGCGGCCGACAGGGTCGCGGGGCTTTGTGTGCGCGCTTGCGAGCGAACGACTACTTGCGCTGGTGGCGAGTCTTACGCAGCATCTTGCGGTGCTTCTTCTTGCTCATCCGCTTGCGGCGCTTCTTGATGACCGAACCCATCGTCAGCCTCCCTTAGTACGTTAAAGATTGCAACTTGCCCAATAGTACACGTATTGAGGGACTTACGCATCCGCGCGTTCCATTTCCGCCATGAATCCGCAAATCACCCCGAATTATCACGAAATCACAGCGGGAACGGCTCGTAGAACCGCAGCACGGATTCCTTGGAGCCGGTCACCTCGAACACGGCGGTATCGTTCTGCCACAACGCCGTCGCGGTCTTGCCATCCTTACTGTCGGCCCTCACCGTGTAGCTGCCGGTGCTCTTGCCCGACACCTTGACGTCCCCGGACTTCAGCTCCTTGCCGGTCAGGTTCTTCGCCAGCTCGTCGTACTGCTTCTTCACGGTGTCGGAGTCCGACCATTGCGCGACGATGACGGTCACGTCCTTCGCCGACTTGCCCGTGGAGTACGTGAGCGTGTACTCCTCCAGCGGCGACGCGGACTTCCAGGTCTCGCTGGCGCCCGCCTTGGTGCGCGCGTAGTTGAGCACGCTGTCCGGCATCGCCTTGAGCAGTTCGGATGCGTCATCCGGCAGCGCGGTGGCCTTGATGCTCGGCTTGGTAGGCTCGGCGGCGGTCTGCTGCTGCACCTTCGTCACTTCGTCCGTCTTGTTCAATGCCCAACCGGGCCATACGAACGCGGACAGCAGCGCAAGCACGACGACCAGCGCGGCGACGATCATCACGACGATCAGCTTGCCGCGCGATGCGGAACTACCGTGCGGATAGGAAGGGGATTGAGTCTTTGCCATGCTGTGATTCTCTCACGCGCATACGACGCAACGGCATCGTTTCGCCGGCGACGTCGGCGTGCCGCTTTGTGCTAAGGTCTGCGGTATGGTGAAGTCGGCGACGCGATATGTATGCAGCGAATGTGGTTGGGATGGTCTCAAATGGGTGGGCCGCTGCCCGCAGTGCGGGCAGTGGGGCACCGTGGAGGAATTCCACGAGGCCCGTCCCGCCGCATCGTCGTCGCGCACCGCGGGCCGCACCTCACGCACGCAGGCGGCCGCGTCCATCGTCAGCGCGGCGACGCCCATCACCCAGATAGACACGTCCACGGCGTCACGGCTGTCCACGGGTTTCGGCGAGTTCGACCGTGTGCTCGGCGGCGGCATCGTGCCCGGCTCGGTCGTGCTGATCGCGGGCGAACCCGGCATCGGCAAGTCGACACTGCTGCTGGAGACCGCCGGCAACATCGCCGCAGGCCAGCCCAACGGCTCGGTGCTGTACGTCTCCGGCGAGGAATCGCAGGCGCAGGTGCGTCTGCGGGCGTCGCGGGTCAATGCGATGGAGCAGAACCTGCTGCTGGCGTCCACCACCGATCTCGCCACCGTGCTGGGGCTGATCGAGAGGACGCGGCCGACACTGGCGATCGTGGATTCGGCGCAGACCATCGTCTCGCAAGACGTTGATGGCATCTCCGGCGGCTCCACGCAGGTGCGCGAGGTGGCGAGCGCGCTGATCGACACGGCGAAGACGCTGAACATCCCCGTGCTCCTGGTCGGGCATGTCACCAAGGACGGGTCCATCGCCGGCCCGCGCACGTTGGAGCATCTGGTGGATGTGGTATGCCAGTTCGAGGGCGATCCGGAAACGGCGCTGCGTATGCTGCGGGCGGTGAAGAACCGGTTCGGGCCTACGGATGAGGTCGGGTGTTTCGATATGAGTGGCGAGGGCATCGAGGAGGTCAGCGATCCCTCGGGACTGTTCCTGTCGTCCGCCGACGAACGTGTGGAGGACACGTGCGTGACGTTCACGCTGGACGGCCATCGCAGCCTGCCCATTGAGATTCAGGCGCTGGTGACCAGTTCCGTGCTGCCGACACCGCGACGGGCGGTGGTGGGGGTCGAGACGAACCGCATCGCTATGCTCACCGCCGTGCTGTACCGACATGGCAAGGTGAACCTGCTGGCGAACGACCTGTATGTATCGACGATCGCGGGAGGACTGGCGAAGGAACCAGCCTGTGATCTGGCGATTGTGGCGGCGCTGGCCAGTGCGGCCAGGTCGAAGCCAATCGCGCGAGACACGTGCGCCATCGGCGAGATCTCCCTGACCGGGCAGATTAGGCCGGTGCCGCGGCTGGAGCACCGGCTGCGCGAGGCCGCGCGGCTCGGGTTCGCCACGGCGGTGGTGCCGCCGATGCGCAAGCGTGTCACCATCGAGGGGCTGCGCATCGTAGAGGTGACGCATCTGCGCGACGCGCTGGAGTCTCTGGGCGTCGTCTGACAGTGACGGTGACGGTGACGACACGGCACGCGCAAGATACGCGAGGCACGATAGCGGCGCGATTCAGCGCATGCGAGCCTATGCCGATACCGTTCTGACGCAGGTGGAGAGACCGGCGTCTGTCGGGTGCTCCTGCCGCGCTCAACGCGCGGAGGTCAGTTCCCTGGTCTCCTGAACGTTGCGCGTCAATTCGTCCTTGAGCGCATCGGCACTGTCGAATTTCACCTGCGGGCGCAGGAATCCCGCGAATTCGACGCGCACGTCGTGACCATACAGGTCCAGCCATTCGTCGGTGACCGCGTACGCCTCGACCACCCGCTCATTGAGACCGGTCTCTTCGTTGAAGGTCGGCTTCGTGCCGATGGAGATCGCTGCCGGCCACCGGTAGGGTGATTCGGCGGCGAGCCTGGCCTTGGATGAGCCAGAATCATACACGCGCGGAATCACCGAGGCATTGCCGCTGCCGCTGTTGCCGTCGGAGGCGTTCTCGTCGGAGTCGGCGGGCGCTCCCGCCGCGCCCAAATCGATCAGCCAGCCGGCATACACGCCATCCACCGGAATATAACCGTCAATCATGCTCCCCAGGTTCGCCGTCGGGAAACCGATTGTGCGGCCGCGCTCCTCGCCGTGCACCACCGTTCCCTCGATGGCGTGCGCATGGCCGAGGATCTCGTCGGCGGCCTTGATACGACCATGTGCGAGCAGGTATCGCACGTTCGTCGAGCTCCACACGCGCACTTCGCGCCCCTGATGCTTCTTGCTCCACGCGCGCAGCTGCGCCTTGGTCATGCCTTCGGTCGGATCCACAGGCTCCCCAGGCTCGCTCGGCATCTGCGGGGTGACGTCGGCCGGCACGCGCACATGACCTGGGCCGCGGTCGTCGACGATCTCAAGCTCGAACACGCCGGTGGCCTGCGCGAGGACTCCGATGGCCTTCACATCGCCAGCGCGGTTGGCGCCCATCGCCGCATCCGTTCCCAGCACCAGCGTGCGCATGCCCAGTTTGCCGACCATCTGGCCGAGGAAGAACCGATATGATTTCGTGGCGAACGCCAGCGTATAGCGCACGATCAGCACATGGTCCACGCCAAGGTTCTCCAGCGTCCGCAGCCTCTGGTCGACGCTGGTCAGCGCCATGGGGTCGCAGAAGCCGTCGCCCGGCTCCTGCCCGTCATGGGCGGCCGCGTACGCGTGCACGACACCGGGACGCGGGTCGAACATCACCACCACGGAAAACGCCTTGTCGGCCTTGGCGAGTTCCACCGCTCGGCGGATGACCGCCTGATGGCCGCGGTGCATGCCGTCGAACACGCCGACCGTGACCACGGATTTCCTGTTGGCACTCAGCGTCGGCCATTCGACCAGCCCGGAGGCGTCCGGGGCAAGAGTCGTGATTTTCATGGGTGATGGTGTTCCTTCACGCGTTGCGCCGTATATGCGGCTTGTGGGCATGGTTCCGGCCTTCCATGATACCCGCCACCAGTGCGGCTGCGCCACCGAAATGATGAACTGATTTGCATCATGCCGTCCCGATGCCGTCACTGTGTGCGTGGACGCACAGCGTGACGCGCCTCGCACACAGTGACGCATTACGCGCCGAATACGGTGGCCGGCTTGGCCTCGCCACGCTTGGCGCGCTCGACGAGCGCCACCACTTCCCCGCTCTGCGGCAGATACGCGGCGGCCGTACCGTGGATGTCATAGGGGATACGCCGGCCGTACCGCAGGTTGACGGCGTCCTGATCGGTGATGGCGAGCAGCGGCATGGTGCCTCGCGCGGCATCCAGCATCGTCAGCGCCTTGCCTGCGAGCTCGTCGCCAATCACATCGAGCACGGCGCGGTTGCGGGACTGGTGGTTGCCGTTGCGGTCGGTGTACTCGCGTGTCTCCACGTGCGCGGTGATGACATTCGGCGAGGAGACGTCGAAACCGCCCACCCGCGTGCGCCGCAGCCGTATCAGGTGCCCGCCGACTCCCAGCGCCGCGCCCAGGTCGCGCCCGAGCGCGCGGATATATGTGCCCGCCGAGCAGCTGACGCGCACATCGACGTCGATCACCGGCGTCGCCTCCGCGTCATCCCGT
>ENA-OWPP01002339-OWPP01002339.1-human-gut-metagenome-genome-assembly--contig:-NODE-2339-length-13233-cov-3.077705_pt1 | contig 13233 bp, 10 predicted proteins | sample MGYA00248265_ERZ651848 | MGnify/ENA primary metagenome ERZ651848 (study PRJEB26924, sample SAMEA4378233) | human gut metagenome | biome: human gut; feature: human-associated habitat; material: faeces... | reverse complement strand
ACCCGTCCCCTCGGGCCAGAGCTACGGTAACTTTACTGCGAATCTTCGCGCCCGTTGAGCGACGCGCCCCACGCATACCCTTATGTCGGTGGGCTGATGTGTTGCGTCTCTGAGGACTACAAGGTTGAAACGAAGTTTGACAGGCGGCGGAGACCTTCGTCCAGATTTTTGTCGGAGACGCAGTAGCTTAGGCGGATGTGGCCTTCGGTTCCGAAGCAGTCTCCCGGGACTAGGGCTACGTTTGCTTCTTTGATGGCTTTGATGCAGAAGTCTTCGCTGGTTAGGCCGAACTTTTTGATGCTCGGGAAAGTATAGAAGGCTCCTGCGGGCTCTACTACGTCGAGGCCCATGGCGTTTAAGGCTTCGAGTACGCGCTCGCGGCGGGCTCGGTAGACTTTGAGCATGGGGGTTGGGTCGACGGTGAGGGCTCGGGCTGCGGCGTCCATTTCGAAGGAGACGGCGCTCGATACTAGGTATTGGTGGGCTTTTGCGATCTCGGCGATGACGGGTGTTGCTGCCGCGAGCCAGCCCAAACGCCAGCCGGTCATGGCCCAGGGCTTGGAGAAGCTCTCGATGACGACCGTCTGCTCACGCAGCTCCGGGTGACGCTGGGCAAAGCGCTCGTAGCCATCCACATAAACCAGGCGGTTGTATACGTCGTCGCAGACCACGTAGATGCCCGCCTCCTCCGCCACGCGCGCCACGGCGTCGAGCGACGCCGTGTTGAGGATGCAACCCGTAGGATTGTTGGGCGAGCAGATGACGATGGCCTTGGTCGCCGGCGTCACGCAAGCACGAAGCGCATCCTCATCGATCTGGAATTGCGCGGGCTCCGTATCCAAAAAGACTGCTTTGGCGTGGTTGGCCACGACGATGCTCTCGTACAGGCCAAAGGCCGGCGTGGGGATAATGACCTCGTCGCCGGGGTTGAGCATAGCCATGAATGTTGCCGACAGTGCCTCGGTCGCACCGTCGGTCAGGATGACCTCATCGGCGGAAAACGCCAGGCCCGCGTCATCCATATATTTGGACAGTGCATCACGCAGGGCGGGGCGACCGTTGTTGGGCGGATAGTGCGTGTCACCGCGGTCCAGTGCGGCGGTCACCTCGGCGCTAATCACATCGGGCGTGGGAAAATCGGGCTCGCCGAGCGCGAGCGCGATGCACCCCGGATGCTGGGCGGCGAGCGCGTTAATCCGGCGGATACCGGAGGGCTTGAGCGTGGCAAGCGAGGTATTCATGGACAGACGCATGGCGTTCCTTTCGTAAGGGTTGCACTAGGATAGCGCGGCGGGGCGCCACCAGACGGTGTAACCTAAACGGAAACGAGCCGGAAAGGAGATGGCATGGAGACGACCGCGCGCGGCGATGTACCAAAAACGCTGCAAACCATTGCGTATATCAGCATTCCCAATAGCGCCGATCTTGAGTTTTTGCTCTGGGACCTGCAGGATGCCATCGCCGCCTATGCTCAACTTTCCGGCACCGCACTCCCCCGCCCGGTCGACTTGAAGGCAAATGACGCCGGCAGCGTTGCCGATGGCATCGTGCTGGCCATTGAAGATGTGGCTGACGATGAGACGTTGACAGCCATCGAGCAGGCGCTTGAGCGCTTTGGCGGTACGGGAACGCGCGTCTATGTCGCGATTCGAGCCGCACAAGAGGGCACTGAGCAGGCGCGTGGGACCGCCGTTCGCCTGCACAAGGCATGTGAGCGCCATGGCCAATTGTGGTGTGGCGGCGTTGCCATCTGCGCCGGCAGCGGCATTGCGGCGCTTCGTCGCTCTCCGCGCATGGGACTCTTGCGGCGACCGTTTTCTGAGGCCATGGACAAGCTCGTGGGCGCCGTGCGCATGGGCTGCTCCGTCAAGCATGCACAGCGACTTGGCGGCGGCAATGCCGCCAACGTCGACGCCGACGGCATGGTTTGCGCCGAGCCAGCCGTGCCCGCGCCGATCTGGCGAGGCGTTCTGAAACGTCTGGGCGCCCACGCTCAAACAAAAATCTAAATTAAATTACAGCCCAGTCAACGGCCTCGCGCCAGCGCTCGACAAGGCGTTCCAGGCGCCATGCCGCATTGGCGGGACTTGTCGACGGCAGAACGATGGCCGGCAGCCCGGTGCGCTCTTGTAGATAGCGCTTGTAGAGCCGCCCTGCCGTGCCGCCGTTACAGACAACGACCTCGATAGGAGCTGCGCCGGTAATGCGCTCGACATGCGCCGGAACGACGTTTTTGATGCTGGCGTCACTCGAACCCTTAATGTCGCAGCTCTCGATCACATCCCACAGGGCCACGCCGCCGTTCAGCAGCATGGACCGCTTGGCGGCAATGGAGGCATCAAGCGTCGCGGGCTCACCGCTTGCCAAAGGGTCGCCCTCGTTGGGCGGCACAGGCACACCGAGGCACGCGGCCATCACGCGCCAAAAGCGATTCTGAGGGTTGCCGTAATAAAAGGAATTGGCGCGCGAAAGCACCGAGGGAAACGACCCGAGCACCAAAACGCGCGAGTGCTCGTCAAACACGGGCTCAAACCCATGCTCAATATGTTGATAGCCCTCGTCAGATACGGCCATGGGCTAGGCTCTCAACAGATAGCGCACCTCGTAGGGTGCAAGCTCAAGGGTACCCGTCAGCTCGACCGTGGGCGCATCGTCGGCAAGCAGGTCGACGAAGGACCCGTTGAGCTCGCCGGCGCCAAAGGTGTAAGGCTCACCCACAGCATTCACCGCCACGAGTACCGTCGCGCCGTCACAAGCGCGCTCGAACAGCAGCTGCTTGTTCTGGATCACCACGTTGCGATAGGCACCGTAGTTGAGAGCACGGGCAGCCGCGTCGTCGGCCGAGCGAAGGTGCGCAAGCTGCGTGATGAACGCCGTCAGCTCGTTGGGCGCAGGCTCATTGAGCGCAGGTCGCAGCGCCCAGTCGCCATCGGGGCCACCCTTTTCGCCGGCAATTCCCCACTCGCTGCCATAGTAGACGCACGGGATGCCCGGCATGCCAAAGAGCATGCCGTAGGCGGGACGCAGACACGACTTGTCGGTGAGGATACTTGCCAGGCGCGGCACATCGTGGTTGTCGACAAACGACAGCAGATGTTTGCCGCGGTAGATGCACCACGGATCGCCGCCAAACTGGCGGTGCAGCGAATGGGCGATCTCGAACATGTTGACCGAGTTAAAGCTGGAGTACAGGCCCTTGTAGCACTCGTAGTTGGTGCAGGAGTCGAGCATCTCGTCGTTGACGATTTGGTTGTAGTCGCCGTGGAGCGTCTCGCCGATCAGCACAAAGTCGGGCTTGAGCTCACGGGTAAAGGCGTGCAGGCGGCGCATAAAGTCGCGGTCGAGCATATAGGCAACGTCCAGGCGCAGGCCGTCGACGCCAAAGACCTCGGCCCAGCGGCGCACGGACTCGAGCAGGTAATCGACCACAGCGGGATTTTGCAGGTTGAGCTTCACAAGCTCAAAATGGCCTTCCCAGCCCTCGTACCAAAAGCCATCGCCATAGCAGGAATCGCCGTCAAAGCTAATGTGGAACCAGTCCTTGTACGGCGAGTCCCACTTGCGCTCCTGCACATCGCGGAAGGCCCAAAAACCGCGGCCGACGTGGTTGAAGACGGCATCGAGCACCACGCGGATGCCATGGGCATGCAGCGTGTCGCATACGGCGGCAAAGTCGGCGTCCCCACCCAGGCGACGGTCGATATGGCGCAGGCTGCGTGTATCGTAGCCGTGGCTATCAGATTCGAGCGGTGGGTTGATGAGCACAGCGCCAACGCCGAGTTCCTGCATGTAGTCGGCCCATTGGGCGACCTTCATGATAGGAGCATCGGGGTTGGGCGCGGCGTTGGCAGCCTGGGCGAGCTCACCCTCGGCAACGGGCGCGGCGTTTTCGCGCGGAGCCCCGCAAAAGCCCAGCGGATAGATCTGATAGAACGTCGTCTCGTATGCCCACATAACAGCCTCCCGGTAAGCTCAACACAACGACATCCATTGTATGCCCAGCTTGTATCCTCTCCCCCAAAATAAGTTGCGGTGAAATAGGGACTGTTGAGACCAATAAACCGGGCAAACAGTCTCTATTCCACCGCAACTGATGAGGGGACGTGATTAGGCGACGGGCTTGGCGCGGCGGATGGCCGGAAACAGCACGGTGATGGCGAGGATGACGCCCACGACGGCAATCGCCCCGCCCACAAAGCCGATCCAGGCGATACCGGGACCCGAAACCACGGCTCCGCCGATCGCGGTACCCGTGCCGATACCGAGGTTGAACAGGCCCGAGAAGATCGACATGGCGACGGCCGACGAATCTGCCGGCGTGTGCTTGATGAGCTCGGCCTGAAACGCCACGTTAAAGGCCGTGGCGCAGCAACCCCACAGTGCGCAGACGGCAAGCACTGTCACGAGCGACGATGCGGCCGGCCCCATGAGCAGCAGGGCCACCGGCACGCCGGAGAGCGTGATAGCAAGGAACGGAAAACGGTGCCCGTCGAACAGGCGGCTGAACAGCCAGCTGCCCACCAAGCCGGAACAGCCAAACGCCGTCAGCGTCATGGTGATGGCGCCCGCATCGACGTGCGCGACCTGCGCCAGGAAGGGCTCGATATAGCTGTAGCTTGCGTAATAGCCGGTCGCCATGAAGACCGTGACTGCGTAGAGCGCGATGAGGAGCGGGTTCTTGAGCAGCTCGGGCAGCTGTTTGACGGTAAAGCGCTCACCCGCCGGCATGGCCGGGAACACCGCTGCCTGGTAGACGACCGCGATGGCTGAGAGGCCCCCGACCACGGCAAACGTCATGCGCCAGCCCACGGCCAAGCCAATGGCGCGACCGAGAGGCAGGCCAAAGATCTGCGCGATGGACGAGCCCGTGGCGATCATGCTGATGGCGAGCGCGCCGTGGCGAGTGTCGACCAGGGGCGAGGCCATAATCGAGGCGACTGACCAGAACACGGCATGTGCGCAAGCGACCACCAGGCGCGCGCAGACCAGGATGGGATAGGTCGGCGCCACAGCGGACAGGAACTGACCGAGCGAGAACACGGCAAGCACGCCCAGCAGCATCCGCTTAAACTCGAAACGCGAAGCGAACACCATGAGCGGCAACGACAGCAGCATGACGCCCCAGGCATAGACCGAGATCATGATGCCCGCCTGGGCCTCGGTGAGCGAGAACGACGCGGCGATATCAGTCAAAAGGCCGATGGGCATAAACTCCGACGTGTTGAACACGAACGCACAGCAGGTGAGCCCGACGAGTGGGAGCCACTGCCTGAGCGTGATGCCGTCTTGCCTTGCCTGAGTCATATATAACGTCTCCAATCGTTTTGAGCGGAGGCGATTATATAGCAACGGCCCCGCATCCGTCAGTACAGAAGCGGGGCCGAAAACAATTCGATACACAGAGGTTGCGTCGTCAATTCATAACTAAGCCAACCCCAGCAATATGCCCGCCGAATGCACGACAAACGCCACGATCCAGGCAACGGCGACCTGAAACGCGAATACGGCCACGGCATAGCGCGCGCCCAACTCGCTCTTGACAGCGCCGATAGCGGCCACGCAAGGCGGGTACAGCAGCGTAAAGACCAAGAACACGTAGGCGGTAAACGGCGAAAACATGGTTGACAATGCCGCGGGCGAGGTTGCACCCAAAAGCACCGTGAGTGTCGAGATGACACTCTCCTTGGCGATAAGTCCGGTGACGAGCGCCGTCGAGGCGCGCCAGTCGCCAAAGCCGAGTGGGGCCAATACCGGCGCGATGATGCTACCCAGACCGGCAAGTAGACTCTGCGACTGATCGGCGACCACATTAAAGCGAATGTCGAACGTCTGAAGGAACCAGATGACCACGGTAGCGGCAAAGATAATGGTAAAAGCCTTGGTAATAAAGTCCTTGGCCTTATCCCATGCCAGCATCACCGTCGTCTTGACGCTCGGCAGGCGGTAATTGGGGAGCTCCATGATAAACGGCACCGGGTCGCCCTTAAATGCCGTGCGGTTGAGCACCAAAGCCGCGATGCAGCCGACCACGATACCGATCAGATAGAGCGAGACCATGGCGGGAACCGTCGCCTGCGGGAAAAAAGCCCCGCACAGCAAGCCGTAAACCGGCAGCTTGGCTGAGCAGCTCATAAACGGCGTGAGCATGACCGTCATCTTGCGGTCGTGCTCGGATGGGAGCGTACGGGTCGACATGATAGCCGGCACGGTGCAGCCAAAACCGACGAGCATGGGCACGAAGCTGCGGCCCGACAGGCCAAAGCGACGCAGCACCTTATCCATGACAAAGGCTACGCGTGCCATGTAGCCGGAGTCTTCCAGAATGGAGAGGAACAAGAAGAGCACGACGATAATCGGTAGGAAGGTCAGCACGCTGCCCACACCCGTAAGTACGCCGTCGACAGCCAGTGAGCGCACCACGTCGTTGGTTCCGAATGCCTTGAGGCCCGCATCGGCCGAGGCGATGATGGCAGCGATACCGTCCTCCATGAGTCCCTGCAACGCCGCGCCAATCACGCCAAACGTCAGCCAAAAGACGAGGCCCATGATCACCAGAAACGCCGGAATGGCTGTGTAACGACCTGTCAGGATGCGGTCAATCTTGACGGAGCGCACGTGCTCGCGGCTCTCGTGCGGCTTGACGACGCAACGCCCGCACACGTCGCCGATAAAGCTAAAACGCATATCGGCCAGCGCAGATAGGCGGTCGGTGCCGGCCTCGCCCTCCATCTGGGTAATGATGTGCTCGATAGCGTCGAGCTCGTTGCGATCCAGGTGAAGCGCCTCGGTTACCAGCTCATCGCCCTCGACCAGCTTGGTCGCCGCAAAGCGCACCGGAATGTGCGCCGTCACGGCATGGTCCTCGATCAGGTTAGCAATACCGTGGATGCAGCGATGCAGCGCACCGCCGTCCGGGCCGTCGGGCGCACAAAAGTCCAGGCGACCAGGGCGCTCGCGGAACCGTGCCACGTGCAGGGCGTGGTCCACCAACTCGCCGATGCCCTCGTTGCGGGCAGCGCTAATGGGGACAACGGGCACGCCCAACAGGCTCTCGAGCAGGTTGACGTCCACGGCGCCGCCGTTGGCGGTCACCTCGTCCATCATGTTGAGCGCGATGACCATAGGACGGTCAAGCTCCATGAGCTGCAGTGTCAGGTACAGGTTACGCTCGATGTTGGTGGCGTCAATGATGTCGATGATGGCGTCCGGGCGCTCGTCAAGGATGAACTGACGGCTCACGACCTCTTCGCCTGTGTACGGCGACAGGGAGTAAATGCCGGGCAGGTCGGTAACGCTCGCCTCGGGATGGTTACGGATGGTGCCATCTTTGCGGTCGACCGTCACGCCGGGAAAGTTACCGACGTGCTGGTTGGAGCCCGTCAGCTGGTTGAATAACGTGGTCTTGCCGCAGTTTTGGTTGCCGGCGAGGGCAAAGTGCAGCGGCGCGCCCTCGGGCACGGCCGTCTTTGCCGCACGGGGCGAATACGTCCCCTCGCCCAGGGCCGGATGCTCCGTCGTGCCGATTGCGGCGTTAGCGCGCGGACCCGTATCGGTGTCGTGAATACCCACGAGCTCGATGCGAGCGGCATCGTCCTTGCGCAGCGTCAACTCGTAGCCACGTAGGCGGATCTCGAGCGGGTCACCCATGGGGGCGTACTTCATCATGGTGACTTCGGTGCCCGGCGTTAGACCCATGTCCAAAATATGCTGTCGGAGTGCCTGATCGTCCGATGCCACCGATGCGACAACGGCGTCCTTTCCAATCTCGAGTGTATCGAGCTTCACGTCCGTGTTCCTCCCCCGGCGCCCACAGGGCGTTGCATTTATGTTCACCTTGGCTAACCGTTTGCCACGGCTAACCAATTTAACCATGCATGATAGCGCGAACACACAACGATGTTCAATCAGCAAATTGGCGCAATGGGGACAGGCAGGAGAGTTCAGGGCCATAGTTTCCCGATGAGGCCTCTCGGGGAAACTACATCCCAGAATTCCGGCTCGAAACGGGATATGGTTTCCCAAACAGACCTCTTACGGAAAATGCATCCCGGAATCCCCGCTCGAAACGGGACGCGCTTTCCCAGTCGAGGCCCTATGGGAAACTGCGTCCCACCTTGAAAGGCAAAACTGGGGCGCAGTTTCCGGACGGGGCATCAAAAACGAAGTTGCGGTGGAATAGTTCCTGGATGGGCTGGTTGATGCCCCAGATAGGAACTATTTCACCGCAAGTTATTGAAGGGCTTGGATGCCGGGACTCTTACAGATGGCGCTCCAGGAAGCGGAAGGCTAGGCGGATCCAGGGACGGACTGCCGCCTGCTTGTCCTCGTTGTCGACCGCGGTGTTGGCGTTGCCGAGCGAAAGGCCGTGACCACCCTGGTCGAAGACGTGCATCTCGCATGCAACGCCCTCCTCGGCCATGCGCTGCGCAAACGGGTAGACCTGCGCGATCGGCGCCGTCTTGTCGTCGGACACGCCCCACACAAAGGTCGGTGGCATCTGACGCGAAACATGCGTGGTGGGGCAGATGTCGGCCAGATGCTCGTCAGTTGCCTCGCCGCCCGTCACCATCGACAGGTAGTCGTTGAGCAAATCGCGCCCCGTCTTGCCGCCCGTCTTGGGCACACGCAAGTCAATGCGCGGATCGCGCGTCTGCATGTCACGCACATAGGCAAAGTCGAGCAATGGATAGCCCAGCACCACGGCATCGGGACGAATGTCGTCCGGACGCGCCCCGGCAAGTGCCGCGAAGGGGCCGGTCTTCCACTGTGTTGCCAGCGAGGCGCAAATCATGCCGCCAGCAGAAAAGCCCACGACGCACACGCGCTTAGGATCGACATGCCACTCGTCGGCGTTGGCGCGCACCGTGGCGACCATCTTGGCAAGATCTGCCTGGGGGTGCGGAAAGCTCACGTCACCCGTAGAACTCGTGACATAGTTGAGCACAAAGGCCTGGTAGCCGCGATCCAAAAATGCAAACGCCACCGGGTCCTGCTCGTGCGGAGCGATATGCGTAAACCCGCCTCCGCCGCAGATGATCACCGCGGGGCGGCGGCCATTCGGTTTATCGGGCAGCGGCTCGGCACCCAAATACGTAAACGTCGCCGGATAATCCTCGGTCGGCTCCTCGCCCCACAGCGCATGGTTCTCGACAATCATATGTGCTCCCTTCGCGCAAATTATGCGCCCTTGTTTTTCGCCTTCAAGCGTACCCCACTTGAACCCGTGGCGCAGAAACACTCCGGCAATAAGTTTCCCTTCAACTGATATATCACATAATCCCAGTTCAGAGGTATCGTTGAGCAGCGTAGAATAGGGGCGTTGACCAAGCCGCGAAACACATGTGAAACGTTTCCGGCAAACCAAACGCGCGATATGCGCCTATTTAAGTTGGAGGCAACTATGGGTCTGCTCGATTCGCTTAAGTCCACCTTCACCTCGACCGGCGAGGCGTCCGTTCCGCCCGCAGCAAGCTTCGCTACCCGCGAAGGCGTCATCTATGCCCCCGTCAACGGCGTGCTCGTCAACCTGAACGAGGTTCCCGACGAGACGATCGCCTCGGGCATGCTTGGCCAGGGCTATGGCATCGAGCCCATTACCGGCACCATCTATGCGCCCGCCAACGGCCGCATCGGTGCCACCACTGTCACCAACCACTCCATCGGCATGATTACCGAGGACGGCCTGCGCGTGTTCATCCATGTTGGCCTGGGCACCGTGGAAATGAACGGCAAGGGTTTTGCCCGCTTTGTCGAGATGGGCGATGTGGTCAAGGCAGGCCAGCCGCTCATCAGCTTCGACCGCGAGGCCATTAAGGCCGCTGGTCACGAGGACATCGTGACCGTCATCGTCTCCGAGCTCGATCGTCTTAAGAGCATCGACCATGTCGGCGAGTCTGGAACGCTTATCGGCGGCAACCCGCTCGTCAAGCTGGGCGACCCGCTGCTGGTTGCCAAGACCAAGTAGCCAGGCCCCACGCCACACAGCCAAAAGGCACCTCGTCAAGCGCCCGCGACCATTTGGCCGCGGGCGCTTTTCGTTTGAAAAACCATCCCGCCAATGCTTTATCTGTATAGCTCAAATGAGCCGAGCTGCTAGAATATCGAACTGTATGGATAACTATCATTCAACCGTTATGGGAGGATACGTGAACCGCACCAAAATCGCGCAGCTCTATGCCGATGCCGAGTCGCTCGGCGGCCAGACCGTCACCGTCGCCGGCTGGGTCAAGTCCGTCCGCGACATGAAGAACTTTGGCTTTGTTACGCTCAACGACGGCAGCTGCTTCCGCGACCTGCAGGTCGTCATGAACCGCGAGGCACTCGACAACTACGACGAGATCGCCCATCAAAACGTCTCGGCCGCACTCATTTGCACCGGCACCGTCAAGCTGACCCCCGATGCGCCCCAGCCTTTCGAGCTTTCTGCCACCTCCATCGAGGTCGAGGGCACGAGCGCCCCGGATTACCCGCTGCAGAAGAAGCACGCAACCGTCGAGTTCCTGCGCACCCAGCAGCACCTGCGCCCGCGCACCAACCTGTTCCGCGCCGTGTTCCGCATCCGCTCTGTCGCGGCTGCCGCCATTCACCGCTTCTTCCAGGAGCAGGGCTTTGTCTACGTCAACACCCCCATCATCACCACGAGTGACTGCGAGGGCGCCGGCGAGATGTTCCGCGTGACCACGCTCGACCCCAAAAATCCGCCCCTCACCGAGTCCGGCGAGGTCGACTGGAGCCAGGACTTCTTTGGCAAGCATGCAAGCCTCACCGTGTCCGGCCAGCTCAATGCCGAGAACTTTGCCATGGCCTTTGGCGACGTGTACACCTTTGGCCCCACCTTCCGTGCCGAGAACTCCAACACCACGCGCCACGCCGCCGAGTTTTGGATGATCGAGCCCGAGATGGCCTTTGCCGACCTGAACGACTACATGGATAACGCCGAGGCCATGCTCAAGTACGTCCTCAAGGACGTTATGGCAACCTGCCCCGACGAGCTCAATATGCTCAACAAGTTTGTGGACAAGGGTCTGCTCGAGCGCCTGGACCATGTCGCCAACTCCGACTTTGCCCGCGTTACCTACACCGAGGCCGTCGAGATCCTGGAGCAGGCAGTCGCTGCTGGCCACCAGTTTGATTACCCCGTGAGCTGGGGCATCGACCTGCAGACCGAGCACGAGCGCTTCCTGACCGAGGAGCACTTTAAGCGACCGACTTTTGTGACCGACTACCCGGCCGAGATCAAGGCGTTCTACATGCGCATGAACGAGGACGGCAAGACCGTCGCCGCCGCCGACTGCCTGGTGCCCGGCATCGGCGAGATCATCGGCGGCTCCCAGCGTGAGGAGCGGCTGGATGTGCTGGAGAACCGGATCCGGGAGCTGGGCATGGACCCCAAGGACTACTGGTGGTATCTGGACCTGCGGCGCTACGGCGGCTGCAAGCACGCCGGCTTCGGCCTGGGCTTTGAGCGGATGGTGATGTACCTCACCGGCATCGCCAACATCCGGGACGTGCTGCCCCATCCGAGAACGGTTGGAAACGCGGAGTTTTGAATTTTGGGAGGGGCGAGGAACGGTTGCGCTTCGTTCGGGAGGCCGGTGACGCGGGGGTGTCGAGTTGCCTGCCTGGCCCGTGGCCCCTCCCAAAATTGGGGGTTGCAGCCCTCTGCATGCACGGCCCCTTAGGGGGCCGCACACTGGAGGGCTGAGAGGTGTTTTTTCCGGGGCGCATGTCCCCGGAAAAAACGGATTTTAGTTGGTTCCGCCGGCTGCGGCCGGCGGAAGTCTGCGACGCCGGGCTGGTGCGCTGGGCCGGCGGAAGGTTGCGACGCTTTGTTCAATCACAGTCGGCGGAAGTCTGCGACGCCGGGCCGGCGTTTTGGGAAGGGGAGAGCACCATGTCCTTTGCGGGGGATGTAAAAACCGAACTGTGCCGGGGAAAACTGGGGGACAAGGGCGCCGCCCAGGCGGAAGCCTGCGGGGTGCTTCTTTACTGCAACCGGTTCACCCTGGACCAGGTGAAGATCGTCACCGAATCCCCCGCCTTTGCCAAGCGGCTGCCGGGCCTGTTCCGCAAGGCCTTCGGCCTGACCTTCGACGAGAAGGGGGACCCCGGCACCCCGGGCAAGCGGATCTTCACCATCGGCGACCGGGCCAAGCTGGCCCTGCTGTGGGAGGTGTGCGCCTTCGACCCCAGCGACCCCGCCCACCACATCAACTTCGGCCTCCTGGAGGACGGCCCGTGCCGGGTGGCCTTTCTCCGGGGGGCCTTCCTGGCCGGGGGCTCGGTGACCGACCCCCAGAAGGGCTACCACCTGGAACTGGCCACCACCCACCTGCGGGTGAGCCGGGAGCTCCACACCCTCCTGCTGGAGCTGGGCTACACCCCCAAGGAGACCACCCGGAAGGCCAACTACATCACCTACTTCAAGCAGAGCGAGGCCATTGAGGACTTCCTCACCGCCATCGGGGCCCCCATCGCCGCCATGGAGCTGATGAACGCCAAGGCGGCCGAGCTCGGCATGACCGAGTCCAGCTTCAAAAACGCCCACGGCCTTGACGAGGAGGGGCACTACTCCACAGCGCGCGACATGGCCAAACTCGCCGCCTACTGCATGGGGAACGAGGACTTCGCCCGCATCGCGGGCACCGTGTCCCACACCGTCGGCGAGCAGACGCTGGTGAACCACAACCGCCTGCTGAGGGAGTACGACGGCTGCCTCGGCCTCAAGACCGGCTACACCATGGCAGCCGGGCGCACGCTCGTGACCTGCGCCGAGCGCGACGGAGCGCGCTATGTCTGCGTCACGCTCAACGACCCCGACGACTGGGACGACCACAAGGCGCTCTACGACTGGGCCTTCGCCAATTACAGCTTTGCCGAGGTCATCCCCGCGGGCTTGAGCTATGAGGTGCCGCTCATCTCCGGCGCTGAGATGACGGCTCCGGCGGAGACGGAGGGCTCGGCCTATGCGCTCATCAAAAACGGCGAGAGCTACGATATGGAGCTTGAGCTGCCTGCCTTTGCCTTTGCCCCGATATCCGAGGGCGAGCGTGCGGGCAGGGCAGTGGCCTGCTCGGACGGGCAGGAGATAGCCTCCGTGCGCATAGTCTACTCCGAGGACGTGGCGGTCGACCGGGAACTGAAGCTCACGCCGGGGGAGCGCTTTCTGCGCTTCTGGGTCATCACCGGGCTGAACGCGCCGTTTTATCTTGAATAGGGAACGTGCTAAGATGA
>ENA-OWPP01002335-OWPP01002335.1-human-gut-metagenome-genome-assembly--contig:-NODE-2335-length-13281-cov-121.027295_pt1 | contig 13281 bp, 15 predicted proteins | sample MGYA00248265_ERZ651848 | MGnify/ENA primary metagenome ERZ651848 (study PRJEB26924, sample SAMEA4378233) | human gut metagenome | biome: human gut; feature: human-associated habitat; material... | reverse complement strand
TACAAGGGGCTCAAGAAGAAATAAGAAACTATCCCCCATCCTGCTTTCTCAAGCGTGATGGGGGATTTTTTCTTTCGTATAATTACTTATCTATCTTGTATAGCATTTCATCATGGCAAAACATAAATGGATTCAAGTGACCTATTCCTTGATAATCCAATCACCTATCGTCCGCTGGTTGCTGTCATAATTTACGCCAATCTTAAACAGACGCTTACCATCGGCAGAATATGGAATCAGATATCCCTTTTCATCTATCTGTCTGATAGCTTCCTCGGCTGAACCATCATATTTCAACTCGAAAACAAATACGGCATCAGGCATATACACCACGGCATCAGCCCTGCCTATCGCACTATCCTCCTCTACCCTCATGTGTGCTCCCATCAGGTTAAAGATAAGATAGAACACCGTCTGGAAATCCCGTTCACTCTTGTTACTCAATCGGTTGGAAATGCTGGCAAGATAAGCCTTCAGGCGCACCATCGCTCCCTCAACGTCTGCCTCATAGAGCTTTTCCAGGAAATCACCTACCAGACTATTGTTATCCAGTGATATTGGTGAAAGATAGTTAGGTGCAAGACTCTTGAGCATGCCAATCTTAACCTCTCTGTTAGGATACTCCAAGGTATAACGTTGCAGCATCGGGTTATACTTCTTGATGGTGAGATAACCACTCTGATAGAGCAACGGAAGCGCAGAAGTCATCATTTCCGGCGAAACATCAAAGTCATCCACATCACATGATTTCTTCTCAATATCCATCACATTGACGTGATACTTCTGCAGCGTCTTGATAAGATAAGTCGGCGTACCCGAGCCAAACCAGTAAGGAGCTATATCCCGTGCATTCAGTGCCTTTACCAGACTGAACGGATTGAATACATCTTCAGATTTCTTACTGAAATGATAGCCGTCGTAGAATCTTGTCAGCTCTGCCAGACACTCCTCATACGTCATACCCAGGTCTTCTCCCAATGCCTCTATATCCGGTTTCATTTGAGTGGTAAGCTCCTTCTTGCTGATACCGCAGATAGCCGAATACTGGTCGAACATACTGATGTTATCGAGGTTATTCAGTTCACTGAAGATGCTGAGCTGCGAGAACTTGGTGATACCCGTGATGAAGGTGAACTCCAGATACGGGTCGAGCATCTTGATGGGACTATAGAAGTTTTGCATGATGAGGCGCAGCGGTTTCAAATTTTCCTTTTCATGCACTACATCCAGCAAAGGGGCATCATATTCATCAATGATAATCACTACCTTCTTACCCGTCTGCTTGTATGCTTCTTTCACCAGGTCTTTCAAACGGAGGTTAGCGTCCACCTGATGCGTCTTGTATCCCCAGATCGTTTCCTGCTCTTCAAGCATATCTGCCAGGTATCTTTCCAGCTGTTCCACTCCCATGTGCTTGGCGCCGCTCAGGTCGAAATGCAGCACAGGGTGCTTCACCCAATCCTTCTCATAATCAGCAATGGCCAATCCCTCAAAAAGTTCTTTCCTTCCCTCGAAATAGGCCTGGAGGGTAGATGCAAAGAGCGACTTTCCGAATCGTCTTGGACGACTCAGAAAGACATACTTCATTTTTTTCTCTCGAAAATCCACGATGTATTGGGTCTTATCAATATAGAGATAATTACCCTCTCTGATATTCGAGAATGTCTGTATTCCTACAGGATAGAAATTTACCATTTTTGCCATATTCCTACATGCTTTACGTTTTGCGCTGCTAAGTTACGAATATTTTTTTGAATAGGAAAATTTTGGGAGAGATATTTTTCACAATTATCTTTTGCACTATTAAATTAATAATTGCTTGGCAGAAACTTCTACTACCCCGCCATTTCCGTCACTAATGACAACAGGACGATTGTATAAAGCCTTTTCTACCAACATATCATGCTGAGCTTCAACTAAACCTGATTCAACTTTGTTGATAAAGCCCTCAATCTCACTTTCACTCATAATCCTTAATTATTTTAAATTTAACAATATCCTTAATCTTTGTTGGAATAAGATCTGGTTGCTAAAGTAGTTTTAAATTCTTTTGGATGCAAATATACTGCAAAATCTTGATAACGCCAAATATTTGAATGAAATTAACATCATTATTGGCTAATAACTGAACTTTCGCATATCAGGAGTTAAAGGAGTTAAGGAAGTTAAGGAGTTAAGACAATAGAGTCTGAAAACGTTAAAAAATACAAACAAGGTGTCGCATTGCTCACGAAGGAGACACCTAAAACCAAAAAATCATACCTGAAAAAACAAACATTACCCCCCACTTTCAAATAAAAACCTTATCTTTGCACCAGGATTTTTACAATCTGTATCATGAAGGATTTAAAATATTGTAAATTATAATCAAAACATAATAGATTAATATGAGAAATTATTTAACTGGAAAAGAACGATTACTGGTTGCAGCACTTGCTTTAATTCTTCCATTTTCTTTCGCGAAAGCAGAAGCAAGAGAAGATGGAAAGACCGGTCAGCAAGGCTGGTATGTAGGAGTAGAGGGTGGAATGCCTTTCGGCTTCTCTACTTTCTCAAGTTTCGGACACGACAAGACTCATCCCGGTTGGGCTGCTGGCTTATATGGGGGCTATCGTTTCAACTCCATCTTCTCGGCTGAGTTATCTGCCAAGTATGGAGAAATGAACTTGTCTGCACAAGACTGCTGCGTAGACCGTAACTATTGGTTGGGTAGCGACGGTGTGCTTTACAAGGCAGGTGTCCTGGGCATGGACAGTTGGGAATATGCCAATCTGAAAAGCCATGTCTCTATGGGACAATATGGAGCCAGAGTAAATATCAACCTCCTTGGGTTGTTCCCTCAAACAGCTGACAGCCGATGGGATTTGGCAGTATCACCTCATATTTATGCAGTAACGACCAAGGCTGATATTCAGACTATAGCCGATGATGCCAAAGTGATAAAAGGTTCTACCAACTGGCATTTGGGTTATGGTGCAGACTTGCAGGTGGGCTACCAACTGACCTCATGCCTGAAATTGGGTATCTATTCCGGTCTGACCCGTCTTACTGGCGAACGTATGGATGGAATGCCGGAATATCTGCATAAGAACAACTTCTTGTGGGAAAGTGGCATAAGATTAGGAATCAACTTGCCTTTTACCAATCATCATCCGTAACTCCTAAAACAAGATAGAATAATGAAAGCAAAAAGAATATTTAATATTGGATTATGGGTGCTGTTATGCGTCCCATGCCTGTTGACAAGTTGCGACCATGATGTTCATGATGACAAAGAAGAAAGCGGCTTGTCGGTATCGCTCACTTGGGCAGATGAAGCTGACCAAGGCACGGAAGTGAAGGATGTGAAACTCTGGATATTCAATGCCTCTGACGGCTCGCTTGTAGAGGAAAAACAATATGGCGGTGCACAGGAGGTGGCAAGCCAACGCTTCCAACTCCCGGAAGGAACCTATCGCATCCTGACTACCACCAACCTAACAGAACCGTTCTTTATCAGCGAACAGACCCGGTCTTTGAGCAACTGGAACAATATTCTGATAGGCTTGACCAATCCTAAAGATGTGAAGCATAATGCCTATTTCGGAGTTGCCGATGTGAAGATAGACAACAAGGAAGGCAGCTATGTGGTGCAAACCCCTATAAAGAGCGTGCTTGCCGAACTGACCATCATCATCGAGAACATACCGAAAGGCACAGAGATGAGTGGCAAGGTGTTGGATTGTGCCGGGTGCCTGTTCCCAACACTGAAGAATAGTGATGGCGACTACGGATTGCCGAGCATAGAGCCAACGGAAGTGGAACTCCCTACCCTCCTGGCTACGGAATCAACCCTGAAATCGGAAGTCATCCGGCTGATGCCAACCATACAGGGAAGCCCCGCCTCTCATATTTATCTCCGACTACAGCTCCCAGACAAGACCTTGCAGGAGTTTGACATCACTGCTCCTAAGATGAATGTAGGTGGAAAGTATGAACTAAGGTTCAAGTACGAAGAAATGCAGCCGAAGATGAATCTGGAAGCTACCATCAACGGTTGGACAAACCTCAACAATGAAGTAGAAACCAAATAATAATAATAACTTTTAAAATATTGATAATATGAAAAAGATGACGAAGTTTTTCGCCCTTGCACTCTTAGCAGGTGCAATGGTTTCATGCAGTACAGAAGATACAGCTTCTACAACAGCAAATGGTAAGGTAGCCGTACAGTTTACTGGTGGTATCAGCGTAAACACCCGTGCCAGTGGAACCACCTGGGACAACGGTGACCGTATCGGCATCACCGACATCGACAACGATACCCAGTACGGCAACGTGCCTTTCATCCTGAAGAACGGGAAATTTGAGGCAGAAGGAAAGGTCATCTATATCGAAGATGCAAAGCCCCATACTTTCCGCGCCTACTATCCGTACAACGCGGCGGGAGGCATCCTCACAGCCACGACCGATGCCACGGCGCAGCAGAACCAGCCTGCCATCGACTTCCTCTTTGCTTCAGGAGCCACGGGAGACAAAAACAGCCCGGTGGTGAGCTTTACCGACAAAACCTACAAAGGCGGTGAAGACAACTCCTTCCACCACCGCATGAGCCGGATAACCCTTACCTTCGAGGCGGGCGACGGCGTGGATTTCAGCGTGGTCAAGCCTGAACGTTACACGCTGGACGGATTGTTACTCACTGGTACGTTCAACACGGCCGACGGTATTGCCACCGCAGACAACGGTGCACAGACCGGAGAACTGGCCATGAATCTGGCAGACGGCAATCTCACGTCATCGGTCATCCTCTTCCCGCAGACAGTTGCATCACTGCCGTTGGTTGTGAATTACAAAGGTCAGGAATATCCTGCCACACTCACCGTGCCCGAAGGCGCACTGCTGACGGGCAACAACTACACCTATAGAGTCAAGGTGAGCAACAAAGTCCTTGAAGTCAGCGAAGCCACCATTGCAAAGTGGAACGATATAGACGGTGGAGAAGTGGATGCTGACCTGTAAGATATTAATAATTAATTGATTAGAATGAAGAATTATGAGACATAGATTATTTATCCCCGCAGCCACCGCACTGCTGTTCGCCCTCGCCGCCTGCACACAGGACGAACTGGCTGACGATAGCCGTCTGTCCAAAGAGGAATATCCTATAGTCATCCATGCCACCGGACTGTCCGTGGAGGCAACGCCATCATCCCGTGCATCCGTGGACGGCGACTGGCAGGGCGTCAATTCCGTGGCACTCAAGATTGGCGATGCGGTAAAGGAGTACATAGTAGCGACTACGAATGCCGACGGCTACAAGAGCGCCACGCTGACCTCCAACGACCCGTACTACTGGATCAGCCGCAACCCGATTACAGTATCGGCATGGTGGCCCATGGATAATACAGACATCACACAGATGCCTGTCGTGAAGGTTGCCGAAGACCAGAGTAATTTAGCTGACTTCCAGAACAGCGACTTCATCTCTGCAGAGAACCGGAAAGTGGAATTTAACAACCCGACCTTGGAGTTCAATCACCGCACGGCACGCGTAGCAATCGAACTGAAGCCCGGCACGGGATTCACGAGCGTCGCCGGTGCCACGGTGAGCCTCGTGAGCCTGTCTGCCGATAACGGCAACCCGACCGCCATCAAGACTTACAACGCAAGCGGCAACACCTACGAGGCACTGACTGCCCCGCAGACCGTTGCGGCAGGCAAGCCGTTCGTCAAGGTGGAACTCGGCGGCGGCACCTTCTACTTCCGTCCACAGAACAACGTTGTATTAGAAGCGGGCAACCGCTATACCTACACCGTCAAGGTGAACGCCACCGGCTTGACATTAGAGGGTTGCACCATCGGTGATTGGGCTGACGGCGGCGGCGAGAGTGGCGCAGCCGAGTTGGGCTACATCTACGATAGCAACACCAAGACCTACACGGTCTATAACGCCGACGGCCTACTGGCATGGAACGAAGCCGCACAAAAAGACAGATCGATAAATTGCACCCTCAACGCCGACATTGACCTCACAGGCAAAGGCTGGACGCCGATAGGCACAGACTACGACAACGCATACACCGGCACCTTCGACGGCGGCGGCCATACCATCATGGGGCTGACCGTTACGACAAATTACCAATATGTGGGTCTGTTCGGCAGGCTCGGTGAAGCTGGCACGGTGAAGAACGTGGTGATGGAGGGCGTAAACAATCACAGTTTGGGCTATGCCGGCGGCGTGGTAGGATTTAGCAGGGGAGGCACCATTGAAAACTGCTCGGTGTCGGGCAGCGTCAGCGGCACGCTGTGCGCCGGCGGTGTAGTGGGTGCTCAATGGGAGGCTTCCATCACCGGATGCAGCTCCTCCGCCACAGTGAAGGGAACGCGCTATGTCGGCGGCGTGGCAGGTGAGACGAATTCGAGTGCCACCATGGCCGCTTGCTATGCCACGGGCAACGTGACCATAGAATTAGGCCACAGAGATAGAGTCGATGTCGGCGGTCTGGTGGGATTCAACGCAGGACGCAACGGCCTCCTTGCCTGCTATGCCACGGGCAACGTAACCAGTACAGGTAGTAGTGCTGGTAAAGTATATATCGGCGGCTTGTTGGGAGGTAACTACACCACCGTGACCGCTTGCTACTGGAAGAACAATTATGAACAAGGTATCGGCTACAATGATGAAAGCATCGCTCCTGAAGCTACGAAGGTGGACGGCTCTGTCGTTACCTGGCAGAAAGCCGTTGATGCCATGAACCGCGCCTTGCAGAACGCAGGCTCAGAGTGGCGTTACGAACTTAAAGGAGCATTGCCTACCTTGAGGAAGCAGTAAACCGTCGGGCGGAAAAGTTACGCCCGCAATGGAAAGAACCAGAGTAATAAAATAACAGATATTATGAGGATAAGATTTTTTGCACTTGCAGCGCTCGCCCTCTTATTGGGCGCCTGCACACAGGACGAAGCGGGCTTCCTGCCGGAAGGGGCGGAAGGCACATCCATCGTCTTCACCGCCACGGGGCTGAACCCCGCTGCGACAGCCATCACCAATACCCGTTCCACCGTGGACGGCAATTGGACGGGTGTGCAGAGCGTGGCAGTTCTGATGGACGGCATGGTGAAGACGTACGACGTGACGCCCTCCACCGCCGACCCCACCAGCGCCACGCTGACCTCCACCGACCCGTACTACTGGACAAACCACAAAGACATCACCGTTACAGCGTGGTGGCCCTACACCGAGGGCGAGACAACCCCACCTGCGGTAAAGGTAAAAGCCAACCAAAGTACCCAGAAGGACTTTGAGGGCAGCGACCTCATCGTAGCCGACGGACAGACGGTGACCTACGGTAGCCCCACGCTCCGCTTCACCCACCGCACGGCGCGAGTGACTGTCGTTCTGACGGACTACACCGAGGGGCTGGCATCCGTGCAGCTGACGGGTCTTTCCACCGAAGGCGACAACCCGGATATAATCGTCCCGTATGACAAGGGCAGCAACACCTACACCGCCATCGTAGCCCCGCAAAGTGTGGCAGCTGGCACGACCTTTATTACCTGCACCTTCACTAACGGCAAGACCTTCGTTTATAAGATGAAGAATGCTACCGTCTGGCAGGCGGGCGGAGAATATACCTACACCGTCTCCCTCGCTGCGGCAAAAGACCTGGGCTATACCATAGAGAGTAACGGCAGCTACACCGTGACCTCTGCCGATGGTCTGATGAATATAGCCGAATTAGTGAACGGAGGTAAGACCGACATTAACATTACCCTCGACAAAAACATTGACTTGACGGGCAAAGGCTGGACGCCGATAGGCACAAGCTTCGATAACTCATACAAAGGCACTTTCGACGGCGGCGGCCATACCATCACGGGGCTGGCCGTTACGACAAATGACCAATTTGTGGGTCTGTTCGGCTATCTCAATAGAGCCGGTACGGTGAAGAACGTGGTGATGGAGGGCGTACTGATAACAAGCAATCACATGTTTGGCTGTACTGGCGGCGTGGTAGGATATAGCTGGGGCACCATTGAAAACTGCTCGGTGTCGGGTAGCGTCAGCGGCACGGATTGTGTCGGCGGTGTGGTGGGTTCACAAAAGGCCGGTTCCATCATCGGATGCAGCACCTCTGCCACAGTGAAGGGAACGCACTATGTCGGCGGTGTGGCAGGAGAAAAATGGGGCAGCATGACCGCTTGCTATGCCACAGGCAACGTGACCTTAGAAATAGCTTCCCAAAAGAATAACTTTGGCGGCGGTGTAGTGGGATTAAACGGAGGAAGCCGCGTCCTTGCCTGCTATGCCACGGGCAACGTAACCAGTACGGGTAGCAGCACCGGCAATGTGCATATCGGCGGCTTGTTTGGAGATAGCTACACCACCGTGACCGCCTGCTATTGGAAGAACAATCAGGAACGAGGCTATAAGACCGCCCCCGAATCCACGAAGGTGGACGGCACTTACGTTACCTGGCAGAACGCCGTTGATGCCATGAACACCGCCTTGCAGAACGCAGGCTCAGAGTGGCGTTACGAACTTAAAGGAGCATTGCCTACCTTGAGGAAGCAGTAAACCGTTGCGGGCGGAAAAAGTTCCGTCCGCAACGAACATTAAACGACAAGGGTCTATATGCCACGATGAAAAGGTGGCGTATAGACCCTTTTTGCACTATTATACTTCCTTCCAGTCAACCAGTCCCTTTCCCATATCATCCAGTTCTATGGCAAGGGCAATCACCTTGCGCTTATCAGCCTTGAAAGGTTCGGCATACTGCTTGGCTTTCATCTGCTCCGTGGCAGCATCAACACCACCGTTGTTGCTCAGTTTCAACTCCAGCACATAGATGAAGTTAGTGGTTTCTACCACCATGTCAATCCTGCCTGTAGCTATCATCTTTTCTACTATCACATAAAGCAAATCCCCCATCCGGCTTGAGAAAGCAGGATGGGGGATTTCTGTTTATCTGTTATCATCTCTTAAATAATATCTTATTTCAATTTTTCTATTTGTTCCTGGGTAAGACCGGAATACTTCATAATCAGATTGATGTCAATGCCATCAGCAAGCATGTTCCTGGCAATATCCAAGGCTTTCTGGTTCATACCTAATTCCATTCCCTTTTCCATACCCTCAGCTATACCTTCACGCTTGGCAGTGTCTACGGAATTCTTGATGTCGCGATATGCCATCTTGCTGGTCTCGTACTCCCTCATTTCCTGCGGAGTAAACTTGGCAATCTCGGCTTCCTCGAAGAGGCGGTCGAAGCCGAAGTCGGTCAGCAAGCTGATGTATCTTTCTTCTACCTGCTTCATACGCCATCCATTTAATTCTATATCTAGTTTCGCTGCAAAATGACGCTTTTTTCCTGAAACGACCAAATAAAAAGCGGGAAAACTGGCTGATAGACATTCATAAATCTCTCTATCACATAAAGCAAATCCCCAGCCCGCAGTTTGCAGAATGGGGGATTTCTGTAAATACAAACTATATATTATCTACAAAGACATCATTTTAAGATCATAATATAATAATCTTGTATGTGTCGCATCTTCATCATTTTTAGTAAGCTCTAAGAAGCTATTCTTTAAATAGAAAGGTATCGCCTCTATGTATGCATCAACAGTTATAAATCTACAACCCGTTTTATTGTCTTTGGCAAAATATCCTTTGATAAAATTCAGAAGTTTTGTCCCAAGATGCAGCTTTCGTGCATTTTCATCAACAGCTAATCTACATATTTTTACTGCAGGATAGCTTTTGAGACGTTTTGAGTTTTTAAAGCGTCTTTTAAACCTGTTGAACTCAGTGTTGTTCTCAAACTCTGTTAAGGAGATTTTATCATTTGCTAAACTGAAGTATGCAAGGATTACACCATTATTGTCTTCAATAACGTAAGTCACAGCTAGCATCTCTCCACGATACAACTGTGACTCATTTAGAATGAAGTCATTTAAGTCTTCATCCCCACAGTTAAAATTAGATATTCTGTCATTAATATCTAATCGTCGAATCTTTAACGGTTCGCAAATGTCTTTATTATCGTTCATAATCAATTTGCGAATAAACTCATGATATAATTATAGTCACGATTGATTTCTTCTATCTTCTCGTGGCTCTCCTTTGGAGGATTCTTCATCCTTGCCTCAAATACTCTGGCATCTTCACCATAGAGTATAGGCGTTTCTTTTATAGGTCTTGCCATATTTAATTATTTTAAAGTTCAACATCTAATTTCGCTGCAAAATTACGCTTTTTTCCTGAAACGACCAAATAAAAAGCGGGAAAACTGGCTGATAGACATTCATAAATCTCTCTATCACATAAAGCAAATCCCCCAGCCGGCTTGAGAAAGCAGGATGGGGGATTTCTGTTTATCTGTTATCATCTCTTAGATAATATCTTATTTCAATTTTTCTATTTGTTCCTGGGTAAGACCGGAATACTTCATAATCAGATTGATGTCAACGCCATCAGCAAGCATGTTCCTGGCCCTAGCCCAGGGCACGCCCTGGGTAATTACGGACACAAAACTTGTCGCCCTGTTAAGTAGTTCAAAAAGGATGTGACATAAATCCATGACACCCCCTCATTTTTGCATAGATTATTCTTCATTACAAGCATATTTTGTCCCTTCAGAGAACACGCCAGGCAATAAAGTGGCAACATATCGAAGTTTTACATCATCCGAGATGAAGGTCTTCTTTTCACAGAGATTGTCAATAATCTCAGCCCCTTTCAGCATAAACTCCTTCTCTTTCTCGCTGAAGGCATAAATATCATTTCCTGAAACTGGCAAGTCTGAATTGAATGTGTACATCTTGCCGCAAATGTCACACTCTTTCTCATTGAACTGTTGATATTCTACACTCGAAAACTCTCTAAAGTCCTCTTCTTTAGGGATAAACCCTAGCTGAAAGATACTCTGTATGGCTTCACCGCCACCGAACAACAAATCAAAAAAATCCATATTTCTTAAGTATTAAAATGAATAATATGACGGATTTCAGGCATTCGTAAAAACCTGACACATCTGTATATACTAATTTAAAAGTGTACCACTTTCTAATTAGTATATACAAATACCTCTTCTATTTATCGAAAATATAGACAAGCCAATCCTATCATCAGAGAATAAGCGAACTCTTTCTCTGCGTCATCAGCCCCTCATAATATCTATCAAGCTTGTCATAACTTACAAATTTCACCCTATCCGAGATAGGCTTGAAATAATCATGGCTCAACTTGGCTATAAATTCATCATGGCGCCTGGCATCAGCCACGATAAACATCTGGGCATTGAAACTCTGGAGGTCGGCAAACTTACAGAGAGAATTCTGAATATCCGTAGAATGCTCTACCTCAAAGAAACTATCGGGCATCATCACCTCGCTGCCCAAAGAATTAGGCTGAAACCACATAACGTCTATCGTGCTACTCCTATTCACGAATTCCTGATAGGAGAATGGCGGAACTTCCGGCAATGTGGAGATTTCGCCCAGCTTCACATTGATACATCTCCTGTTCTTATCCTGTGCAGGAACATAGGTTTCAAGTTTCTTCATGTTACCGATATACAGCAGAAGTCCCTGATAATAAGAATGATTGAATTCCTGCACCTGCTCAGAATCCGAATTCGTCACATCTTGTGCCACAATCCCCCTATCCGCCAAGAGACTTCTATATTCCTCCAAAGCCCATAATCCCGGACGAATGCGAAAGATTTCCTTGCGGTCTTGCACAATACGACGTATGGATGCAAATGGAGTCTTGGTATTCCATGTGCAATCCTCAATCTTGAACACCTCCTGATTCAGTTGACCGAATGTTGCACATCCACCCAACCTCTTCAAGGTCTCTATTACAGCTTCGTATTGTTTCATATCTCGCTAAGTTTTATTTCGTTTAAAGCCTGTATAAAAAACTTTCTGCAAATTTACATCAATATTCAGAAAGAACAAAAAAATATAGGAAAAACTTTCCGTTTTTATTCATTTTAACCAATTTTTCTTTTCTTTCTGCCGAATTGATCTTTTTTGATCATGAAAGTTAAAGTATGATCTAATCATTTATAAATCAAATATTTGCATTACCTTTGCACCCGAAATGATGAATAAAAAGGCGATATATCATAGGGCTGATGACTTCACTCTCCTTCACGGAGACTGCATACGGCTGATGGGCGAATTTGATTTCAAGTTCGACATGATCTTCGCCGATCCTCCTTACTTCCTGTCGAACGGCGGTATCAGCGTACAGAGCGGAAAAGTGGTGTGCGTGGATAAAGGGGAATGGGATAAGGGAGGAACACCCGAACATATCGACCTGTTCAATGAGGAATGGATTGCGGAATGCAGGGAACACCTGACGGAGAACGGAACAATCTGGATTTCGGGAACTTATCACAATATCTTCTCGGTGGCAAACAAGCTGACACAACTCGGATTCAAAATCCTCAATGTCATCACATGGGCGAAAACAAATCCACCGCCCAATATCTCGTGCCGGTACTTTACCTACAGCACCGAGTTCATCATCTGGGCAAGAAAGTGCCCGAAGAAGCCGCACTACTTCAACTATGACCTGATGAAACTGCTGAACGAGAACAAACAGATGACGGATGTATGGAGGCTGCCAGCCATCGCAAGATGGGAGAAATCGCAGGGCAAGCATCCTACGCAGAAACCGCTCGCCCTGCTGGTACGCATCATCCTGGCTTCAACCCGGCACGGAGCATGGATCCTCGACCCGTTTTCGGGAAGCGGAACTACCGGCATCGCTGCCTCGCTGACCGGCAGGCGCTATCTGGGCATAGAAAGGGAAAAGGAATATCTGGACCTGAGCATCAGGAGAAGGGTTGAACTGGAGAACGGGAGTATCGTAAGGAGCTACCGCAAGAAGATAAGGGATATCGTGATTGCGGATGGGGAACCGGAAGAGGCTGACATCTTCGGGGTAACGGATGAGAACAGGATTCTGGATTTGCCTTTCTGATTTTTCGCCGACAAAAGCATCGCATTACCTTTGCTTTACTGAACTTCGCGTGTGGGGAAGTTAGAGGGAAGTTAAGGGACAAATGTCCTGCATTTTAAGCTAGAAGACTATTGTCTCTTAACTTCCCGAACGACCGTAGGGAGTGATAACTTCATTAACTTCAATAAATTCCCACACTGGCGAAACTTGAATAACTCCTTAAAATTCGTTAACTTCTGAACTTGCGAAACCAGAATCTAATATGCGAAACTTCAAGTTTTCTGCGTTAATATTTGTTTAAAAATCAGTCCTTTTTCGGTATCGTT
>ENA-OWPP01002326-OWPP01002326.1-human-gut-metagenome-genome-assembly--contig:-NODE-2326-length-13355-cov-2.483910_pt1 | contig 13355 bp, 21 predicted proteins | sample MGYA00248265_ERZ651848 | MGnify/ENA primary metagenome ERZ651848 (study PRJEB26924, sample SAMEA4378233) | human gut metagenome | biome: human gut; feature: human-associated habitat; material: faeces... | reverse complement strand
GCACGACGCGCTCCCCTTCTATCAGGACAAGCAAGATTCGGCGTGTATGCTGACGATTCTCAACGCGCGCCTGCCGTGGTGCGAGAGCGTTGAGCTGCTCAGCCGGGCGCAGGAAAACGACTGGCCCGTGCTGTTTCTGACGGCGGAAGCGGCAAACGTTGCGCACCTGCAATCGCTGTTCGACCTGCCGTGCGACGCGCTGGTGCACCCCTTCTCCCCCAAGCAGCTGATGAACGCGGTGGAAAACCTGCTGCTGCTTGCCCAATCGCTCCTGCGTGCCGGGCCGCTGCGGCTGGACACGCTGCACCACCGCGTGACGATGGCAGGTGAACACCTGACACTCACCGCGCAGGAATTTGCCTTGCTGGAAGTGCTGGTGAAAACGCCGGGGGCAGCCGTCTCCCGCGAAACGCTCCTGCGGACGGCGTGGGGCTATCAGGATTTAGGCGAAACACGCACGGTGGACGTGCACATTCAGCGTTTACGGCGGAAACTGGGCAAATCGTGCATCGAAACGGTGTATAAAACGGGATATAAACTCAAAATGGCGTAACATTACGTCCCCCTCTGCGCAAAGAGGGGGATTTTTCGTGCCAAAAATCATCATCCGCACGAAAAAAACCGTTCCCTTGTGCGGAGGGAACGGCTTGTGCTTGCTTGATGTGTGCGTAAAGAAAACAAAACGTTCAAACGTGACAAGCGTCACGCAATCTTACTTAGCTTCGGCGGTCGCATCGGTGCCGGGGATGTTGATGATCTCCAGCATGACCAATTCAGCAGCATCGCCGCGGCGCGGTCCCAGCTTGTACATGCGGGTGTAGCCGCCAGCCACGTTCTTCTCGGCGTTGCGCTTCTTGAACATCGGGCCGTACTCACGGAACAGCTTCTCAACGACGGGATACTTCACGTCCTTGGTGCGCTCCTTGTACTCCTTCTTGTTCTCGTCCGCCAGCTTCTGCTGCGGCACGTTGTACAGATACGCAGTCATCTGACGGCGAGCGTGCAGCTTGGACGGCGCATCGTTGACCACCTGCAGTTCGACCTTCTGATCCTTGTCGTTGTGGGTGATCTTGGTGGTGGTCACGGTGTTGTCGCACTCGTTGACTGCCAGAGTGATGTAATGTTCGGCAATACGGCGGACTTCCTTGGCCTTGGCTTCGGTCGTCACGATCTTGCCATTCTGAAACAGGTTCGTCACCAGACCGCGGAGCAGCGCTTTGCGCTGACCGGCCGTGCGACCCAGTTTGCGCTGGTGTGCCATGGGATTATTTCCTCCTATCACGGGCAAGCAGCGATTCTAACCGACGTGCGATCGGGTAAAATCAGGCTGCCATCGTTGTGCCCCGTCTTATTCTTCGTTCTGGCGCAGACTCAGACCCAGATCCTGCAGCTTCTGTTCCACTTCTTCCAAGGACTTGCGACCAAGGTTACGCACCTTCATCATATCCTCCTGGTTGCGCTGCACCAGCTCAGCGACACTGTTGATGCCAGCGCGCTTCAAGCAGTTGTAGGCACGGACAGAGAGCTCCAGCTCTTCAATGGTCATTTCGAGGACTTTTTCCTTCTTGTCGTCCTCAGGCTGCGTCATGCTGACCGGCAGCACCTGATCCGTCAGGCTGACGAACTGCATCAGGTGTTCGGTGAGAATCTTCGCCGCGCAGCTGATGGCCTCTTCAGGCTTCAGGGTGCCATTCGTCCACACCTCAAGGGTCAGACGGTCAAAGTCGTTGGACTGACCGACGCGCTTGTCCTCCACCGTGTAGTTGACCTTCACGATGGGGGTGAAGATGCTGTCCATGGCGATATCGCCGATGGGCATCGAGCCGGCATTGCGGGCCTTGTTCTTGTCTGCGCTGACGTAGCCCACGCCGCGTTCAAGGCGGAGCGTCATCTGAAGATGCGCGTCCTCGTTGAGCGTTGCGATGTGCATATCGGGGTTGATGATTTCAATTTCATCATCAACCTTGATATCCGCCGCGGTCAGTTCGCACGGGCCCATTTTGTCCACGATTACAGACTTCGGGCCGTCGCTGTACATTTTAACAGCCAAGCCCTTCAGGTTCAGGATGATTTCGGTGACATCCTCTTTCACGCCGGGAATGGTGGAAAATTCATGCTGCACACCTTCGATGTGAACAGCAGACGCCGCCGCTCCGGGCAGAGAGGATAGCAGGACACGGCGCAGGCTGTTGCCCAGCGTGTGACCAAACCCGCGTTCGAGCGGTTCGACCACAAAGCGTCCGTACTTGCCATTGTCCCCGACTTCGACGCATTCGACTTTTGCGATTTCTACGGCCATTATTTTTACCCTCCTTGCTCAGGTTCGGAGTGACGAAGGGAGGAATGCGAAAGCGAGCTTCATGCATCCCGTCATCCGCATCCCGTTTCCCTTCCTTAACGGGAGTAGAATTCGACGATCATGCTCATTTCGGCTTCGAGGCTGACGTCCTCACGGGTCGGCAGCGCAACGACTTTGCCGGTCAGGTTGGGGGCATCAAAGTTCAGCCACTTGGGGGTGACGACGCTGGTGCCTTCGCGCAGCGGCTTGAAGAGCTCGGACTCGGTGCTCTTCTGGCGCAGGGTGATCACGTCGCCAACCTTCACGGAGTAGGACGGAATGTCCACCTTCTGGCCGTTGACGCGGATGTGACCATGCACAACGATCTGACGGGCGGCACGGCGGGTCTTGCCCAGACCCAGACGGTACACAACGTTGTCCAGGCGCAGTTCGAGCAGCTGGAGCATGTTGTCGCCGGTGATGCCCTTCATGTTGGTCGCCTTCAGGTAGTACTTGTGGAACTGCTTTTCCAGCACACCGTAGACGAACTTAACCTTCTGCTTTTCCTTCAGCTGCGCGCCGTATTCAGAAACCTTCTTACGACGGGTGCCGCCGGGATTGCGCTTAGATTGCTTTTTGCCATAACCCATTTCCGCCGGGCTGACGCCGAGTGCACGGCACTTCCGGGCGACGGGCTGCTTATTGATAGCCATGTTTTACAGTCCTCCTTCGTTTGCTTACACGCGACGGCGCTTGGGCGGACGGCAGCCGTTATGCGGAATCGGCGTCACGTCCTTAATCATGCTCACGTCCAGACCAGCGGCCTGCAGGGAGCGGATAGCGGCTTCACGGCCGGAACCCGGACCCTTGACATACACTTCAACCGTCTTCAGGCCATATTCCATTGCGGCCTTGGCAGCGGTCTCAGCGGCGGTCTGTGCAGCAAAAGGAGTAGACTTCTTGCTGCCGCGGAAGCCCAGGCCGCCGGAGGAGGCCCAGGACAGGGCGTTGCCCTGCGTATCGGTGATGGTGACGATGGTGTTGTTGAAGGTGCTCTTGATGTGAGCCTGGCCCACCGCGATGTTCTTGCGCTCAGAGCGGCGCACGCGGGTGGTACGGGCATTCTTCTTCTGCGGCATTGTGTTATCCCCTTACGCCTTCTTCTTTGCACCGATCTGACGCTTCTTGCCCTTGCGGGTGCGAGCGTTGGTGTGGGTGCGCTGACCGCGAACGGGGAGGCCCTTGCGGTGGCGAAGACCGCGGTAGCAGCCAATCTCCATCAGACGGGCAATGTTCTGCCTCACCTCGCGGCGAAGGTCGCCCTCGGTGGTGTAGTTAGCATCGATGTAGTCACGAATCTTGGTGACCTCGTCCTCCGTCAGGTCCTTGACGCGAGTGGAGGGGTCAACACCGGTCTCCGCGCAAATCTTGGTTGCGGTGGTCTGGCCGATGCCGTAAAGGTAGGTAAGTCCGACCTCGACACGCTTGTCACGCGGAAGGTCGACGCCATTGATACGGGCCAACGTGAGTCTCCTCTCAGTTATCTAGCCCTGACGCTGCTTGTGGCGCGGGTTCTCGCAGATTACGTATACCTTGCCGTGGCGACGAATGATCTTGCACTTGTCGCACATCTTCTTTACCGAAGGACGTACCTTCATGTGTCTTTCCTTCCAGTAGACAGTACCTGTACTGGTAGTACATCTGGCCTGGCAGGTGGTGCTGCCTGGCGCTCTATCTCATCGCCCAGCCGCAGGCGTGAATAACCAGCTGTGTGAGCAGCGCCTACTTGTAGCGGTAGGTGATGCGGCCCCTTGTGAGGTCATACGGCGAAATATCCACCACAACCTTATCGCCGGGCAGAATCCTGATGTAGTTCATCCGGATCTTCCCCGAGATGGTGCAGAGGATGGTCTTACCGTTCTCAAGCTCGACGTTGAACATGGCGTTAGGCAGGGGCTCGATGACCTTGCCCTCAAGCTCGATTGCATCCTGTTTGCTCAAATTCAACCCTCTCAACGCTGTGACAGCGACCAAATATCTTACCTAAAAACATCACAAACGTCCACGTTGCACTTAATTCGCACAACGTGGACGCACATTATGCGCGAGAGGGGCGCTAGGCGTCCTTCTTGCCACCCTGCATATTGCACCAGGGGCCAACCTCATCGGCGGTGAGAATGACAGGGCCGTCTTTAGTGATGGCAATGGTGTTCTCGTAGTGAGCTGCAGGGAGGTTGTCGTTGGTGACAACGGTCCAACCATTCGAGAGCGTGTGGGAGTCATAGCTACCCATGGTAATCATGGGCTCGATGGCGATGACCATGCCAGCCTGCAGACGAACGCCGCGGCCACGCTTGCCGTAGTTTGGCACGTTGGGATCCTCGTGCATCACGTGGCCCACGCCGTGACCAACGTAGTCGCGAACAACCCCATAACCATGAGACTCTGCAAGCTCCTGAATGGCAGCACCAACATCACCAAGGCGATTACCTGGTACCGCCTGCTCGATGCCCGCCTTTAGGCAGTCGCGCGTAACCTCGCAAAGGCCCTTGACCTCGTCCGACACCTCGCCAACATAGAAGGTCCAGGCGTTATCTCCCACCCAACCCCCAAGCGTGGCGCCCGTGTCGATTGAGATGATGTCGCCCTCCTTGAGAGCAACGGCGGGAGACGGAATACCATGGACTATCTGCTCGTTGACCGAGGAGCAGATGCTAGCGGGGAAGCCGCCGTAACCCTTGAAGGTGGGCGTGGCGCCATGCAGACGGATGTAGCTCTCAACAACCTGGTCAATCTCCCTGGTGGTGATGCCCGGGCGAACCATAGCCCCAGCACGACGAAGGGCCGCCTTGGACACTGCCCCGGCGGCCTTCATCTGCTCGATCTGTTCGGGTCTCTTGATGTGAATCATTTGGTGAGGAGAGCCCTTACGTCGGCATAGACCTCGTCGACCGGCCTGTCTCCATCGACCTCCTTGAGAATCGAGTGACCGCGATAGTACTCGATAAGCGGTGCGGTCTGCGTCTGATAGACGTCCAAGCGCTTCTGAATCGTCTCCGGCTTGTCATCATCGCGCTGGTACATCTCGCCGCCGCAGCGCGGGCACACATCCACGCCAGCTGGGGCGGTGTAGCCGCAAGAACGGCAGGTGCGACGAGAGCTCAAGCGCTTCACAATGACGTCGGGCTTCACGTCGACGAGAAGCGCAGCGTCAAGGTTGCGCTCCATGGCAGCAAGCTCGGAGTCGAGTGTTACTGCCTGAGCAGTGTTGCGGGGGAAACCGTCGAGGATGAAGCCAGACTGCGCATCATCCGCCTCGAGACGCTCCTTCACGAGATTGATGACAAGCTGATCAGGGACGAGCTTGCCGGCATCCATGTAGGCCTTGGCCTGGAGACCGAGCTCAGACTGCACCTTGACTGCAGCGCGGAGAAGGTCGCCGGTAGAGATGTGAGCAAGCCCAAACTCCTCAACCAGCTTCTGCGCCTGCGTGCCCTTGCCTGCGCCCGGGGCACCGAGCAAAACGATGTTCATGTGCATCCCCCTTCAAAAAAGGGTGCCGGCCCAACGACCGGCACCCAGCGTTACAGATTGCCTACTTAAAGAAGCCATCGTAGTTGTGCATCTTGAGTTGGCTCTCGAGTGACGCGATGGTGTCCATGGCCACGCCGACCATGATGAGCACCGAGGTCCCGCCAAACGACTGGATGAGCGTGTCGTTTGTGAACCAGAAGATGATAGTGGGCACCACGGCAAGGACTGCCATGAAGAGTGCACCAGGAAGCGTGACGTGGTCAATGGTGCTCTTGATGTAGGCCGCCGTTGCAGCTCCCGGCCTCACACCCGGGATGAAACCACCCTGCTTGCGGAGCTGGTCGGCCGTCTCCTCGGGGTTGAAAACCATCGACGTGTAGAAGTACGCGAAGAACACGATGAGCACCACGGAGAGGACCCAGTTGAGCCAGCCCGAAGAGAGGGCGTTGGCAACGGCCTGAATCCAGCCCACGCCCGGGAAGAACACGGCGATCTGGGCCGGGAAGTACAGCACTGCGGAGGCGAAGATAATGGGCACGACGCCAGCCGTGTTGACCTTAATGGGGAGGTAGGTATTCTGCCCGCCCATGACCCGGCGGCCCACCACGCGCTTGGCGTACTGCACGGGGATGCGGCGCTGGCCGCGCTCCACGTACACAATGAGCGGCACGATTGCAACGATCACGATGAGCGTGATGACCGTGAGCAGCGCATTGCCGTTGGTGGTCACCGAGGAGATGAGCGCCGACGGCAGACCGGACATGATGTTTGCAAAGATGATGAGCGACATGCCGTTGCCAACGCCGCGCTGGGTGATGACCTCGCCCAGCCACATGATGATCACTGCGCCCACGAGCATCGTGAAGACCACAATGACGTTCACGAGTGCCTCGGAGATGCCCATCTGGGAGAACGTCACGCCATAGCTCTTGAAGTAGAAGAGGTAGGCAATGGCGTTGAGAAGAGCAAGGCCAATGGTGAGGTAACGGGTGTACTGCGTGATCTTGCGCTGACCCGACTCCCCCTCCTTGGCAAGCTCACCCAGCGAGGGAACCACTGCCTGAAACATCTGGAGGATGATCTGGGCAGTGATGTAGGGCATGATGCCCAGGCTGAAGACGGACATGCGCGAAAGGGCGCCGCCCGAGAACAGGTTGAGCACCGCCATGGCACCGCTCGAGGAGACGCCGGACGCATACGCGCTCAGCATCTCCTGGAACGGGGCGCCAGGCACGGGAAGGTACGCACCGAAGCGGTAGAGAACGAGAATCCCCACGGTGAGGAGAATCTTCTTCCTCAGTTCCGGCACTCGGAAAGCGTTGGCGATTCCGTTTAGCACGCCGGCTCGACCTTTCCTCCGGCCGCCTCAATCTTGATCTTGGCCGAGGCGGAAACCTTGTCCACCTTGACAGTGAGCTTCTTGGTGAGCTCGCCGTCACCGAGGACCTTCACAGGAACATACGTGTGCTTGATGACGCCCTTGGCGACCAGGGACTCGGCATCGACGGTGTCGCCATCTTCGAAGACCTCCTGGAGGCGGTCAACGTTGACGGGTGCGTACTCGACGCGGTTGGGGTTCCTAAAGCCGGGGAGCTTAGGAAGACGCATAGCGAGCGGCTGCTGGCCGCCCTCGAAGCCGGCGCCCTTGCCGCCGCCAGAGCGGGAGAGCTGGCCCTTGGTGCCGCGGCCAGCGGTGGTGCCGTGGCCGGAAGAGTTGCCGCGACCAATGCGCTTGCGGTTCTTCCTGGAGCCCTCTGCGGGGCGCAGATCATTGAGCTGCATTTGGATGACTCCTAGTTCTCTTCAACGGTCACGAGGTGCTTGACCTTGAAGATCATGCCTCGGACGCTGGGGTTGTCGGGCAGGACGGCGACGTCGCCGATCTTGCGAAGGCCCATGGCACGGCAGGTGGCCGTCTGGTCCTTCTTCACCTGCGTCACGGCGCTGCGGACGAGGGTGACGGTGAGCTTCTTCTCTGCCATCGCTAGTTCTCCTTCCCGACGAACATCTCGGAGACGGTGATGCCACGGCGCTCGGCGGTCTCCTGGGGGCTGGAGAGCTCCTTCAGGCCCTCGGCAGCCGCCTTGATGATGTTCATGGCGTTATCGGTCCCCAGGGACTTAGAGAGAACGTTGGTGATGCCGGCGAGCTCGAAGAGCGGGCGGACAGGGCCGCCGGCGATGACGCCGGTACCCTCGATAGCCGGCTTGATGAGAACGCGCCCGGCGCCGTAGTGGCCCTCGACCGTGTGGGGCACGCTGCCCTCGGCGGTAACGGGAACCTTGAACATGTTCTTCTTGGCGTCCTCGACGCCCTTCTGGATAGCCAGGGGCACCTCAGTGGAGCGACCCATGCCCAGGCCCACGTTACCCTTGCCGTCACCAACGACGACGAGAGCCACGAGGGACATGCGACGGCCGCCCTTGACGGTCTTGGAGACGCGGTGGATGTAGACGACGCGCTCCTGAAGGTCCGTGTCCTGCTGGCGCTTACGATCACGTGCCATTGAATCCTCCTAGAACTTCAGGCCCGCGCTGCGGGCACCGTCTGCCAGAGCCTGGACACGGCCGTGATAGATACGGCCGCCACGGTCGAACTTCACCGTGGTGATGCCCTTCTCGATGGCGCGCTTGCCAACGAGCTCGCCCACGAACGCGGCGGCCTCCTTGTTGGAGCCCACCTTTCCGGTTGCGCGGAACTCGGGGTCGAGGGTCGAGGCAGAGCAGAGCGTCTTGCCCTCAGTGTCATCGATGACCTGTGCATAGATGTTGGCGTTGGTGCGGTGCACGCAGAGGCGGGGACGCTCTGGGGTACCGAAGATCTTGGCGCGGACGCGACGCTTGCGACGCGCGAGGCCAGCTGCCTTCTTCTGATACTTGTTCATTCCTTCTCCTTAGTCACGCCACCACCTGACGGGGTGATGGTCTTGTGCCTGGTCCTATTACTACTTGGCGGCCTTGCCGAGCTTGCGGCGGATGTGCTCGCCCTCGTAGTGGATACCCTTGCCCTTGTACGGCTCGGGCGGACGCTTGCCGCGGATCTCGGCGGCAACCTGGCCGACCTGCTGCTTGGAAATGCCCTTCACCGTAATGTGGGTGTTGTCGGGCACCTCGAACGAGATGTTCTCGGGGCAAGCGAAGATGACGGGGTGCGAGTAGCCGAGGGAGAGGTCGAGGTCCTTGCCCTTGAGCGCAGCACGATAGCCAACGCCCGTGAGCTCGAGCTTCTTCTCGAAGCCCTCGGAGACGCCAACGACCATGTTGTGGATGAGGGTGCGGACGAGGCCCTGCTGAGCGTTGGACTCCTTGGACTCGTCAACGCGGGAGACCGTGAGGACGTCACCGTCCAGGGCGATGCTCACAAGCTCAGAGAAGGTGCGGGTGAGCTCACCCTTGCTGCCCTTGGCCGAGACGGTGGTGCCGTCGATGGTCACCGTGACTCCAGCCGGAATCTGGACAGGCTTCTTACCAATACGAGACATTGTCTCCTCCTATCTTGATTCAGCGGGAGTTTTACCAGATGTAGGCGATGACCTCGCCGCCGACGCCGAGCTTGCGAGCGTCGCGGTCGCACATCATGCCCTTGGAAGTAGAGATAACGGCAGTGCCGAGGCCACCCAGGACGCGGGGAAGCTTGTCCGCCTGGGAGTAGATGCGAAGGCCCGGCTTGGAGATGCGACGGATGCCGCGGATGACGCGGGCGCGCCTGTTGCCGTACTTAAGCGTGATGTGAAGGGTCTTCTGGGGCTTGGTGTCCTCCACCTCGTAGCCCTCGATGTAGCCCTCCTCCTTGATGACGCGAGCGATCTCGACGAGCACCTTGGTCGAGGGCATGGAGACCTCGGCCTTGCCCGCTGAGTTCGCGTTGCGGATGCGCGTCAGCATGTCTGAAATGGGATCGGTAATCTTCATTGATCCTTCTCCTTCGTCATGATGAAACTGCGTGTCCGGTTCGCCCAAACCCATGGCATGGGCGCCTGGACGCCAGAGCCCTGCGTCCTACCAGCTTGCCTTGCGGACGCCAGGAAGCTCGCCCTTGCTCGCCAGCTCGCGGAAGCAGACACGGCAGAGACCGAACTTGCGATAGACGGAGTGGGGACGCCCACAACGCTGGCAGCGGTTCTGCTTGCGCGTCGAGAACTTCGGCTCGCGGTTCGCCTTGACGATCATCGATGTCTTAGCCACAAATCCTCCTTCATAGTGCATCTTGACCGCCCGGGGACATCCCGGGCGAGGTCATTGCGATGGTTTGGCCTACTCCGCCTTGAACGGGAAGTGGAAGGCGTCGAGAAGCGCCTTGCCCTCCTCGTCGGTGGGAGCGGTGGTCACGATGGTGATGTCCATGCCGCGCGTGCGGTCGATCTTGTCGAAGTCAATCTCGGGGAAGATCAGCTGCTCGGTGACGCCCATGGAGTAGTTGCCGCGGCCGTCGAAGCTCTTGGGCGAGAGACCACGGAAGTCGCGGATACGCGGGATGGCGACTGCGATGAGGCGGTCGAGGAACTCCCACATACGGTCGCCACGAAGGGTGACCTTGGCGCCAATGGCCTGGCCGGCGCGCAGGTGGAAGGTTGCGATAGACTTACGGGCGTGCGTGACGAGCGGCTGCTGGCCGGTGATGGCACGCAGGTCGGCGATGGCGCCGTCGATTGCCTTGGAATCGGTTGCGGCCTCGCCAACGCCCATGTTCACGACGATCTTCTCGAAGCGAGGGATCTGCATGACGTTGCCGTAGTTGAACTGCTTCTGCAGCTCGTCGCGGACCTCGTCGTAGTACTTCTGCTTGAGGCGGGGCACATACTTCTCTTCTGCCATGTTCACTCCTTAAATCTTGGTGGTTTACGTGCGGGGTTTCTTTCTCGCACCCCCTGGGGTGGCACTCCCAGGAGCCAGTTTCCACACCGCGAGACAGCATAGTCCCTGCCTAGCGACGCAAGGTCAAATCATAGTGTTTCCGGCACTTTTCTGCCAGCCCTCAAGTTTGCTGGTTTTGTCGCTGAGAAATTCTCCTCAGTATCAACACGAGAGGACCCCTCCCCGCGTGGCGGAAAGGGGTCCTTGTACTAGTGAGGCCTGTACGTTCGGACCGTCTGGCTAGTCGAGCTTCTTGCCACACTCGGGGCAGAAGTGAGAGCCTGGCTGGACGGGCGCACCGCACACGGGGCAGAACCCACCCGCGGCAGGGGCCGCCTGCTCGGCGCTTGGCGTCTCCGGTGCAGGGGCAGGCGCAGGCTGGCATGCAGCTCCCTGTGGCTGGTCGGGCACCTCGGACGGCTGCGGCGCGTGGTGTGCCGGCGCCTCGGGCGCAGGCTGGAACGGCGGCTGCGGCGCGGGGCCAGCAGGAGGCAGCTCGGATGCGGGGCGGCTCCCCAGCATGCCCTTAATGTCGCTAGTGTTGCGCGTGATGATGACGCTCAGCATCACGGACTCAAAGGACACGCGCTCGAGCAGCTCGATAATCAGGCAGAGGATGGCGCACATGATAAGCGTGACGAGAAATACCACGATGCCGTCTGCCAGGCTCGCCAGCACCAGCGCCAGGAAGAAGAACGCGGTGAAGATTGCGCAGAAGATGTAGAGCGCCCTTAGGATCTTGTCTATCACGAGCTTGTCGAAGCGCAGGAAGGGCCCCCATGTACTCTTGTCCTTGAAGCTCAGTGGCTGCTCGTTGCCATCGCTTGCGTATTTGCGGTATACAACCACAGCAAGCACAATGGCGGCAATGAAGCCAATGACGACCAGGGTCACAAAGATACCGGCTGCCGCACCAATGCCAAAACTTGGGCTACCGTAGCCGTAGTTATCGTACCCGTACCCATATCCGTACATGGCGCTCCTTTCGGTTGGTCGAGCGTCGTTCGCCCGATGCCTGCGCGCCCCGTGGGTAATGGGGCACGGCCCTTTGGGCTTCTCTCATAGTAATACGGGGCTTGGCTCAGCCACGAACGACGTTCTTGAGACTCTCGCCCCTTACGTAGCGCTTAAGATTCTCTGTCGCCAGGGCCACCACGCGCTCGAGCGTTGAGTGCAGGTGCCAAAAGCCGGCTACGTGCGGCGTGATGATGAGGTTGGGCGCATCCCACAGGGGATCATTGGCTGGGAGCGGCTCGGGTGTTGTGACGTCCAGCGCTGCACCCGCAAGCCTGCCCTCCTGCAAGGCAGCACGCAATGCCGCCTGGTCAATGAGGTCACCTCGGCCGGCGTTCACCAGATACGCACCGGTCTTCATGCTGCCGAGAAACTCAGCGCCCACAAGACCCCGCGTCTCATCCGAGCTGGGCAGGAAGCTGGCAACCACATCTGCCTTGGGCAGCTCCCGCGCAAGCGCATCCTTGGTCACAACCCGCTCGAAAGCCTGCGCGTCCGCTGGGGGTTCGTTACGCGGAAGATGCCTTCTCACACCAACGCACGTAGCCCCAACTGCCGTGCAGAGCCGCCCAAAGCAGTGACCAATGTCACCTGCACCAAGGACCAGAACGCGTGCACCCGACAGGGTCGAGACCATCCCCTCGTCAGACCACGCATGGTCACGTTGGTCATCCCAGTAGGCCGGCAGACGCTTCATGAGCGAGAGGAGCATGGCAAATGCGTGCTCTGCCACAGCCGGTCCGTAAGCCCCCGTGCCGTTGGTCACGATGGTCGATGGCGCAAGCACGCCGGGCGCAAGGTACGCTTCGAACCCAGCCGACCCCAGTTGAATCCACTGGAGACGGGAGGAAGCGGCGATAAGCTCCGGTGCCACGTTGCCGAGAATGACATCCGCCTGGGCAACCCGCGTGGTGCTAATGTGCAGCTTAGGCGTCTTGGGGAGCTGGCTCGTGTCACCCACCGGTGCCGCAAAGTCAAAGGATGCCCCTGGCGCAGCAGCCCTCATCGCCGTGGCCTCCTCCTCGGTAACGGGTATCTTCACCAGCACATTACTGACCTCACGCATATCTCTCCCCTACTGTCTCGCACCCAAGTTAGAACGAACCCGACCGCCGCAATCGCGACAGCCGGGTTAGAGATTCGTGCATGTCCTAGCGCAATGGCTTAGAACTTCGCGCCGCACTTCTTGCAGACGCGAACCCTGCGGCCATTGTCATCGACATCGTGGCCAACGCGCGTACGCTTGCCGCAGACAGGGCAAACGAGCATGACGTTGGAGACGTGGATGGGGGCGGGCTTCTCGATGATGCCGCCCTGCTGGTTCATGGCGTTAGGCTTGGTGTGACGCTTCACAATGGCAGCGCCATCGACAATGACCTTGGAATCCTTCGGCATGGCACGCAGAACCTCGCCCTGCTTGCCCTTGTCCTTGCCGGTGATGACCTCGACCTTGTCGCCCTTCCTCACGTTCATCTTAGGCATGTGTCCAGGCCTCCTTACAGCGTCTCGGGTGCGAGCGAGACGATCTTCATGTACTTGCGATCGCGCAGCTCGCGGGCGACGGGCCCGAAGATACGCGTGCCCTTGGGCTCGCCCTCCTTGTCGACCAGGACGCACGCGTTCTGATCGAAGCGGATGTAGCTGCCGTCCTTGCGGCGGGCCTCCTTCTTGGTGCG
>ENA-OWPP01002319-OWPP01002319.1-human-gut-metagenome-genome-assembly--contig:-NODE-2319-length-13377-cov-8.053145_pt1 | contig 13377 bp, 17 predicted proteins | sample MGYA00248265_ERZ651848 | MGnify/ENA primary metagenome ERZ651848 (study PRJEB26924, sample SAMEA4378233) | human gut metagenome | biome: human gut; feature: human-associated habitat; material: faeces... | reverse complement strand
TTATAGGGAACGTTTTCAAACATCCCCAATCAGCAGACATTTCTACGCCTACACACTCTTTGTCTTTAAAATAAAAATGCTGGCCTTCTTTGAGATTATGTGTCTCGTAAAAATCAGCGATCATTTCTTCTCCTACCTGCTGTCGCAGATCCCGAATCTCCTGTTGTTTTTGGGAGATCAGAGCTTTCATTTGTTCGATTTTCTCTTTTCGTGTCATATAAATTCTTGATTGCGTTGAATTTCTTGTTGTATATGGATTAAGAATTGATTCTCATTCGGCGCAGGTAAATAAATACCGGCTTGGGCTGATGAATAATTCCTAAACCTCTCTATCGCAGTTGTCATTTCGCCTGTAGTAAGATCGGAACTGCTTCTCATATAGGTGATCTCATACCCTTTTTTGTTTACTTTCTTTCGCTCGAACAGATCACGGTTACAAGTCTTTTTGAAGTAATCCAGTTTAACTTCTTCGAGGCTGTACCCTGTTTCACAGGCGAACCAACTAAGGATCAAATGCAAATATGCGTTTTGGCTTAAAGAGCGATTGGGAAGCCTTTTCTTGACCTCGACAACCGCTCTTTCTTTGAATAGCTTATTTACATACTCTTTATACTTGTCAACTTCGTAAGGATTATTCAAGTTGAAAATCATTCTAACCCAAAGATTTTAGTATCTGTTATAAGCTCTCTGTTTTCTTCTAAGAACCTGATAAAATCCTCACAATGATTAGTAAGAATAGGTATATCACGCTCTGGATTGAACACATAGGTTTCCGTATAGGTATCTACCACATAACCGCCTTTGTTGAACTCTACAATGTTATACTCAAATATCCGTACATCAGACCCATTCTGCATAAGAGCATAAGGATAAACTAAATGCTGGTGGTGATCTTTGAACTTTCCCACGGTATAACTACCGGTTGTTTTGATGTCGTGAACACTGGTAGGCATCAGTTCGTCAATCAGACCATAAACCAATACACTACCGTATGCAGTAGGCAAGATGGCTTCTACTCTTTGTTGGGTTAATGCTCCTTTGTAGTAGTTGGCAAACTCGCGGCAAAGGTCAATGTGAAAAGTGAAAGTGCGATTGTTGTAAACAGCTTTTATCCCGTAAAGTTTTCCGTCATCGTGATATGCCTTGCTAATTTCCATTATAGAAGATTTACGGTTCTCAATCATACAATCAATGATTTCATTGAAAGCCGTACCACGGTCTGCCGCTTCGCTATCGAATGGCTTGCGGTTAATCCGGTCTATCAGTTCTTGAAACTGTTGTTCGTGAAATTCTTCGGGAGTATGGGGTGGATTTTCTGACCACCCCCAGTACTTATCCCAAATCACATCACTATTCAGATATGCCCCAAAGGCATCAAGAAGCGTTGCGTAAATACGATATTTAGGCTGCTGGTTCATATTTCTTTTCTGAATTAAGTTTCAGATTCAAAGACTTCGCTTTGTTAGCTACCAACTTTGCCGCCATTTGCTTTGAAGAACCAACGTGCTCAAAGTTATCTATTTGCGCGATAAAATTATTGGCAGATTCCGCATCCGTAATAAGTTCGATCTGTTCTTTTATCTCTTCAATAACTTTATCATACTTTTCCTGTGCCTCTTTCTTGGCAGCAAGCATACCCAAATACGAATTGATTATCTTGGCGGTGATAAAGTCGTTCTTTGCGGTTGGATTACCATTCTTGTCAAGGATGGTAGGAACTTCCATCACTGAAGGAAGATTGCAAGTATTCTTACCGTCATTTCTTGAAGTTGGGTCAAAAGTGATAGTACGTCTTTGGACGCCTCTTTCGCTTTTCATTTCAAGATAACCGAGCAAATCCAGTTCAGTAACGATAGAGTTGTAGGATTTTTCACGCAAGGCAGGGATAAACACCGTATCATCACCTTCTTTTCTTGTGTCGCGATGGGCAACGAAAATGATGTGCTTGTTAAGCCCCGAAAGTGTTCGTGTCATCCATGAAAACTCTGCATTGATACCGCTCCAATCACGGATGGACGGCTGGCGGGTTCCACACTTGTGAGTAATGATGAAGTCCATCATCTTGCCGATGGTATCTACTACAATGGTCTGATAAGCGGACAAGTCCTCTTGAAGAACTTGCTGAACATCGCTCCATGAAGTGACCTGTACCGTGTCTATATTCTCCAAGTGCGCCATGTTCATGCGCTTCACGCCGTTATCGAAGTCCAACAGCAGCGGTTTCGGTGCGCTCAATGCTACCGTACTCTTTCCCATTCCGGCTTGACCGTAAATCATCATCTTCACGGTGGTCGGGATAACTAATTCATTACTTTTCTTAATCAGTGACATAATCGTAAATTTTATAGGGTTATTTGTTCAGATATTTACTCATTTTAAAAGCATTAATAGCGGATTGTATCTCGAACTTGGAATATATGATAGGAGAATTTCTGGATGAGCCTTTTCTTTTCTTATGCACCAATCCTTCTTTCTCTAACTTTTCCAAAAAGTTAGGTTCATACCCAAGTGTCTTTAACCATCTGAACGCTTCTCTTTGCTTGATTTCATCAGATACAGGAGACCGTTTCTTCTCACTGGCAGCTGCACCAAGCTCCGCCATGTCCATGCAGATATTTTTAAATTCAAATAATTCAAGTCTTACCTCCATACCGTCCAGTTCTTTCAATTCGTTCAACTCTCGTTCTTCGTCCCCTTCTCATATCGCCCTGTTCGTGATAGAGCGAAAAAGAAAAGATGCACAACAGGCAGAAAGCAACAGCCGACCTAATAGTAGGTGAAAAGTCCATCGTGAACTTCATACCAGCTATTCTCTCATATAGCATGGTTGCCAGTTCTCTGCCGTTCCTTACGTTCAAAATCTCAAAAGCTCTTTGCAGTTGGTTGTTTATCGTGCTGACCGCTCGGCATTTGAGGTTTGCAATTTCTTTTTTCTCATACCCTTGTGCATACATTCGTGCCGTAATCTCGCATTCAGGTGTAAGTTCATTAAAAACTCTCTTCATAATCGTGTAAGTCAGCTGATTAATAATTGCGAATAACCTCAATATATCCGGCTTCCCTGTTAGTGTCCACCGAATACAAAGTTTGCTTCTTGTCTATTATCCGATCAATCCTTGCCAGCCTGTTAAGATCAGCGGTACACCTGCGAAGCTGTCCGGCAAGTTTGTCGCTAAAGTCAAAGCTGATTCTGTCATTCTTCTTTTTCAGCTTTTTCTTGATTTCTGTTCTTTCTTTCAGTTCTTTTGCCATAAGAGTAAAATTTAATTAATGATTCGTGGATGGTAAGGGAATCGAACCCCTCTCAATCGTGCCAATTGTTTGCGCAACACGAAGCTCTAACCGATAAGCTAACCATCCGATTAAAAAAGGTGCACTATCCTCACGGACGGCACACCCAGTACAAACACAATATAAAACACGAATATCTAATCTATTATCAGAACAATGCTTTTAACCGCGTTCTTGAAATGATCAAACTTCCGGTTCAAATCACTCCAAGATTTATACCATGTATTTTTCTCTTCAGCTAATTTCTCGTTAGCCTCTTCCAGTTCCTGCACACGCCTTACTAAATCTTCATGCGTCATGCCTCTTAATTCTTCCACTGTCATAACCGTATAAATTTAAAATGTCGTTAAAAAGGTAGGAGTCGAACCTACTTCTTGTAAGCTAAATGAATATATAAATTAGAATATAAGTTAATACCAACAATTAATCGCTTACACGCATTCCAACAATGCTACTTCATAAATTACCGCCCAGCTGGTTTACAAGGTGATTGTGCACTCATCCCCATGCGCCTTGTGCCGGATTATAGGACTACCTTTTAGCGGTCTGTTTTAAGTTCTCTATAAGTTATTCTCATGAGCGACACACACCCTACACATATAACACTCATTATAGTGATAGAGAATATTTTCATAGGACTGTAAGTAGTAATAGCCCCGTAAAGCATACCGGCAGCACATATACTAACCAATATAGATAAAACGAATTGGATTGTTTTCATAATCGTATAAATTTAAATAAGTATCTGTACCCTAATCGAATAGCAGAACCTTATTTCAGTTCAGTACAGACTATAAGACCTTTCAGCGATACTTGTGCCTAACCAAGCTACTCACCACGCTAAAGACAAATTGGCGTGCTGAAAGTAAAAATCATTTCAACTTCGTGGCTTTACCACCATCAGACATATACAACCATTCGCCCATTGTCGGCTTATCCTCGGTTGCTATCGGTGTCAATTCCGTTCCACTTGCACCCACCACTATCCACCATCACTGGCTTCGCTTACGTGCCTTCGCAGAAATATATCTTTTTATCGTATCAATATGTCAAAGAACCAATCAATAGTACCCTACCCGATTCTCGCTATCGGTTGCCGTTCAATCCGTCCGTAGGGCTGTCGTGCATTGCATAATCGTGTATTATGCGTATCGGCTGATACCTTGTACCCGGCATAGAGCATCGTAATCCATACCATCATCTTCACAAGTCTCAAAACCTTTTAAGGCATCTTCCAAACTGTCTATCTCATCCGTTATCAACTGGATAGCTTCTTTTTTGCTATCAGCATTGAACATCAGGCAAACAGTCCTTTCATCGTTGTTGTGAGCTGCCTCTAAATCTTTATAAAGGCTATCCAACTGCTGGTTAATCGTGTAAGCATTCATATCCATATCTTTTATGCGATTGACATCAGATTAGCTTTTTTGAAGCATCTGAATTCTTGGCGTTCAGTATCATAGTAAGTCTGGACGGTATCATTCTTCTTTCTATTGTCAGTACCAGTGATGGCAGGCATCAGCTTTTCATTTAGTGTACCGTATGCCTCACGAACAGAACCGTCCACTTTTTTGAAGTAGAACTTCACTATCTTCTTCTTCATCTCACCTTTCAGTTTCAAATTAGCCCAAGCGACCTTCATTGCTTCGCTCATGGTGTAGCCATTACGCTTAACGAACTGCCAAGCAAGGCTCATTACTTCGTGTAAAAATTCTCTTGTTCTCATAATCGTGTATTTTAATATGTTTATACTATTTGAAATCTGAATTAATCTTCGTTTCTTTGTATCAGTTTAATTTGATAATGCAAATATACTATCAATTTTGATATAGTATATCATTTTTGATTATTATTTGTGTTAATAATATCTAATTCGATTAATCTAAAATGATAACATTAAGACAAATAATTAGAAATCAAGGTATTACAAATAAAGTAATAGCTGATGCGTTAGGCATAGAATCTACCAATATAGGTAGATATGATGATTTATCTAAAAGAAGACTATCAGAATTGATAATCATATCTAAAGCCTTGGATATGTCTCTAGGCGATCTTGTCCAACAGGCAATGGCTGATGAGATTGAACTAGGAGATGTTACGATTATCAATAAGCCTAAATATATAGAAAGGATAGATGAAGAAGGCATAATTAATCTATATGACATTGAGGCTGCCGCAAATTTGAAATCTCTTTTGGTGAACAAAGACCAAAACATACTAGGAAAGATAAGTATCCCCAACATACCGAAATGTGACGGTGCTGTATATGTCAAAGGAGATTCTATGTATCCTTTATTGAAATCGGGAGATATTATAGCTTATAAAGAAGTTCCCGTAGAAATCCAACACATTTTTTATGGGGAAATGTATTTGGTTTCAATAGATGTAGAAGGTGAAGAATATCTAACTGTAAAATACATAAATCAATCTGAAAAAGGAGGTGATTGGATTAAGTTGGTAAGTTACAATCAGCACCATCAACCCAAAGATTTTCCTTTGGCATCAGTTAAGGCACTAGCTTTAGTAAAACTAAGCATTAGGATGAATACGATGAAATAAACGCCATGAGTTTCAACCAATACACATGGGACCTATATAAACAGACCACAATCGGAATAGAGATGATAAAATACTTTTCCGATGCGGGAGGATATGTTTTATTCAAGGATTATTGTCCGTACGCTAATTTCATACCAGAAGATTTATATAACGATTGGTTGGAGAATATATATTGCTACGGTGTATCAGATTATGACCATCCCAGCTTATTGGAAGAAGCAAAAGATTTATACATTTCACTTATCACATTAGGCATAAGGGTAGAAGGGCAACAATGGCTTCCTGCTAACGACTTCAAGAATATGCTTGGGATTATCCAGCCGATGTCCTATGTCTTATCACAGTTCGCCCCAGAATATTTCTTTCCGTACCTGTTCCTTTGCCGAATATTCGAGCTGAATAAAATAGCGGATTTCTTTAACATAGACCTCCCCAATATTCCCAAAAGAACTGATTACAAAGGAAGGTGCATGTATTATTGGGAACTTTGCGAGGTGTTTTATTTGTTCAGAAAAGAAAATGGACTATCTCCAGCAGATCTATGGTCTTTCCTATACGACTTCGCACCCAATAATCTCCCAAGCGAGAAAATAGACATGCCCAAACCGTCACAAGTCTGGTTCATTGGCGGCAGGTTATACCAAGAAGATAAATCCTTAGAATCGAAATTCTGGCAGTCAAGCCCTGAAACAAAGAAAGGGGATATTCTTGTTCATTACGAAACGTCCCCAATCAGTGCAATCACTTGCATAGAGATATCGCTTACGGATGGCGTAATAGACCCTCTATTCCGATATTACGGGTGTATCTATATTGGGAATAGAATAAATATTCCTCACATTACTTTGAAAGAACTACAAACTGATGAATATTTTTTCAAACACCCACTTGTTAGAAAAAACTTTCAGGGAGTAAATGGTTGGTCGGTTAACAGTGAGAACTATTCAGAGTTACTTCGGATGATAAAAACAAAAGGATTTGATATAGAGGTTTTGCCAAAATTGTATGCCCCAACCTTGCCCAAAGACGTAATTATAGAGTACGAACATGATGTAGAACAACAATTGCTGGAACCATTGCTTAACTCTATGGGATGGTATGAGAACAAAGACTTCATTCGGCAGTTACCAATCCAAGCAGGGAGAGGACATAGGATATTCCCAGATTATGCGTTACATTATGGCAATAAACCAAATGAGGAAAGGGCAAAAGTGTTGATTGAAGCCAAGCTGTGTATGAGGAATAACAAGGAAAGAGAAGAAGCATATTTGCAAGCGCGCTCATACGCCCGATTACTTAATTCTTCTGTGATTGTTTTATGTGATAAGGATTACCTGATTGTTTATGAGAAAAAAGACAGCTTCGACCGGGACAGATATAAGAAATACCATTGGGGAGAGCTTGAAAATCCCGATTTATTCAACGAATTAAAGAACAAACTAAATATATAAGATTATGAAGAAGATTCTATTTACCATAATAGGCTTGTCAGCACTATTCTGTATGAGTTCCTGCGATGAAGCTGTTTATAAAGGGAGGAAAGTGTATAAAGCATATTTCGATTATACCTTAAAAGACCCTGAATCTTTCAAGGTGTACAGCGAAAAATACACAAAGGATGGAGATTTCACAGTAAATTGGGAACTGGATTATGGGGCTAAAAACTCTCTCGGTGGAATGGTGAGGGAGAAGGCTACGTTTACAACTGTTGGTACTTCGATATTTATAGACGGAAGTAGTTACAGGCTTGATGAATTGAAATGATTTGAAAATTGTTTTAGCAATATTTTAGCAATAACAACTAAAGAACATGATTGGAATCCGGGAAGAGTTAAAAAACAACATAAGCCGGGGATTATGCCCGGCTTTAACATGAAAATCTCCTTTGTTTCAACATTGTTTCAACATCAAACGAAAACGAAAAATATAAATAGGTGACAAACAGCAGATTAAGAAGTAGAAAAAATTAGCCAGATGAGCTAATACCCCGAGAAATAATAACGATGCAAAGATACATAGAAAATCAATAATACAAAGCTTTTGGGAAAGTTTTTTTTCATGTGAACAAAAAATTTATTTGCCACTTTTACTCCAAAGAGTTACTGTTGCGTGAAATTGTTAACCAATAGCTGACCAAGTTTAATAGCATAACAAGCGGATAACCCCAATTTGTGACAAGTCGGAGCTATCTAAATCATAAGTTAAAAGTTATTATGAAAAATCATTGTTGTATCAATACTATACCCCATCGGCATAATAACAGTCACAATAGTTACACGAACACCAAAGGGATCCCCACAGAAAGCTTCATTGGGAATACGGTGTATTTAGCTATGAATAACAACTATATGTCAAGAATGGATAGGATCGGAAAAAAGTCATACTGAAGCATCTTAGTAAAAGAACAATCATCGTCCTATCAAGTGCTACCCGGCATTATCTATATCAGTCCGGCAAAAGCATGAAAGGAGAAATATACCGAATATCCTAGAAGAGAAAGAAATATTCATGTCCGCCAATAACAAATCCACCACAAATACAACCAAGGGTTGCTGCTATTAACGGCTACGTACCATTTCAATTACAGCACTGTATTTCACAACTCTATGATTGGCAGGGCAAAAAAAGATGTAAAAATTGCATTAAACCTCCTCTATCGGCTTGGACCAAACTTCCTCTTTCGTTTCTTTACACATTACGGAAATAGTTCCTCCAACAAAATCCTTCACATATCCTTTGCGTTCAGCCAACATATCTTCCGCCATTCTAATGGCCTTAGCCTTATCTTTCAATGAAAATCCTTTATTAGCAAAATCATTACCTTCTTTAAAATATATATCATAAGTTTCCATTGTATCACCTTTTTAAATTTGAGTGGCAAAGATAAAACCTACAATTATTATGCACAAGAGATTTCTTAATTATTTTTCGAATATTGTCAAGAAACAATTTAACTAAAAAAATTCCCGACTTATCACAAGCCGGGAATTCATGTAAAAGCACTATTATAAATATACTAACTATTGCAAAATTTTACCATCTTCACCTAAGAACAATGTCTGTTCATGAGCATCACTTGTCAACACATTAATTTTATAAATACGGCTTCCATCAATGCCATAGGCCATAAAAGCCTGCTTTATCATAGCACCTTCCAGTGCAAGCCTGTCCATCACAGCTTCCGGCACATCATTCATATAGATTTCCGAGAAAACCAACTTCTTAGATTGTTGAGGCTTTTCCACTACCGGAACCTCTACCGGAGCCGCTTGAGCAAAAGAAACAGACACGCCTAAAGTCATCACTAATACCAATGTTACTAATACCTTTTTCATAATTACTTTATTTTTTATTCATTTTTACCGACAACAATAAAACAAGAAGCGTGCCACAAATCTGTTCATTTTAATATCTAACTAAAAATCAGTCACATACATATATACTTTTTCTTTTCAGGAGTGTAGATTCCTGTTGACAACACCACAAAAGTGTGGAAAAAATCCACAAAATCAGGTTTTATACCGACGAACAAAAAGTATAGCCAAGCTGTTTTATCAACCTCATCAAAACATTTAAATACCATGAAGAAGAGATGTTATTCTATATGTGTTATATTATGGGTACTGATCACCACCTTGTCTGCTACCTCTCCCACTACATTTCATATAGCACTGAAAAAGATATATCCACATGCCACGAACGTAAGCTGGAGCCAACAAGGGAATTATTATGTGGCCTCTTTTACCCAAAATGGTTTTGAAAAAGAAGTATGGATGAACGGTAATGCCCAATGGGTAATGACTAATACCGATTTACAAACTACAGATCAACTGACACCTAACGTATATAATGATTTTACATTGAGTCCATACGCCATGTGGACTGCCACCAATGTAAATCTCATAGAATTTCCTAAACGAACCACTCTGTACGTAATTACTGTTAACCTAAACAATTCGTCGGCCACCAAACAATTATTCTACACTCTGAATGGCAGGCTAGTGCAAACACGAGACGTAAGTTATATCAATCCTACATTATCCCCCGGAATTTTTAATTTCTAATAGCCATGACACTAAACATTTCACCCCGGTTATTTGTTATTATATACATAAAATAACAAATACCATTATGACTGAACAGATAACCAACATTCCCGACAAAGGAAATAAAAAAAGAATAGTCATTGTCGGAGGAGGATTTGGCGGGTTAAAGATTGCACGCAAACTGAAAAGACAACACTACCAAGTTGTGTTATTGGATAAAAACAACTACCATCTTTTCCAGCCGTTACTTTACCAAGTAGCCACATCAGGCATCGAGCCCAGTGCTATTTCATTCCCATTCCGCAAGATATTCAAAGGATACAAAGACTTTCATATCCGCATATGTGAAGTACAACAAGTACATCCTGAAGAACAACAAGTCACCACTTCCATCGGCAGTCTAAGCTACGACTATCTGATTATATCTACCGGATGCTATACCAATTATTTCGGCAACAACGAAATAGCTAAACGCACCATGTCCCTCAAGACCACAGCAGAAGCCTTGCATAATCGTAACCAAGTACTTGAAAGCTTTGAAAAAGCATTGAACACTAATGACTCCAAAAAGCGGGAGCAACTGATGACCTTCATTATAGTCGGCGCAGGAGCAACTGGTATTGAACTGGCAGGGGCACTAGCCGAAATGCGTAAATTCATCCTTCCGCACGATTATCCCGATCTAGACACCAGTACGATGAGAATCATATTAATAGATGGTGGTCCACGCTTGCTTTCCGCCTTCTCCCCCCAATCTTCCGAAGAAGTAAAAAAATACCTCACTCATTTGGGAGTAGAAATATTATTGAACCAACAAGTAAAAAATTACGAGAATAATATGTTGGTACTGGATGACGGGAATTTTATAGAATCAGCCAACGTTTACTGGGTAGCAGGCGTAAAAGCAAACAGTCTAGCAGGCCTTCCTGCCGAATGCTATGGTCCAGGCAATCGTTTGAGAGTGAATGAACACAATCAGATACAAGACTTTAAAAATATATTTGCTATAGGTGACACCGCACTAATGATTTCAGAAGAGTATCCTAAAGGACATCCGCAAGTTGTACAGCCTGCCATACAGCAAGCCATGAACTTAATAAAGAATCTGAGAAATATCGAAAAGGGCCAGCCGCTCATCCCTTTTAAATATTATAATAAAGGGTCTATGGCAACCATCGGGAGAAATAATGCAGTGGTAGAATTGCAAAAGATACGTTTCAGTGGATTTCCCGCATGGGCAGTATGGCTATTTATACACTTGATGAGCATAGTGGGGGTAAAAAACCGTTTATTTATTTTTATAGATTGGATGTGGAGTTATTTCACCTACGACCCATCCCTGCGACTTATCATCAAACCACAGCCTTCTAAAGAAGAGACAGAAAATAAAAGCAACGATAAATAAAGCTTCTTTATCGAGAAATCCCATAATTATAGAAACAATTTTCGAACTTGCCCGACTATCATTGAAACAAAGAGTATATCATGGTATCGGGCAAGGTTAACTCTTATTCTGGCAATTATAGCAACTATACTCCTTCATAGGACACGTCAACAATTGGCAAACGATTATAAACTAGCATTTTAAAGTAAAGGGATGAAAGGATCTACATTTTCAGGACGTTAAATTAATGTAAAAAACTGTTTCATTTCCCATCCCCCTTACCTCATTTTACTACTTTTGCGCACACTCAGCCTATAAATGTGCAAAAGTTATCATGGAACTAGAACAGAGTTTTATTGCTCTTATCGAGCAAAGTATAAAAACAAATTGGTATTTAAACGCTCTTACAGACTATAAAGGCATCACATTGCAATACAGAGATGTGGCCCGTAAAATAGAGAAAATACATATCTTGCTGGAAAATGCCGGCATTGAGAAGGGAGATAAAATAGCCATCTGCGGGCGTAATAGCGCTCATTGGACAGTAACTTACCTTGCCGTCATCACCTATGGTGCCGTAGTAGTACCTATCCTACATGAATTCAAAGCCGATCAGGTACACAATATTGTAAACCACTCTGAAGCCCGCCTGTTGTTCGTAGGCGATCAGATATGGGAGAACTTGAATGAAGCAGCCATGCCTCATTTGGAAGGTATCATAGAATTGAAAGATTTCGGTGTACCCGTATCCCGTTCGGAAAAACTGGCTTATGCCCGCGACCATCTGAATGAGATATTCGGGCACAAATTCCCTTGCAGATTTCGTCCCGATGATATTTCTTATGAAAAAGAAAAATCAGAAGACCTGGCCATCATTAATTACACTTCAGGTACTACCGGATATTCCAAAGGCGTAATGCTGCCTTATCGTAGCATACTCTCCAACGTGCTCTACTGTAAAGAAAAAATAGGTCTGAAAGCAGGTGACAGCGTCGTATCCATGTTACCTTTGGGACACGTATTCGGCATGACTTTCGATTTTCTTTACGGTTTCACAGCAGGCGCCCATCTATGGTTTCTTACCCGCATGCCATCGCCCAAAATCATAGCCGAATCATTTGCAGAAATCCGCCCGCGCGTCATAGCCTGCGTGCCACTGATTGTGGAAAAAATATTCAAGAAAAATATTCTTCCCAAGGTAGACAACAAATTAGGTAAACTGCTATTACATGTTCCCATCATCAGCGATAAGATAAAAGAACTTATCAAGCAGAAGGCGATGGAAGTTTTCGGCGGAAATTTCATCGAAATCATCATCGGAGGGGCTCCTTTCAATGCCGAAGTGGAAGCCTTTCTAAAAATGATAGATTTCCCATACACCATTGCATACGGAATGACTGAATGTGGTCCCATCATCTGCCATAGTCATTGGACAGAACTGAAATTGGCATCTTGCGGAAAAGTTGCCGCACGTATGGAAGCCAAGGTACTGTCTCCTAACCCATCAGCCATTGCAGGTGAACTGGTATGCCGTGGAGCCAACCTGATGTTGGGCTATTATAAGAACGAGGAAGCGACACGGCAAGTCATTGACACTGAAGGATGGTTGCATACAGGTGATATGGCGACAATAGATGAAGACGGAAATGTTTTCATCAAAGGACGTTGCAAAAACCTGTTACTCACTTCTTCCGGACAAAACATTTATCCGGAAGAAATAGAGTCCAAGCTAAACAATATGCCATACGTGTCAGAGTCACTGATTATTCTGCAACAAGACAAACTGGTGGGCCTAATCTATCCGGATTCCGATGATGCTTTTGCTCACGGCTTGAGCCAATCAGACCTTGTACGGGTAATGGAAGAAAACCGCCTTGAACTGAACAAACAATTACCGGCATTTTCCCAAATAGCCCGCTTCAAGCTATATCCTGAGGAATTTGAAAAAACAGCCAAGAAAAGTATCAAGCGCTTCTTGTACCAAGATATAAAAGAATAAATCAAAAAAAAGCTCTCTTCATAATATGAAGATGTATCAAAAGTAAGCAGTCAAAAATTGGCTCATAATTGAAATCTCTATCTTCGCTGCGAACA
>ENA-OWPP01002313-OWPP01002313.1-human-gut-metagenome-genome-assembly--contig:-NODE-2313-length-13408-cov-3.110163_pt1 | contig 13408 bp, 9 predicted proteins | sample MGYA00248265_ERZ651848 | MGnify/ENA primary metagenome ERZ651848 (study PRJEB26924, sample SAMEA4378233) | human gut metagenome | biome: human gut; feature: human-associated habitat; material: faeces... | reverse complement strand
ACTATGTCAATGTGCAGCTTACCATGAACGGCTACCACACCTACTATTGGGAGTCAGAGCGTGGAGCTGAAATTGATTTTATCATTCAGCGTGACGGTCAGCTTATTCCTATTGAGGTCAAGTCTGCCGACAACACCAGAGCAAAGAGCTTGAAGGTCTATATGGACACCTACAAGCCCGCTTATGCAATCAAGCTCTCTGCCAAAAACTTCGGCTTTGAGGACAATAAAAAAACCGTTCCTCTCTATGCCGCATTTTGTATCTGAAAACAATATTGCAACAGTAACGCTCACGGAAAATGTGGGCGTTATTTTTTGCCCCTAAAACAGAATAAGAAAGGATAACGCTATGAAGAAATATACGAAAATCATCTGTATGGTTGTCGCCGTGTGCCTGTTAGGTGCGGCGGCTTTTTGTGGCTTCCGTATTTACAGCCACTATCCACACGAAAGCGAGGAAAAGAAGTTTTTGAGAAAATTGTGAGGTTGTAGAGCAGGCACAGACAGGCGAAAGTGAAATGATCAATGTTCTGCTCAGCCTGGAGTGAATAAAATGCTACATTTTTTTAATCTCAAAAGCAAGGAATTTTCAGAAAAATGAGGATAATCAATAACAATAGCAAATCTAATATTTTTAACATTCGAGCCATAGGGTTCTTTTTTATGCCTAAAATTCCTGTGAACATAATTTTAACAGTTTAATGTATTATAAGTATTGTGCATAATATTATTATCAAAGAAAGGCAGTAATGCTTTATGAACGATCTATCTATAAAGCAATTTTTGAACTAATGGAATACAAAAAAAGAAAGTGAAAGAATTGATGTATATAGGTATGTCAAGTTTACATCGCAAAATGATGATTTCTCATATAGTAATTTTTCAGATACTTACTTAAATAGATTTAATTGGACAGATAGGTTAAAGAAAGCAAATATATTGCCGGTTCTTAATACTAACAAGTTTGTTTCGATTAAAAGCAAAAACTGTATAATTGTGCCTGAAGTCATATCTTATATTTATAAAAATACAGATATTAAAAATAGCTCTACCGCAGTAGTTATCGATACTTATAAGAAAACACAATATATTCCGTTGCTTAAAGCTATTGGATGCCGTATAAGTAACATTCTAGAAAATTTATCTTGTATTAAAAAGGCTTCTGAAGAACTTATTAATGATGAAAAAGTCAGAAAAGTATTATATTCATATTTGAATCTTCTTTCTACTCAGCAAGAAATTAAAAGTAATGGACTTTATGATATGGTAAAGCAATTACCGATTTTTCCAATTCGTACTTCAAGTGGAGTAAGGTATGAATTCTACAGCAACAACATATATACTCATGATACTAAAATTTCTGATAAGAATTTCAAGATTCTTGAAACAAAGATTTTAGATTATAAAAGTGCACAGGATATTGTCGGACCAAACTATAGGATTAATGAACTTATACAAGAAGTCTACGATAGTATATATCAGAAGAATTTAATAGCATATATTGAATCGAATAGAACTGATGAAGAAATAGCTATCTATGTTCTTAATGAGTATAAGAATAATTCTGAAAACTTTAATAAATGTCATAATACTCTAAAAGGAATGATATCAGAAATTCCAATGAAATTTGTTAACGGAAATTATCATAAAGGAAACAAATTCGTCAATAATAAGAAATTGATTCTTTCTGGTGAAACTATAAAGAACTTGGTGGTTTCTGATGATTTTGTGAATCTTGCAAAATATTTAGGCTGTTCTGATATTTTGGATATTCACTATGATGATATTGATTTTCAACTAAAATCCATTTCAGATACTGATATTGAAGACTTCCAGAATGAGTTTACTTACGGGATGGAAATTCTTGAAGGGCTAATTCGTAATGAAATTATTACGGATAAGCAAATAGAGAAATTCCATTTACAATATTTTTTCAGTAAGACGGATTATAATTATTCTTATGAAGAATTCCAGGTAAGAAAGTTGTTAATTTAGTAAAACTTAGAAAACATATACAAGATAAATTCAAAAACAATCCTAATCCTTATATTGAAAACAACCGAATAGTGTATGAACCTAAATTTCCTGTCAATAAAGATTTCTATACAACAACTATGTATAGAAGCGAAGAAAATGAACGGAATTGTTTTTGCCAAATGTGTCAGGAAATTGTTCCAAAGATTTATATTGAGAAAAACAATGTTCAAAAAAATCCTAAATACGGCTGGGAACAGATGTATTTAAGTCTATGCTTAAAATGTAGTAAAGATTTTATATTGTTAAGGAACATTGATTCTGTATGGAATGACTTTATAGCAAGAATTCTTACACAAAATGTAGAAAATGTAGAAATTCCTATTGGAGACAAAAGAATAACCTTTACAGCAACTCATCTAGCTGAAATTCAAACAACTCTTCAATTGGGAGAGGAATGGAAATGACAGTGTTTTGACGGTTCAACATTTCTCAATAAGTTTTCCGGAATATGACTATTGGTGCTTGAAACATACACTTTAAACAACGGCGAAAAAATGTTTGTAATGTATATATAGTGTTAAAAAGCCCAGAAAGACTTCAAATGTATTACCTAAAAATCTGTAAACAAATGTGCTAATCCGATATTCAAAAATAATTGTAAGTTCCGTTACACATGACTTGGTGAACAGGCTGTTGTTATGGTAAGAAAATAACAAGAACCTTCTCTGATGAATTTATCATTAGGGAAGGTCCTTTCTTTTATTTGTTAGTATATTGCATAAACTATTGTTGGACATTAAAAAGGCGAAAAATGCCTTGCCTTGAAAAAACTAAAATAAATCGCTGTGTTCCGGCTTTTTGGAGTGCAAAATAAGTTTTTTATCACTAATGCTGTTCAGCTATCATTTCAACGACACCGTTAAGTAATTGAATATTGTATCCACGCTTAATTGCCAGCTTAACATCTCTGTTGAATTTTGCGACGATACAATTCTTAATTTACTCATTGGTAATATCCTCTAAAAGCTCGCTAAATGAAGCATAGGTTTTATTGCTTGGATTCTTTTTCAGTTCTTCAACCTCTTTTATTGCAGAAATTGTATCTGCATTTGGAGTTTCATAGTTAATGACATTTAACATATAACGGTTAAGGTTGTCTTTTACATTTTCGCCGTTTTTTACAACAATGCTTTTATAAGCGTTGTAAATATCACGGTCAACGGTAAATGAACAAGTAATCTTATTGGTACTCATAATCTTATCACCTTCCAAAAAAATATTACTAAGTCAAGAACCAACATCATTTAGTAATATTAGTATATATCTAAGCGTAAATTTGTCAACCCGCAATACAAAAATTTGTAAGAAGGACATCAGATTAGTTGTGATGTATTTTTGAAATTGACGGATCAAGGGCAATGATAATTGTAAGTGAATAATACAGAGTTTTGATAAGTAGGGAGAATCTTTAGTTGTATTTTCTTGTTGGTGTATTTACGGTATTGCTTACTACATTCTAAAACATTGCAAAATTCGATAAATAGTGATATAATATCACTCATAATTATGTATTATCGGAAGTTTGAAGGTTTTGTCATGAGAATTTGTTACGATAAACTGTTCCATATGATGATTGACCGAAGACGGACAACATCGCAGTTAATGAAAATGTGTGGATTCAGTGCAAATATCATCGTAAGACTGAAAAGAATTGGATATATATCAATGGAAAGCTACGCGGAAAATTGGACTGTATCGCGGATGGCATACTTACCTTAAAATACGATGAAAGCTGAGGAGGAGTAAAACATGAAATCAAATTTTGACTTTTTAAGCAAGGATTTTCCTGTGTTAGCGAATTTTGGAAAGCTGGCTGAACAATACTGTTACTCTGATGCTAATTCATGTCTGATTAAGTTGGGAATGATAGGTGAGACCATTGTCAATTTGATGTTTACTTATGATGGTATTGCTCTGCCTTATGAAAATACTGCCATTACCCGTATTAATACTCTTATGCGAGAAGGACTGCTTCCCCGTGACCTTTGTGACATTCTTCATGCTATAAGAAAAGCTCGTAATAAAGCTACTCATGAAAATTATGGTTCTGTTGATGAAGGAAAGACTCTTTTGCAAATGACATACAGTCTTTGTGAATGGTTCATGCAGACATACGGCGATTGGAATTATAAAAATCAACAATTTGTTACACCTGTTGAACCTTCAACAACAGATTATATTAAAGTTGATAAGGAAAATGAAAAGAAAATTGAGGACAATCTGACAAAAAAAGCAGAAAAAGCGGCTGCATCTGCACCTAAGATTTCTCAAGAAGAACGTAAGAAACAATCTGCGGTTGCTGCCGGAAATCGTCAGAAGTCTGAAGCGGAAACTCGCTATCTTATTGACGAGCAACTCCGTAAAGTCGGTTGGGAAGCTGATACAGAACAGCTTAGATATTCTAAAGGAACAAGACCTGAAAAGGGTCGAAATATGGCAATTGCAGAATGGCCTACCGATTCTCAGGTTGGTAATAAAGGTTATGCTGATTATGCATTGTTTGTTGAAACAAAGTTGGTTGCCATAATTGAAGCGAAAGCAATCCATAAGGATATTCCTTCGGTTATTGATTATCAGTGTAAAGAATATCCTCAAAATATTCGTGAGGTGGACAGTCAGTATCAGATTGGCACTTGGGGCAAATATAGGGTTCCGTTTACTTTTGCTACGAACGGCAGACCATATTTGGAACAGTATAAGACGAAATCAGGTATTTGGTTCTTAGATTTACGTAATTCTTGTAATTTGCCAAGAGCATTACGTGGATGGATGAGCCCTGATGGAATCAAAGCACTTTTGGTACAGGATACAGAAAGTAAGAATCAAAATCTAAAACAGATGCCGTTTGACTTTTTGACAGATAAAGAAGGTTTGAATTTAAGACCTTACCAGCTCAATGCTATTAAGGTAGCAGAAAACGCTGTTGTTGACGGTAAACAAAGTGTTTTGCTTGCTATGGCAACAGGAACAGGCAAGACGAGAACTGTACTTGGAATGATATATCGTTTTTTAAAAACAGAACGATTTCGCAGAATTCTGTTTCTTGTCGATAGAACATCACTCGGCGAACAGGCTCAGGATGTCTTTGAAGAAGTTAAGCTTGAAAATCTTATGACTCTTGATGAGATTTATAATATTAAAGGTCTTGAAGATAAGGAAATTGATAAAGAAACTCGTATTCATGTTGCAACTGTTCAAAGTATGATAAAGCGGATTCTGTACAATACAGAAGATACAAAGCCGGCTGTTTCTGATTATGACCTGATTATAGTAGATGAAGCACATCGTGGTTATATCCTTGATAAAGAGATGGGCGAGGATGAGGTGCTTTATCGTGACCAGACAGATTATCAGAGTAAATACTGTTATGTTATTGAATATTTTGATGCTGTAAAGATTGCACTTACCGCAACTCCGGCGTTACAGACTACCAAGATTTTTGGAGAACCAATATTTAAGTATACATATCGTGAAGCTGTTATCGAAGGTTATCTTGTAGATCATGATGCACCTCACGAATTGAAAACAAAACTCAGCACTGAAGGAATACACTATAAATCCGGCGATACGGTAACTATCTATGATCCAGTAACAGGAGAGGTTACTAACAGTGAACTTCTGGATGATGAGTTGGATTTTGATATTGAATCTTTTAATAGAAAAGTGATTACAGAACCTTTTAACAGAACAGTACTTGAAGAAATCGCACATGATATTGACCCTGAATCTCATGAAGAACAGGGAAAAACGCTTATCTATGCCGTAAACGACCAGCATGCGGATATGATTGTATCTATCCTTAAAGAAATCTATTCCGAGACAGGTGTAGATAATGATGCAATCATGAAAATCACAGGAAGTGTTGGTGGCGGAAATAAGAAAAAGGTTCAGGAGGCTATTAAGCGTTTTAAGAATGAACGCTATCCAAGCATAGCTGTTACTGTTGATTTGCTTACAACAGGAATAGATGTGCCTGAAATCACTACATTGGTATTTATGCGTCGAGTGAAGTCTCGTATTCTTTTTGAGCAGATGCTCGGTCGTGCAACAAGACTTTGCCCTGATATACATAAGACACACTTTGAAATCTATGACCCTGTTGGTGTCTATGATTCCCTTGACCCGGTTAATACCATGAAGTCAGTTGTAACTAATCCAAACACTACATTTACGCAGCTTATCGAAGGATTAGAGGTTCTTGATAACGGGGGAAAGGTTAAAAATCAAATCAACCAGATTATTGCCAAGCTACAGCGTAAAAAGAGAAAAATGAGTAGTGAGACGGTAACTCATTTTATTGATATGTCTGGTGGTATGGATCCTACTCAGTTCATAGAAAAACTGGAAAATGAGCCTAACGATGTGGCAAAGGATAGAATTCTCGCAAACAAGGAACTTTTCAGATTGCTTGATGAAAAGAAAGGTCATAGCGGTGGACCTATTGTAATCTCCGATAAGGAAGATGAGTTGATTAGTCATACCCGTGGTTATGGAACGGCGAAAAACCTGAAGATTATCTTGATGCATTCTCGGCATATGTTAATACTAATATGAATGAAATTGCGGCTTTAAATATTGTTTGCACAAGACCTAAAGACCTCACTCGTGAAGACCTGAAATCTCTGCGATTAATATTGGACAGGGAGGGATTTACACAACAGCAGCTTAATACTGCTATTTCTCAGATGACTAACGAGGAGATTGCGGCAGACATTATCAGTTTAATTCGCCGCTATGCTATTGGCTCAGTACTTATCAGTCATGAAGCACGAATTCGTAAGGCCGTTGAAAAGCTTGTAAAGGCTCATAGATTCTCGAAACAGGAAATGAACTGGATTAAGCGAATGGAAACCTATCTAATGAATGAATCTGTTTTGAATGTCAAAATCTTTGATGAAGATGTTCGATTTAAAGAACAAGGCGGCTTCAAAAAAATTGATAGAGTATTCCAAAATCAGCTTGAGAGCATTGTTTTGGAATTAAATACATATCTCTATGATGACGGAGGAAAAACTGCATGAATACACAGGAAATCGTATCTAAACTCTGGAAGCTCTGCAATGTGCTGAGAGACGACGGTATCACTTATCACGAGTATGTTACAGAGCTTACATATATTTTGTTTTTAAAAATGGCAAAAGAAACCAACGCAGAGGGTAGATTTGCCGAAGGTGTTACTATTGAACAAGGGGATAACCTTACACCTGAAGAAGAAACGCAGAACAGCGAAAAGAAAATAGTTCAGGCATATAGCTGGGATATTTTTGTCAGTAAGTCAGGCTTAGAGCTTCATAACTATTACAAAACTATACTTCGCTTGTTTGGAACTTACTGTACCGGTCGTGTGCGTGAAATTTATCAGGGTGCGGCTACTAAAATTGATGAACCGAAGAACCTTGAAAAGATTATCAATACTATAGATGGTCTGGATTGGTTTTCTGCCCGTGAAGAGGGATTGGGCAATCTATACGAGGGACTTTTGGAGAAGAATGCTAACGAAAAGAAGTCGGGAGCCGGTCAGTATTTCACTCCTCGTGTACTGATTGATGTTATGACATATCTTATGAAGCCGCAGCCGGGTGAGCGTTGTAACGACCCTGCTTGCGGTACTTTTGGATTTATGATTTCTGCGAGCCAATATGTCAGAGATAACACAGATGATTTCTTCTCACTTGATGCTGATATGGCAAAATTTGAGAAAGAAGAAGCGTTTACCGGTTGCGAGCTTGTACATGATACGCACCGCCTGGCTTTGATGAATGCTATGCTTCACGATATTGACGGTCAGATTATTTTGGGTGATACTCTCTCAAATGTCGGAAAATCAATGAAAGGATATAACCTAATTTTAACGAATCCTCCATTTGGAACAAAGAAAGGCGGAGAGCGTGCAACACGCGATGACTTCACATTCCCGACAAGCAACAAACAGCTTAACTTTCTTCAACACATCTATCGTAGCTTAAAAACTGACGGTAAATCCCGTGCGGCAGTTATTTTGCCTGATAATGTTCTTTTTGCTGATGGCGATGGAGAGCGTATCCGTAAGGACTTGATGGACAAGTGCAATCTCCATACGATTCTTCGTTTGCCTACGGGTATTTTCTATGCACAGGGTGTAAAGACTAATGTTTTATTTTTCACAAGAGGTAAGATCGATAAGAATAATACAAAAGAAGTTTGGATTTATGATTTGCGTTCCGATATGCCTTCTTTCGGTAAGACAAATCCGCTTAAGAGAGAACATTTTGATGAGTTTATCGAATGCTATGCCGATGGAGATTTAAGCAAGCGTAAGGAAACATACAGTGAAGAAAACCCTAACGGCAGATGGCGTAAATTTACTATTGATGAGATTATGGCTCGTGATAAGACAAGCCTTGATATTACATGGATGAAGAGTAATGACAGCACAGATGACCGCACCCTTGTGGAACTGCTTCAGGAAATTAAAGAGAAGTCATCAAATATCGCAAATGCTGTTGCTGAACTGGAAAAAATAATAGGTGAGGTGGACGAGTGATGGATACCAAAGCATTAAGACAAAAAATCTTGGATTTGGCTATCCGCGGTAAACTTGTGCCTCAAGACCCAAATGACGAACCTGCTTCTGCTTTGTTAGAACGTATCCGTGTCGAAAAACAGCAAATGGTTAAGGAAGGAAAGCTAAAGCCTAAGGATATAAAAAACGATACAGTGATCTTTAAATCTGATGATAATTTGCATTATGAGAAATTCTCCGATGGCACGGTAAAATGTATCGAAGATGAAATACCGTTTGAACTGCCAGAAGGCTGGGAATGGACAAGATTAGGATGTATTATTGATGTTATTCAGTATGGTTTAAGTAATTCCGCTGAGTCAACTGGCGATTATCGATTGTTAAGAATCACAGACATTCAGAATGGTTGTGTGAATTGGGATACTGTCCCATTTACAAGTACTGATGAACCAGAAAAATATTTGCTCCATAAAGATGATATTGTATTTGCTCGTACAGGAGCTACTGTGGGTAAATCCTTTTTAATTACTGATTTGCCATATGCTTCTGTATACGCATCGTATCTCATTAGAATTAGGCTTATCAATGGTATTTCAGCAAATTATATTTATCATTTTTTTAATAGTTATTGCTATTGGGAGCAAGTTACTGATAAGGCAGTAGGAGTTGGACAGCCAAACTGTAACGGAACTGCATTGAGAGAACTGTTTATTCCATTGCCTTCTCAAGCTGAACAGAACAGAATTGTTCCTGTTGCTGATAATCTTTTAAAAATTGTGGATACCATTACTTCTGAACAAGAAAGTTTATCCGAACTTATACAGACTACAAAGTCTAAAATCCTCGACCTTGCAATCCGTGGTAAACTTGTACCGCAAGACCCGAATGATGAGCCGGCTTCCGTTCTTCTTGAACGCATACGAGCCGAAAAAGAAGGACTGATTAAGCAAGGTAAAATTAAGCGTGATAAGAAGGACTCTGTTATCTTCAAAGGTGATGATAACTCTTATTATCTGAGGACTGGAAAACTTGAAGAATCTTTTGATGCTTGGCAATTTGATAATCTCCCTGAAACATGGGAAATATGTCGCCTTGGTGAAGTATGTAATTATGGTGACTGCATAAATGTTGATACTGCTGATATAGCAGATGATGCTTGGATTCTTGACCTTGATGATATAGAAAAAGATACAGGTAGAATTTTCAAGAAAATTAAAAAATTTCAAAGGAATTCCATCAGTACAAAACATCAATTTCATTCTGGGCAAGTATTATATAGTAAGCTGCGTCCCTATCTGAATAAAGTTGTTTTATCAGATGACGATGGATACTGTACATCTGAAATTCTCCCGTTAGAATTTGCAAATTGTATAATTCCTGAGTACGCACGTTATTATATCATGTCAAAAACATTTCTTGCATATGCTGACCGTTGTTCATATGGTGTAAAAATGCCACGATTAGGAACGGCAGATGGTAAAAAAGCAATTTTTCCGTTGCCTCCATTAGCGGAGCAAGAAAGAATAGTTAAGCGAATCACTAACGTATATAAACAACTTGATTTAATTTCAAATGCATTACTTTAGCAAACAGCCGCCATCAAATTGAAGGCGGCTATCTTTTTACCAAGTAACAATTTTATCTACAAGAGCCTGTTGTTCGCTTGCAGTACGACGAAGATAAATACGAGTTGTTTCAATACTTTCATGTCCCATAAGGTCGGCAAGTAGTGCAATATCATTGTGTTTTTCAAGAAAGTTCTTTGCATATCTGTGGCGGAATGAATGAGGATAAACCACCTTTTTATCAAGGCCGTATTTATCTGCATAATTTTTAAGCTGTTGTGAAATACCACGGGTAGTAATTCTGTCGCCGTAACGATTTAGAAACAGATAGCCAGAAGAACGGTTTGTTTTCTCCAGCCATTCAAGAGTTTCTTTCCTTAATTTTTTTGGTATGTAAAGTCGTCGTAATTTTCCACCTTTCGTGTACAAATCAAAATAGCCGATTTCGATATGTTCAATTTTGATTTGTATCAATTCACTTACTCTTGCTCCGGTAGCAGCCAAATACCAAACAACAAAATACCATTCCATATTGCCATCTTTTTTTAGTTGCTTTTTCAAAAAATTATAATCTGCATTACTGATAACATTTTCCAAAAAGTTTTTTTGCTGTACCTTTACAGCCTTTAATGCTATTTTTTCTTTTCCTAAATATTCAAGATATTTGTTTATTGCCTGTATGCGTAAGTTTACAGTCTTGGGCTTGAAGAATTCCATTAAGTAGCCTTTATAAGCGAGTAAATTTTCTTTATTTACTGTATCGTAATGCTCAGTAAAATAATTCACTGTCCACAGATACGATGTAATTGTATTTTCGGACAGATTACCCTTTCTCAAATATTCTTCAAATGTTTGTTTTGTCTTCATAAAAAGACACCTCCGTTATATTATTTTTGCGAGAATATCGCTCTAATATTATATCGAAGATGTATACACTTCTCTTATTATGAGAAGGTTGGCAATAAATTAAATTGCATTGATGAAGAAATTTCGTTTAAATTGCCGGAAGGTTGGGCTTTTATTCGTCTAAAGACTGCATGGGAGCTCATATCTGGACGAGATTTGTCACCATCAGATTATAACGATAAAAATGACGGGATTCCATATATCACGGGTGCAAGTAATTTCAAAAATGGTCATGTCAGCTTAGTTCGTTGGACTCCTGTACCGCAAGTTATTACTCAAAAGGGAGACTTGCTTCTGACTTGCAAAGGAACTATCGGGGAAATCGCATATAATAACTTTGGGAAAGCTCACATTGCACGACAAATTATGGCTATTCGCAATAATTACAGCCTCAATGTTGATTTTCTTGCATTATGTATTGAATATTCAATGACGAAAATCAAACAAGCCGCCAAAGGACTTATTCCTGGAATATCTCGTGAAGATATTCTTAATTTGGTTATACCTATTCCACCAACCAAAGAGCAAGAAAAAATTTGCGACAAGCTCAAAGTAACTTTTTCAGCAATAAAGCATATCGAGAAAGCGTCTTAATTGAGACTCTCTTCGATTACAGCAAAGTGGCTTAATGCAATATTTATAGATTTATCAATGCGTTTCTGTTCAGATAAAGGAGGAATTGCAATGAGCATTTCCTTCAACGTAAGCGGCTTCAATTCCTTTTGGTTTGTTGAACCTTCACCCTTCTTTTCAAGTACGCTTTGATGGGCTTTCATAAACGCATATAGGTAATGTGAGTTAATGCAACTAAAACTACGAATTACCGTAACATGAGAATCAGGAACAATTGAAAGACCTTTAGTATTGTCAGTATTCCTATAAATCCCCACTCGACCAAGAGTGCCGGTTCCGGTAGAATTGATTACCGTATCACCATCTTGCATGTATTCATCATCTGGGGAACGTTTCAATGCAGTTTCGTCAAGATACTGTGCTAAGCTTACATCAATGCTGTTGTGCTTTGTGTTACATTTTTGAGCAAATACAAGCACATTACTATTTTCTGTATATTTTGGAGATTTTCCACGGCGAATTTCTTTAACACAGCAGTTTTCTAATCGCATCCAAGTCCAAGTATCAGGAATATTATATGGTATTTCTTCGTCAATACAGAATACCTCTTCACCAATCTTCTCATAATAAGAGTTATCATCACCTTTGAAGATAACAGAGTCCTTCTTATCACGCTTAATTTTACCTTGCTTAATCAGTCCTTCTTTTTCGGCTCGTATGCGTTCAAGAAGAACGGAAGCCGGCTCATCATTCGGGTCTTGCGGTACAAGTTTACCACGAATAGCAAGATCAAGAATTTTTGATTTAGCATTTGTAATAGTTGCTTGTAAGACATCTTTATTAGATTGAATCTGAATTACTTTTACAAGCGCTCGTTGCGCTGCATCAACTATACGTAATTGTTCATTCTTTGGTGGAACAATGCATAAATAATTCGTTGCTGCAGAAATTGTAATTGTGTCAACCGTTGTACCTTTAGAGTTATCTCTCATTTGTGATTGAACAAAGCTTGACTCCAATAAGATTTTAGCGAATTGAGAAACAAGTAGTTTGTTTTTGTTTTCAAAACAAAGTACACTTGCATCCTTATAGTAAAATAGGTCTTCGGGCTTTACGATATAGACTTTTCCTATTGTACCTACACTAGAAACCATCAGATCACCCGATTGAGGTACACCATAATTTTTCTTCAATTCAAGATAATGTTCTTCTGAAATAAATAGTTCATTATCAATAAAATCATTCTCAGATAGTTTTACAATTTCTCGTGCTCTATAAAATGGAATTCCCTCATTTTTCCAATCGGATTGAAGAACTCGTTTACTTGAACATACATTCAATAAATCCTTCAACCTTGCCCATTCCCACCCCTCAGGTAGCTCAAAAGGAATCTCATCCTCAATACATTTTACAGTTCCATCCTGAAACTTCTCATAATGCAAATTATGACTTAGAAAATTATGCGGAATTAAATCCTTTTTTCTCATCCGATATATTACATTTCCGTTTCAATCAACCATGCTTAAATCAAATAAAATCACCCAAATTTACGTCAAAATGCAACAGTTAGGATGACCATATTTGAGAGCGAATGTGTCAGCTGAAAGTGGATTAGGATTAACGGACACGCGGAATAACAGTAAAAAATTATTGAAAATTAGCCAAATGAATTTATCTAACAGAAAATGCATAAAATAGTTTGACTATATATAATATTGTGTTAAAATTATGCGAAAAGGAGGGTGACAGTTCTATGGAGCAATATATGCCGATAGTGTGGATAGGCTTTGCAATATTTATGTTGCTTTGCGAAGGCTTTACAACAC
>ENA-OWPP01002307-OWPP01002307.1-human-gut-metagenome-genome-assembly--contig:-NODE-2307-length-13432-cov-3.542050_pt1 | contig 13432 bp, 10 predicted proteins | sample MGYA00248265_ERZ651848 | MGnify/ENA primary metagenome ERZ651848 (study PRJEB26924, sample SAMEA4378233) | human gut metagenome | biome: human gut; feature: human-associated habitat; material: faeces... | reverse complement strand
TTCCTTGGCGGTATAGCCCCAGGGAAACCGTTTTGAAGATATGAGGGACCCCTTCCCTTGCCGGGGCTGGACAGCTCCCGGAAACGCCTTTCTAAAAAGCCTCCCCGTACAGTGACGCGATCTCTTCGGGCGATGCCGGACGCGGATTGTTGGCGGGGCTTCCGCTGGCAACGGCTTCCCGCACCATCGCGTCGAGCTGGGCATCCAGCGCCTCGCGGGAAAGCAAGTCACGCAGCCGGGGGATATGCAGCTCGCGCACCAGCCGGCTCACAATGCCGAGCCCGGCCCGCGCCGTTTCCAAAGGCGTTCCCGCCGGAACCGCCCCCATCGCTTCCGCCAGCCGGGCATAGCGTTCCGGTGCGCCGGGAAGCGAAAACCTCATGATCGCCTCCAGCAAAACGGCGTTGCTCACGCCGTGCGGGATGCCGAACTTCGCCCCAAGCGGGCGGGCCATGCCGTGCACCAGCGCCACGGAACTGTTGGTAAAGGCAATGCCCGCCTCCAGCGAACCAAGCAGGCACTCGCGCCGGGCTTCGGCATCGTCCGGGCTGGCGAACGCCACGGGCAGGAACCGGGCGAGCCTCCCCGCGGCCCGCAAGGAAAAGTCGATGGTCAGTTTAGTAGCCTTGCGGGATACGCAGGATTCGATGGCATGGGTCAAGGCATCAACGCCCGTGGCCGCCGTCAGCGCCGGAGGCATACCGTATGTCAGCAGGGGGTCGAGGATGGCGATTTCCGGGACAAGATACATGGAAATGACGAGCAGTTTCTCGTGGGCGGCTTCCTCGGTGATGATCGTCGTTCCCGAAACCTCGCTCCCCGAACCCGCCGTCGTCGGAATGGCGATGATCGGAACGCCGGGATGCGGCACCCTGCCCACGCCCGCGTAATCCCGGACAGCCCCGCCGTTGGCGTCGAGCAGGCTCACGGCCTTGGCAACGTCGATGGGCCCTCCCCCGCCGCAGGCTACGATGGTCCCGCACCGTTCCCTTCGGAACAGGCCAAGCGCCTCCCTGACATGGCGGTCGGTGGGTTCGGACGGAATATCCGAAAAAACCGCGCCGAGCAGCCCCGCCTCACGCAAGGACTGGAGCACAGGTTCCACAACGCCTGAACGCCGCAGGAACGGCCCCGTGATCACGAGCGCCCGGCCCCTCCCCCACTGCCTGGCGAACAAACCCGTTGAAGCGGCTTTTCCCTCCCCAAAGACGATGCCTTTCGGCGAGAACCAGTTCCACATATTTCCCCCGTTTTCATGCCGCGGCCCTGACGTGCGGCACCGTTGTGCGAAGGGCTTCTCAGTGCTCGTGCGGTTTGTTGCCGAGAGGATGCACATGCATATGGGCATGAGCGTGCGACGGCGCGGCGTCCGTGAAATGCTGCCCCTCAACCGTCAGGTATTCGGAAGAGGTCTCCGCCAGGAAGTCCCAGTCGTGGGAAATGATGATACGGGCCGTGGGAAGGGTTTTCAAGACGCCGATGATCCGCTGCCGGGCTTCCGGATCCAGCCCGTTGGTGGGCTCGTCGAGCAGCAGGGCTTCCGGCTCCATCACAAGGACCGTAGCCAGAGAGACCAGTTTCTTCTCGCCCCCGGACAGGCGGTGCGTCAGCCGGTTTTCGAACCCGGCCAGCCCGAGCCGCTCCAGCGTGGACGCAGCACGATCCCGGGCTTCGTCCTGAGTGCAGCCAAGATTCAGCGGCCCAAAGGCCACGTCTTCCAACACCGTGGGACAGAAAAGCTGATCCTCGGCGTGCTGGAGGACCAAGCCCACCTTGCAGCGCAATTCCCGAAAGTCCTTTTCCGTTTCCAGCGGACGCCCGTGAAAGAGGATACGGCCTTCCTGCGGTGCCGCCAGCCCCATGATCAACCGGAAAAACGTCGTCTTGCCGCTTCCGTTCGGACCGTACAAGCCGATCTTCCGGTCAGGGTACAGGGCAAAATCCATATCCCGGAAGACCTGCCGTCCTCCGGGATATGTGAACGAAATATGCTCCAGCGCGAAAATGGGCTCAGCCACGGGGAAACTCCAGATACAGATCAAAGGCCACGAGGCAAACCATGCACGCGAACGCCGCCACGGCGAACACGGCATCGCGGGATGTGGCCCGGAAAGCGGTCACGGACTGAAAACGCCCGGAAAAGCCGCGCAGGATCATGGCTTCGTAGACCCGCACGGAACGGTCGAAGCTGTGCACAAAGACCATGCCGAGCATGTTGCCGAAGGTACGGTACGTATGCATGTTGGTCTTGGGCGCGAACCCGCGCAGCCGCGCCGCGCCGTGCAGCTTGTGCCATTCATCGGCGATCACATGCAGATAACGGTACGTGAACAGAAACAGGAAAACCAGCTTGGACGGGAAGCGCAGCCGCTCCAGCGCGTAGCCGATGGTCGGGGAATCCATCGTCGCCACCAGTGCGAGGAACGTCATGACGATGGCATTGGACTTGATGGTCACGAGCAGGGTCAGCAGCACCCCCGCACGGCTGACCTCCAGCGGCCCCCACGCGGCGATAACGTCTCCGCCCGAGGTCAGGGGGACCGTCAGCCAAAGGAACGCAATGAACACATTGACCACGGCCAGCCGCCGGAGCACGGGCCGCATCGGCGGCCTGCTGAGAGCAAGGAGCAGCGCGGCCATGCCGAACCCGAACCATGCCGCCTCGGGAGTCCGCACCACGGTCAGGCACACGGCGCACACGAACGCCGCCACCAGACGGAATCTGGGGTCGACGGCGTGCACCAAAGAGCGCCCGTGGGCAAAGGGTTCGTCAAACATCAGGGCCGGCGCCTGAAATACGCCGCAACGCCGATCAGCCCGAAAATCCAGCCGATGCCCCCGATGATGTCCCGGAGGTTCGGACCGGCTTCCGTCTGTTCCGCAAGCATACGTTTGATGGGGGACAGTTTGGCGTCCAGTGCGGCGTCGACGATGCGCTCGATCTCGGCGGCGAGCAGCTGCGTGGAAACCGCCGCAACCGGAGCGGCGGCAGAAGGCGCGGCCTGTCCGGCGACAAGGGAGGCCGGGGTAGCCGGGACTTCCGCAGCGGCAACAGCGACGGCCTTCGGGGTTCCCGAAGAAGCCAGCTCGTCGGCGGCCACGGTCCAGTCGTTCTGGTGCCCTTCCCCGGCGATGATCCGGAGGTTGAGATCGTGCCCGGCCTCGCGGAGCTCCGCCGTCACCGGGAACCGGAACACCCCGTTATCATCGGTGGTTCCCTGCAACAGCCGCGCGCCGGTCGTTGCGTCAAAGACCTCCACGGTCCCCTGCTTGACCTTCTGGCTTCTGTTGAACCCACACTCGACCTGTACGGCATCCCCATCCACAAAGGCGAAGATATTCACGCGGTGCGCCGAAGCGAACGAGGCTTCGGCGAATACGAGGCACAACGCCATGCACCAAAGGCGAAACATACGCATATCGCTATTCCTTGGAAAATTGCAGGATTTCCGGGCGGACCTTGGCAATGAACGAAACCGCCAGCGCGGTGATCACGCCTTCCACGATCATGACGGGGATGTGCGCCAGAAACAAGATCTGTGCGGTACGGAGAAAGCCTTCAGCGCTGAAACTCAGCGACAGCGCCGTCAGCAGCCCGGCCCCGGCGACGGAGAGAGCCCCGCAGCAGAATGCGCCGACAATCCGCTGACGTGCGGATTTCAACAGCATGGGGCGGAACGCGTAGTAGCAGACGACCGCCGGAAAAGCCATATTGAAGGTATTCACGCCAAGTACGGTGATGCCGCCGTACTGGAACAGGATCGCCTGAAGCATGAGCGCCACAAAAATGGACGGGAACGCCGCCCAGCCGAGCAGCATCCCGAGGAGCCCGTTCAGGATGAGGTGCACGCTGCTCGGGCCTATGGGCACATGGATGAGTGAGCCCACAAAAAAGGCCGCGGCCAGAATCGCCACCGTCATCAGCCTGTCGTAGTCCAGTTTCCGCAGCCCAATGACAATACCGGCCGCCGCCAGCACGGCTCCTGCCCCAAGGACCGCCGGGGAAAGCACCCCTTCCGAAATATGCATGGTTCACCTTCGATTTGTTTTACCGAGGAAGGAATTTGGGGAAAGGAGACGAAAACTTTCCGGAAAAAGTTTCACCCTCCCTTCCCCAAACCTGCCAGCGCAGAGCCCGGCCTTCCCTCTTCAAAAACGCTCGTCTTTACGAATCCCTGTTCCAGGCTTTCCCGAGTTCTCGAAGCAGCGGAACGCCTGTTCCTCCCCTCCTGCGCAATCCCTGCAGGCAGGGTGAATCGGAGAGCATGTCGGCAGGCGTTCACCACACCCACTGCGGCACCCTCCCGCTTGTCTTTTTTTACTTCTTCACCTGGTCGACGAACTCGGCCCACAGCACGGCTCCAAGCTCGACATTCTTGGGCGTGCCGTCGTGATCAAGCTTCTCATCGGCGGTATTCAGCGCGGCGAAGCCCCACCAGCCCGCAAAAGGCACGGCATAGGTGAAGACGCCGTTGGCGTCGGCCTTCACGACCTGCGTCACCATATACTCGTTGGGCGCTTCGTACTTCTTATCCTTGTTGTACAGCTCGACTTCCACATCGGCGCCGGGCACGGGCTTGCCGTTCAGCAGCACCTGCCCCTGAAACACATTGCCAGCATAATTGCCGAAGGGACGGGTCAGGGGAACGATTTCCGTCTTGAGCCCGGCGGGCTCATCCCAGCCTTCCTCTTCGCCGAACGCCGCCACATACGCCTTGGTGTAATGGACGATGTAGCAATCCTCGGCGGGCTCCCAGTACGGCTGCGGCTCCATGACGAACTGATAGACGCCGGGCCGCTTGATCGCATACTGCGCGGTCCAGCCGTCGTGATCCACGATTTTTTTGGCTTTGAGGCTGGGTTTCAGGTCTTCAGTCTTGCCATTGGCAATGACCTGCACCGCTTTCGGCTTGGCCAGCGGCATACCCTGCATTTCCATAGGATGGGTAAAGGACAGGTCCAGCGTGACGTCGGCGTCCTTCTTGTCCGTCACCGTGCCCGCAGAAGGGATGACCATGCCGAAGTGCGCAAGCGCAACGCCGGAAACGGACAGCATCATGATGCAACTCATCAGAAACGTTTTCCACATAACCGAATCTCCTTGTGTCGGGCCGACGGCAGCCAAAAGGGCACGCCTCACGCCGTAAAACCATGAGTAACACAATACAAAGAAAAGTAACAACAGAGAATCGATGATTTTCGTCCTATATTTCTTTCACTTTGAATTGTATAAGAATCCATGAGCCAATCTGGGCCCGGAAACATCGTCTCCAAGACATATGCGCACCATACGCAAAGCCATAGCACCCAATCCGCTCACGGAAACGGCTTCATGCCCATGCAGGCGCTCCCGCCGCCTTCGCTGCCCCGTTCCATGCCCTCGTACCCGCCGGAAAGAAAAAGAGAGGACCTTCCCAGATCCTCTCTTGATGACAATGCCTTTTGAAGTGCCTACTCGGGCTTCTTGGAGGGCCGGATGGTCATCACGGGGCACTTGGCGGACTTCACCACCTCATTGGCCACGGAGCCGAAGAACAGCCGATCCAACCCTTCGCGGGCGTGGGTTCCCATGACGATCATGTCGACGCCGAGTTCCTTGGCGATCTCCACAATCTTCTCGGCGGGGCGCCCTTCATAGATGAGCCCGTTGACGTCCATGCCGGGGAACTGCTTCTCCACGAAAGCATCCATATCCCCCCGGGCACGGGACCAGATGCTTCGCATCCCCTTGGCGATGTCCTCCACAGGGACTTGCAGGTTCTCATAAGCCGAACGCGACGAGACGACATAAATAGCCGAGATCGAAGCCCCCGAAAGTTCCGAGAGCATCTTCGCATATTCCACGGCAGGGTTGACGCTGTCCTTCAGGTCGACTGCGCAAAGGATCTTCTTCAGTTCCATGAGACGCCTCCAGCGTAACGAGTTGGACAATACAGGATTGTCTTTACACTACCTCCTGTTGCGCCAAAGTCAAGCCGGACGGATTTTCTAACGCTTTTCCTTCGGAACGGCGGTTCTCCGGCCCTCCCGAGCCTTCCGGTTGAACAGGCGGAAGACCAAGACGAAAAAGACCGGGACAAAGAAAATCCCAAGAACCGTTGCCGCGAACGTGCCGCCCATGACGCCGGTCCCGATGGCATTCTGGCTTCCCGAACCCGCCCCGGTACTTATCGCCAGCGGCAATACGCCGATGAGGAAGGCCAAAGAAGTCATGAGGATGGGCCGCAAGCGCAACCGGGCCGCTTCCATTGCGGCGTCCGCGAGGCTCGCGCCCTGCTGGAACAACTCCCGCGCGAACTCCACGATCAGAATGGCGTTCTTCGCCGCGAGCCCGATGGTCGCCAACAGGCCGATCTGGAAATACACATCGTTGGACAGCCCGCGCGCGCTGGTCGCGACCAAGGCACCCAGCACGCCGAGGGGCACGACCAAAATGACCGACAGCGGAATGCTCCAGCTCTCGTACAGCGCGGCGAGGCAGAGGAACACCACCAAGATGGACAAGGCATAGAGGAACGGCGCCTGCGAACCGGAAAGGCGCTCCTGAAAGGACATCCCGGTCCACTGGTATCCGATGCCTTCGGGAAGTTCCCCCATCAGCCGTTCCATCTCCAGCATGGCCGTACCCGAACTCATCCCGGCGGCGGCGCGGCCCTGTATCCGCACGGCGGACACGCCGTTGTAGCGCTCAAGCTGCATGGGGCCGTACGTCCAGCGGGCCTCGCCGATGGACGTGAACGGCACCATCTCGCCCTTGTCGTTGCGGAAGTACCATCTGTTGAAATCTTCGGGCTTCATGCGGAACGGCGCATCGGCCTGCACATACACCTTTTTGACGCGGCTGCGGTCCACGAAGTCATTGACGTACTTCCCGCCCCACGCCGCCGAAAGATCCGTGTTGATGGCGTCGAGGGGCAAGCCGAACGCCCCGGCCTTTTCCTGATCGATGTCAACTTCCAGCTGCGGGCTGTCGTCCTGCCCGAAAGTTCGGACGTTCCGCAGCAGGGGGCTGCGCCGCGCCAGCTCCATCAGCTGATCCCGCGCCGCGATGAGGGCTTCATGCCCAAGCCCCGCCTGATCCTGCAACTCGAAGTCAAAGCCGGTGGCGTTGCCGAGCGAGCGGATCGCCGGGGGCGCGGAGACGAATACACGGGCATTGATGATTGAGGAAAAAGCCTGATTCGCCCGGTCGATGATGGCCTGCGCGCGCCGCTCAGGATCTTTGCGCTCGCTCCAGTCGCGGAGGCGGATGTTCCCGCGCGCGGTGCTTTGCCCCTTGCCGCCCGATGCGCGCCCAAGGGTCAGCATCATGCCATGCACGTTTTCCTTTTCATTCTCAAGGAAATAGCGCTCCACCTGTTCCACGATCTTCAGGGTTTCCGTTTCCGTCGATCCCGGGCCGAGCTGGATTTCCACGGTCAGGATGCCCTGATCCTCGTTGGGCAGAAACGACGTGGGCATACGCCACAAGATCCAGCCCGCGCACACGAGCATGGCCAAATATATGACCATCATCCTGCCGCCGACCTTGATGATCCTGCCGACGGCCCCCCTGTAGGCCGTGGTCGCCCGGTCGAAACTCCGGTTGAACCAGCCGAAGAAGCCGTGCTGCGAGGCCATGTGGCCGGGCTTCAGAAAGGTGGAGCACAATACGGGCGTCAGCACCACCGCCACGACAACGGAAAGGATCATGGCCGACACGATGGTCAGCGAGAACTGGCGGTAGATGGCGCCGACGGTGCCGCCGAAAAAGGCCATCGGCACGAACACGGCGGACAGCACCGCCGCCACGCCGATGAGCGCGCCGGTGATCTGGCCCATCGTCTTGATGGTGGCCTCGCGCGGAGGCAGCCCGTCCTCTTCCATGACGCGGGCCACGTTTTCGACCACGACGATGGCATCGTCCACAAGCAGGCCGATTGCCAGCACCATGCCGAACATCGTCAGCGTATTGATGCTGAACCCGAACGCCGCCATGACGCCGAACGTGCCGAGCAGAACCACGGGAACCGCCAACGAAGGGATGATTGTGGCCCGGAAGTTCTGGAGGAACAGGTAGATGACCGCGAACACCAGCACGATGGCCTCAAGCAGGGTCTTGACCACCTCGATGATGGAAATCTTGATGAACGGAACGGTATCGTAGGGCGACACCACTTCCACGCCGTGCGGGAAATAGGGGCGCATGTCCTCAATGAAGGCCGCCACCGCATTTGACGTGTTCAGAGCGTTGGCGTCCGAAGCCAGTTTGATGCCTACGCCCGCCGCGGGCTTGCCGTTGTAGCGGGCCGACGAGGTGTAGCTTTCCTGCCCCAGTTCCACACGGGCCACGTCCCGGAGGCGTACGGCGGAGCCATCGGGATTGACGCGCAGCAGGATGCGCTCGAATTCCGGAACGGACGTGAGCTGTTTCTGCGCCTTGATGGTGACGTTCATCTGCTGCCCGTCCCGGATGGGCTTGCCGCCGACTTCCCCGAGCGAAACCTGTTTGTTCTGGGCCTTCACCGCATTGATCACGTCGGACGGCGTCAGGCTGTATGAGAGGAGCTTCGAGGGGTTGAGCCAGATTCGCATGGCATAGGGCGCGCCGAACAGGGACACTTCGCCCACGCCGTCCACACGGCTCAGGGGGTCAAGGATGGTGGAGCCCACAAAATCGCACAGGTCCGCCGCGCTCATGGAATCGTCGGACGACACGAACGCGTACATCTGAAGGAAGCTGTCCGCCACCTTGGTTACGGTGATGCCCTGCCGCGTCACTTCTTCCGGCAGGGACGAAGTGGCGAGCTGGAGCTTGTTCTGCACCTGCATCTGAGCCACGTCGGGATTGGTATCGGGATCGAAGGTGAGCCGGATGGAGACCTGCCCGGCGGCGTCGCTGGTGGAGTTGATATACAGCAGGCCGTCGATGCCGTTCAGTTTTTGTTCGATGACCTGCGCGACCGTGTCCTCAAGCGTCTGAGCCGAGGCCCCGGAATATTTAGCCGTGATGGTGACCACCGGAGGCGCGATGCGCGGATACTGCTCCACGGGCAGGCGGAATATCGAAATCCCCCCCGCCATCATGATCAGGATGGCGATAACCCACGCGAACACCGGGCGGTCTATAAAAAAACGTGCCATAAGTTCTCTATGAAGTTATATGGTTGCATACGGGACTTTTTCAAAAAAGAGGATAGGCGCTCTCAAAAGCCTTCTGGTGGCCTTCTCTTTTCCTCAAGGGAAGCTTTCATCCTCTGCTGGCCGAAAAAAGGCCGTTAAGGGAAACCACCGGGAAACGCCTGCCGACGGGAGGTTCCCCGTATCACCAGACTGTTATTGATTGTTCAAAAACCGTTGGCGGCGGGAAGATACGCGGAACGGGAGTCAAGTCACAGCCGACCCTCAAGAACCCCAGAGGCCCACGAATAGGACAACCAGCCCTTTCGCGGCCCCCTCCGACTTCCCCGCTATCCTTCGCCCCTGATCTTCACGCTCATGCCGGGACGGACGTTCTGCCCGCCTTCAACAATGACGCGGTCTCCGGGCTTCAAGCCGGAAAGCACCTGCCACGAATCGCCTACGGTACGGCCCACGTCGACAAGCCGGACGTCCACCTTGCCGCCGCCGTCCACAAGGAGCACGGAAGCCTGCCCCTTCGGATCGCGCCGCAGCGCCCGCTGCGGGACCAGCAAGGCGTTTTCGTCCACGCCCTCGGCAATGACCGCGCGCACGTACATGCCGGGCAACAAAATATGTTCGGGATTGGGGAACAGGGCGCGCAGGGACACCATGCCGGTGCTTTCGTCCACGCTGACGTCCGTGAACTGCAAGCGGCCCTCATGCGGATACATGGCGCCGTTTTCGAGTTTCAGGCGGACAGGCGCTTCCTCGGCGGCGGAACGCAATTCCCCATTGGTGAATTGAGCGCGCAGCCGCAGCAAATCCTGACTGGACTGGGTGATATCCACATACACCGGATCAAGCTGGCGCACGGAGGTCAGCGCCTGCGCCTGATTGGCGGTCACCAGCGCGCCGGGCGTGAACGCCGACTTGCCGATGCGCCCTGAAATGGGGGAACGGACTTTGGTGTATTCCAGATTGATGCGGGCGGTCTTCACGGCGGCGCGGTTCACCGCCACGTCCGCCTCGGCCTGCTTGAACGCGGCCTGCGCGTCGTCATACTCCTGCTTGCTCACCGCCTTGATCGCCAGCAGCTCACGGAAACGCTCCGCCTTCAGCCGCGCCGGGGTGACGTTGGCTTCGGCCTTCATGAGCGCGGCCTGCGCGCTGTCCAAGGCGGCCTCATACGTGGCGGGATCGATCTGATACAGGGCCTGCCCCGCCTTCACGTCGGCGCCCTCGGTAAACAGACGCTGCTGAAGGATGCCGCCGACCTGCGGCCTGACTTCCGCCACCTGAAACGACGCGATGCGCCCGGCAAGGGCCGTCGTGTAGACTTCCCGCCGGGGCTCCAGTTTGATTATCACGACTTCGCGCGGACCGGAGGAACCCGGGGCACCCTTGCCCCCTTCCTCACAGGCCAACAGCGTCAAAGACAACAACATACACAGAACGGCCCTCGTCAGGGCTCTCGGGTAGCTCATAAAAAGGCTCCTCGGCATCCTGCCGATGTACGGCACGGCAAGTTACGGGGTTCTCCAGGGTCCCGTTTTTCGTCGGGACGGGGGTAGTGTAGCAAGAGACGCAACAATGAAAAAGCCCACAATCCCGGGGGGTCCCGGAAAAATGTGGGGCTTTTTCCACCCCGGGGGCCCACGGGTCAGCGATTCCGGACCGTTGCGCCCTGTTTTCTTCCCGATCCGTGCCGCAAAAAAAAGATGACGCGGAATCGCCCGCGCCATCTTTAGCTTACCCGTTTGTCTTTTTCATGAAATCGATCACGGCGTATCGAAAAAGACCGCCAGCTCGTCACGGCCCGACGCCACGCCAAGGGCCAGCATAAGCTTGAGCCGGGCCTTGGGCCCGCTGGTCTCGCCGCCGAGAATCCCTCCGGCCTCCAGCACGGTTTTGGCCCCGCCCTCGTAGCCGTACACGTCGAGCACGCGCCCGGCTATGGTCCGGGTGGTGATGACCACCGGAATCCCTTTCTCCACGGCACGGCGGATGCCCGGCAATGCGGCGGGCGGCACGTTGCCCCGGCCGAAAGCCTCAAGCACGAGCCCTCTGACGTTCCGCTCCACCAGAAAATCGATCAGCAGCGAATCCGAGCCGCTCGCCAACTTGATCAAGTGTACGTCCTCCACCAGCTCCGGCGGACGGATGGATTGCCTGCCGAGCGTATTGCGGCGGAAGACCACGCGGTCGGGGTCCACATAGCCGAGCGGTCCCCAGAACGGCGAAACGAAGGTTTCCGTATTCGCGGAGTGGGATTTCACGACCTCGCGTGCGGCGTGGATTTCCTCGTTCATGACTACAAGCACGCCCTTGCCCCGGGCTTCGGAACTCGCCGCCGTGCGCACGGCGCACAACAGGTTCACCGGTCCGTCCGGGCTGATCTCCGCCGCCGATCGCATGGCTCCGGTCAGACAGACCGGCTTCTCGCTGTTGTGCACGAGATCCAGCAGATACGCGGTTTCCTCCAGCGTATCCGTGCCGTGCGTGATCACGACGCCCAGAATGTCCTCATGGCGGAGCAGTTCCTCCACCTTGTTGCCGAGTTCGAACATCCGTTTCGGCGTCATGTGCGGGCTTGGAATATTGGAAAATTCCATGACCTCAATGGGGCACGCCTCGCGCAGCCCCGGGACGGAAGCCACCAGGTCCTCGCCGCTCACCGCGGGCACGATGCCGTGCGCCGGGTCAAGCTTCATGGCGATGGTTCCGCCCGTCGTCAGTACGATTACTTTTTTATTATCCATGTCGCTCTTCTTGAAAGGCGAAAAAGGAAGGGATACTTGGAGGAGGGAGGAAGGCCCTTTCTGAAGCCCCCCCTTCCTCCCCTCCCTAAACCCCACCCCTCCTTCCCAAAGGCTTTCATCCTTATCGAATCCCTCATGGGGGATATACAGGAGAAGACGAGGCAGGCTTCGGTAACTGGGCCACGCTGAGTAAAACCTGTTGGAAGGCTGAAGGTAATGATTGGTCAAAACAGGGAAAGTGGGCAATGGTATCTTCGTTGCTAGGGAAAGGGGCTGCCGGGGAAGGCAAGGGAATCGCTTCCAATCGTTTTGCCCTTGGGATACGTTCCACTCCACGCCGGATGCACAAGAGCGTTTTTTCTTTGGAAAGGATACCATGTTAGAGGAAGTCCGCATTTTAGGGAACTCTGGGAACAGAGACGCGATGCGAACAATCATCTTTTTTAAAATAAAAAAGATAGATGTGATACGGTTGGGTTAGCTGGGGGAGGAAAGGCTTTTTCAAAAAATTCCCCTTCCCCAACGTCACCGGAGCATTTCAAAAACGATTCACCCCTACCCCACTGAAAACATTCATATGGAGATGTGCCATGTCCACGTTTACGCCGCCAGCCCTGCACGGCATCATCGGCTATCCTCTCGGGCACAGCATGAGCCCGCTCATGCACAATACGGCCTTCAGGACATTGAACCTGCCCGGCGTCTATCTTTCATGGCCCATTGAACCGGGACGGCTTCCCGCCTTTGTGGACGCCGCCCGGCTGCTGAATATCCGGGGCTGCTCCATCACGATTCCCCATAAGATCGACATCATCCCTTTATTGGACAAAACAAGCGAAAACGTAAGGGAGATGGGTGCCTGCAACACCCTCTATCGTGACGGCGAAAAAATCTGCGGAGAAAATACCGACGTGATCGGATTCACGGCTCCGCTGCGAAAGCGCTCATTGTCTCCGGAAACCCGCGTGCTGGTGCTCGGTGCGGGAGGCGTTTCACGGGCGGCCATTGCGGGACTGCGGAGGCTCGGCCTCGCCAATATTACCCTCACCAACCGCCGGAAAGAGCGCGCGGAAGCCCTCTGCAACGAATTCGGTTTGCTGTGCGCTCCGTGGGAAGAGCGCGGAGACGTCCCCGCTGACCTCATCATCAACACGACACCACTCGGCATGACCGGAGCCCAAGAGCATGAAACGCCCTACCCTCGGGCATTTCAAGATAATGGCATTGCCTACGATCTGATCTACACGCCGTTCCAGACCCGTTTTTTGCGCGACGCCGCGGCTGCGGGCTGGGAAACCGTCTCAGGCCTCGATATGTTCATCGGGCAGGGGGACGCCCAATTCCACCTGTGGACGGGGCACCATCTTCCGGAAGAAGCCATAACGGCGGTGACTTCCGCGCTTTATGGGCAATAAAAAAACGCCACACACTTCCATTTCCCCATAAACCGACTCATTTCAAAAAATACGGCGAAAAGATTAAACTTTCCGCCATATTGCTTTCCCAAAAACTGTTGTCCGGCAGGAACTCATGCTGGTCAGCCTCCCCACCAGCCGAGAGTCTTTGGGATG
>ENA-OWPP01002299-OWPP01002299.1-human-gut-metagenome-genome-assembly--contig:-NODE-2299-length-13481-cov-2.304484_pt1 | contig 13481 bp, 16 predicted proteins | sample MGYA00248265_ERZ651848 | MGnify/ENA primary metagenome ERZ651848 (study PRJEB26924, sample SAMEA4378233) | human gut metagenome | biome: human gut; feature: human-associated habitat; material: faeces... | reverse complement strand
GTATCCCTTTAACTCCCGTTCTACCTTTTTCCGTGGCTCAGGTTTGGCGACATCAGGTTCATCACCTCCGCCAATCTGATAATATTTCCGAAAGGGACAGTATTCATGGTGCCGATGGTGAGCATCCAGGCGTCTTCCAAAGCCGCCGGATGCATGCAGTTCCTCAGCATCCACGCCACCGGACGGTTCATCAAACGCCCCAGCAGCCATCCCCTTTTTTGCCGCACGGCCACCGGCAGAGGTGGATAGCGTCCTGGCGAATGTGCTGGCAGCCGACGATCCTGTGTCTGTGCTCAATGAGGCCTATGGGCCCAACGGAAACGTCGCTGCTGACATCGTCCATGACGGCGAGCAAGCCACATCTATCGTTACCGCACTGCAGCAATCTCTCCTCGCACTCTATGGCAAGGGTGACATTACGGAAGAGATCGCCAGCAAAGTGCGCGCAAGCCTGACATCCCCGGCGTCTCAAGCCTTGTGCGCCGCCAGCGCAGCGTTGAACAATTTGAGTGCTACGGACATCAATCAACTTATCAATCTGGTCTCTGGTGTTTCAAGCATGGTCGCCAATCCCGCAGACAGCAGGGCTGCATTCGACCTGCTGATCATGCTTGTCGATGCTGCACGCCGGGCGAACGTCGACTTTGTCCAGGCCATTGCGGATCTCAAGTTATGAAGCTGATGCAACGTTACATCAACCTGGCCAGCTTGCTATGCCTGCTGACTGCCTGTGCCACCATGCAACTGGCCCACATGAAACAGTTGCAAAACAACGAGCAGTACGACGCAATCATTGCGGAAACACCAGCGACGTCCTGCAACGATCCCTCTCAGAGTAGCGAAGTCTGTCGGCAGTTCTACGCAATTCGGGGCCATGCCTACCTCAAACTCGCGATGAATGAGTCTCAGGCGGGGGCTCGCTGTCCAATGCCGACCCCATCGGCCCGGGCCAATATGGACAATGCGGTAAACGATTATGCGCTTGCATCTTCTGCCGCCGCCAGAGGCAGCGAAGATGAGACACATCTGATAGAAAACCAGGTCCTTGCTTTGACCTGCTCAGCCCCCTTTAAGCAACCCGCTGAGGCGGTGGCAATGACACGTGAAGCCGTGGCAAAACTGGACCAGTTACCGCCGAATCCATCCCGCGCGCTTACCACCAGTAATGCATTCCTCAGTCTGGCTCAGCGTACCGACCTGCCTCAGGCCGAGCGCTGTCAGGCCGCCCGTGATGCCCGAATACGCGCCTTGGGCGGTCTGAAGGGGCAACCACCAGCCACGGGCGAGATAGCAATACGTCTCCAGCAGACCGTCAATGCCGCTGCCATCGGTGGCCCAGGTCTTCCCTCCACCTGTGTATAAGGTTGATACCATGAGCGAACCACGTGACCTGTTTTATTGTTTTCCGCTGATGCGGGGTGAAGATGTACGTGCCGTACAAAAGGCGCTGACCACGCTCGGAGTGCAACCCCCTTGTGGAACTTCGGACGGTATTTTTGGCAATGCCACTCGGCTTTCAGTGGAAGCCTTCCAGCGTAGCGTACACGATTTAATTGTCGATGGCGTAGTGGGCAGGTTGACCCACGATGCGTTATTCGGCAAGGCAATAGCGGCGTTTCCTGAGCCGAAAACCGGGATAGCACCGGCTCAGTGGTCCCCCCCGGACGTCTCTTCGTTGATACGCTCAACGGCTTCAAAACCGCCTCTCCGTCGTGACCAGGCCCTTCAGTGCCGTGACTGGTTAATGCAACACTTTGGTTCCGAGATAGAGAAGGCCGTATCTGGCACCCCTTTCGATGCTTTGCTGATTTGTGCTATCGCCGCCAAGGAAACCGCCCCGATATGGCTCAACTGGATAAATCAGATGAGTGCCGACGAAATTGTTGCCCGCTGTGTTTTTGATGCCAGCGGTGACGCCCCAGGCACCAGCCGTAACGCGTTTCCTGCAAATACCGCCATTTTTCGTAAGAAGTATGGCGATCAAGTCACCGCTGAGTTTATCGATGAGGCAAACCGTACCAGAGCGCTCAGAAAGATGGGACCTAAGGATTGGGTCTATAAAGGTTACGGAATATTCCAGTACGACTTGCAGCACATTTTGACAGACCCCAGCTTTTTCCTGAACAAGCAATGGCGAGATTTCCCAAGTTGTCTGGCGCGGGTGATGAGTGAATTAAAACTCAAACGCCAGTCCGCCGGTGGGGATTTACGCGAGACGATCCGCCTCTATAACGGCAAGGGCGAACGGGCACAAATCTATGCAGACCATGTCCTTTTTATGTACGACTGGATGAAGAAAAACTCGTAGCAGCTATCTCTATATTCACGATTACACCAACCAATATGATGAGGATAAGACCATGCCTAATGGTAACGACTTGATAGAAACAGCAAGAAGTCAGCTTAATGTCAAAGAGCAGCCGCTTAACAGCAATTCTGGCCCGATGGTAGATACCTATCTCAAATCGGCGGGCAGCGCACCCGGCTCGCCATGGTGTATGGCTTTTGTCTACTGGTGTAGCTGGCAGGCTGGCATTCCCGGCCTGCCTAAAACCGCCAGCGTAGACACATTTTTTCAGAAGTCATTAGCACTCGGGAAAATAATAGCCATTTCTGACATTGCCGTTGGCGATGTTGTTTTAAGAGTTGATTATCCCGTCCAGGCTAATGGTCAAAAGCCAGGAGATCATGCCGGCATTTACACAGGTATAGTTAATGGGGTGCCACAATATATCTCGGGGAATACGGTCTCCGGCAAGGATTCAAAAAATGATGGAACCAGCTCCTATGTCGACGAACATCAAATGAAGCATTTTAATTACGCCGCCCGATTTTGGTAATGAGGTTATTCAGTGGGAGATATTTAGCATGCTTTGAAAAATAAAGACATTGTCACCCATCCGGCCAGGGCCTGCTCAGGCACTGGCCTCCCTCCCCAATCCCCCATCTGTCCACGTTTCTCTCAGCCCAACGCCGCCCTTATCCTGCGCCGGACAGTCCCGCCATATGGACGATAAGCCCTACTGCGGCGGCGGCGGCCAGTACCCAGGTCAGCTTCCACTTATAACGAAACAGCAGCCCGGCGGCGCCCAGGGCTATGGCTGCGGACCACGGGTCGAAACCGGACGGTCCCCAGACGCTATGCCAGATAAAAAACAGCGCCAGATTCAGGATAACGCCCACCACCGCGGCAGTGATGGCGGTCAACGGCGCGGTAAATCCCACCTTATTATGGGTCGTTTCAATAAACGGCCCGCCGGCGAGAATAAAGATGAACGAGGGCAAAAAGGTAAACCATGTCACCAGGCACGCCGCCGCGATGCCCCCCAGCAGCACATCATCGACGCCCAACACTGCTTTGGTGTAGCCGCCGACAAACCCGACAAAGGTCACCACCATGATCAACGGTCCGGGGGTCGATTCCCCAAGAGCGAGGCCGTCCATCATCTGCCCTGCCGTCAGCCAGCCATAGTGGGTCACCGCCCCCTGGTAAACATAAGGTAAGACGGCATATGCCCCGCCAAAGGTCATCAGCGCGGCTTTGGTAAAGAACCAGCTCATCTGGGTCAGCGGATGCGCCCAGCCCAGCATTAGCGTCAGGGCGGCCATCGGCACCAGCCACAGCAGCATTCCGGCGATCAGCACCCGTGAGGTGCGCCGCCAGCTGAAAATGGCATGGGCCGGAATCGGCGTCGTGTCATCAATGATGGCGGCTCCGCCAGGGTGACTCTGCGCACGGTGGGCGTCCGCTTTGCCGAACGTCGTCGACGCCAACCGTCCGCCGATAAAACCCACCAGTGCCGCGGCGAGGACGATCAGCGGAAAAGGAACGTTCAGCGCAAAAATAGCGACAAAAGCAGCGGCCGCGATGGCCCAGTAGGCGCCATTTTTCAGCGCCCGCGAGCCGATGCGGTGCGCCGCCTGCAATACTATCGCCGCTACGGCGGGTTTGATGCCATAAAAGATCCCCGCCACCACGGCGACATCCCCCCAGACGAGATAGATCCACGCCAGGGCGATGAGTAACACAAGCGAGGGCAAAATAAACAGCACCCCGGCGATGACGCCTCCCCAGGTTTTATGCATCAGCCAGCCGATGTAAGTCGCCAGCTGCTGGGCCTCCGGGCCGGGCAGGACCATACAAAAATTGAGCGCATGCAGGAATCGCCCTTCCGATATCCAGCGTCGGTTATCCACCAGCTCCTGGTGCATCATGGCGATCTGCCCGGCAGGCCCGCCGAAGCTGATGAAGCCAAGCTTGAGCCAAAAGCGAAATGCCTGCCAGAAGGAGACGGAAGCGACGACGGAAGGACTGTCACTCTGCGGAAGAACGACCGTTTTGCTCATGATTGCCAGACCTCATTTCACAGGACCTCAGTAAGCCGTCGAACAGCGAGCAAGCTGCCGCCAGCAGTTGGTCATCGTCCGTAATGGTTTCCCGCAGCCCTGCAAGAATGCTTTCTACCCCCGCCGCCTCCGGGGTCGGTACCCCACCGACGTCCAGGAAGTGGATCAACCGTCCCAGACTGTCGGGGATCACCGCGTCCAGCGCAAAACGCCGGACCAGTACTTCGAAGGTCACCAGCGTGCCGACATGGCTGAATGGCGCGCCGTCAAAATCAAAACCGACCGCTGTCGCCGGACAGTCCTCAGGCGCGGCCAGCCACAGGAACCGCGCCTCGTCGTCAATAAAGCGCCGGATAAGCCAGGCGCTGGCCAGACGATCGACCCACGGGCGTCGGCGGGTGGCCCACAGCCGGCCGCGAAAGGCGCCTCTGTCCAGCAGGCTCAGTTCGCCCGCCACCGACTGCGGCTCGTTCGGCGATAGCCGCTGATTAATGACCTGCTCGATAGTGGCCAGTCGCTCAGCGGCTTGCTCCCGGGCGGCCCCCGGAAAGAAATCAATGGCCTCGATCCGCCGGTAGTCACGCTGAATTTTACGCAGTTGTTTGAGCTGAGCCGCCAGTTCGTCGTTGGATAACGTCCCCTGCAGCGCCTGCAGATCCTGCAACAGCGCGTCGTACTGTTCACGACGATCGAATAGCGGCCTGAGCGCCTCTTCTTCCGCCGCCTCAATCGTGAAAACATACCCGGTCCCCCCTTCCGCGCGGATCGCCTGGCAGGTGCTGAGGAAAGTGTCATAGCCCTGGCGCACGTCGGGCAGCAGATAGACCCCATCGCGCAGGACCGCTGCCCCGCTCTGCTTCAGGGTTCGCCAGACACGCATGCGCAGCGTGGCTTGAGACGTTGTCAGGTTAAGGATCAAGAGATGCATTGTCATGTTGTAGAGATTACTACAGCATGTAGCGTCTGTGACGTTTTTACGCGCAAGGAGTCAGATGAATTTCAGCAATGCATAGCTGAAAAAAGCAAAAGACGGCCTGCGCAGCGGCAGGCCAGGCGCTAAGCGCGGGGTGGGGATAAGGGGCGCAGCAGCAGGGTCAACAACGCCACCGCAACCGGGACCAGGGAGCCCCACAGCACGGCGTTCCAGCCGAAGGCGTTGAGCAGAACCCCGGACGAAAACGACCCCACGATCATCACGCCGAAGACCAGAAAATCGTTGAGCGACTGAACCTGGGTCTTCTCTTCCGGGCGGTGGAAATCGATGATTTTCGCCGAGGCGCCGGTGAAGCCAAAGTTCCAGCCGATGCCGAGCAAAATCAGCGACAACCAGTAATGATACACGCCGAGACCGCTCAGGCCGACCGCCACCGACGCGGCGGTGATCAGCAATCCCGCCGCCGCCATTCGCACTGCGCCGAAGCGCTGGATCAGCCGGCCGGTGAAAAATCCCGGGCCGTACATCGCCATCACATGCCACTGGATCCCAAGGTTGGCGGCCTGCTGGGAAAGACCGTGCATATGCATGGAGAGCGGCGCGGCGGTCATCAGAAAATTCATCACCATATAGGCCACCGCGCCGCTGAATACCGTGGTGGCAAAACCCGGCTGGCGGACAATCTCGCGCAGCGGCCGCCCTCCGCGCACGCTGGCCGCGGTGGGCTCCGCCGGCGTCACCCCTCTCAACAAAAAGGCGGCCAGCACTGCAACCAGCGCCTGAGCGAGGAAGGTGACGGCGAAGATATGTGCCGGCCAGAGGTGCATGGTGCCGGTGACCAGCATCGGGCCAATGATCCCGGCGGCCACACCGCCGCCCATCACCAGCGACAGCGCACGGGCGCGACGCGCCGGGGCGACGCCGTCGGTGGCGGCAAAACGAAAACTGAGCGCCACGGCGGCATAGGCGCCGCCAAGCATAGCGGCGAGACAAAACAGCAGAAAAGAATTCAGCACTACCGCCAGGGCGGCCGCCAGTCCGGTCACCATCCCGGCGCCGGTGCCGAGCCTGAACGCCGCTTTGCGGCCCCGCGTTCGCGCCAGCGCGCCGAAAGGCAGAATGGAGGCCGCCATCCCCAGCACAAACAGGGTGATCGGCAGCGTGGCCAGCGACGGGCTGGGGGCAATCGCGTTACCCACTATCGCGCCGGTAGCGTAGAAGACCACCGAGTTGGCGCCGGCCAGCGCCTGAGCGGCAGCCAGGCGAAAGATGTTTTTGTTCTGCACCGCCAGCGGCAGCATGTGTTCTGTAGACATCCGTTGTTTTCACCGGTTTGAGAGTGGCGCCAGGCTGGCCGTCTGGCATCGCGCCCTGTTTGTTGGGTTCCCTGACCGTTACCTTAGCCGCAAAATACGCTTTTGCACCATAGCGAATCGCAATATTACCCGGCGATCTGGCCCCTCTTCTGCGTCAGAGCGCCGGGCCGGGCTTCGCCGCCCGTTTTATTCCGGGGATCCGTCGCGCCGCGCGGCGGCAAATTTCGCCGCGATCATTGCGGCCGTCGGCTGGACGCCGCCCAGACTCCACTGCTCCGGGTCATGTTCGTCAATGCGGATCCAGACGGACTGACGGAACTGCGGATCGCCCTGCCCCTCAATCTCCACCAGCAGATCGGTCATCCGTCGCAGCAGCTCACTTTTCTGTTCCGCGGTCATGATCCCTTTAATGGTTTGCACGTTAACAAATGGCACGCTATTCTCCTTAGCATCTAGGTCTAAAATTCAAACTCAGAGTAGAAGGTCAATCTCGCGATGTCAAAAAATAAATCACTGCCCTACCTCGACCCGGCGCTGTGCGGCCTGGCGGAAGGGGCGAAAATACTCGGCGACCGCTGGGTGCTGTTGATCCTCCGCGAGGCGTTTTACGGCGTGACGCGCTTTGAAACGATGCTGTCGCACACCCATATTACCCGCCAGACGCTCACCACCCGGTTAAAAACCATGACCGAAACGGGATTGCTCAACAAAGTGCCCTACCGGGAAGCCGGCTCCCGCGAACGGTATGAATATGTTCTGACCGATAAAAGCCGTAGCCTGGCGCTGGTGCTGTTCGCCCTGATGGAATGGGGCCATCAGCACGTGCTGCACAGCGCGCCGCATATTGCATTGGTGGACAGCGCCAGCGGCGAGGCTGTCCATCCGGGGTTTATTACTGCCAGCGGCACCGTGGCGAGCCCCGCCGCGCTGCAGATCGTCAAGGCAGACGAACGCTAATAGCGCCGCTACAGAACTTTCGTACGCCTCTGGCGAAAGCCGCCGCAAGCGGGTATGTTGCATAGCCACGGTACCCGACGAGCGCGGGACATTTTTGTTTCATCGAACGGTGCGATAAAGGATGAAGGTATCCGGTGACCATTCCGACGCGCAGATCGCGCATGCTAAAGGTAGAAAATGTCGCTTCGTTCTCTGCGGGCTTTATGTCTGACCAGCTTTTTTATTGCCGACGTGCGCGACGGCCTCGGCCCGTTTCTGGGGATCTTTCTCACCCAGCGTCACTGGCAGGCGGAGGACATTGGCCTGCTGATGTCCGTCGGCGGTATCGCCGGCCTGCTGGCGACCCTGCCCGCCGGCTTCATCACCGACAGCTCGCGGCATAAGCGCTTGCTGCTGGCCGGGGTCTGCCTGGTGATCACCCTCACCACCCTGCTGCTCTGGTTTAGTCAGAAGACCAGCGTGGTCGCCCTCTCGCAAGTCGCCAGCGGCATCTGCGCGGCCTTTGTCGGACCGCTGATCGCCGGGATTACCCTCGGTCTTGCCAGACAGCGCGGCTTTAGCGCCCAGATGGGGAAAAACGAAGCCTTCAACCACGCGGGAAATTTCTTCACCGCGCTAATGGCCGGGGCTATCGCCTGGTACTGGGGCATCGGCGGCATTTTCATTCTGATGGCCTGTACCACGCTGCTTACCCTGGTCGCCCTGCTGGCGATCCGCGGCGGCGATATCGACGATGACGCCGCCCGCGGCATCGAAGCGGCATCCACGCCCTCCCTGCCGGGGTTTGCCATCCTGTTCCGCCATACGCCGCTGCTGATCGCCGGCGTAACCCTGATGCTGTTCCATCTCGCCAATGCCGCACTGTTGCCGATGCTGAGCATGCGGATCGCCGCCGCGCCGGGACACCTCAATCCCGGACTGTTTGCCGCCGCCACGGTGATTATTTCGCAGGTGGTGATGATCCCGGTGGCCATCCGGGTCGCCGGCAGCATCGACAAATACGGTTACTGGCGATGCATCCTGCTGGCGCTGCTGATCATGCCCATCCGGGCGGCGCTGGCGGCGTCCAGCGACGCCCCGGCGATGATGGTCCCGGTGCAAATTCTTGATGGCCTGGCGGCAGGGATTTTGGGGGTGGCGGTGCCCAGCTTTATCGTCTCGCTGCTGCGCGGCAGCGGGCACGTTAACGCTGGACAGAGCGTGGTGATGCTGATGCAGGGCGCCGGGGCGGCAATGAGTCCGGCGTTAACCGGGTCTATCGCCGGGCACTACTCCTATGCCACCGCCTTCGGCGTGCTGAGCGTTATCGCGATTGTCGCCCTGATGGTATGGTGGCGCAGCACTCCGCTGCTCACCGTCTCCGCGTCACCGCCAATCGGCGAGAGCGGGCAGTAACCTACGGCACAGCGACCTGGGGAGAGAGGAAATCGCCAGCCGGGTAGCAGCCCCCTGCAGCCCGGCTGGCGTATGAGAGGCGTTAATTCACCCGTGCTTGCAACGTAATGTGCTGCAGGGCGTTCGCCATATCTATCTGAATCAACTCCTTGACACCTTCGCGCTTAATAAACTGGCTCCGGTGCTTACTTTTCACCTCTTCAATACTTTTTTTGATCTCTTGCGCCGGCAATTTATACCAGCCGCGAGCCTGTTTCTCACCACCCATTTCCAGCCACAGCGATGAATAACTGGCTTTCACCAAATCGCTTTTCACGTGGAAATCGGAATCGATCGCGTAGACGGTGGTGATGCTGAAATAACGCAGGAAACCATACAGCACGCTCATGATGATATTTTTCGGCCGCGCGCCATGCAGCTCTTTAGTCAGCACCTTCACTTCGTCATTGGTGATATCTTTCCCGCCCTGGATGCCGCCAATATAGGCGCGGCCATCGTCGGTACAGGAAAAACAGACGCTATAGACGCGCCGGTCGCCGAGAAACAGCTGCAGCATCAGCTCGCCCTCCTCCTGAAACGGCGACGCCAACAGTTTAACGTCAAGATTATCGCCATTTTTCAAAGGAATAGAGAACATCGCGCGACCAAAATCCGCCACATTGTACAGCTGCGGCAGGACATCAGGGTGAAACGTTTTCTCAATAAAATTCAGTGAACCGTGGGCAATATCCAGCTTGCGTCGTTTTGACAGCCGTTTATTGAGATACGCTTTAAACGGTTTATCCTCAAAAGGCACCAGCCCTTTGGTCACGGCGGTCAACCGCGCACACTGATATTTTGCACAAAGTTCTTGATATTCTCTGTATTTACCTCCTGCGAGCGAGAGCTCTCTGCATTTTCGTAAAACTTTTTTATAGTTTATTTTGACCTGACCGATCACTTTATTATGTTTACGCCATTCTTTGATGGCGCCTGCAACAGTATGTTCCATTGATTAAGATCCATAGATTCATCCATAATCGCGGCCATATTAACATAAAAGCTTTTCGTCAACGCTTAATTACTCCTTCGTTGTCCTTTCATTTAATATATACACAGGAAATCATTCTGTATGGTGATTAATAAAGCCAACTCCCGCCTGTCAACGGTTATTTATGGTAGGGAAAGCCTGCCGCCCCGCGACTTAACGCTCTGTGCGTTCGGCGCGGAGAGCGGCTACATCCGCTGGCGGTTTTGCCCTATACTTGACGCTGATTAAAAACCAGCGACGATAGGTAACTTATGGAAATTGATCTCGACAACCTGGTCTTCAGCGGCCTGGATGAAGCGGAAGAACGCAACGCGGAGCGTCTGGAAGAAGCGGACAAAAAAGCGCAGGCGATCGTTGCCGATGACGATTGCGGCGACGCCTGCAAAATCTGATAGTCAAACCGGCCAGCAGGCCGGTTTTTTTTGACGCCCACACCTCAGGTGGGTAAAAACCCTTTCAGCGTATCCAGCAGCGCCTGCGCCGCCTTCGACAGCGGCATATGCCCGGCATGGATCGCGCCGACGCACTTCTCAATCGGCGGATCGCTGAGCGGGATGCAGACGGCCCCCAGGGACGTCATCTGCGTTTTACACAGCGCCGGTACCGCGCTGCCCCCCAGGCCGCTGGCCACCATTCTCCCCACCGTCACCAGCTGGTGACTCTCCAGCGCTACGTCCAGCTGGCGACCGCTGCGCGCCAGCGCCTCCTCCAGCATCAGGCGTACCGCCGAGGGACGCTGCAGGGTAATAAAATCGAGGGTCAACAGCTCCTGCCAGGTGAGCTGCTTTTTCTTCGCCAGCGGGGATTGCCGGGGAACGATCGCCACGAAGCGGTCCACCGCCAGCGGGGTAAACAGCAGGTTGTGGGTGGGCGATGGCTCGAAGGCAATACCCATCTCCACTCGCCCCTCGCGCACCATCTCGATCACCTGCTCATTAATCACGTCATGCACCGTGACGTTCACGCCGGCATAGCGGTCGCGAAAGGCCTTCAGCGCCTCCGGCAGGACGTTGGCGGCAAACGACGGCATCGCGGCCACCGAAATTTTACCCCGTTGCAGGGTAAAGCTCTGACGCATGGCCTCCTCGACGTTATCCCAGTCGGCCAGCAGCTGACGGGCCATCGGCAGAAAGAGTTCCCCCTCCTGGGTAAGGGTCACTTTGCGGGTGCTGCGCTGCAGCAGCGCGCCGCCCAGCGCCTCCTCTAACCCTTTGATGGTCAAACTGAGGGCTGGCTGCGACAAATTGAGCCTTTCGCTGGCGTGGGCGAAATTCAGAGTGTGAGCTACCGCTAAAAACGCGCGTAACTGTTTGACACTCATTCTCATTTTTCTTCCTGTTAACTAATTGAAAAAAATTAGTTAACAGGAAATTAATTAAAATTCCAAATGAGTGGGTCACAAATTCAAAATTATCAAATCAGTCTCCAGCGCCAATGATAAGGCTATCGCAAGGCAGGAGAGACAAGATGGCAGGACTGGATAAACGCGTCGCCAGCTATGAAGCGGCGCTGGAAGGGTTAACGGACGGCATGACGCTGCTCGCCGGCGGTTTCGGCCTGTGCGGCATTCCCGAGAACTTGATCGCCGAGGTGCAGCGTCGCCAGGTGCAGGGGCTGACGGTGGTCTCCAATAACTGCGGCGTCGACGGCTTCGGTCTCGGTATGCTGCTGGAGTCACGCCAGATCAGCAAGGTGGTGGCCTCTTACGTCGGGGAGAACGCGCTGTTTGAACAGCTGGTGCTGAGCGGCGAGCTGGCGGTTGAGCTCACTCCTCAGGGAACGCTGGCCGAAAAAATTCGCGCCGGCGGCGCCGGGATCCCCGGTTTTTACACCGCCACCGGGTATGGCACCCCGGTCGCCGAAGGCAAAGAGGTGCGCCAGTTCGACGGCAGGCACTACATCCTTGAAGAGGCGATCCGCGGCGATTTCGCGCTGGTCAAAGGCTGGAAAGCCGACTGGTACGGCAATGTGGTATATCGCCATACCGCGCAGAATTTCAACCCGCTGATGGCCACCGCCGGGCGTATTACGGTGGTGGAGGTGGAAGAGATTGTACCGCCGGGCGAACTGCCGCCCTCCGCCATCCACACCCCGGGGATCTATGTCGACCGGCTGATCGTCGGGCAATTCGAAAAACGTATTGAACAGCGCACCCTGCGCGCCGGAGGGAAGTGAGATGCTGACCCGTGAACAAATGGCGATGCGCGTCGCCCAGGAGCTACGCGACGGCGACTACGTCAACCTAGGGATCGGTATCCCGACGCTGGTGGCCAATTACATTCCCGCCGGTATTGAGGTGATGCTCCAGTCGGAGAACGGCCTGCTGGGGATGGGCGAATTTCCAGACGAAGCCACGATCGACGCCGACATGATTAACGCCGGCAAGCAGACCGTCACCGCGCAAACCGGGGCGGCCATCTTCGACTCCGCTCAGTCGTTCGCCATGATCCGCGGCGGCCACGTTGACCTGACCGTTCTTGGCGCCTTTGAGGTCGACGTCGCGGGCAACATCGCCTCATGGATGATCCCTGGAAAAATGGTCAAGGGGATGGGCGGCGCCATGGACCTGGTAGCCGGCGCGCAGAACATCATCGTGGTGATGACCCACGCCTCAAAAAACGGCGAATCCAAACTGCTGCCGCAGTGCACCCTGCCGCTCACCGGCGTGGGCTGTATTCGCCGGGTGCTCACCGATCTGGCCCTGCTGGACATTGTCGACGGCACGTTTGTCCTGCGCGAAGTGGCCCCGGGAGTGAGCCCCGACGAGGTGATGCGTAAAACGGCGGGACGACTGATCGTGGCCGACGATGTGCGCGAAATGCGCTTCAGCTAAGGAGAGACCATGACCGATATTGCCATTGTTGCTGCAGTTATTCAGAATACCGTGGTTGTTGCCCACAATACCGCCTGCGGAATGATTGCCGATCACATTTCCGGAGGATTCACACCGACGGATTTCTCCGCTCTCGGCATTGACTCCGGCAATACCGCCGACATCCGTATCACCGACCACATTTCCGGTAAATTTACAATTTTCAATGCTGCCATAGTTCACACCGACGATACCGCCGACCTGATCCTGGCTTCCAGAGGGAGATACTTCCCCCGTGACCGTAAGGTTGCGGACTTTTGCTCCCTCCTGCACATAGCGGAACAATCCCACTGCCGAACCGTCTCCGGTCAGTTTCACATTGGAAATAGTAAAACCGCTGCCGTCAAAGATTCCTGCAAACGTAGGAATACTGAGTTCACCTGTCATGCTCAGAACAATGTCGTTCTGCAGCACTACTTTTTTATCTCTGGACCAACTGTCCAGTACACAGTTCTCCACCAGTTTCCGCAGATCCTCCTCCGTGCTGATCTCTATGACTGCATAATCCTGCTCCTTTATCGTGCTGCTATAACCGCTGCCGCCCTTATATTGTTCATAGGTTAACGTCTCTTCCGCATAAGCGGTCGCCGGTGTCTGCAGCAGTAATGCCGCTCCCAGCAGGAAACATAA
>ENA-OWPP01002296-OWPP01002296.1-human-gut-metagenome-genome-assembly--contig:-NODE-2296-length-13495-cov-2.588765_pt1 | contig 13495 bp, 10 predicted proteins | sample MGYA00248265_ERZ651848 | MGnify/ENA primary metagenome ERZ651848 (study PRJEB26924, sample SAMEA4378233) | human gut metagenome | biome: human gut; feature: human-associated habitat; material: faeces... | reverse complement strand
CGTACATTTTCTGGGTGCCGGCACCGAAGGCGTAGACCTGACGGCCCTTGTCCAGATTCTTGTGGCGGCCGGTGATCTTGGCTGCCTTTGCAATATCCACCGGACTGTTCTTATCGCCCATGGCAAAGACTTCTACGCCCTGCTTTTCTCCGTTGACCTGCAGCTGTTTGATCGCTGCCGGGCGGTATACGTCGCAGGCGCACAGCAGAGGCCGCTTGTTTTCCCGCTTTTTATAATAGCCTGCCAGTTTGGCGGCGTTGGTGGTCTTGCCGGCGCCCTGCAGGCCGACGAACATCACCACAGTGGGCGGGTTGTTGGCCATGCGGATGCGGCTTTGGGTGCCGCCCATCAGCTGGGTCAGCTCTTCGTTGACGATCTTGATCACCTGCTGGGCAGGGGTCAAACTCTCTAAGATCTCAGCGCCCACGGCCCGCTCCGTCACCTTGGCGATGAACTCCTTGACGACCTTGAAGTTGACGTCGGCCTCGAGCAGCGCCATGCGAATGTCGCGCATGGCCGAGGTGATATCGGCCTCGGTCAGCTTGCCCTTGCCGCGCAGGCGGTCAAATGTGTCGTTGAGGCGATCGCTCAGGGAATCAAACACTAGTCACTCCTTAGTTGGACTCGCCCACCAGGGCGCGGCAGAAATCTTTGGCGTTAAACTCCTGCAGGTCATCGACCTGCTCGCCCACGCCGATGCGCAGGATGGGAAGCTTGAGCTTCTCGGCCACGGCCATGGCGATACCGCCCTTTGCCGTGCCGTCGAGCTTAGTCATTATAATACCGTCCAGGCCCAGCGCCTCGTTAAACTCGAGCGCCTGGTTCAGGCCGTTTTGGCCTGTTGCGGCATCGATTACGAGGACGACCGAGACGGGCATGGGGCCGGCGGCCATATTGGCGGCGCGCTTACGCGTCACGTTGACCACCTTGGCAAGCTCGCGCATGAGCTCGGGGCTCGTGTGCAGACGACCGGCGGTGTCGATAAGCACCAGGTCGCTGCCGCGCTTGTCGGCCTCGTCGAGCACGTCGTAGCAAACGCTCGCCGGGTCGGAGCCGCGGTCGCGCTTGATGACGGGAACGCCGGCGCGCTGGCCCCACACATCGAGCTGCTCAATGGCGGCGGCGCGGAAGGTGTCGGCTGAGCCGATCACGACGTTCTTGCCGCGGGCAGACATGGCGCTCGCGATCTTGCCGACCGTCGTGGTCTTGCCGGCACCGTTAATGCCCACAAACAGCACGCAACTCGGCGTGTCGGCGAACGGATCGCGCTCGACGGGCACAAAATGCTGCTCGAGCTGCTCGGCCAGGGCGCGACGGAGCTGCGGGGCGGTCTTAAGGTTCTTCTTGGCCGCGGCATCGCGCAGGTCATCGGACTCCTGGATCGCGACCTCGGCACCCATGTCACCCATGACGAGGGTGTCCTCTAGGTCCTCCCAAAAATCCTCGTCGACCTCGCCGCCAAAGTAGAAGACCTCGTTGAGGGCCTCGCGGCTGCGCTCAAGTCCGCGCGAGAGTGCGTCAAAGAATCCCATTATGCATTCACGACCTTTCCGGTTTCGCGATCGAGTTTTTGCGAGACGACGCGACTGACGCCGTCGGCTTGCATCGAGACGCCGTAGAGGACGTCAGCGTCCTCCATAGTACGGCGCTGATGCGAGATAACCAAGAGCTGCGTATCGGAACGCAACACGTCGAGTGCGCCGATGAGCTTGGACAGGTTGGCGTCATCGAGCGCCGCCTCGACCTCGTCCAGCACATAGAACGGCACCGTACGCGTGCGATAGACAGCAAAGAGCAAGGCGAGCGCCGTCAGGCTCTTCTCGCCGCCCGACATGAGCATCATCTTGGTGATGCGCTTGCCACGCGGCTGCGCCACGACCTCGATGCCCGTCTCGGCCGGATGCTCAGGGTCGGTCATCTCCAGATGTGCCTGGCCACCCGGAAACAGCATGGCGAAGATCTCGCGGAAGTTCGCATCGACCTTCTCGAAGGTCACCAGGAAGGCCTTGCGCATCTTACGGTCAATGGCCACGGTGATCTTGGTGAGCGCCTTGCGCGCGCTCTCCAGATCGGCCAGCTGCTCCTCGATGTAATCGGCGCGGCGCTTGAGCTGCTCGTACTCCTCCATGGCAACCTGGTTCACAGGGCCCAGGTTGTTGATCTGGCGCACGAGCTGGTTGAGCTCACGCTCGGCAGCGTCACGGTCGGTGGGCGCAGGAAGCATGAGCGCCTCCTCGAGCACCGTGGTGCCATCGGCGGTAATGGCCTTGATAGCCGCCTCTACCTGCACCTCAAGCTTGCCGCGAGCGACCTTGAACTCGTTTTGCGTCGCGGTGGCGGCATCGACCCGCTCCTTGGCGCGGGAGACCTCGGCCTTGGCGTCCTCAATGGTCTTCTTAAGCGAGGCCGAGTCAGCCTCCTCGAGCGAAGCCTGGTCACGCAGACGCGAGGCCCAATCCGACGCGCGCTCCAGCAGGGCCGAATAGCGTTCGTGCATGGGATCGACGCGCAGGCGCAGCAATTCGAGCGAGCGCGAGGCCTGGCGTGTTCCGCGGATACGGCGGTCGATGCCCTCAAGACGATGCTCCAGATCGGGCACGCGGCCCTTCAGCGAACGCAGGCGTTCGCTCGTCTGGGCTAGGCGAACCTTGGCGTCGGCGAGCTTGCCGGCAGCCTCGGAATCGTCACGGCGAACGCGGTCGAGTTCGTCGTTGGCCTCGGCAATCTGCAACCCCAGATTGCTTGCCTGCGCGCGAGCCTCGTCACGCGAACGGGTGAGCTCGTCAACGCGCGGGCGCGCAGCGCGAACGGCTTCGGAGGCCTGCTCGCGGCGCTTGGAGATGCGCACGCGCTCGACCTCGGCATTGTTGGCGCTTTGCTCCAAGCGGCCGATCTCGGAGAGCAGCGAGCGGCGCTCGCCCTCAAGACGGGCGATCTCGCCGGCGGCATCGCCCTCAGCGGCACGCGCTTCCTCAACGGCCGCATTGGCCTCGACGACTTGATCCGACACATGCTCAAACACGGCAGCCAGATCGGGCTCCAGGCCCTCCAGCTCGCGAATGCGACGCTTGCGCTCCAGCGCACCCGAAGCCTCGCCGGCATCGAGGCCCACGCGCACCAGGCCGCCGCAGGCGACGCGGGCGCCATCGGGGGTCACGTAAGTCACGCCGTCAACGACCGGCGCCGACAGCGCGGCAGCAAGATCGTCCACTACGTAATATCCGCCGAGCAACGCCTCGACGACGGGACCGTAGCCTGCGCGCACGGACAGATGATCAACCAGACGGGTACCGGCAGCGCCCTCAGCGGCGGTAGAGCCGCTCACGCCGCGCGCCACCAGCAGCGCCTCGCCCGAGGCCTTCTTCTGGTCCAGAGCGGCACGACCGGCACGCTCAAGCGCGGACGTATCGTCGAACAGCAGTGCATCGATATCGCCGGCGAGCAATTGCTCAACCAAGCCCTCAAGCTCGCGCGGGGCCTCGAGCACGTCGCCCAGACGACCCGTGACATCATCGCCCAGCGCACCCACCAGACGGCTCACGAGCGGCGAGCTGTCGGCCATGCGGGCATCGAGTTTCTTTTGGCTGGAAAGCTCCGAGCGCACCTCGGATAACTTGTTGCGCGCATCGCTCTCGCGGGCACGCAGGTCCTTCAGAGCCGCGCGTGCCGTCTCGGTGGCCTCACGCGCATCGGCCTGGGCCTGGCGCGCTTCCTCAAGAGCACCCTCAAGCTCCTCTGCGCGGTCGCGACGACTCTCGAGCGAGGCCGTGACCTCCTCGAGCTGCTCGTCAATCTGCTCCAGGCGCGAGGCATACATGTTGTCCTCGACCTCGGCATTGCTCAAGGAATCCTTCACCTTGGCGAGCTCGAGCGCGGCGTTATCGGCCACGCGTTGCACATCGCGTTGCTCACGCGTAAACTGCGAAATCTGATTGTCGAGCGCCACGCGCCGCTCGTGGAGCTCAGCGGCGGCAGGACCAGCGGCGTCAACGTCCTCCTGGGCCAGCATGTGCGCACCGGTCACTTCCTCAAGCTGGGCACGCGCGTCCTCGAGCTCCTCGACCACGCGACGACGCTGATGCTCGGAGCTCGAGATCTGCCCGCGCATGTCAGACAGGCGCGACACCATGTTGTGGCCCTTTTCCTCGAGCAGGCGCATGTCGGAGTTAATGCGACCGACCACATCTTGCATGTGACGGCGTTGCTCGCCCAGGTCGCCCACAAACAGGCCCTTTTCCTCGAGCATAACCTGGAGCTTCTCGAGCTCGCGCTCCTTTTCGCCTAGGCGGTACTGCGCGAGCTCCAGCTCGGCGGCGCCCTCCTTAGAGCGGCTCTCCAGGTCGTTCCACTGCGATTGCAGCGAACGCAGCTCGTCGACGGCCAGCATCTGCGTAAGCTCGTTCGCGCGCGAGGACAGCTCTTTGTACTTGCGCGCGCGGTCGACCTGACGCTCCAGCGGTCGCAGCTGACGGGCGATTTCCTTATTGATGTCGCGGGCACGCGTCAGGTGCTCGTCCATTGACTTAATCTTTTTGAGCGCACGCTCCTTGCGGCGCTTGTGCTTGGAGATGCCGGCGGCCTCCTCGATGAGGGCGCGACGCTCCTCGGGGCGGCTCTGCAAAATGGCGTCGAGCTTGCCCTGGCTGATGATGGAATGCGTATCCTTGCCCAGGCCCGAATCGTGCAGGATGTCCTGAATGTCCATCAGGCGGCACGGACTCGAGTTGATGAGGTACTCGCTTTCGCCCGAGCGATACATGCGACGGGTGATGGCGACCTCCTCAAAATCGACGGGCAGCATATGGTCCGAGTTATCGAGCACCAGCGTGACCTCGGCGACACCCACCGGCCTGCGCGCTGATGAGCCCGAGAAGATGACATCCTCCATGGCCTGGCCGCGCAGCTGCTTGGCGCTCTGCTCGCCCAGGACCCACAGAATCGAGTCAGAGATGTTCGATTTTCCCGAGCCGTTTGGACCGACGATGACGGTCAGGCCCGGCTCAAACGTCATATGGGCGCGGTCGGCAAACGACTTGAACCCCTTGAGCGTGAGGGACTTGAGATACACGGTTCCTCGCTTAAACAGGCTTCTTGTTGAGAATCACGCCGTTGGTGGTGTAGCCCATGCGGTCAAGTGCATCGAGTGCAGCGGCTCCCTCGGCTTCCTTCTTTGAGGAGCCGGAGCCGCGACCCTGACGAATACCATCGATCAACACCACGGCGGTAAAGGTGGGCGCATGCGCCGGGCCCTCGGAGCCAACGAGCTTATACGCCGGGGGCTCGTGACCGTCGGCTTGCACGCACTCCTGCAAAAACGACTTGGGGTTCGCAGGATGCTCGGCACGCTCGGAAGCCAAATGCGGCTTAAGCGTACGGTGAATGAACTCCGCCGCCGCATCCCAGCCGGCATCCAGGTACAGCGCGCCCACGAGCGACTCATAGACGTTCTCGAGCGCCGAATGCAGGCCGCGCGCACCGGTACCGGTCTCGGAGGCACCAAAGATGATGATGTCGTCAATGCCCAGCTCGTGAGAAACCTCGGACAGCGTAGCGCCCGAGACAAGCGACACCTTCAGGCGCGTGAGCTTGCCCTCGTCAAACTCCGGATAGGACTCAAACAGGGAGCGTGCGACCACAGCACCCAAAATGGAATCGCCCAAGAACTCAAGGCGCTCATAGCTGGCAGAAACCGGCTGGCCCTCGACTGCCGAGGGATGCGTAAGGGCCGCGCGCAGCAGCACCTTATTGTTGAACTCGTGGCCCAGGATTTCCTGGGCACGCGTAAGTCGTTCGGATAAAGCCAAGACCTAGGCCTCCCTGGCGTTTTCGATCGCGTCGACGGCGTCGGCGACAGAGTTGAGCGAGAGCAGAGTCTCGTCATCGATCTCGAGGTTGAACTCGTCCTCGATAGCCGTAACCAGCTGCAGGCGCTCGAGCGAGTTGGCATCGAGGTCGTCAAAGGTGGTCTCCTCGCTAATTTCGGCAACATCGACGCCCAGAACGTCAGCAGCGACCTCGGCGATCTTGTCGAAGATTTCGGAGCGGTCCATAGCGCTTCCTCTCATAGTGCATGAATACCAAAAGAATGGTACCGCCCGGGCGGTACCAAGACACGGTTCTGATTCTACCCCACGACGTGCGCCGCGAAGCACATAACAGCGCTCTAACTCGCTCTTATAAAACGATACCGTCCATAGAGTTGGCGACATTCTCGACCAGCCCGGCGCGAACGGCTTCGGCCGCCGCGAGCGTACCGTTTTTAACAGCCTCGACCGAGGTAGCGCCATGGCCGATCAGGACCACGCCGCGCAGGCCCAAAAGAATCGCGCCGCCCTTGGCGTCGCCAGAGAGCTTGGCCTTTATCTCGCGCATCTGCTTTTTAATGAGCAGTGCGGCGATCTTGGTGCCGAGCGAGGCCATAAAGGCGCCCTTGAGCTCCTGCAGCAAAAACTTGGCAGCGCCCTCGGTAGCTTTGAGAGCGATATTGCCCGACATACCATCGGCAACGACGACATCGAAGTTGCCTGAGGTGAGGTCAGTGCCCTCGCAGTTACCAACAAAGCCGGGAACGGCGGCTTTCATGGCCGGGAAGCAGGCCTTGGTAAAGTTGGAGCCCTTCTCGTCCTCGGTGCCGTTGGCAAGCAGGCCCACGCGGGGATGCTCGATGCCCAGGACGACGCGAGCATAGGCGCTACCCATCTGAGCAAAACGCACCATGTCATCGACCTCGACATCGGGGTTGGCGCCCATATCGCACAGCACCGTCAGACCGCCGGCGCGATTGGGCAGCGCATTGGTCAGACAGGGGCGCACCGGCTGCTTCTTGCCTTCGGCCTGATACCTAAACGGCGTCACGTAGGCGGTGGCAGCGGCGGTCATGGCACCGGTCGAGCCGGCGGAGAAGAACGCATCCGCGTTGCCCTTCTTAATGGCGCGGCAAGAAAGCACGATCGACGACTTACGCTTGGTCATCACGGCGCGAATGGGATCGTCATCCATGGCGATAACGTCAGGTGCTTCAAGGGCCTCAACACGTGCATGGGAAGCGGCAAAGGGATTAACGATTTCGGCGGGGGCAGCTGCCAAGACCTCGATATCGGGATCGGCGGCAAGTGCAGCCTCGATACCATCGAGAACAACCTGAGGTTTCTCGTCTCCGCCCACAACGTCTACACAAACGCGAACGTTACTCATATACATGCTCCTTATACAAAAATGGCCGACTCATTGAGCCGGCCATTGTGGTTCCATTTGGAACGGCATCGCATCCAGAGTATACCGTTACTCGGTAACGATAACCTCGCGGTCCTTGTAGAAACCGCAGCTGGGGCACACGTGGTGCGGAAGCTTGACAGCGCCGCAACGGGGGCACGTGGACTGAGCCGCAGCCGAGATCTTCATGTTGGCGGAACGGCGGGTGTGAGTGCGGATACGACCCTGCTTTTGTTTAGGTACGGGCATAGTGACCTTCCTTATGAACTATCCAGTGTGGCGATTACGCGCAAGTAGCGATACTACCACAGTTTTACTCATCAAGCTTGAGATTCTTCAATGCTGCAAATGGATTTTCCGTGGCAGCGGCCCATTCTGCCTCTGCCTGGGCGGCGCAATCGCATTGCTCGACGTTGAGATTGCAACCGCATGTGGGGCACAGACCGCGGCAATCGGGCTTGCAGAGCACCACAAACGGCGTGTCCATGACGACCGCGTCGTTGATGGGCTCACCCAGATCGACGATGCGGTCCTCACACAGGAGCTCGTAGCCGTCCTCGTAGGCCTCGGGATCCTCGGGCTCCTCAAAGAGGTAGAACTCCTCGATCTCGCCGGCGATATCAAACGAGGCGGGCTCCAGGCAACGGTCGCACTCGCCGGTGGCGTGCGCGCGGACCATGCCCGTGAGCAAGACACCGGTACCGGCATTGGTAAAGACAACGTCGTAGTCGATGCCGTCCTGAAGCTGGTACTCCTTCTCGCCCACCGTGTAGGTGGCGACATCGACCTTACCGGTCAGCGGATACGAATCTCCAGGAAACTCGAGCTGCTCGGAAAGATCGACGGTAACGCTCGGGAACTCAGCCATTACCACTGACCATTCTGTTGGGCGGCACCCTCGTTGAGCTGCTGACGGCAACGGGTAACGGTGCCAGTCAGGCTCTTGAGGTTCTCCTCCAGGTGCGTAAAGACCTGCTCCGCGTAGTCCTCGGCAGCATAACGCGTCTCGCGCTCGTACTGCTGGGCACGATCGCGGATGTCGTCGGCCTGCTGCTGCGCAAGGCGGACGATCTCCTGCTCACCGGCAATGGTGAGGGCCTGCTGCTGAGCGTCGGCGATGATGGAATCGGCCTGAGCGGCGGCGGAAGCCATAAGCTCCTCGCGCTCCTTAAGGATACGGCGGGACTTCTGCCACTCCTCGGGATAGCTCATGCGGATCTCGTCGAGGATGTTGAAGAACACGTCGGCGTCGATGACCTTGAACTGAGCGTTCTTGCCGAAAGGCGGCTTGGCTTCCTCGATCAGCCCTTCGAGCTCATCGACCAAGCTGACGATCCTATCGCCAGGAAAATTCTCGCCCGGCATCCGGTCTCCTTTCATAGGTAACATATCATGTGCTAGTTTACCACATGCCACCAGGCAATAAAAAACGTCACGAAAAGCGATGTCTGAGCGCTTCGACCACGTTGGGCGGCACAAACGTCGATACATCGCTGCCGAGCGAGGCGATCTGGCGAACGACCGAGCTCGAGATGTAACCGTACTGCGGAGCACTCATGACAAAGATGGACTCCAGCTCGCTATCCAAGCGATAATTGAGGTCGGCCTGCTGCAGCTCATACTCAAAGTCGGTCATGGCGCGCAGGCCCTTGGCCACGGCCCCCGCCCCCTGCTCACGAGCGAAGTCGACCAAGAGGCCGGTAAAGGGCAGGACTTCGACGCCGTCGATATCACCGAGCGCCTCGCGGGCCAGCGCCACGCGCTCATCGAGCATAAACGTGGTGCCCACACCGTTTTTACCCTGCGACTCTGCAACAGCGACGATCACACTGGGAAAGATGCGGCGGGCGCGGCGGATCACATCGATATGGCCAAACGTGATGGGATCGAAGGTGCCCGGGACGATCACGCGGTTGATGGTGTCATTCATGGGCGTCCTCCTGAAACGTCGTGGCATCGTTGTTATCGGCATCGGTGACGGCACTATCGTCCTCACCGTCGTCATCGCCGACCCAACGAAGCAGGTCGACCGAGGTAATGCCGTAGCGCTTCTCACGTACAGTCTCAAAGCCTGCCGGATGCGCGCCCGCATCGGCGGAGGCATGCTCAAACAGGGCATAAGCGCCAGGCGCAAGCAGACCCTGCTGAGCCAGGTTCTGCAGCATTTCCTCGACCGGCTCGGCACCAAAAGCATAGGGCGGGTCGAGCAGGACCAAATCAAAGGGGCCGCCCGGTACACGACCGCGCGAGGCACTTGCCAGCATGTCGCCCGTGACCACACGCCAACGCGCACGGTCACGGCAGAGCGACTCGATATTCTTGGTAATGAGCCGCGCGGCGTTGCGATCGATCTCAAACGTCGTGAGCGAGCGGGCCCCACGAGAGAGCATCTCTAACCCTAAGGCACCGGAGCCGCCAAAGGCGTCCAGCACACGAACCTCGTCCAAATCGAAATCGAATGCCGACATGACCATAGATGCGCACGCCTCGCGCACGCGATCAGTCGTGGGGCGGGTGACATCGCGACCACGGGGCTCCTCGATCTTACGACCGCGCCATTCGCCGCCGATGATTCTCATCCTCCGCTGACCTCCTTAAAGATATGTCGATAACGCATGGCGACCGCCTCGCGCAAGGGACGCGTCGCCACAGAGTCAAGGTTGCAAGCATACCGCAAGAGCTCGACCGCGTCCAAATGGGCCCATTCGATAAGATCCTCGTCGGCGTCCAGGTCCACAAAGCGCAGGGTCACGCCGCCATGCTGACGGTAGCCCAGGATTTCGCCCTCATGGCGCAAACGCAGGTCCATCTGGGCGAGCGTAAAGCCGTCTGAGGTCTTTTCGAGCGACTGGAGGCGGTCTTGTGCCGCCGACGCGCCGCCGTTGCCCTTGGAGTGCGTCATGACCAGGCAGGTGCCCGACACGCTGCCGCGGCCCACACGGCCGCGCAACTGGTGCAGGGCCGCCAAGCCAAAGCGCTCACCGTTCTCGATGACCATGACGGTGGCGTTGGGCACGTCGACGCCCACCTCGACCACCGTGGTCGAAACGAGCACGTCGATCTCACCGCGCTTGAAGGCATCGATCACGCGGTCCTTCTCCCCCGCCGGCATGCGGCCATGAAGGCGCTCGATAGTAAGTCCCGGCAACGCCAGGCGCAGCCGGTCGAGCTCGGTTGCCGTATCGTGCAGCGGCACGGGGACGGTCACGCGGCCCTCATCGTCGCGGGCGATACCGGGGACATCCTCAAGCTCATCGGCCGAGTCGCTCGGCTCCACAAGCGGGCAGATCACGTAAGCCTGCTGGCCCTTTTCATGCGCCTCGCGAATGGCGCCGTAGGCCAGGTCGCGGCTCGACTCGGTGAGCACACGCGTCGTAACGCCCGCCCCCGGAACAGGCCGATGGCGGATGATGCTCGTGTCAAGGTCGCCGTAGACCGAGAGCGCCAGCGTGCGCGGAATCGGCGTCGCCGTCATAACGAGCAGGTCGGCACCCGGGCCCTTGGCACGCAGGGCATTGCGCTGGCCCACACCAAAGCGGTGCTGCTCGTCGATAACGACAAGCGACAGATGCTTAAACGCCACGTTATCCGAAAGGACCGCGTGGGTTCCAAAGAGGACGTCGAGCTCGCCCGATTCCAGCTGCACATGGATCTGCTCACGCTCTGCCGCCGGCGTGGCACCCGTCAGGAGCGCCCAGGACATGCCGGCCTGCGAGAGCAAGGGGCCGGTCTTATCGGCATATTGGCGCGCTAGCACACCCGTTGGCGCCATAACGCAGGACTGGGTGCCGCTATCGGCCGCAACGGCCAGCGCGCAGGCGGCGACGGCGGTCTTGCCGGTTCCGACGTCGCCCAGCAGCAGGCGGTTCATCACGCGCCCGCCATCGCACATGTCGTGCAGGATGTCTTGGAACGCGGCCTCCTGCTCGTCGCTCAGCGAAAACGGGAGGGCCTGCTTAAGCGCGGCCAGATGCTCGCCCGCGGTGTGGGCGTAGGGAACGACCTCGACCATGCCACCGTCGTTGCGCAGACGCAGCGCCAGCTGAAGGTAGAGGCACTCCTCGTAGGCAAGCCGTGCGCGCGCGATATCGCGCTCGGCCATGCTCGATGGAAAGTGAATTGAGCGCAGCGCACGAGCATTGCTCATCAGGTGGCGCTTGACGCGTAAGCGTGCGGGAATCGGGTCGAAGGGATTGCCGACAACCTCGAGCGCGCCGCTTACGATGCGGCGCATCCACGCCTGGCTCACGCCATCGCTCACATAATGGACCGGCAGTATGGTGCCCGCGGCACGCCCATCCTCGAGCTTTTCGAAATGCGGCGAGGCCATCTGCTTAAAGCCGTAGGCAAACTCGACCTTACCCATCACGGCCAGGCGGTCGCCCTGCTTAAACTGCTGGGCAATCCAGGGCTGACGGAAAAAGGCGACCTGCAGCACGCCCGTCTCGTCCACCAGCGAGACCTCGGTCACCTGCATACGCGGGCGGGGCTGCTTTTGAACGATACGATCGACCGTGGCGACAATCGTGCACACGGTACCGATGGGCGCCATCTCGATGGACCAGGAGCGCGTAAAGTCGAGATATCGGTGAGGGATATGGAGGAGGAGGTCCCCCACCGTCCGAATTCCCAGACGGCGAAGGGCCTCCTCACGTTTACCCGAAACATATTTGAGTCGCGCGATATCCTCGTCGAGCGCATTGCTCTGGGCAAAGCGCTCCGAGACGCGCGGCACGGAGCACGGCTCGGACATGGGTAGATGCCTACTCGATCGAGAAGATCACGGGATAGAGCGGCTGCTCACCACGATGGGCGTCAATCTCCAGGTCGGGCTGAGCCTCCTCGATGGCGTCGACGATCTCCTGGAAGGCCTCATCGGACAGCTCCTCGCCGGCCAGAATCGTCAGCGCGTCGCCCTCCTCTTCCTCCTGCATGCGGTTGATGCAGTCGAGCGTGACCTGTTTCACATCGGAGCCGACCACGTCGATGGAGCCGGCAATGATACCCATGACGTCACCGGAGTGAATTGGAGAGCCGTCAGAGGCGCTGGAATCGCGCACGGCACGGGTGACCTCGCCATCCCGAACCTCGCTGATGGCGTCGACCATGGCGGCGACGGCGTCCTCGAGCTCGGAATCGGGCAGGACTGCGAACAGCGCAGAGAACGCCTGCGGGACGGTCTTGGTGGGAACGACGGAGACCTTCTTGTCGGTGCAAGCAGAAGCGGCAGCCTCGGCAGCCATGCGGATGTTGCCGTTATTGGGCAGGATGATGACCGAGGTCGCGTTGACCTGGTCGACGGCGCCCAGCAGGTCGGCAGTCGAGGGGTTCATGGTCTGGCCACCGGAGACAATCACGTCAACGCCGAGGGACTTGAGGATGTCGGCCTCGCCCGAACCGGCGGCAACGGCGACAAAGCCCAACGCCTTGGCAGGCTCAGCGGCCTTTTCCTGGTCCTCATGAATCTTGGCGGTACGGTCGTGGGCCTCCATCTCCATGTTGTGGATAAAGACCTCGTAGATCTGACCAAGCTGCAGCATGTGCTCGAGCACCAGGTTAGGCGTGTTGGAGTGCACGTGAATCTTGTAGTCGGGGTAGGCACCCACGAGCAGCTCGCAGTCGCCCATGGAGCCCAGGAACTTAAGGCACTCGTCCTCGTCAAACGGGGCGTCGGCCTTAAAGAGGAACTCATTGCAGTAGCGGAACTCCGAGCCCTCCCAGTCGTCGTTGGCCTCAATCTCAACGCGACCAAGGGCCGCGTCGCGGGCAGAGCCGGCTGAATCAAACGTGGCGGAGAAATCCTCGACAACGGTGCTGCGGCCAAGCGCGGCGGCAACAAAGTTCTCCAGGAAGATGGCAAAGCCAAAGGCGCCGGAGTCGACCACGCCGTTCTCCTTCAGAACGGGCAGCAGGTCGGGCGTGCGGGCGACGGACTGGTAGGCCTCGACGACGATGGCATCGAGCGCGTCCTCGGCCGAGAACTTCTTCTTTTCGCACTCGTCGGCCTTGGTCGAAACATCTCGCAGGACCGTGAGAATCGTGCCCTCGATGGGCTTACGGACAGCCTGGAAGGCGACCTTGACGGCGCGGCGGAAGGCGAAGGCGATGTTGGCGGACGGGATAGGCTCATCGGCGGAGACGAGACCCTCGGCCACGCCGCGCAGAATCTGCGAGGTGATGACGCCGGAGTTGCCGCGAGCGCCCATCAGGGAGCCGTGGGTGATGGCGCCGGCGATGGCCTCCATATCGGCATCGGCGGGAAGGGCGGAAAGCTCCTTGGTCA
>ENA-OWPP01002291-OWPP01002291.1-human-gut-metagenome-genome-assembly--contig:-NODE-2291-length-13511-cov-5.199837_pt1 | contig 13511 bp, 9 predicted proteins | sample MGYA00248265_ERZ651848 | MGnify/ENA primary metagenome ERZ651848 (study PRJEB26924, sample SAMEA4378233) | human gut metagenome | biome: human gut; feature: human-associated habitat; material: faeces... | reverse complement strand
CGACGGCTCGATGAAGAATATCCGCCCGTCAGAGCGGGGAGGACGTCACTTCTTCAAGATCGCATCGGCCGCACGGTCGCCCGCGATGCGACCGAACGTGATGGTCTCGCTGATGGAGTTGCCGCCCAAGCGGTTCTTGCCGTGAACGCCCCCGGTCGTTTCGCCCGCAGCGAAAAGGTTCGCGATGGGCTTGCCCTCTTTGTCGATCACGCGAGCGTCGGTGTCGATTTTGAGGCCGCCCATGGCGTAATGGATGGCGGGCGTGATTTCGATGGCGTAGTAGCGCGGGCCTTTGAGTTCGATCTTGATGTCGGGACGACCGAACTCGTCGTCTTTCCCGGCACGAGCCATGGCGTTGTAACGCTCGATCGTGGCCTTCAGATTGGCGGGATCAATTCCGGCGTTGCGGCCGAGTTCTTCGAGGGTGTTCCCTTCCTTGGCGAGTCCGAGTTCGAACGCGGCCTTGAGTTGAGCAACGCGTTCCCGAACGCCGTCGTCGAAGATTTCAAACGCGGTGCCGCCCGTTTGCTTGGAGACGGCTGCACTCGTGACGTCGCGGGTGGCGAGTTCCTGAATGAAGCGCTTGCCTTCGCGGTTGACGAAGACCGCTCCCTGACCGCGAACGGTTTCCGAGATGATGACGGGAGAGCCGACCAGAAGCGTCGGGTTCAATTGGATTTCTTTCGCGTCCACCAAGGCGGCACCGGCCTCTTCGCCGAGAATCATCCCGTCGCCGGTCGTACCGGGCTGGTTCGAAGTCTTCGTTTCGGGGCTGATGTCGGGACGATATTTCTTCACGAGCTCCTTGTTGGCACCGAGCCCGCCCGTCGCGAGGATCACGGCTTTGGCGTCAAGCTGATAGAGCCCCGTGTGGAGGCCTTCCACCAGAACGCCCGTGACGTCGCCCCGATCGTTCCGGACAAGCTTGACCATGCGGGAATTGAGCCGCAGGTCGACGCCTTCCAGTTGGTCGACATTCTTGCGGAAGAAGGCCGAGAGGTAGGGACCCACGGCAAGGCCGCCCTTGGGGCCGTGCATGCGGGCGTCGGAGGCCCCCGCTCCTCGGGCGACGTTTTCAAGAGGCGCGCCGCGTTCGCGAAGCCACTCGATCGAGGCTGCGGATTCGCGGGCGAGCACGTCGACCAAAGCGGGATTGGAGACGTTCTTGCCGCCCTTCATCGTGTCGGCGGCCATCAGTTCGGCTCGGTCCTCGATGCCTTGAGCTTTCTGGAAGCTCGTTCCGGCGGCGTTCATGCCGCCCGCGGCAAGCTGGGAGTTGCCGCCCGGAATCGGCATCTTCTCGAGAATGACGATGTTGCGCACGCCCCGGTCGTGTGCTTCCATTGCGGCGACGAAGCCCGCCGCCCCGGAGCCCACGACCACGAGGTCGACCGTTTCGACGCGCTCGGGCTTGGCGTCCGTAAAGTTGTCGAGCGGTTTGGGTGCCGGACGCTTGGGGCCCGCAAAGGGCATCTTCTCGAATTGCGGGAAGTCGTGGCACTCGAGGCAGTACGCGCGGGAGGACTCGTGGGCGCGGTGGCAGGTCGTGCACTGAATGTCGCCGAGGTGGGACTTGTGCGGATTCGGCCCTTGGGTCGATACCGGGATCTGTTCCATCGGACCGTGACAGCTCGTGCAGGAAGCGTTCACTTCACGTTCGCCGTCCGTGAGCGAGGTTCCCGGTTTGTGGCAGGATTCGCACGCCACGCCTTTGGCGGCATGGGCGCCCGCAAGATGGGCCGCGGGATCGGGGGCGGTTGAGGCCGCGGAGGCGGCGGAGGCCGCAAAAAGGGCGAGGAGTGCAAGGGCGGCGGGTCGTAGACGCATAGGGGTCTCCTTGGGGTTGGGTGGTACGTTGCCGGGCCTCTCCGGAGTCGCTTCAAGCGCAGGCGTTGAGGTAGGTTCGCCAACGTCGACGAAAGGTGGAAGAGGGTTAAGACAAGCTTAAAGACGGTCGCCGATCGCCGTTTGTTAAAATTTCGAAGGCCCGACACCGGAAAAGCCGGAAACCGGGGATTTTCGCGAGGTGCGGAAGTCGTTTGCAGTGGTGACGTTTTCGTGATTCGTTTTGATCTTTCCGATCTTCGATTGGTGCTTGCGGTGGAGCGCGCCGGGAGCGTTTCGGGCGCGGCCGAGGCCGTGCATCTCGCGCCGAGTTCCGCTGCGGCGAAGCTCGCCGCGCTTGAGCGCGGACTCGACGTGATGCTTTTTCGACGTACGAGTCGCGGGGCCGTGCCCACCGAGGCGGGGCGCGTGTTTGCAAGGCACGCTCGGACGATTTTGAGCGAAGCTTCCGACCTTCAGGCTTCGCTCGAACGCTTTGCGCGTCGCAAGCGCGCCGTGTTGCGCGTCGTCTCGAACGAAAATGCCCTGAGATCGTTTCTGCCGGACGGCCTCGGGCGCTTTCTCGAGGTGCATCCCGAGATGACCGTCGAGGTCGACGAATGTGCTTCCGAACAAGTGGTCGAAGAAGTCGCGTCGGGTTTGGCCGATGCGGGAGTGACCGCATTTGCCGGGGAGTGTCCGTCGGTAACGTTCGAACCCTACGCCGTCGATCGGCTCGTAGCGGTCGTACCGGAGGGCTCCGCTCTGGCCGCTCTCGAATGCGTCGACTTTGCGAGACTTGCCGCCGAACCTTACGTGGCGATCGGTCCCGTCTCCGCCATGCAGGACTTTTTGGACGAGCGGGCGAGGGACTCGGGAATCCGACTCGTGCCGAGAATTCGCGTGGCGAACTGGGAGGCTGCGGTTGCCCTGGTGGCCCGAGGTGCGGGCGTGACGGTCGTTCCGGCCTTTCGGCTGATCGAGCGAGAGGGGGCGGTGACGGTACCGCTCTCGGACGAGTGGTCCGTGCGCACGCTTCGACTCTGTCGACGCACGCGCGAAAACGAGCATGAAGAAGAGGGGCTTCTCGACGAGCTTCTGCGAACGTTGCGAGAAAGTGCGGCGGGCCCCTGTCACAAAGGCGAGGCAGGCCGAAGTACGCGATAAGGCCGATAGACGAAGAGCGGTGAAAAACCGTTAAAGCCCGAGAGAAAAAGTCAAACCCTTTCGAACTTCAGAGCGAACCCGTTTGCGGGAAATTCACGCCCAAGAAAAAACACTCGAATATCTCCGAGGGTCTCCGTGGGATGCCGGCAAAATTCGGAAAATTCCCGGCGTGAGACCCGGCTGGAGGAGGATCGACGCATCTTCGCTCAACCTCTCGTTCCCGAGAAGGTTCCTGAGTTGCAACACAAAACCGACGTTCCGTCAATCTGGAACGTCGGTTTCTTATGGGTTGAAGCTCTGAAATCCGTCGCGCCCGGGTTCGAGTGTCTCCTCAAACCCGAGCGCAATCGCGGACTCAGATCTTCGCGGTCATGAGTTCGAGCGTCACTTCAAGGCTCTTTACCCAGGAATTCATCGGGAGGAACTCCGCACGGCTGTGGAAGTTGTGCGCGCCCGTGAAGTAGTTGGGGGTGAGGACGCCCTTCACGGACAAGTACGAGCCGTCCGTGCCGCCGCGCATGGCGGTCGTCTTCGCTTCGACGCCCGCGGCTTCGAGTGCGCGGTAGAGGCGGTCGATGGCTTCGCGGTTGTCGTCGCGGATCGAGTCGGCGATGTTGGCGTAGGAGTCGGAAAGCTCGATGTCGATCACGGCGCGCGGGTGACGCACGCGCAGGTATTCGGCCGCGGCCACGAGCTTCGCCTTCTTCGCTTCGTAGAGCGCCTTGTTGTGGTCGCGGATTTTCATCGTGAGCACGGCCGAGGAGGGATTCGCCTGGAGCGTCTTCAGAACGATGAAGCCTTCGCGGTTTTCGGTGTATTCGGGCGTTTCGCCGCGATCGAGCATCGCGATGAAGTCGTGCACGACGAGAATCGGGTTGACAAGCATACCCTTCGACGACATCGGGTGGGCGGGAATCCCCTTGACGGTGAGCTTGGCGTTCCCGGCATTGAACGTTTCCCAAACGACTTCGCCGAGCTCGCAGCAGTCGATCGTGTAGGCGTAGTCGACGGGGAACTTCGCGAGGTCGAGCTTGCGGGCGCCCTGTTCGCCGAGTTCTTCGTCGGGAACGAAGCAGATGTAGATGTCGCCGTGCGGACGGTTTTCTTCCTTGAGGATCGCAAGCGCCGTCATGACGTTCGCGATGGCGGACTTGTCGTCGGCGCCGAGCACGGACGTGCCGTCGGAGATGACGATGTCGTCGCCTTTGTAGCGTTCGATTTCGGGGTGTTCCTTCACGCGAATCCAGAGGTCTTCGGCTTCGTTCTGAAGGATGTCGCCCCCTTGGTAGTTTTCAACGACCTGCGGGTGAACGACGGGGGAAAGACCCACGTCGACCGTGTCCATGTGCACCATCCAGCCGACGGCGGGCGCACTCTTCCCTTCGGGGAGGTTGCTCGGAAGCTTCGACGTGAGCACGGCGTGCTCGGAAATTTCAATGTCGACGAGTCCGAGTTCGGCGAGCTCCTTCGCGAGGAGTTCCGCAAGATCCCGTTCGGCGGGGTTGCTCGGGACGACGCCCGCCTTGGGGTTCGACTGGGTGCTGATCGCCGCGTAACGCTTGAAGCGCGTCAGAAGTTCGGATTTCTTGTCCATGGAAAGCTCCTTGGTGTGGTGGTCTCGCGACGCCCGCTTCGAGGCGGGCGTCTCTTGAAATGGTCGCGATCCATTATCGAAGCGAAGAGAAGCTTCGTACATTGCACCAAGGTACAAGGCGTCCGAGGGTCGGTCCGTCGCACAATGCCACCGTGCCCGTGCCGCGATTTCGGTCGCGTTCGACCGCCTCTTTCGTCGGACGAGTCGCAATTCGCGGGCGGCATTGAGACCCACGACCGTTCAACCCCCAAAAAGGAGCCGAAAAATATGATCGGCGTAATTATTTCCCTCCTGGTCACCGTGATGGTGGTCCGGATCCTTCTCAAAAAGCTCAAAGCTCAGTTCGTTCTCTTTTTCGGCGGCCTCGTGCTGCTCTTGAGCGCGGTGCTCATGGACATGGCGGGGCTCCTTCCCAACGGCGCTCAGATTCTTCCGAAAGGTGTCGCGAGCACGGGCTTCGTCGGCTTCGACTTCTTCAAGTGCATCTCGTCGATCATGTCTTCGCGCCTCGCGGGGATCGGTCTTCTCATCATGTCGGCGGCCGGCTATTCGACCTACATGTCGAAGATCGGCGCGAGCGCCGTCATGGCCGACTACATTTCGCGTCCGCTTCGCGTTTTCCGCTCGCCCTACGTCGTTCTCGCGATGAGCTACGTGATCGGCGCGCTCGCCGACCTTTTCATCCCGTCGGCTTCGGGCCTGGCGATGCTCTTGATGGTGACGATGTACCCGGTGCTCGTGAAGCTCGGCGTCTCGCGCCTTTCGGCCGCCGCTCTCATTGCGACGGTCTCGTGCCTTGACATGGGGCCGACCTCGGGTGCCGCGAACTACGCCGCTCAGGTGGCGGGCATGGACACGATGACCTACTTCATCGAGTACCAGATCCCGGTCGGCATCGTCGTGACGATTGCCGTGGCGATCCTCCACTACTTCACGCAGCGCTACTTCGACCGCAAGGACGGTGACAAGGCCAACGAAATCGACGAATCGATCGCCAAGCAAAGCGACCTCGACAGCAAGGGAGCTCCCGCCTGGTACGGCTTCCTTCCGATGATTCCGCTCGTTCTTCTCTTCGTTTTCAACCGCTTCGTGATTTCGAGCGTGAAGCTTGACGTCCCGACCGCGATGTTCATCTCCTTCACGGTGGCGCTCGTTTGCGAACTCTTCCGCAAGACGCCGAAGGAAGTGCTCACGACTGCGACCGAGTTCTTCAACATGATGGGTAAACAGTTTGCGACCGTGATTACCCTGATTGTTGCGGGCGAACTTTTCGCCAAGGGCCTTATTGCAACGGGTACGATCGACTACCTCATCGAAGGAACGAAGCACCTGGGCCTTCCCGCCTACGCGATCATGATCGTGGTCGTGGCTTTCATCTCGGTTTCCTCCGTCGTGATGGGCTCGGGCAACGCTCCCTTCTTCGCCTTCGCGCCGCTCGTTCCCGACTTCGCGCAGCAGTTCGGTGTCTCGACGATTCTTCTGCTCATGCCGATGCAGCTTTCGACGGGTCTCGCCCGTGTCATGTCCCCGATCACGGCCGTGGTGGTTGCGGTGGCCGGGTGCTCCGGGATCAGTCCCTTCGCGCTCGTTCGCCGTACCGCCATCCCGATGACGGGCGGGCTGATCGTGATGATGGCGACCACCATCATTCTCAACTGATTGCAGACCGCGTCGATGCCCGGTCGATCGGGGCTCGTACGAAAGAGCCCCGCCCGACCCGGGGCTTCGCGCTCGGGGGCGCACATCAAGGCGCCTCCGAGCGCCTTTTTGCATGTCGGCGGACTCGCGGCTTCCGGTCCGACCGCTATCATTGGTTAAGGATGTCCGACGACGGTTTTTCGGTTCCCGAGCGGCACGCCCCCGAGACTCCGACCGCCGAACGTCCGACCACCCGTACGCTTTTCGACCCATGCGTTTCCTTCGTCGTCCCGCCTTCGTTCGTTGCCCCGGCGCGTCGCATCGTGCTTCCGTTGCGTTGCTCTTCGCGTTTTTCTTCGCGATGTCGGCGTTCGCGGTGTTTTTCGTTTCTTTCGCTGCGGACGCGCGAGCGGAGACTCTTTCGAATGACGTGAAGCATTCGAACGTTTCGACGGTCGCGCCGCAGTTCGCTCCGTCGGTACCATCGGCCCCTTCGACCGAATCCGCTTCGGTCTCGGCTTCGGCCTCGGCGCCCCTCGCGGAAGACGACCCCGAACCCCGTCCCGCCGTCGCGGCTTTGCCGCGGCACGTGTTTTCGGGATACGAGGAGGAACCCGTCGATGGGCGTACGGGCGACACGCCGACGCTCGTTTTCGGGGTGCCGGCCTTGGACGAACCGGGGTTCCGGGAGGAGCTCCTTCTGCCCACTTTCGAGGCGCTTCGACGGGCATTCCCCGATCACACGATCGAGTGGCGCGAAATGAACGAATTCGATCTCGCGCTTGTGGTCGTAAAGCGCGAAGTGGATCTCTATGTCGTCTCAAGCGGCTTTTTCGCCTACCTCACGCACGGTGCGGGGGCTTCATGGCTCGCGACGCGCAAAACCCCGCAGGCGTCCGACCCGGAGCATGCGGTCGGGGGCTTGGTCGTCGCGCGCTCGGGCGACTACCGCTACGCGTCGATTGAGGACCTGAGAACGGCCCGTGCGGCCGTGGCGAGTTCGCAGTCCTTTGCATCGTGGACGGCGGTTCTCGGAGAAATTGCCAACGTTACCTCATACCCCGAGCACTTTCTCGGAAAACCGCGATTTACGGGGACGTCCGGCCTTGCGGTCGTCGAGCGCGTGCTTCGCAAAGAAACCGACGTCGGCTTTCTGAGGACTTGCGAATACGAGTCGCTCGTCGCACGCGGTTTGGTGCACCCGCAAGCCCTCAAGATCGTGGGGGAACGAACGAGCGAGGCGCTTGCGTGTCGCACTTCGACCGAACTCTACCCGGACCTCGTTCTTGCCGCGCGCCCCGACCTTTCCGACACGGTTCGCCGCCGTGCGGCGGCCGTTCTTTTTTCTTTGCCCGAGAGCGCCTCGGGCTACGCCTGGACGGTGGCGAACGACTTTCGGTCGGTAAGACGCTTGGTCGCCCGCTTCGGAAGCGCCCCGAGCGAGCACGCGGCACCCTCGGCCGCGCTTGACCGCTACAAGTACGCGCTCGTCATTTCGGTGTTGCTCCTCGGGGGGGCGGTTCTCTACAGCGTGTCGGTGAGCGGCGTCGTCGCCCGTCGCACGAAGGAGCTTGTCGCCGTGATCGACGAGAAGACCACCCTGGAGCAGACGGCTCGCGTGAGCCGCGAACGCTTGTCGCAGTTGGAGCGTGCGGGGATCGTGTCGGAGCTCTCGAGCATGATCGCACACGAATTGCGCCAGCCCGTGGCAGGGCTCGTCAACTACGCGGACGGACTTGCCCTCTACCTGAGCGGCAGGCAGGATCCCGTCGTCGAAGAGGCTACGCGCGAAATCGCCCGGCAGGCGGAGCGCGTTTCCGGCATCGTCGAGCGCGTGCGTGCCTACGCGAAAGGAAAGTCCGACGTTCGGCAGCCGAGCGACCTTTGCGTTGTCGCCAAACGCGCCTTCACGACGTTCCGCTCGGGGGCGGACTTGACGGGGGTGCGCGTTTCGGGCGAGTTTCTTCCCGAAGCGCCCGTTTCGGGCGATCCGTTGGAGCTCGAACTCCTCGTCGTGAACTGTCTCAAGAACGCGCTTCACGCTGCAAAGTCTTCGCCCGACGGGCACGGTGAAATCCGCATCCGCGTATCGGACGACGCTTCGAGAGACAAGTGGCGCTTGGAGGTCGAAGACAACGGTCCCCGGATCGACGATGCGAAGTTCGCCGAGCTCTCCCGGCCCGTGACGAGTGACAAATTCGAGGGACTCGGTCTCGGGCTCTCGATTTCCCGCGTGATCGCGGAGCGCCACGCCGCACGGTTCCTCTTCCGTCGTGCGGGAGATCGGGGGCTCGTCGTGACGTTGCTCATCGCCAAACGCCCGCCCGAAACAGAGACCGTTTCGAGCACTTCGGAAACCGCATCTCAATCCCCGACCGACCCGCATCGACACGTCCTTTCGGACGAATGACTCGCCTACCGCTCGATCGACCGTTTTTTCAAAAGGAGAATCCCCGTGCTTGACTTCGGTTCGCCTCCCGCGCTCCAACCTCTCGCCCGCATCGTCGACGACGACGAAACGGTTCGCCGCTCGACGGTCTTCAATCTGCGCATGGCGGGGATCGAATCGATCGCCTTCGAGAGCGCCGAAGAGTTTTTGGAGCGCGACGACATCCGTCGGCCGGGCGTCCTCGTTCTCGACGTGCGCATGCCGGGGATGAGCGGGCTCGAACTTCAGGACGAACTCCTTCGTCGCGGGAACGACCTCCCGATTCTCTTTCTCACCGGACACGGCGACGTCGCCATGGCGGTCATGGCTCTCAAAAAGGGAGCGGCCGACTTTTGCGAAAAGCCCGTCGATCCCGCGATGCTCCGGGAAAAGGTGCGGCGCCTCTCGGAGGCTCACATTGAAACGCGACGGGAAGCCTTTCGGATTCGCATGATGAAGGGGGCCTTCGAAACCCTCACGGATCGCGAAAAGGAAGTGATCCGGTGCGTGGCGGCCGATCGTCTGAACAAGGTGATTGCGTTCGAGCTCGGGATTCAGGAGCACACCGTCAAAATCCACCGCGCGAACGCCTGCAGGAAGCTCGGCGTCCGTTCGGCACTCGAAGCGCACGAATTCCTTCGTCAGATCGGGGAGCTTCTCCCCGAAGCCGAATAAGGTTCTCCCCTTGAACCAAGGTACATGGTTTCTTTTCCTCCGGAAAGCGACAATTTTCTTCGACCAATGACCGAAGACGGTCGAAGGGGCGAGAAAAAACGCCCGCGATCGTCGCACTTTTTTTCTTGGAGAGGACCATGCTCGAAGCTTATTTGAAGGATCTGGCCGAAGTCGTCAACATCGATTGCGGCAGTGCCAACGTCGAAGGCGTCACGAAGGTCGCGCACATCATGAAGGCTCACTTCGATTCGATCGGTTGGCACACCGAACTCGTCGATCTCGGTCCGAAGGCGGGTAAGGGGGTTTTCGCAACCAACAAGCCGGAAGCGACGACCTACGACATCATGTTCAACGCCCACCTCGACACGGTCTTCCCCGAAGGCGAAGCCGAGCGTCGTCCCTTCAAGATCGAAGGCGACCGCATCTACGGTCCGGGCTGCGGCGACTGCAAGGCGGGCGTCATCGCGATTTTCCACGCCCTGAAGAACGCCCGTCCCGAAGACCTCGAACGCTTGGCGATCGCGGTTGTGTACAACCCCGACGAAGAAGTGAGCTCGCTTTCCTCGCGTCCGTGGCTCCGTGAAATGGCTTCGAAGAGCCGCCGCGCCATCGTCTGCGAGCCGGGCCGTGCGTCGGGTGCCTTCGTGCGCTCCCGCAAGGGTCGTTCCGTGTGGGACATCACCTTCCACGGCGTGGCCGCTCATGCGGGCAACAACCCGCAGGACGGCCGTTCGGCGATTCTCGCCGCCTCGCGCTTTACGATTGAAGTGAGCAAGCTTGCCGACTACGAAGGGAAGGGCACGAGCGTGACGGTCGGCGTCATCTCGGGCGGCACCGTCTGCAACACGGTTCCCGAAAAGTGCACGATCAAGATCGATACGCGCTGCTGGAAGGACGAAGACGGTCGCGAAATCGACGCGGGCATCGAAAACCTCGCGAAGCAGAACTGGGGCGACGGCATCACCTGCGAAGCGCGCCGCGTTTCCACCTCGCCCGCGATGCCGGTGACGGAGGCCTCGAAGGAACTCGTCGAACTGGTGAACCGCGCCGCGAAGGCCGCCGGTTACGACGCGACCTGGGTCGACGCGGGCGGCGGCTCGGACGCGAACCGCATCGCCGAAGCGGGCGTTCCCGTGGTCGACGGCGTGGCTCCCGCGGGTGCCGGTTTCCACTCCGAACGCGAATACGTCGAAGTGAAGACGATCGAAACCCGCGTCGCGACTCTTTCGAACGTTCTCTCGCACCTCTGAGAACGACGAAAAAAAGAAGCGCACCCTTGGAATCCCCGCTCATGCCGCGGGGGAGGGGGAGCGGGACCGAAACGGAAGAAGCCGGAAAGCCGAAGGCTCTATGGGCGTCGGCTTTCCGGCTTTTTGTCGCCTTGAGATTGCATGGTCGGGCGGAGGATGCGCGGTCCGATCCTTCGACTGACCCTCCGCGTCTCGTTGCGAACACCGCGGACACGAAAAAGCCGACGCCCCGAAGAGTGCCGGCTTTTTGGGTTCCCGAACTTTCCGTCTCGGCCCGGACTCGTCGGGGGAGCGCCGCGAAGCGCTCCCCGAGGGAGTCAAGCGAGACCGTACGAAAGCGCTTTCGGGATCAGAAGCGGTGAACGATACCCGAGGTGAGTTCGTAGCCGCTCGGCTTGGCGGAGTCGCCGCTCTGCAGTTCGACCTTTTCCTGCGAGTAGCCGCCCATCACGTAGACCGCCGTACGCTTCGAGAGGGGATAGTCGTAGCCCGCGGAGGCAACCCAGCGCGTGAAGTCGGTGTTCTGGCGGTTGTCCATGTCGCGGTAGGCGAGGGCGGCCTTGAGGACGCCGTTCCCGGCGGGAACGTTGACGCCGAGGCTGACGCCATAGCCGTCCACGAAGCCGTAGCCATCCGTGATGTCGAGAATGCCTTTGGCACCCACACCGCCGCGGATGTCGGTGTTGAGTTCCATGTTGCCGAAGAACTGCGTGAAGGCGAGGAACTTGACGCCGTTTTCAAGCGAGTAGTTGCCGCCGAACGTCACGGTCCAGCCGTCGTCCTGCGAGGCCACCTCAGAATCGCGGTACGTACCGTACATCGTCGTGTCGCCGAGGAGGACGAGTTCGAGCGGGCCGTTGAGGTAGCGGGCACCGAGAGCGGCGTAGCGGTCGGATTCGCCGCCGTGGCCTTCGGTACTCGGGGCGGAGGCGCTGTTCTTGAAGGAGTACATCGCGTAGCCCGTGAAGCCCGCGAAGGTCGGGGAGACGTAGCTCACCGCGTTGTCGACGCGCGTCCAGGAGGAGGCGGTGACCATGCCCGAACCGAAGGCGACGGTGTAGTTCGCGAAGAGCGGATCGATCGCGCGGAAGAGGCCGTCGGCACCGAGCGTGCTGCCGAAGACGGGCAACAAACCGAAGGAGAGCTTGCCCCAGGGCGCGTGAACGTCGACGTGCGATTCGCGGCCGAAGAACTTTTCCTTCTGGTCGAAGCGGCCGTCGTCGGACTTGAAGCCCGATTCGAGCACGAAGCCCACCTTGTAGCCGTTGCCGAGGTCTTCGGAGCCCTTGATGCCGAAGCGGGAGCCGAATTCCTTGGCGTTTTCCATCGTGAGGGAATCGGTCGAATCGATGCCCGGGCGGTCGGCGTCGCTGTGCACGTAGGAAAGGCTCGTGTCGATGAGGCCGTAGACTTGGACTTCGGCAGCGCCGGCGGAAACGGAAAGGCCCGCCAGAGCGGCACCGAGGGTCACGGCAAGAAGACTCTTCTTCATGATGGGGTCCTGAAAAAAGATTGGAATGTGGGACGGAGCCGGTCGACTCCGCCGAAAGCCGTCGATTGACGTTGATTGCCGTCGCACAACTTCGCCTTCGTTATGAGGGCACATTTTCGGAGGCGAGGTTCGTGCCAAACACCCAAATACTTGGGTGTCGAATAAAAGGAAAAACCCTGTGGTGTTCGGAAACCCCTGTGGCACAGGGGATTTGATCGAAATCCGTGTAGGGAATACCTCGAAAAAAGACCGGTCTCAAGTGTTGGTAAAATACAACACTGTGGTTTTCAGGCAGTCCTACGCGTAACCGAATCATGAAAAACGCTTTCCGACAGGACCGATCGGAATAGGACATCTGCCGAGCCCGAAAGAGGAAAGGAAAACGTTACGTTCGACGAGCGCGTTGATCGTCCGAGGAAATCGAATCGACGGCGAAACGTCGTACTCCGGCAACGGGTCGATTCCCCGGCAGGAGCGTCAACCGAACGATCGAACGTTTGAATGAAAGGAGACATCGCATGCGCCGCTTTACCGACGCGTGGATCGAGGCCGTCGGGCTCAAACGCTTCTCCGGCCCCTGGTCGTCGCCGCGCGGACCGAAACTGCCGATCCTTCCGTGGATCACGGTGCCGCTTCATCCGCTGATTCGCGAATTTTTCGAAACCTGCGGTCGGGAGGTGTGTTTTGCACCCGGAGAAAAATTTTTCCCCACGACGCAGGTGACGCACTTCGTGACGGTTACCTCGGGACTCACGGGACGGGGGGTGGCCGTACTCAGGGATCGAAGCGGTGCGGGCGCGATAGCTCTTTCGACCCCGGGGCGCTTCGCGGCCGGAAACCTCAACTGGGTGACGCGGCGCCCTGCGATCGGACGTTACTGCACGCTTTCGCAGTGTACCGTGCGCATGATTCCGCACGTCGAGGCCGAGGAAAGGATCCTGGCGCGCGATGATGCGAATGAGTTCCTACGCATTCTTTACACGCAGATCGAGCTCATAAATCTCTCCGATCGCATGGGCTTTTCGGTACTTGCGTTGCTTTCCGCTCCCCAGCGACTTCAGGCCTTGTTCCTCGCGTGGGCGGTCTTCTACGGATCGATTCGAGAGGAGGGCGGGCGTCATCTCGTCCGGATGCCTTCGCCCGGGCGTCGGTCCCACATCGAGGACGTGCTTTCGGTTTCCTCCGTCACGATGGACAAACTCTCTTCGCACCTGCATGCGGAAGCCGCCTTCGAGCGCGACGGGGAGTTCGTTGTTTTCGACGCCGCCTGGCTTCAGGAGGCGCACGGCTGGATGCGTGCCTGCGACGGGGACGGAGTTATTTATCCGAGACCCAAGTCCGTGATTGACTTTCTTTACGGCGCCGAAGCGGGCGAGTACGTGTGAGTTGAAATCGGGTAGGAGGCGCAGGGATGTCCCCGCGCCGTCCTCCCACACCACCCAC
>ENA-OWPP01002288-OWPP01002288.1-human-gut-metagenome-genome-assembly--contig:-NODE-2288-length-13523-cov-2.612415_pt1 | contig 13523 bp, 9 predicted proteins | sample MGYA00248265_ERZ651848 | MGnify/ENA primary metagenome ERZ651848 (study PRJEB26924, sample SAMEA4378233) | human gut metagenome | biome: human gut; feature: human-associated habitat; material: faeces... | reverse complement strand
TGCAGGCCTTGCCCTTGGCCAGCAGGTGGAACAGCAGCGTGCCGAGACCGGCAAACAGCAGCGTGGTGGAGACGGACAGACCCGTCAGCGTGGGGACCAGCACCGTGGCGCCGAACATGGCGAACATGTGCTGGAAGCCGAGCACGAGCATCCTGGGCGCACCAAGCGTCCGGGCGTCGTAGATCGGCTCGTTTCCGATGGTTTTCTTGTTCATTCCCGATTTACCTCTCTCCGTAGTGTATTTTAATTGGGATGACGCACAATTGAGCTGCGGGGCCTCAGAGCTCCATGAGATATACGCCGGTCTCGCCGTCGTACTCCGGGAGCCTTGCCTCTATGAGCTCCGTGTGGGAGGTGGGCACGTTTTTGCCCACGTAATCCGCCCGGATGGGCAGCTCCCTGTGACCCCGGTCGACCAGGACGGCCAGCTGTATCGCCCTGGGCCGTCCGCAGGCGAGCACGGCCTCCATCGCGGCTCTGGCCGTCCGGCCTGTGTAGAGCACGTCGTCCACGAGGACGACGGTCTTGTCCGCCACGGGGAAGTCCAGCTGGGCCTTCGTGACTATGGGGTCGCTGGCAAGGGGCCGGAGATCGTCTTCGAGGGGCAGATCGGCTGGGAGTCGCCTTCGCGCAAATGGGATTTCATGAATGCCGAGGAGTTCCTGTCGTTCGTGCGTCCGGCGATCGCCGAGTCGTACAACGGCGCGTCGGTGCTCACGTCGGCCACGGCCGCCGGCACGGGCAACGGCGACGGCTCGATCCATACCACGCGCTTCCTGGGCGACGGCGAGGCGGTTCCCGCAGGCTGGCGGAGCATGACCGATCCGGTGACGGGGCGCACGATCGTCTTCACCGATACCGACGAGCAGGGACACTGGTTCCGCGACGCGCTGTGGGCGAAGGCCTACGTGGGCGTGACGGGCGGCAACGAGAACGTGAAATACGCCGCGTCGGTGAGTTATGCCGACGACGGCGGCGTGGTGGCGATGACCGACTACTCGGTCTTCACGATGCACGGCAGCGCCGATTTCAAGATTTCGAAGCGGCTGTCGGCCTCGACGACCTTCGACCTGTCGCGTTCGATCCGCCACCCGCTCGTCGACAACTACTTCAACAGCCTCGGACGCGGTCTGCTGATCGCGCCCACGCACCGCGACTACGACGCCGACGGCAACCTGCTGCGCGGCGGCGACAACAAAAACTGCCACACGGCGATGTGGTACGAGACCTACTACGACCGCGAATGCGCCGACAAGCGCGCCACGGGCAACTTCAACCTCAACTGGGAGATCGTCGACGGGCTGACCGCCACGGCGCAGTACGCCATGCACGACTACAACTACCGCGGCAGCTACTACTACAAGGGCAATTCGCTCGAACAGACTCGCAGCTGCACCGAGACGCGCACGGAGACGCTGCGCGACCAGTTCACGGCCTACCTCAATTTCGACCGCACGTTCAAGCGCCACCAGATCGGCGTGACGGCCGGTTACGACTACATGGCCGAGCGCTACCGCTACCTGACGGCCAATTCGACCTATGCGCCGTCGGACAAGGTGCCCGTGCTCCAATCGGGCGGCAACTTCACGGCCAGCAACAAGGATACGAAGGAGGTGCTGATCTCCTATTTCGGCCGCGTGAACTACAACTTCGACAAGCGCTACATCCTCTCGTTCACGGCCCGTGCCGACGGTTCGTCGAAATTCGCGCCGGGCAACAAGTGGGGCTTCTTTCCCGCCGGCGCCGCCGCATGGAACGTCTCGGACGAGAAGTTCTGGAACGTGCGGCCGATCAACGACCTGAAACTGCGCGTGAGCTACGGCATGACGGGCAACAACGGCATCGGGTTGTACGACGCCTACGGTTCGTACAGCACGGCGCAGAACTACGCCGGCCACTCGACGACGATCGCCTCGGCGATGGCCAACAGTGCGCTGCGCTGGGAGACTACTACGCAGTTCGACATCGGGTTCGATCTGGGGATGTTCCAGAACCGCCTGCGCATCGTGGCCGACTACTACAACAAGGTGACCGACAACATGATCTTCTCGATCACGCTGCCCGACACGTCGGCCTACTCGTCGGTAAAGGCCAACGTCGGTTCGGCGCGCTTCTCCGGTTTCGAACTGGAAGTGCACTCGATCAACGTGCAGAAGAAGAACTTCACGTGGACGACCGACCTGACCTACACCTACAACCGCAACCGGGTGCTGTCGCTGCCCGACGAGTACAAGTATACCGACGTCGACGGCCGCGACGCATGGCGCATCGGCGGCTACACGATGACCGAGAGCGGCTACCGCTTCGGCGGCACGGCCGTGGGCGAACCGCTGGGACGCATCTACGGCTACAAGATCGCGGGCATCATCCAGTCGCAGGCCGAGGCCGACGCGGCGCTCTACGACAGCCAGTCGCACGGCTACCGCCGTTCGGACGGCTTCTCGGAGAATACCGATTCGAAATACAAGGGGCGCAAGGACATCGGCGACTATGAGTGGTGCAACCGCGAGGGTTCGGCGCGCCTGGCCGACGGGCGCGAGCAGATCTCGTCGGAGGATATGTTCTATCTCGGCTCGGTGATCCCGCACTCGGTGGGCGGCATCAACAATACCTTCAAATACAAGAACCTCTCGCTGTCGGTCTATCTCGACTACGCGCTGGGACACTCGATCTACAACTACTTCAAGTCGCGCGTCTTCCAGAACGGCATGGGCAGCAACAACGCCAACCTCGACAAGATGGTCTACGACTGCTGGCGCTATCCGGGCGATACGGAGGCCAAGTACGCGCGCTTCTACGCCAACGATCCCGACTACGGCAACCGCAACTTCTCGCGCATCTCGGACTTCAACGTCGAGAAGGCCGACTATCTCTGCATCCGCGACGTGACGCTCGCATACGACCTGCCCGTGCGCTGGATTAAGAAGCTGGGCATGAAGAAACTCACGGTGAGCGTCACGGGCAATACGCTCTACTACTTCACCAAGGTTTCGGGTTCGATCAGCCCCGAAAGCGGCGCCGGCGCCGACGGCAATCTCTACAAGAGTACGTCGACGGGCGATGCCACGGGCAACATCGCGCCCAATGCCCGCAAGGTGCTCTTCTCGCTCAAATGCGTCTTCTAATGCTTCACTACAACCAAGATAAAACCATGAAATCCAAGAAACTGCTGATCGCGCTGGCGGGATGCGCCGCCTTCGTGGCGACGGCCTGCCACGGCGATCTGGACATCATACAGGACAACCAGCTCACGGCGAGCAACATGTGGACCGAGTCGAGCGACGTCACCACGTCGGCCTACGGCATCTACTACCTCATGCGCGCCAATTTCGTGCAGGACAAGGTCAACGTCTTCTACTGGGGCGAAGCGCGTGTGGGCGAATACATGTGGGGCGCCGGATCGTGGCGCACGGGACACGACAACGACATGTACGGCGTGCAGAACAGCACGATGAACGACTCGAACGCCTCGACGGTCTGGACGAAGCTCTACACGGCCGTCAACGCCGCCAATGCCGTGCTGAAATACGCCCCGACGGTGCCGATGACCGACGCCGACCGCCAGTGGGCGATTGGACAGGCGGCATTCGCCCGTGCCTACCTCTATTTCTGGGCCGTGCGCCTGTGGGGCGACGTGCCGCTGCTGCTCAACCCCGTCGAGTCGGTCGATGCGGAGGAGTGCTATCCCGCGCGTTCGCCCAAAGCCTACGTCTACGAACAGATCGGCCGCGACATCGAGACGGCCGTGGCCTACGTCACCTCGGGCACCGACAAGTACGTCGCCACGCCCGATGCGGTGAACATGCTCAAAGCCGAATACGCGCTGTGGATGTACGCCACGCAGGCGGCGACGATTACCTCGCGCTGGCCGACGAGGCGTTGAAGGCGATCGGCATCTCGTCGGCGCGCCTTCTCGACGACTACGCCTCGATCTTCGCGGTGGACAACAAGTGCAACGCCGAGGTGATCTTCGCGCTGAACAACAACCAGACCGAGAAGCTCACGGGCGGCTACTACTGGACCTTCTACTGGCCCGCGACCAACGTGGCGCCGGCCTATCAGATGAATCCCGTGCCGATCTACACGACGCAGTGGTGGAACTATTCGGACAACTTCATCTCAGTGCTCAAACGCAGCAAGGCCGAGCACAACGACCGCCGCGTGGACTGCAACTACCTCGAAGGGGCTTACGGGGGTGATGAATACGATTTCGTGCCCCAACAAACTCAAAGGCGACTGTTCGACCAACATGATGATCCTCGACTGCGACCTGCTCTACTATCGCTATGCGCAGGCGGTGATGCTGGACGCCGAACTGAAATACTGGCGCAAAGACTATGAGGGGGCTGTCAAGTCGCTGAATCTCATCGCTAAGCGTGCCTACGGCGTGGATAACTTCTACACCGAGGCCACGAAGGAGGCGGTGCTCGATGCGCTGTGTACCGAGACGCTGCTCGAATTCCCGTGCGAAGGGGTGGTGTGGTGGACGCTCATCCGACTGGACAAGATCTGGGACTACAATCCCTCGCTGGCCGAGCGCCGCGCGCTGAACCCCAACATCCTGTTGTGGCCCATTTCGGCGTCGGCGCGCAACAAGAACACCAAGCTCACGCAGACCGAGGGCTGGAACTGATCCGATAACCTAAAACTCAGAGCAGATGAAAACACGAATCATATCTTTCTTGTCGGCGGCGGCGCTCCTTGCGGGATGTTACGAGGATGCCGGGGAATTGGGCGTCGATACGGCTACCCGCATCGCCCTGTCGCCCGCCGAAATCGGGTTCACGGCCGACGGCACGACCGTCGACGGCAAGGTGGCCTATGTGGGTGTCGTGCAGGTGATGCCCTTCGAGAAGGGCCGCTACACGTGGCGCGCCGAGGGCGACGTGGCGTGGGCCACGGTCGGCGAGACCGTCGTCGACGAATCGTTCGCCGATACGTGGACGGGCGCCGTGACGACGACGCGGATGCGGGCCGTGGAGATCATGGCGACGCCCAACACGGAGTACCGCCGTTCGGGCGTGCTGACCGTGACGGCCGAGGACGGCACCGTCGAGACCTTTCCCATTACGCAGGCGGGGTTGAAGGCCGACGCCGAGATCGTCTGCGAACTGGCCGAGACGGGCATCGAGTATGCCTCTGCCGGCGGCGAGACGACGATCGACTACACGACCAACATGGGCGACGTCTACGACTACTCGGTGACCTACGGCGAGCCGGATGCCGGCGAGTGGCTCACGTGGAGCGACGAAGGGGCAGGCCGCGTGGTGCTGCGGGCTGCGGAGTGGACCTCGAAGAGCGACAACCGCACGGCGGTCTTCACCATCCATGTCGGCACGGCCGACACGAGCGAGGCGTCGGCCGAGATCGCCGTCGTGCAGTTGCGTGTGGACGATTACTACTATCTCTACGGCGCGTCGGTACCCCGTTACGAGGCGATCGATGCGGCGTTGCAGATGACCAAGCAGGAGGAGGGAGTCTATACGGCCGAGACCTATTTCGCGGCCGACGGGACGAATCCCGTGCGCATCAATAAGGACAGCCGCACGGCCTCCTATCCCTGCTACGTGCTGGCGGCGGGAGGGACGGTCGCCGAGATCGCATCGGCCGAGGCGCCGCTGCCCGCAGGGCCCGAAATCGACGTCGACGGTCTGCGCACGCTCACGGTCGACTTCAACCGCATGACGTGGCAGTGGGAGCGCATTACGACGCCCAACTGTATGCCCGACGATGAACTGCTCAATTATAAGACCAAGGAGTTCGTGGCCCGCGATGGTAGCATGAAGACATGGATGGTTGAGTTCGTACGTTGGGACGGTGGCGATATCTATCCGAAACTGGGTTCGTTGATGGTGCCCTCTGCTACGGGTTCCGGTACGGCAGGATCGGGCGGATATGCAGCCGGCAGCTTCCCGACATCGTGGAACGATCCGAACATGAATCCGAACTACGAAACGACCGAGGTCGGCGGTAATTTGGCTGGTACGAGTGAACATGGTCGAATCTATCACTTCAACGAAGTCGTTACGGGTAACCCGCGCTTCGGTATCGGTTATGAGCGTTACGAGGCGCTGCCCGACGGTTGGATGGAGGGCAAGACGATCGTCGATGCCATTGGCCGGAGTTTTACGGTTGAGCATATCGTCCACACGGCGGCCGGAACCTTTACGGGTGACAACGCAGCCGATGAAAAGGCGCACCCCATGCTGACCATGCAGGTGCAGGGTATCTGCCCCTACGGCTGGCACGTGGCCAATGCATCCGATTGGCTCGATTTGGCTTATGCGGCAAGTCAGGCTTCGGCGGGACATACTTTTCCCGTTAACGAAAGCCGTGTTACCTACAAGCAGTTCACGACCGTATCAGGTTCGACTCCTCAGGTAGATGAGCCCAATTCTCCGCGCGGCATCGGCAATTTTGCTCCATGGTTGAGAAATTCCGGTTGGGGATCGAATGCCTATGTATCGGACGGTGCTGATGAATTCGGCTTCAACTATTATCCGATCGGATTCCGTTACATGACGCAGGGATTCCAGTGCGCGGGTACACGTTGCCAGACCTTTGTGCCGTTGTGTTACAACAATACGAAATATCCCGGAACGGCCATATTCCGTATCAATGTAATCATCAACAACAAGGTTACTTCCGCCGAGATGACGAATCTCGACAACGGGCAAGCGATCTTCCCGTTCCGTTGCGTGAAGAACTATGACGTGGAGTGATCCGCCGAAGGAGCGGTCGGGAGAGGGCGGAGCACCCTCTTCCCGACCCGTCCCTCCTCGGAAAAGGAGGGGCAGCGACAGAAAACGATTTTAAACCGAAACAGAACAATGAAACTATACCGATTTTTATTGATTTGCGCGGCTGCGGTGACGGCCGCCTGTACGGAGGAGCCGCGCGATTTCGACATGACGCCCGCGGCGCCGCCTGCGCCGGAGGAGCAGTACGCCGCCCCGACCAACCCGCTGGGGAGCATCGTCGTGGCGCATCGCGGTGCGACCGAGTCGGGGCATCCCGACAACTCGCTGGCGGGGCTGAAATACGCCCTCGACCTGAAAGTCTACGCCGTGGAGTGCGACATCTACGCCACGGCCGACAACCGCGTGATCGTGGCCCACGCCACCCAGGGCTGTCTCGTGAACGGGCTCAAGCCGTGGGAGCATACCTACGACGAATTGTGCGCCGCGGGGACGCTGTCGAACGGCGAACGGCTTCCGCTGCTGGAAGATTTTCTGGAAGAGGTGATGCGCGCCGGAACGTCGAAATTGTGGCTCGACGTGAAGAACATCCTCGTCGACGGTTCGTCGGCGGGCTATACGGGCTTCTCGGCGCGTTCGTGCCAGCTGGCTTGTCAGGTGATCGAGCGGATGAAGGCGCGCAATTTCGTGGAATTCATCGTTACGAGCAACAAGACCGTCTGGACGCTCTGCTATTCGGCGGCGCAGAGCGCGGGCGTGCGCGCTGGCTGGATGGGCTACGTCGCTCCGGCAGAGTATCAGACCTACATCGATCCGTGGATCAACATCGACGCCTCGAACATCTGGTTCGACGGCACGGCGGGCAGCGGGCAGTGGGGAATCGACGACTATGCGTCGGCAGGCGTGGAAGTGAGCGTCTTTACCATCGACAAGGACGTCGACGCGGCCTACTATGCGAACTACATCGACCGCCTGCGCGCCATTGCGACGAATTATCCGAAAAAATTGATCGGGACATTCAGAAAGTAACATCGCGGAGAAAACTTTTTTCCGCCGGAACCGTATATATTGAGAACGGGGCAGATCCCCGATGAACCGAAAAAACTGCAAACATGAAGAGACCGATTCTGCTGCTCGCGTTGGCGGCAACACTGTGTGCGACGCAAAATCTCTTTGCGTGGGGGCGTCTGGGCCATGCGACGGTGGCCCGTATCGCCGAAGAGCACCTTACGAAAAAGGCCAGGGCCAATCTGGACAAGTGGCTCGACGGCGAGTCGATCGTCTACTACGCCTCGTGGCTCGACGACTACAAACCGCAGATGCTCGTCGACCTGGGCTACGATCCCGCGAAGGGCGACCGGATGCACCAGCTGCCCCATACCTTCTCGGTCGACGCCGAGGGCGAGGTCGTGCCCGGCAACCGCTGGCCCGGCACCGACAAGTATCTGGCCAATTGCCTCTACTACATCGAGGAGTCGGCCGATATGCTGAAAAACCGCATCCGCGAGCTGGACGACTCGACGCGGCTGGCCCGCATCCAGCTGATCGTCCATTGCGTGGGCGACATGCACTGTCCGGCGCATATCCGCTATCCGGGCAATACGACGATCGGCTACTACAAGGTCGACTATTTCGGCAGGGAGATGCGCTACCACACCATTTGGGATTCGGAGATCGTCCAGCGTCCCCATCCGTGGAGTTTCACCGATCTGGCGTGGCTGCTCGACCGGTATACGGAGGCGGAACAGGCCGAGATCACCTCGGGTACGGTCTACGACTGGGGGCGCGAATCGGCCGCGGCGTCGAAGTGCATCTACGACGTGCAGCCGGGCGAGTCCATTGCCAACGATTTCATAAAAAAGTACAAGCCGCTGGCCGAGAGCCAGATCGCAAAAGCCGGTTATCGGTTGGCAGCGGTACTGAACGACGTTTTCGGGAAGTGACGAAAAGTCTGTTTTAGGGGGCGGGGCGACCGGTGGTCGCCCCGTTTTTGCCGGCTGTCCGAGGCTGCGGAGCGCGGGGATGAAAAATTGGCGGCATCGTCCGGGCGAATCCGGTTCTGCATCCGGTTCGCGGAAACATCCTCTTTGACGCTCTTTAACGGAACAGGAACAGCAGGAGCACCCACTGGAAATCCTTGACACGGAGCCTGATTTCGCGCAGCGCCAGTTCGAGGTGCTTGTCGACCGTGCGTACCGACACTCCCAGCCGTCGGGCGATCTCCTGCCGCGAGAGGTTCTCCTGTCGGCTCAGGGCGAAGATCGTCCGTCGCTGCGGCGGCATGACGGCGACCGTCCGTGCGATCGTCTGCCGGAGTTGCTCGGCTTCGAGACCGCTTTCGGGGCTTTCGGCTTCGTCTGAGACGGCATCGAACTCCGACAGCGGACGGCGGAGCGCTTCGAGGTTGTATCGACGGCGGAAATGGTCGTAGATACGGTGCTTGGTCATCGTGAAGAGCAGATTGTAGAGCGAGCGGTGCTCGTCGAGCCGGTCGCGGCCGAGCCAGAGTTGCATGAAGACCTCCTGCACGATGTCTTCGGCGGCGGCATGTTCCCTGACGACTCTTTTCGTGAAGGTCAGGAAGAGGTCGTAGTAACGGTGGAAGAGGGCTTCATAGCTCTTCAAATCGTCCCGTTTCAGAAGGACGACCAGCTTTTGGTCGGAGATATCGGGGAGAGGCCTCTTCATGTTCGATCTGGCATTGTCTGTCGCAGGGCTCCGGCGCGGCGTGCTTTCGGGTATCGATTATCCAAAAATAGCAAATTTTTCCGATAAAATCAACTCTCCGGAGTAGTATTTATGTCGGTTTGTCGGGGGAAGAACTCTTGTCGGTGCGGGGCAGGAATCTCAGCGGTTTGGTCGGAAACGGCATTCGGCAGGCTCCGTGGCGGGAAGAGGGGCGCGGCGGGCCGGTGCCGCAGGCAGGGGGCGGGAACGGTACCGATGCGGGCAAAGGACGTCGGAGCGAAGCGATTTGTCCGTACCCGATGAAAAAAGAGGTCACGATCCGATCGTAATCTCTTGAAAATTCGTGACTCCGACAGGATTCAAACCTGTAACCTCTTGATCCGTAGTCAAGTGCTCTATTCAGTTAAGCTACGGAGCCATTCCCTTATTGCGAGTGCAAATGTAGGGTATTTTTCCGGTTTATGCAAATTTTTTGCGGATAAAATTTATCCGACCCGGAAAATGGCGCTTCGGAAGTCGGGAGTGTCTGCTGTTGCGGGCTTCTGCGGACGATGGGCGGCGGAGCGGGTGCGGGGTTCGCACGGCGGAAAATCCGGAAGCCGGCAGGGTGGGGTGTCCGCTATGCGGGAGTAGGGCGGGACCGGCCCTTCGGGACGGGGCGGAACGAAAACGGCAGGACATTCGTCCTGCCGTTTTCGTTGAGAGAATTTCCCGTTACTCCTGTGTGAGCGCCCCGTAGATGACAGCCGTCTGGCTGCTGTTCGTGGCACGCAGCTGCCCCATCGTATAGACGTCGTATGCTACGTTCGTCCATTCGATCTTGAAGGTCTTGTTTTTGAGGAACTCGGTCAGGTTGTAGATACTGCCGTCGTTGAAACTTTCGGCATTGCTGTCCATCGAGAGCGTCGAACCGTCGATGGTGAAGCTGTCTTCCGCCTGGTTGAAGGTGATCTGGTAGGTATACCGCACCTCCTGCCCGATGCCGCCGATCACCGGAGCGACCGTCAGCTGCGAGTTGCCCTCCGTATCCAGCCCGAAATAGAGGTTGATGTGCGAGAAGGAGGCGATGCCCGACGTGAGCAGCAACTTCATCTGGAAGATGTTGTGCATGAGATAGCCCAGATAGTTCTCGGATTCGTTCGTACTGGGGAACATGCCGTCCTCCACGCGCAGGATCGTGTAGTACTTTTCGACGCCGAAGCAGGCTTCCATGCCGATATTGGCCTTGCTCTTGGCCTGTATGAGGATCGGAGTGTCGCTGTCGGTGGTGAAATTGTCCGTGTCGGCATGGTAGTTCAGCCCTTTGATCTCCACGCCGTTGATCGTAACGGGAGTGTCGAATACGAGGTCTTTCGTGACGATGTCCGTATGCGTCTCGACCGCTTCGATCTGCGTGACGTTCCCTACTTTGTAGAGGAACATGACCGTGCGGGTGCTGAGTTTCACGTCGACGGTCAGTCCGTTGACGTCCATGTAGCAGAAGAGGTTCTGCTTGTAGGAGGGCGCATTGCGCAGCGCCTCCTGCAACTGTCCCTGCTTCACGGCCTGCATCTCGGCCTCCGTGGCACGTGTCAGCGTGGCCTTGATGCGGTTGATGCGGCCCGTCATGGTGAACACGTCGTCCGTCACCTCGTCGATCTCGAATTCGAAATCGGTTTTCAGTCCCAGGTTGCCCGTACCGCCGCTGATCGCATCGTTGGGGTCGCTGATGATGTGGAGGTAGTTGTAGGTGTCGAACGTGAGCACCGGACGCTGGTAGGCGTGGAACATGTAGGTCGACGTGCGCGGGATGCCGTTGAGTTCCGGATAGTCGAGGTTGTCGGTGAACATCGTTACCATGTTGTTGTCGGCGAAATCCATCCAGAAACGGTAGAATCCCTTGCTGGTCTCGATGTCGGCGAACCAGCCGAATTCGGCTCCGGCGAGCTGTGCCTGATAGCCCTTCATGGCGGAGTCCACGCGAACGTCGACACTGTCGTCCATCGTAACCGTACTTTCGTTACAAGCCGTATGAACGGCCGCGGAAGCCAGCAGAATGAGTATGCTGATATATTTTCTCATAGTATCTTGTCGTTTTCTTACTTGTTAAAATCCGGACGTTCGCTATTTCGTGGGAGGATTGGAAACGACCTTTTCGATGGCTTCGCGGAAATAGGTCTCCAAGCCCTTTTCACCCGAAGTCTCGTTATCGAAGAACTCGATGTTCCACGTCTCCTTGAAATAGCTTTCGACGATGGCCAGCTTCGCTTCCAGATCGGCTTTCGCGTTGGGATTCTCGGTCGATTTCTCCGCTTCGGCCAGCACGGTATCCTTGAACCAGTCGTAGCCGAAGACCAGAATGCCCGAAACCATCTCGGCGAAATCCTCGTCCTTGTTCAGCATCGCGTAGTTGGTGATGAATCCCAGACGGCGGGCCTCGGAATCGTTGAGCAGCGTCCAGTTGGAGTTGTACCGGCCCGTCGAGATCTCTTGATACTTCTTGTCGAAGAGCTTGGTCTGGTGGAGAATGTGCGTGAACTCGTGGACGATCGTGTGGAGCGATTCTTTGAGCTCGTTCTCATCCGAAGCGTCGAAATTATTGACGTTCAGGAGCAGAATCTTGCGTCCTCCCTCGGCCTGTCCCAACTTGTAGGAACCGTTCTGGTATTCGGGGCTGCCGACCAGCACGATTTTCTTCGGGGCGACCTCTTTGAGGAAGTCCTGGCTGTTGCCCGTAGCCTGGATATACGGTTCGAACCATACGTCGCGCAGGGCGGCCATCATCGGCTGTACGGCGTCGAACTCGACGGGAACCAGCTGTACCTCCGACAGGCTGCTGTAAGCCTGCGCAGCGTCCCAGCGGTATACGACGTCGATGTTGTAGGGCAGCGTGTAGTTCTGGTACAGCCATTTGTCCAGTTCGTTCTCGGCGTACTTCTCCCCGCCCAGTCCGGGGATGTAGAGATCGTCGGCTATCTTTTCTTCTTCGCGGCAACCGCCCAGAAGCAACGTCGCTCCGAACAAGGCTGCAAGGAATATGTTGTTGTATCTTTTCATATCTTTCACGATTGGATTGTATTGTTTACCACGGTTGCGGAATGTTGTTCATCGGGTTGGCTTCGACGCCGGCGAGAATCGCGGTCTGCGGGATTTGCAGGATGCGACGGTCGTCGTCGGGCGTCAGCGTGCTCGTCTGACCGGAGTTGTCGCGGTGCGTGACGGGGATGTTCCAACGCAGGATATCGTAGTAACGCTGTCCCTCGTAGAGGAACTCGATGCGGCGGAAGTCGAGGATCGTCAGGATCAGTGCCTTTTGCAGACGCCCCTGCTCGCCGTCGAGGAAGCGGCCCTTGTTGAAGTCGCTGTTGATGAAGGTGTTCGCACCGTTCAACTGCGCCGAGTAGTAGCTCAGTATCTTGGCCTGCGTGAGCGACGTGGTGGCGATGTCGAAATCATCGGCCGGGATGCGCAGCTCGATGAAGCAGTTCAGATCGTCGAGCGCCTCGTCGAACTTGCCGAGCATCGTATTGGCCTCGGCGCGCGCCAGCAGCATCTCGTCGCTGCGGAAGAGCGGCAATTTGGTGTAGGCCGTACCGATTCCCTCGACGATGTCCGAATAGTAGAACTCCTCGTAGTACTTCGCCAGCACCTTGCCCTTGGCACCGCCGCTGTACCCGTAGGCGCAGTTCGAATAGACCCAGTCCGCGCCGGTGGCGTTCTCGGTGGTCAATTTGGTGAAGACCTCCTCGTTGAGCGTGTAACGGGTGTAAAGGTTCGCCGAGATGGTTCGCCCGATGGCGGTCATCGGTTCGCTGAGCAGCAGGTTCGCGTTGCTGCCGGCCGACGCGAACTCCTGACCGATCTTGTCGGAGTTGTCGTTGTAGGTGCTTATCTTGTTCCAGTCGGTGAGATAGCTGCGGCAGAAGATGCGGCAGGGATCGCTCTCCGAGGGGAACCGGACAGGCGTCTTGGTGATCGTGTTCGAGGTGCCGGGTTTGTCGAAGAGGCTCGGCGTGGGGAAGAACTGGTTGACGTAGTATACTACGTTCTGATAGTCGCGCGTGAAGAGCGCCACGCGGGTTGCGAAGGCCAGGGCCGACTGGGGCGTGAAGTGGAACTTCGGCTCGTTGTAGTCGCTCGCGCTGCCGACGATTTTCA
>ENA-OWPP01002280-OWPP01002280.1-human-gut-metagenome-genome-assembly--contig:-NODE-2280-length-13557-cov-9.627833_pt1 | contig 13557 bp, 10 predicted proteins | sample MGYA00248265_ERZ651848 | MGnify/ENA primary metagenome ERZ651848 (study PRJEB26924, sample SAMEA4378233) | human gut metagenome | biome: human gut; feature: human-associated habitat; material: faeces... | reverse complement strand
GCTTGCAGACCACGATCATCTCCTGCTTCTCGAACTGGTGGATGCGGTAGATGCCCCGCTCCTCGATGCCGTGGGCACCCTTCTCCTTGCGGAAGCAGGGGGAGTAGGAGGTCAGGGTCTGGGGCAGGCTCTCCACCGGGACGATCTGGTCGATGAACTTGCCGATCATGGAGTGCTCACTGGTACCGATGAGGTACAGGTCCTCGCCCTCGATCTTATACATCATGGCGTCCATGTCCGTCTGGCTCATGACGCCCTCCACCACGCTGCCGTGGATCATGAAGGGGGGGATGCAGTAGGTGAAGCCCTTGTTGATCATAAAGTCCCGGCCATAGGCCAGCACGGCCTCGTGGAGCCGGGCGATGTCGCCCATGAGATAGTAAAAGCCGTTGCCGGACACCCGGCCGGCAGCGTCCAGATCGATGCCGTCGAATCGCTCCATGATGTCCGTGTGGTAGGGGATATCGAAGGCTGGCACCGTGGCCTCGCCGAAGCGCTCCACCTCCACGTTGCAGCTGTCGTCCTTGCCGATTGGCACGGAGGGGTCGATCATCTGAGGGATCACCAGCAGGATGTGGTGGATCTGCTGGCTCAGCTTCTCCTCCATCTCCTCCAGCTGAGCCAGACGGTCGGCGTCGGCCTTCACTTGCGCCTTCACCGCCTCGGCCTCCTCCAGCTTGGAGGGATCCTTCTTGGCCTGTCCCATCAGCATCCCCACCTGCTTGGAGAGCTTGTTGCGCTGGGCCCGCAGATCATTGCCCTCGTTCTCGGCGGCTCGCTTCTCGGCATCCAACGCAATGACCTCGTCCACCAGCGGCAGCTTGGCATTCTGGAACTTCTTGCGGATGTTCTCCTTTACGGCATCTGGGTTCTCCCGGATAAATTTGATATCAAGCATAGTCTGACCTCTTTCTGTGTTTCACGTGAAACATTTATTTGGCTTTCAGGGCGTGGAGGGCGTCCAGCAGCTGATTCAGATCCTCCACCCCGTAGTATTCCAGTTCGATGCGGCCCTTTTTCCGGCCGGTAACGATGCGGCAGCCCCGGCCCAGACGGCTACCCAGTTCCTTGGCGGCCTCCTTGGCATAATCGACGGAGAGCCCATCCGGTTCCGGCTGCTCCGGCTTGGGGGGAGCCGTCAGCTTCTTCACCAGCTGCTCTGTCTGCCGCACCGACAGCTCGTCCTTGATGATGGCGTTGGCCGCCGACTCCTGCATGGCAGGGGAGAGGGGGAGAATAGCTCTGGCGTGTCCGCTGGAGAGCCGCCCGTCCTCCACCATGGCCCGCACGGGGGGACACAGCTTCAGCAGGCGCATGGCGTTGGCTACGGTGGACCGGGACTTGCCCACCCGCTGGGCCGTCTCCTCCTGGGTCATGTTGTACTGCTGCATCAGCGTCTGATAGCCCTCGGCCTCCTCCATGGGGTTCAGATCCTCCCGCTGGAGGTTCTCGATCATGGCCAGCTCCATGGCCTTGCGGTCGTCGGCCTCGATGACGATAGCCGGCACCTCCGACAGACCCGCCATCCGGGCGGCCCGCCAGCGCCGTTCACCGGCGATGATTTGATAGTACCCTGACTGCAGCTTTCGCACCGTCAGGGGCTGAATGATGCCATGTTCCCGGATGGAGTCCGCCAGATCGGCCAGAGCGTCCGGGTCAAATTGCTTCCGTGGCTGGGAAGCGCAGCTCTCTACTTGGGAAATGGGCAGGTACAGACTGGTTTTCTCCTCTTCGGGGGTCATCACGTCGTCCCCCAGCAGGGCGGCCAGTCCCCGACCTAAGCCCTTGGATGGATTCGCCATGGGATCGCTCCTTTCATCCGTTGTTTCTCTTCAAAAACTCCTGCGCCAGCTGCACATAGGCCTCAGCCCCACGGCAGCTGCGGTCATAGGAGGTGATGGGCTTTCCGTGGCTGGGCGCCTCCGAAAGCCGCACATTCCGGGGAATCACCGTGGCGTAGACCTTGCCGGGGAAGAAGCGCTTCACCTCTTGGGCCACCTGAATGGCCAGATTGGTGCGCCCGTCGAACATAGTCAGCAGCACACCCTCGATCTCCAGCTTGGGGTTCAGGCTCCGCCGCACCAGCCGCACGGTGTTCATCAGGTCGGAAAGCCCCTCCAGCGCATAGTATTCCCCCTGCAAAGGTACCAGCAGGGAGTCCGCCGCACACAGGGCGTTCAAGGTCAGTAGTTCCAGCGACGGGGGGCAGTCGATGAACACATAGTCGTAGTTGTCCCGCACCTGCTCCAGCGCCATCCGCAGCCGAAACTGCCGCTCCGGCAGGTCGATCATCTCCACACTGGCTCCGGCCAGTGCCTTGCTGCTGGGCAGCACGTCACCATAGGAGGTGCGGACGATGGCCTTTTCCGTCTCCACGCTGTTGATGAGCACGTCATAGATGCCGTTGGATACGGTCTTGTCCACGCCCATACCGGAGGTGGCGTTGGCCTGCGGGTCAAAGTCGCACAGCAGGATGCGCTGACCGGCGGCCTTCAGGGCAGCCGCCAGATTCACGCAGGAGGTGGTCTTGCCCACGCCGCCCTTCTGATTTACGATCGCAACGATTTTCGCCATACGCAACCCCCGTCACTCTTAGAGTTCTCTAATATGAGAATATTATATCAACTGTCACAATTTTTTTCAATAGGGAAGGAGCGTACTTTGCAAAAAAAGAGATGTTTCACGTGAAACATCTCTTTTTTCTAATGCACTTGTCTCCGGTAATTGTTTCACGTGAAACAATTACACCAGCAGCACCCCGCCCACGGGGGGAAGGGTCAGCCGCAGCATCCCGTTCCGAGCAAAGAACTGCTGCCCTGTCAGGGCGTCCTTGGCCAGCGCTCCCGACCAAGGAATGGACAGCTCCAGCGGCTGCATCCCGGCGTTCATGGCCGCCACCGTCACCTCGTCCTCGGACTGCCGCCGCAGCACCAGCCCACCGCCCACGGCGTAGAGATAGCCGATATCTCCGCACTGCAGGGATAACCGCTGCTTCCGCAGAGTACCCAGCTGACGGAAATACGCCAGCAGCGACGAGTCCTCCTGCCCCCACGGGTAGGTGCCACGGTTCAGGGGATCCTCAAAGCCCTGCATCCCGGCCTCGTCGCCGTAGAACACCGTGGGGGAGCCGGGGAAGCTGTACAGCAGCAAAGCACCCAGCCGCAGCCGGGCCAGCCCCATGTCCAGCTCCTCCGGGCTGAGGCGGTACGCTGCCCGGTCGTCTTTGCTCTCCGGTGTCCGGGCCGCACCCAGCATGGTCAGCAGCCGGGGCGTGTCGTGGGTACCCAAGATGTTCAACCCGCTGTGAAAGGCCGCAGGCGGATAGTTCTCCCGAATTTCCTCCATGTCCCGGCGGAAGTCCGACGCATCGCCACCCCGCAGCCACGCCAGCGCCGCCGTACGGAAGGGATAATTCATGAGTCCGTGGGTCTCCCGGCCCAGCAGATACCTCCGCCGATGGGAGTAGGCGATCTTGTTGCTGCCGTCCTCCCACACCTCACCCAGCAGGAAGCTGTCCGGCTTCTCGGACTCCATGGCCTGTCGAATTTCAGCGATGAAGTCATCGGGCAGCTCGTCCGCCACATCCAGTCGCCAGCCGTCGGCCCCTTGCCGCAGCCAGTGCCGCACCACGGAGTCCTGACTCCGCACGATGAAGTCCCGATAGGTGGGCGCCTCCTCGTTCACCGCTGGCAGAGTCCTTACGCCCCACCACGCATCGTAGTCCGTGGGCCATGGATGGAAGCTGTACCAGTCGAAATAGAGAGAATCCTGACTCTGGGCCGCCCCCAGCTCCGGGTAGAAGCCTTCGGCGTTGAAGTAGCGGCTGTTGCTGCCGGTGTGGTTGAATACGCCGTCCAGCAGCACCCGGATGCCCCGCCGGTGGGCCTCCCGGCACAGCTGGCGGAAGTCCTCCTCCGTCCCCAGCATGGGGTCGATGCGGCGGTAATCGGCGGTGTTGTAGCGGTGATTGCTGTCCGCCTCGAAAATGGGACACAGATACAGCGTGGAGACGGAGAGACTCTGCAAATAGTCCAGCTTGGAAATAATTCCCAGCAGGCTTCCGCCGAAGTAGTCGTTGTTGCGAATTTCGCCCGCTTTATCGGGCTGCCATTGGGGGGTGTCGTCCCAACGCTGATGCACCAGTCGCTGCCCCACCATGCCGTGGCCGTCCGGCACCGCCAACCGGCAGAACCGGTCGGGAAAGATCTGATACGTCACCCCCCGGCCGAACCAGTCGGGGGTATGGGTGGGCTCATACACCGTCAGCTGCCATCGCTGACGGTCCGCCTCACCGCCGCAGCCATTGCGTCCCAGCCAGAGGAGGGAGCCGTCGGGCCGCCGCACCCGGAAGGCGTACCAGATCAGCTCCGGCTCCACCGGTGCCGTCAGCACACCGCTCCAGCCATCGCCGGAGGGGGAGAGGGGAACCTCCTGCTCCAGCCCGGCAAATTCCTGCCGTACCAGCAGGCAGCACGCCTCCAGCGGCTCATCGGCCCCCAGAGCAAAACGCACCTCGGCGCCGCAGGACACGGCGCCGAAGGGATCCTTATATCGAACATCACGAGAATCGAACCAAACAGACATGAACAGGGACCTCTCAGTTTAACAGAGTATTTTCGCCGATGATGGCGGTGCCGATCTCCTCCCGACTGAAGTAGGCGTTGAGGATATCCACCGCCGTCTCCGCCAGAGCCGCACCGGCGCCGCCCTTTTCGATGACCACCGCCACGGCGATCTGGGGATCGTCATAGGGGGCAAAGCACACGAAGGTACCGTTGTTGGCATCGGTGACGCCGGTCTCCGCCGTACCGGTCTTGGCACCGGCGGACACCACGCACTTGGAAAAGTAGGTGGACAGGCTCCCGGTGGTCAGATCGTGCATACCGGTCTTGATGGCCTCCACCGTGCTGTCCTGCATCTCCACCACGTTGACGGGGTCCTTGTCGTAGGCATAGACCACGGCGGAGTTGTTATAGGTCTTGACGTTTTTCAGCAGGTGGGCCGCATAGTGCTCACCGTTGCCTACCAGCGTGGCGATGTAGTTGGCCAGCTGCAGCGGCGTAAACAGGTTATAGCTCTGGCCGATGGCGGCGGTCAGGGTCTGACCGTCGGACCACTCCAGATCGTTGGCCTCGGCGTACTCCGGGGAGGCCAGAGCGCCCTTGGCCTCGGCGCTGTTGGGGCCGCCGATCTCGATGCCGGTGTACTGCCCCAGACCGAACTGGGTGGCATAGTCGTCCAGCGTCTTAATGCCCGTCAGACGGCCCACCTCATAGAAGAAGTAGTTGCAGGACACGGTGATGGCCTCCGACACGTTCACCCGCCCGTGGGTGGAGCCGTAGGAGCTGTAGATCCAGCACCGGGGCTGGGGGGAGGAGTAGTAGTCGTAGATGCCCCGGTCCAGAATGGTGGTGGAGGGGGTGATGACACCGGATTCCAGCGCCGCCACCGCCGTGCAGGGCTTGAAGGTGGAACCGGGGGCGTAGGTGCCGCCAATGGCCCGGTTGAACAGGGGAGCTCCCTTGTCGTCGGAGGCCAGCGTGTCATAAATTTCATCCCACTTGCTGATGTCATAGGTGGGGTAGGAGGCCAGCGCCAGCACCTCACCGCTGCCCACGCCCACCACCACGGCGGCGCCGCCACGGCGGATGCCGTCCGCCTCGGTCATGTCACCGATGGTCTTGCTGAGGGCTTTTTCCACGTCCTCCTGCAGGTCGATGTCCAGCGTCAGAGCCACGGTGTTGCCGGGCTTGGGTTCCTTGGTGTAGAACTCACCGGTGATCTGGCCATCGGAGGTGGTGGTAATGAGTTTGGTGCCGTTCTCACCGTGGAGATACTCCTCGAAGGCCTTCTCCACGCCGCTCTCGCCCACCAGAGCGTCCATGGAATACCCTTTGTCCCGGTATCCCACGATGCCGTTGTCCGGATCGCCCACCCAGTCCTCCTGATAGATGGGACTTAGCCGCCCCAGCACATGGGCGGCGTAGGTAGTGTCATACACACGGGCCGAGGCCGTGCCGGTGGTGACACCGGCATAGCGGCCGTCCACCACCTGATTGATGAGCTCCACCGACACATCGCTGGCGAAGGTGTAGGTACCCCCCGCGATGTCCCGCAGGGCCAGTTGGTAGCGCACACCGATGATAGCCCGTGCGTCGGTGTCGGAGTAGCTGTCCGCCACGCCGTAGAGCTTTCTCAGCTGGGCCATGAACAGCGGGGCCTCCTGCGTGGGCCGCAGGGTACCCACCGTGATGGCGGGCAGATCCTCCGACTCCAGATATTCCCGGAAGGCACCCTCGTCGGTGGGGGTGGTGTAGGTAAAGGGCGGCTCCTTGCTCACCGGCAGGGTGTCCGTCCACTTGACGTTGTTGCTGCGGCACAGCTCCAACAGCCGGAAGATGGCGTCGTTGCAGTCCGTGTCGCTTTCAAATTCCTCGTCGGAGAACACCAGCGTATAGGTCAGCCGGTTGGAGATCAGCACCTTGCCGTTGCGGTCGGTGATGATGCCGCGGGAGGCCTCCACCGTCTGAGCGGTAGCATTGCTGGCCAGCGAGCGAGCCTTATAGTCCGATCCGTTGAGGATCTGAGTATTGTACAGCACGCCGCAGAAGATCAGCAGGATCATCCCGAAGATCAATACCAGCGGCACCAGCCGGGATTTGGCCAGATAGGATTTCATAGCACACTCCTTTCAGGGGACTCACTCGGAGTAGATCCGCCGGCGCACCCAGCGGAAGGGAAGATAGACCAGCACCGTCAGCGGCAGTGTCACCAGAATTTCCCGCCCCGCCAGTGACGAGGCGGCGGAGAAGGCCACTCCCTGCTGATACGTCATCAGCAGAATTTGCAGCCCATTTGTGATGACCAGCGCCGCCAACCCCATGAGCACGGCGCACAGAAGCCCCGGCGTAATGAGGTAGTTGGCCACGGCAGCGGCGGCCAGCGCCGCCAGCAAAAATGCCAGAATATGGAAGCAGGGGATCAGCCCCGGCTGGGTCAGATCAAACAGCAGACCCATGGCCAGCGCCACGCCCATGCCGCCGTAGGCTCCCTCGAACATAGCTAAGACCGCCACCATCACCGGGGGCAGATAGGGATGCACGTGCAGCAGGGAGATGTGATCCAGCACCAGCCCCTGCAATAAAAGCAGCAGAAAAACACCTGCGGTGTAAAACACCCATTTCCAGATGGTATCACGTCGGCTCATAGTGTCTCCCTCAGTCCACGGTGTCGAAGGAGGTGATGACAAACACCTCCGACAGGGAATCCAGATCCGTCTTGGGGGCCAGCACCGCATAGCGGGTCAGGCCGTTGTCATCGGTGCGGATCTCCTCCACAGAGCCGATGACCAGCTGGGAGGGGTAGTAGCCCCCCAGCCCGGAGGTGACGATGAGGTCGCCGTTGATGAGACTGGATTCCCCCTCCAGATACGACAGCTTCAGCCGCCCCGTCTCCATCAGGGCCAGATCGCCCATGGCCACCGTCACCTCGCCGGTGCGGAATACCCGTGCGCCCAGGGAGGAGTCCGTGTCCAGAATGGTGGTGATGGTGGACCAGTTGAGTCCGGCCTCCCGGATGACCCCCACCAGATTGCCCTGATCGTCCACCACGCAGTTGCCCACGGCAATGCCGCTGGAGGTACCCTTGTTGAGTGTCATCACACGGGACCAGTTGGAGGTGCTGCGGTCCACGATAACGGCAGATTCAAAGGTGAAATCCCGCCGCTGCTGCCGCAGATTCAGCAGGTTCCGCAGCCGCTGGTTCTCCTCGCTGTCGATCTTGGCCTGATCCAGCTGACGCTGCAGCTCGGCGTTCTCCTTTTTCAGCTCCGCATTCTCCTGCTGCAGCGCCTCTACGTCCTCGAAGCGCTGGCTTATGGAGCTGAACCACCCGCTGACAGCGGAGCCTACCGCCCGGAAGGGGGAGGCAATGACGCCCCCGGCGTTCTGGAGAAAGCCGGTCTGGGAGCTGAGAGCGGAGGCCACACACAGCAGCACCGCCACCACCGTCACCGCCGCCAGCATCATGATGCCGTTTTTCTGGAAAAAATTCTTCATAGTTCTGATTCCTTATTGCAAAGTAAGCCGCTGCCCATTACGCCAGCAGCGTCACACCGAACTCCGCCAGCATTCGGCTCAGCAGCACCACCGGCAGACCCATGACGTTGAAAAAGTCCCCGTCGATGCGCTCCACCAGCAGCGCTCCCTGCCCCTGTACGCCGTAGGCCCCGGCCTTATCCATGGGCTCGCCGCCCCGGATGTAGGCCAGCAGCTCCTGCCGGGAGACCTCCCGGAAATAGACGTCGGTGGACTGGGCGCGGGTGAGGGCCTTTTCCCCCTGCCGCACCGTCACGCCGGTGCAGACCTTGTGCTTTCGTCCGGACAGCGCCGTCAGCATGGAGAGGGCCTCCGCCTCGTCATGGGGCTTCCCCAGCCGCTGATCATCCAGAAAGACCATGGTGTCGGCGGTGATGACAATGGCATCCGCCGCCGCCTGTACCGCCTGAGACTTCTCCCGGCTGATGTAGGCCACGATATCCTCCGGCGCCAGCTCCGGGGGATACCACTCCTCCACGTCCGGCACGGAAATTTCAAATTCACGGAGTCCTATGCGCCGTAGCAGCTCCTGCCGCCGGGGGGAGCCGGAAGCCAGTATGATCCTCGCCATAGCGCTTACCTCCCGGTGGAGCCGAAGCCGCCGGCGCCCCGCTCCGTCTCGTCCAGCTCCTCTACCACCGTCAGGGTGGGCCGCAGAATGGGCAGCACCATCAGCTGGGCGATACGGTCGCCGGGCTGGATGGTGTAGGGGACGTCCCCGTGGTTCACCAGCCCCACCGTCAGCTGGCCCCGGTAGTCGCTGTCAATGACCCCCACGCTGTTGGAGAGGGTGATGCCGTGGCGGGTGCCCATGCCGCTGCGGCTGCACACCAGCGCCACATACTCCGGCCCCGGCAGGGCGATGGCGATGCCTGTGGGGATGCCCTGCCGCCCGCCGGGAGCCAGCGTCACCGGCTCCTCCATACAGGCGCACAGATCCATGGCCGCCGCACCGGCGGTGGCGTAGGCGGGCAGGGGGAATTTCGTCCCCATCAGCGGCGATACCGCCTTGACCTTCAACTCTATCATAGCAAATTTACTCCTAAAATATAAAAACGAATTGTTAAAATCGATTTTCGTCCATAAACTTTCCCGTTATTCCTTTTCCGGCACCGTGATATCCGCCACGGAGTAATCCCCCAGATCCAGCAGCTGCCGGACGCAGTAGGGGATAGGCCGGTGGAACACCGGCCCGTCCACGGCGATGGTGTGGAATTCTCCGTTCTCGCCGCAGATATCCACGCCGCAGGCGGTCATCTCCTCCACCATGGCCCGGTCCATGACCCGGCCCAGCAGCTGCCGGGGCAGTACCCGGCGGTCCAGCGTCTTGATGAGACACCGATACCCCAGATCCAGCACCTCCCGGACGTTCTCCTGCCGGTCGTGGTGCCATAGGGGGTATACCGCCTCCAGCCCCACGTTTCGGCAGCGCTCCTCGCCCCAGGCCCGGTTGTTCTCAATGTCAATATCCCCGAAGCACACCAGCTCCACCCCCTGCTCCTTGGCCCGGCGCAGCGCCGCCTCCATGGACAGATGGTACTCCTCGCCGCCGGTAGGCACCGCCAGCAGCGGCAGCTCCAGCGCCTCGCCGTACTCCTTCAGCAGCGCCGGGTCCACCCCATGAAAGTAGGAGCGCCCCGCTTCGGGGTTAAACATCACCAGCAGCGCCATAGGCTCTGCTCCCGCCTCCAGCATCTTGTGCAGGCACAGGGTGCTGTCCTTGCCGCAGCTGTACGACAGGATAAATTTCTTCCCGGCCACGCCGGTCAACGCATTTTCCACCGGAACCTCCTGTTTTGGGACAATGTATTGATAACTTATAGGAATTTTACGGTTAAAAATAACGGAATGTATTCACTCTACTCCCCGGTAGAACAGACCCCGTGTCAGATCGGCCGGGATATAGTCCCCCTGCCCCTGATACCGCTGCAGCGCCGCCACGCACTCCGCCGGGGATTCCGTGGTGAAGCGCAGCCGGGCATAGGTGAGCCCCAGCCGCCGCCACTCCGGCTTGTCCGCCAGAAAGAGGGTGCGGCTGTTCTCCAGTTCGTTGCGGTGGCCCCATGCGGGCATCAGCGGGAAGCGGGCCCCGGTTCGGTCGGTGAGGACGTTCTCCCCGGTGCAGCGGCAGGCGGAGGAGCGCTTCCGGTAATCGCTGCCCACATCGCAGCAGCCCAAGCTGTTGGCAATGACGCAGTTCTCCATCAGCATCAGCGGCAGGCGGCCATAGACCACCGCCTCGCAGGGCAGATACTTTTTCAGATCCCGGATCTGTTGGTGCCGCAGCTCGAAGGATACGGCGGCGGTGGAGAGCCCCAGCTCCCGCAAAAACAGCAGCGCACGGGAGTTGAATACGTTCATCCCCAGATCGCCCCGCAGCGGCAGTTCCAGCCCCTCGGCAATGGGCAGATGGCCCAGATTGCCAACGGCCACGGCGGCCAGCACCTGCCGGTGCCGCACCAGCATCTCCCGCAGCACGGCCTCGTCCTCCGTCCGGAAAATACGGGGCAGCACGGCGCAGAAGGACGTCCGGTCCAGATACGGGGTCACATCCAGCGTATCCAGCCACTCCACCGGCAGATAGATCATCTCCGGGCGGCAGTCCACCAGCGCCTGCGTCAGCTGCGCCGGCTTCTGGAGAGAGCAGGTCAGCAGCGGCTGCGCCGGCTCCACCGGGGCATCCGGCAGCGGCTCCGGCTGGGCGATCCGGCGTTCCGGCACGGCACACAGGGTATCCTCCAGCGCCGCCAGTCCCTCCCGCCGCAGGGCGTTGACCGCCCCGGCGGAGAGCATCAGCCCCTCCTCCAGTGCTATGCGTACCTCCCGGCAGCGGAAGGCGGTGCCGCCGGTCTTTTTCAGACGGGCCTGCAGCTCCTCCGCCGTCAGCGCCCGGTTTCGGGCGGTCTCCGGCACAGGGCCTGTCACCTCCGCCCGCTGATCCCCGGCCCGCACCGTCAGGCGCACCGGCTCACCGGCCCGGCAGACGCAGTCCATGTCCACCGCCACCGTCCGGCGATCCTCTTTTTCGTACAGTGTCCGGGCTTGGGCAAACAGTTCCTTGGGCTCCGGGAGGTTCTCCGGCCGGGTGCCGAACATCTGCGGCCCCTTCCGGCCCAGATAGTATCCGTCGGTGAAGCCGCTGCGGCTGAAGGCCAGCTCCAGCTGCCGCTGCTCCTCACGAGTGGGGCGGCGCTTTTCGTCCAGCAGCCGCCGGTAAATGGAGGTGATGACCGCCACGTACTCCGGCCGCTTCATCCGGCCCTCCAGCTTCAGGATGGATACGCCCATCTCCGCCAGCTCCCCCAGATGGGAGGCAAGGCAGGCGTCCTTCAGGCTCAGGGGATGGCCGGATTTGCCGCCGTCCATCTGGTAGGGCAGGCGGCAGGGCTGGGCGCAGGTGCCCCGGTTGCCGCTGCGTTCCCCGATGAGGGCGCTCATGGCGCACTGGCCGGAGTAGCACATGCACAGGGCCCCGTGGGCGAATACCTCAATAGGGATGGGGCTCCGGCGGCAGATAAAGGCCGCGTCCTCCCGGCTCAGCTCCCGGCTGAGGACCACGCACTTCATGCCCATTTCGGCGGCGGCCTCCACCCCCTCCAGGGAGTGGACGGTCATCTGAGTGCTGCCGTGGAGGGGCAGCTCCGGGGTGACGGCCCGGGCCAGGGCTAGAAGGCCCCAGTCCTGGACGATGACACCGTCCACCCCCCAGCGGGAGGCCTGGCGCAGGTACTCCTCCGCCTGGGGCAGCTCCCGGTCGGTCAGGAGGGTGTTGAGGGTCATATAGACCTTCACCCCCCGGAGATGGCAGTAGGAAACGGCGGCGGCAAACTCCTGGGGGGTGAAATTCTTGGCCCCCCGGCGGGCGTTGAAGCCGCCGCAGCCCATATAGACGCTGTCGGCGCCGCTCTGGACGGCGGCCACCATGGCCTCCCAGTGGCCGGCAGGTGAGAGCAGCTCCATTACTTCTTGGCCAGCTGCTGCTGCAGCTTGAAGATCTCCCGCTTGCACTCGCTGAGCTCATTCTTGGCCCGGTTGGCCTCGTCCAGGTAACCCTTGAGCTGGCTGCGGAGATTTTCGGCGCTGCTCTGCTGCTTGAACAGCTCGTCGGCAATATTGGCGGCGGCCAGCACCGCCGCGTCCATCCGGCCGATCCGGCCGGCGGCCATGATCTCGCTCATCTTGGCGTCCACCAGGGCCGCCACCTTCTGCATATAGGAGGGGCTCTCCTCGGCCATTAAGGTGTAGTCGGTGCCGCAGATATTGACGGTGATCTTGTTCTCCATCGTCTGATCCTCCCTTTCTCTCTCGGTAAGTATCGCGGTTGACAATAATTCACAGTAAAGTATACCATATTCTTTTGGAAAATCAATGGAGGAACCCCCGGAATTCATGAATGAAAAGTGAATTATGCCCCCTTTTTCCCGGACAGGGGTCTCCCTCCCCCGGAGAAAAGTTTTCCCCTTTACGAGCGGGGCCCTTTCGTGTAAAATAGGGGAAGAATGCCGGATCATGTCGGGAGCCGGCGGGGAAGGGAGGCCTGAGGCCGTGAGCGGATATACCCTGCGTTTACCGGAGGAGGAGAGCGTGGTGCTCTCCGGGGCGGCGGCGGGCCGTCTGATCCGCCGGGGAGACGGCGATGCGGCCCTGTTGTATATTGCGGTGCTCCGCAGCCGGGGCGCCGGGGATGAAAATGCCCTCCGCACCGCCCTGGGCTGGCCGGAGGAGCGGCTGCGCCGGGCCTTTGCGGTGCTGGCAGGGGAGGGGCTGGTGTCCCTGCCCCAGGAGGCGGGGGCCATGGAGAAACAAAAGGCCGTTCCGGCCTCCGGCAGCGCCCTCACCCCGCCGCCGGAGCGGCAGGTGGAGTATACCCGGGCGGATATGGCCCGGGCTTTGGAGGGGGCGGAGTTCCGCTCCCTTACCGCCGCGGTGGAGGGCAAGCTGGGGAAAAAGCTCACCACCCCGGACCTGGCGGTGCTGCTGGGGCTCTACGACCAGGTGGGCCTGCCGGCGGACGTGATCTTCCTGCTGGTGGGCTTCTGCGCCGAACGCACCGTCCAGCAGTACGGCCCCGGCCGCCGGCCCACCCTCCGGCAGATCGAGCGGGAGGGCTACGCCTGGGCGAGGCTGGGCCTCATGACCCAGGAGAGCGCCGCCGCCTATATCAAGGACTACCAGCGGCGGCGAAAGGCCCTGCCGGAGCTGATGGCCCTGCTGGGCCTGGGGGACCGGCGGCCCGGCCCCACCGAGGAGCGGTATCTCCTCTCCTGGGCGGCCATGGGCTTTGACCGTCCGGTGATCGAGCTGGCCTATGACAAGACGCTCCTCAAGTGCAAGGAGCTGAAATGGCCCTATATGAACAAGATCCTCACCTCCTGGCACCAGAAGGGGCTCCACACCCTCTCGGAGGTGGAGGCCGGGGACCGCCCCCTGTCCCGCGCCGCCGCCGGCCGGAGCCAGGAGC
>ENA-OWPP01002270-OWPP01002270.1-human-gut-metagenome-genome-assembly--contig:-NODE-2270-length-13616-cov-2.822432_pt1 | contig 13616 bp, 7 predicted proteins | sample MGYA00248265_ERZ651848 | MGnify/ENA primary metagenome ERZ651848 (study PRJEB26924, sample SAMEA4378233) | human gut metagenome | biome: human gut; feature: human-associated habitat; material: faeces... | reverse complement strand
AGGGCATCGTCACCGCGAAGAACGGCTGATTTCTATCGAACCATTACCCCTTTTCATATTTCTTTCAACCCGTGCAAAGGAAAACCACCGCAGAACGTTAAAAATGCGTTCTGCGGTGGTTTTCGCTTTCATTGTGCGGTGCTGCCGAATACTGCAGGATGACTATTTTTACAGGAGGCTTCTCAATGGAGAACATACGCATTTACGAGGAGGACGGCTACATTCACTTTATTATGCGTCCGGAGGACCTGATGCGGCTGCGCTACTCGACCGAAGCGAAAACGCCGTTTGCAGACTTCATGGACCGCTGGCTGACCCAGATGAAAACGCAGGTGCGCGAAAACACGATGGACGGCTACCGCTACGCATTTGAAAAGCACATCAAGCCGTTTTTCACCGCACGAGGAACAACGCTTGCTACGGCACGCCCGATGGATTTTCAGGATTTTGTCAACCTGAAATTCGATCAGGGGCTTTCACCGACTTCGATCGTTAAGTTCCATTCCATTATGCACAAGTGCCTGAAATACGCGGTAGCACTGCAGATTATCCCGACGAATCCGTCGGATAATGTCATGCTGCCCAAGCGGACGCGCTTTCGAGGACAGGTGTACGACCGGACGCAGATCAACATTTTTCTGGCAGCGGCGCTGCAGTCGCCGGCAGAGGCGGCGTTCGTGCTGGCGGCAACCTATGGTCTGCGCCGCAGCGAGTGCGCAGGTCTGCGCTGGTGTGCCGTGGATTTTCGGGCACGGAGCATGATTATCAATCATACGGCGGTGCTGTCCTCCGGACGTGTGATCTACGCGGACAGCGTAAAGACCAAATCCAGCTATCGGACGCTGCCGCTGTCCGACTCGCTCCGGCGGTATCTGACCGATCTGCGCCGCAGACAGAACGCCAACCGCAAAAAGTACGGCAAAGCCTACTGCCAGAGCGATTACGTCTGCTGCCGTGAAGATGGTTCGCCGCTCCGGCCGGATTACATTTCGCGTGAGTTCGAGCGGGTGTGCCGCCGTGCGTGCCTGCCGCGCATCCGGTTTCATGATTTACGGCATTCGGTTGCAACGATTCTGCTGCAGCAGGGCTTTTCGCTCAAGCAGATTCAGGACTGGCTGGGGCATTCGGATTTTTCCACCACGGCGAATATCTACGCCCATCTGGATTACAGTTCGAAACTCTCCTCGGCGCAGGCGATGGTGAGCGGAATGGCTCTTCCCGAAGCGGGCGATTTCGGCAGCAGATGGGAGCAAAACGCAGAAAAAAGCGGGGAATAAAGCAAAAAGCTGTTCTTTCCAAAATTATGGAAAGAACAGCCTAAAACCGGGTGATTTTTAGAGCGGGCACAAAAAAAGAAAAATCCAGCAAACCCGCATGGTTACTGGCTTTTCGGCAGTTTGGACTTCCAAAGTGGAAACATGATTTCGAGTCATTTCCCCCTTGTGACTTTTGGTGGAAATTAAGCGAAGATGGAAGTACACAACGGAAGCCCAAAAGCTGCGGTATACTGCGGATTTTGGCTTCCGTTTTTCGTTTTTATTTGAACCCACAGGGCTTTCCGAGTTCTTCCCATTTTTGCCCCGAATTATGACCGGAGGATAGAACAAGGATAGAACTGGACGCCAGATTGGGGGTATTCACACCCATACCATTTCACGAAAACGCAAATCACCATTTTGATTAGACAACTTGATCTTATTTGAACCCACTTCAAAATCCAATATTTTACACGCCAGTGAAGTACCTCACCTACCAATGACAGATGAACAAGAAAGTGAGTGCTGCACATGGATTTGACTAAGTATTACCCCGCCTATGTAACCAAACGGGAACTATGCGAGATCTGCCACATCTGTCCCAAGACCGCCTACAATTTGGAGCAACAAGGTGAGATTCCCTACACCATTGAGCAAAACCACCTTATCCGTAGCCACAAAATCAAGCTGACGGACATTCTTGCCTATCTCTATCGGCGTGAGTGCAGACAGGAAGCAGACAGTCCCTATATCTGTGCTATGAGAACATTCTATGACGAACACCTCTCTCCCTACTCAGACCTGCTTTCCGTAAAGGATATTCAGCAGATTACAGGCTTTTCGTCCTCGGCAATCGTGCGGTGGATCAGCACAGGGATTCTGAAGGCTTTCCAGCCTGGAAAGCAGTACACCGTCCCAAAGGATTTTATGCTGGACTTTCTGATAAGCCCATATTACCGCCGTATCCGCCGAAAGACCCCTCTCCAAAAGGAATTGATGGATACATTTGAGCGTCTGTGGAAGGAAAAAGGAGGCGAGTGATGTGGCACAGGTATCCAAGTATCGCTATTTGCTGAATCAGTACCCAGAAACAGTCCAAAAAGAGCAATTCCGCATTATCTGTCATATCAGCAAACGCACAGCTCGTTATCTGCTGCAATCCGGTCTGGTTCCCTGCGTACAGAGTGGGAAAAAGACCCGGAATTACACCATAAAGATGAAAGACATAGTTCGCTACCTTGAGCGCAGGGAAATCCACCCCGAAAAATACAAACTTCCCCCCGGCTCATATAGCGGGACATACGCAGTCAAGCCCCTGCTTCCCGAATCTGTGACAACGGAGGAACTGCGAAAATACTACATAGAGAGTTTCCGGGACATTCCCGACATAGTTTCCACGAGAGAGGCCGCGGAATTAACAGGCGCCACGGCATCTACGGTCGCAAAATGGATCAGAACGAAAAAGCTAAAAGCTCTTTCACATGGTCCGGCATTTATCATCCCGAAGGTCAATCTGATCGACTTTATGGCCAGTGACGCATACTTGAACAAACGCTTGAAATCACAAAAATTCCACGAAAATATAGGAGGTTTTCTATCATGGAAAGCGGGAAAATAATTGTTGTAGCCAACCAGAAAGGTGGGGTAGCCAAGACCAGCACGGTCCGAAATCTGTCCTATGCGCTGGCCGAGATGGGCAAGAAGGTCTTGGTAGTTGACTTTGACCCTCAGTATAACCTCACCACCAGTTTCGGTGTCCTGCCGACCCAGGCGCCCTATAATACCGGGACTCTTATCACCAATCTGCTTCTGGACGAATCTCTGCCGGATACCAACGAGTTCATCCAGAAAATCGGCTCTGTGGACTTGATCCCTTCCAGCCGATCTCTCACCGTTGCGGAGGCAAATCTGCTGATGACGCCGGACAGCAATGACTACCTGGCTGCTCTGCTGAACCCTCTGAGGCTGTCCTACGATTACATTATCGTGGACACCAACCCCTCTCTCGGCTCGTTGACCATCAACGCTTTAACGGCTGCCGACGAGGTAATCATCCCGATTGACCCGGAACTGTTCGCTTTGACCGGTTTACAGGCGTTGGTGGACACCATCAAGAAAATCAAGCGGAAATTAAATCCCAGCATTGAGATCGGCGGTATCCTGTTCACCAAATGCAACAAGCGGACGAACCTGTATCGCCGTACATACGGTCAGGTCACAAAGGCGTTCCAATCGCTCCCCATCTTCAACTGTCAGATTCCCTACACGGTCAAGGTGGGGGACGCAAACAGCTACGGAATGAGCGTCATGGAACTGGAGCAGGCAAACCCCGCCTCTCTTGCCTATCTGGAACTTGCAAAGGAGGTGCTGGCAAATGCCTAAAATCAATCCGCGCATCAAGTCCATTGACGATCTTCTGGGCTTGGATGCCGCAGAAGAAAGCCCTATTGAACCTACCCCTTCCGTATCCTTGCCGACCAAGAACACCATCATCACCCTTCCCCCGCAGGCCATTCGTGCTTTCCGAGGCCATCCGTTCCGGCTGTATGAGGGCGACCGGCTCAATGATCTGGTAGAAAGCATTTCGGAACATGGGGTCCTGAATCCCGCCATCATCCGCAAGATTGAACGGGATGAAGATGGCTTTGAGTATGAAATGCTGGCCGGTCATAACCGGCAGAACGCCGCAGCCATTGCAAACCGTGAACTTCCCTGTATCGTCAAGGAAAATCTTTCCGATGAAGATGCCTGGATTTATGTGATCGAAACCAATGTCCTGCAACGCTCCTTCTCCGAAATGCTGCCCTCTGAAAAAGCGGCGGTGCTGGCTCTGCGCTATTCCAAGATGATCTGTCAGGGGCGCCGGAACGATATTGTCGAGGAGTTGAAACGGCTTGAAAACCCTGATGAAATCAGGGAAAACGGAACTTGTGGAAGTGACTTCCACAAGTCGAAAAGCAGAGAGGCTTTGGGTGCGGAATATAACCTTACAGGTCGTTCTGTTGCGACTTATCTCCGCATCAACGAACTGTCGGAAACCCTAAAAATCAGGATTGACAATGGAGAGTTTGCGATTGCAGTAGCCGTGCAGCTCTCTTATCTGACCGAACAGGAACAGCAGATGGTTGACGATGTACTTTCGGGAAATGAGTACAAGGTCAATGAGGGAAAGGCTGTCCTGCTGCGGGAATATACCGGAAAGCTGACCCCGGAGCGTACCGAACAGATTTTGTCCGGCGAGTTTAACCGGAAACCCAAAAAATCCACGGCTACGGCGTTCAAGGTCAAACCGGCGATTTACAAGAAATACTTTACCGCCAGTATCAGTCAGAAAGAGTTCGACAGCATTGTGGACGAGGCGCTTGCCCTCTACTTTGCTCAGAAAGGACAGGAATCCGAGCAAGAGGCCGGATAACCGGCCATAATCACCAATACAGGAAGGAGGTCAGATACCGTTGAGAAATGATGAACGCCTGCGGACGATATATGAAGTCATGGCTCCCTATATCGTCCGAAATGAACACAACTGGCGGGATTATCTGGCATTTGCATCGCAGTTCCATAAGCACAGTTTTGACAACATACTTCTTGTGTACGCACAGGACGAGGATGTTTCGATTCTGGCAACACGAAAGCAATGGGCAGCCATAGGCAGAAATTTGATTCCCCGTGCAAAGGGCGTTGCCGTTTGCGTCTACCGGAATGCCAAACTCACTCTTGACTATCTCTTTGATGTAAGCCAAACTACTGGCAAAGAGATTCATCCTACGGACTGGCAGCTTTCCGATGAAATGAAAAAGGCCCTGACCGAGCGCCTGTCGTATGCACACGGTTTCCCCAAGCAGGATTTTTCCCAAGCACTGTATGCGATGGCAAGCGAATCTGTCGCAGAGAATTACAACCACTTTTTGCAGGAACTCAAGCAGGAAACCAAAGGCCATTTGTTCACCGAGATCCCGGCCGGTGGTTTTGAAGCCCAATACATCCAGCTTTTGACCGACAGCATTTCTTATTTCATCGGCAAAAAGTGTCACCTGCCGGATGAAGAAATCCAGTTGAGTGACGGCATGGCGACGGTCAGCCATTTTAATACACTCCCGCTGGTTGCACATCTGGGTACGGCAGTAACCGCCCTTTCCAAAGGTATCCTGTTAGAAGTAGAACGGAACATCAAGATTATCAATCGTGAAAGGATGGCACAACATGAGCAAACCGAATATCAATCTGAAATACAGGGAGCAGGACGGGATGATGCTTCCCGATCTGCAAATCTCCAACAGCAGCGAAGCAGATCAGCCTCTGGGCAGGTACGGCCGGATGGCCCTGGAATACCTCAGAGAGAATCACCCGGAGCGATTTACGACTTTGAAAATGGATGGCAGTCTGATGGAGATCATGCACCGGGTACAGGACGAGGCGACCGAGAAGATCGAAGCCCTGACGCAGCAAATGCTCCAGCAGGAGCCGCTTCCGCAGACCGAGGACATCATGGAGCGGACGCGACACCTGAACAGTCTGAAACTGATGGCGGAGGAAACCGTACTCCAGAGCGTAGTCCTGATTCCCCGCTGACCGAAGAACAGCCAAATACAGAAGTGGCGCCGAGCGCCGCACCTGTGGGAGAGCCGTCTGAAAAGGACGGCTCTTTTTCTGTTCCTGCGGAACAACCGACACGCCATTTTACCGATGCAGAAGTCCGGCGCAATTATGAGTACATCCTGACCAGCACCAATCTATACCCCCCAGAGCTGCACAGCGCGGTTCGCAGCGTATTGTCAGAACCGCCGCTCAATCCTGACTGGTCAGACAAAGGGCGGCAGATTGCGGCTCTCTTTACTCCCTATGGCGACCGTGAAGATCTTCTCTATCGTACCCGGTTGCATGGTGAAGATGGCATTTCATTTTTCTTTGATGAAGGCTATACCTACATTCCCTGGAACGGGCTGGCGTTTTTACTGGATGCCATGATCGAGGATGGCGACTATCCCAATCCTGTTGTAGAGGAGCAGCCTGACCCCATCGGGGATTATAACATCCCTGATGAAGTTGATGAAATGGGCGGTCCTCACCGGCAAATGACCATTGGAGAAGCGGATTTTGATTATGTTCTGGATGCTGTTGCCTATGAAGCCGGAGAAACCGTAGTGGAACCGGTCAAGCCGCAGGCGATTGTTCAAATGGAAAACGACACGCCAGCAGCCGGTGACGAGCCTGCATCCGTTCCTGACGAAAATCCCCCTGTTGTTGTGGAGGCCCCCGAAACGGATCTCCCCACAGATACAGCGGAGCAGCCTACACCGCCGCCCGTCAAAGGAAACACGACGGCGCACAAGAATTTCCGCCGCTTTCAAGAGTTGTTCCCGGAGATTGTGTCCGGTCAATATGAGTATCTGCGGCTGGAGGCCGGAGAAGCCTACTATCCTCTGGTCATTCACCATAAATACGGTTCCCATTACTGCATGGAGCATTACTATATGCAGAACGGCGACCGGATGTATGACCCTTATATGGACTTCCAAATCGACAAAGAGGCCGGGACACTTCGGGCTTTCAGTTATGAGAACAGCGGCATTGGTGTATATAACGAGGCTGATCCCGACGACCCCGCATACGAGAAAGCAATCAACGGGTTCAACAGTTTCTTTGCCACCTGGCTGAACAATATCCGCAGCCAAGGCTATGAGCCGGTGCGGGCCTCTATGATGGTCAACGATGAAGAAGTCGATGTGGATTTGCGCCCGGCTGCCGAAGCTGTTCCGGTCGTGGAAGAAGAACAGCCGGAGCAGCTCTCCCTTCTGTCCTTGGAAAAGAGTACGGAAGATCTGCTTGTTGAGCGTGTCATGCAAAGAGGCCCCCTTACCGCAGGAAAAAAAGAACAAATCTACGAGTTTGCTCAGACCCACCCCACCGGATCAGAATTTACTACTTTCCTAAAAAAGCTATATGGATATGAAGGGTTCTCCGGTGATGAAATGGGCGTGAAATACGCCATGTTCAATAGTGAAGGTGTCACTATCGAATGGCAGGATGAGCAGGGCGAAACACAGGAAACAAAGCTGTCCTGGGCGCGGGCTGCCGGTGTCGTGCAACGCCTGGTGGATGAAGGCCGCTATCTGGAAACCCCTGTTGTCAGCCAGCCGGAACAGCAGGATGAGGTGCAGCCTTTCAGTGACCAATACCGTCTGTTAGACCGTCTGTGTGCTGACTGCGAGTATTTTCTGGGGGCGGGACAGCGGGCAGAAAAGCATTTGTGGGCAGGCAGTGTGGATGCACAGATTGAGAAAATGCGGGAACTGTATGCCCAACTGCCGGAAAAACCTGATTGGATTTCCCTGGATATAATCAACGCCTACGCCCGCCGCATGGCAGTCCCGGAGCCGGTAGAAAATACTGCGGAAGCCTCGCAGGAGGAAACGCAGATTTTGGATGAAGCCCTGGACGCCCATCATGGGCAGATTGATATGCTGATGCAGGCGGTCCGAGGTGAGCTGACGGTTGGAACCATCCGGTACAGCATTTTTGAGGGGCGGCCCCATATCAGCATGATTGAAGTTCTGGAGGACTATCGCCGCCAAGGTATCGCAACCCAGATGCTCCGCTATCTGCAAGGGCAATATCCCAATGAGGAAATTGTATGGGGGTATTTGACCGAGGATGGCTCGGCCCTGTACCAAGCCGTGGTGGATGAACAGCCCAATCCCGACTATCTCCGGATACAAAATGACCTTGAAGATATTACGCGGGAATTTGACGCTTATGTGCGGCGCCTGGACGGTGGGGCTATTCTCTCCCCCCAAGAAGCTGCCGACATGGACGATCTGGAGGACACGCAATACCGGCTGGAAAAAGAGCTGGAAGAACTGCGCCCCATTCGCGCCTTTGTACGAATGGGCGATGGTACAGCAGCAGAGGCGCCCGCTGTTATGGACGAAGCCACCCCCACTGATCTGGCGCCCCTTCGTGAGCCGCCTGCGGCGCCGCAGGTCGCCACACACAACTTCCGTTTTTCTGAGGACTATGACCTGTATCCAAGTGGAGCAAAAACCAAATATAAAAACAATGTCATGGCAATCAAGCTGCTCAAGCAGATTGAGCTGGAAAAGCGGACAGCGACACCGGAAGAACAAATCATCCTTGCCAGTTATGTCGGATGGGGCGGGCTTGCCAATGCTTTCTCCAGTACGGCCTCTGGTTGGGAGAACGAATATCAGGAATTGAAGTCCCTGCTGACTGATGTGGAATACAAGGCGGCCATGAACTCCACCATTACAGCCTACTACACCGAGCCTGACCTGATCCGGCACATTTACCGCGCCCTGGAACGGTTTGGCTTCGAGGGCGGCCCTGACCGAAAAATCCTGGACCCCGGTATGGGAACCGGCAACTTCTATTCTGTGCTGCCGGAGCAGTTTCAAGGGAGCAAGCTGTTTGGCGTAGAGTTGGATTCCATCACCGGCAGAATCGCAAAGCAGCTTTATCCTGATGCGGATATTTCCATCATGGGATATGAAGCCACCAAATTTGAGGACAACAGCTTTGATGTGATTCTGGGCAATATCCCGTTCAACTCCGTGAAAATCTATGACCGGCGCTACAATGACCTGAACCCGTACATCCATGACTATTTCTTCATCAAGTCCCTGGACCTTGCAAAACCGGGCGGTATCATTGCCCTTATCACCAGCAAAGGAATTATGGATCGCAAGGACGAGAGCCTTCGGGAATATATCGCACGGCGGGCAGAGTTCATCGGCGCCATTCGCCTACCCAACACAGCGTTCAAGGCTTTGGCGGGAACCGATGTAACAGCGGATGTTGTTTTCTTGAAAAAGAGAACGCAGCCCATAGAACTTGATCGCGCGAATCTTCCGTCCTGGATTGAAACTGACCTGGACCGCAGTAAATGGATCGCCTATAACCGCTATTTCAAAGATAATCCCGAAATGCTCATGGGCGAGATGGTGAGCAGCCGGAATATGTACGGCAACGAAGATGGGACGGCCTGTGTTGCCCCGGAAGATTTTGACCTGAACCAGCATCTTACCCAAGCGGTTGACTCCCTGTACGCCCGTTTCACAGCAGAGCCAGATGAAGAAATCGAGGCGGACGAACCGGAAGAAAGCAATACAGAGTATGAGGACGCTCCGGCCGGAACCAAAAACTTCACCTATGTTGTGCGGAATGGCGAGATCTTCTTCTGTGAAAAAGATAAGCTGATCCCGCAGCCTTACACTGGCATGAAGGCCGAAAGAATCAAGGGATTGTGCGAAATCCGTACTGCGCTGCTGGAGGTTATCAACATCCAGTCCCATGAGTATGACCCGGTTGATCTCCAGAAAGTACAGGACACACTCAATCAGGTATATGACCGCTTCGTTGCAAAGTATGGAGCCATCAACAGCAAAGGAAACATCCTCGCTTTTTCTGATGATGACCAATTCCCCTTGCTGCGCTCTATCGAGGATGAGCGGAAAGACAAGACCGGTTGGGATAAATCAGCGATCTTCACCAAAGCCACCATCCGTCCTTTCCGTCAGGTCAACCATGCAGACACCGCCGAGGACGCCCTTCAAATCTGCCTGAATCACAAGCTGCGGGTGGATCTGCCCTATATGTCCTTCCTGACAGGAAAAGCCCCACAGGAGTTGGTGCAAGAGCTGGATACTCGCATCTATCTCAATCCCCAGAAATACTACGGTAATCCGCTGGAAGGATGGGAACTTGCAGAAGAATATCTCAGTGGTCATGTGCGGGATAAACTGCTCTACGCACGTCAGAAGGCAGCAGAAGAACCGGAACTCTTTGCCCGGAATGTAGAGGCTTTGGAGGAAGTACAGCCGGAGCCGCTGACTCCTGCTGACATCGAAGTGAATATGGGTGCCATCTGGGTTCCCATTGAGTATTACCGCCAATTCATGTATGAAACCTTCCAGACCAGCGGATATGAAAAGGTCATCGAGGGCGGCGACAACCGACACCGCATTGACATTGAGTATTTCTCCTATACCACGACCTGGCGTGTCACCAATAAAAATGCGGAACCGGATTCCGTAATGGTCAACCAGACTTTCGGAACCAAGCGGAAAAATGCTTATGAGATTTTTGAGGATTGCCTTAATATGCAGTCCACTACTGTCCGTGACCGGCAGGAATACATCAACGAAAAGGGCAACAAGTCGGTTAAATATGTAGTCAACGCACAGGAAACCATGATTGCCCGTGCCAAGCAGCAACAGATTCAGGAAGCATTTGCGTCCTGGGTTTGGAAAGAACCGGAGCGCCGGGATAGGCTTCTGCGCATCTACAATGAAACCTTCAACACAGTTCGCCCCCGTGAGTTTGATGGGAGCCATCTCGTATTTCCCGGCATGAACACGGAGATGAAACTGCGGAAGCACCAGCTTGATTTTGCTGCCCGTGTCATCTATACCGGGACGGGGCTTGCCGCACATGAGGTAGGCGCCGGAAAGACCGCTGCTTTAATTGCCGCCGGGATGTACCTCAAGAACCTGGGAGCGATCCACAAGGCGGTGTTTGTGGTTCCCAATCCCCTGGTGGGCCAGTGGGCAACAGAGTTCTACCGCTTTTTCCCCAACGCAAACCTTTTGGTATCCACCGCAGAGGATTTTACTCCCAAAAACCGCAACCGCTACATTTCTAAAATCGCCACCGGAGAATATGACGCAGTGATTCTGGCGCACAGCCAATTTGAGAAAATCCCAATCTCCACAGAGCGGCAGATTGCTATGCTGGAACGGCAGATCAACGATATTGAAAATGCAATCCATGAAATCAAGAGCGAAAATGGCGAGAATTGGTCCGTCAAGCAGATGGTCATTTTCCGCAAAAATCTGGATGAGCGGCTGAAAAAGCTGTCTGCCGAGGAAAAGAAAGACGATCTGCTGACCTTTGAGCAGCTCGGCGTAGATATGATGATGGTGGACGAGGCGCACTTTTTCAAAAACTGCTTTGTCTTTACGAAGCTGCGGAATGTGGCTGGTATTACAACCTCAAGCAGTCAACGCGCCTTTGATATGCTGCTCAAATGCCAGTATTTACAGGAAACGAATCAGGGGCGCGGCGTAGTATTTGCGACCGGAACGCCAATCAGTAACTCGATTTCCGAACTGTTCGTCATGCAGCGGTATTTGCAGCCGCAGGAGTTGGAACGCTTTGGCTGGTCCTACTTCGATACCTGGATCGCCCATTTTGCAAAGAAAGCCTCTGTGCTGGAATTGAAGCCGGAGGGCGGCGGCTATCGGATGCGTGATCGCTTCGTCCGTTTCTACAATCTCCCTGAACTGATGGCTGTCTTTCGTGAGGTCGCTGACATCAAAACAGCGGATATGTTGGATATTCCCGGACTCCCGGCTGTTCGCACTGGTAAAGCGGAGATTGTTTCGGTGGAAGCCACACCCGCACAGCAGGCGATCATGGCCGATTTTATTCTGCGGGCGGAAGCAATCCGAACCGGCCGAGTGAAGCCGGAAGAAGATAATATGCTGAAGCTGACCGGTGAGGCCCGCCTGATGGCGATTGACCCGCGCCTGATTCGACCGGATGCGGATGGTACAGGAAGTAAGTTGAGTGTCTGCATTGAGGATGTTTATCAGGTTTGGAAGGACACCGCCGCCTCTGCTTCCACGCAGCTTGTCTTTTGTGATGTTGGCACTCCCAAAGCCGGGAAATTCAATGTATATGATGAAATAAGAAATGTGCTGCTGGCAAAGGGTGTGCCGGAATCGGAGATAGCCTTTGTTCACGACGCCACTTCTGAAGCACAGCGGCAGGAACTGTTCGAGCGTACCCGCCAAGGAAAAGTCCGTATCTTAATCGGCAGCACCAGCAAGCTGGGAACCGGCGTGAATGTTCAGAATAAGGTAATCTCCATTGACCATCTGGACTGTCCGTGGAAGCCCTCTGACATTACACAGCGAAATGGACGTGGGGTACGGCAGGGCAACGAAAACCCGGAAATTATGATAAAGCAATTCGTAGCCAAAGGAACATTTGATGCGTATCTCTGGCAGATTCAGGAGCAGAAATTGCGCTATATCACGCAGATTCTCACCGGAAAACACATTGCCCGCTCTTGTGAGGATGTGGATGAAACCGTCCTGTCTGCCGCACAGTTCAAGGCGGCCGCTACCGACAATCCGATGGTCGCACAGAAGATGGAATTGGAAAACCGGGTCACGGAATTGAAAATCCTGCGGGGTGCGTGGAGCAATGAACAGCTTGCTTTGGAACACAAGGTTAACTTGACATATCCATCCCGCATCCGGGAATATGAGCAGAAAATTGAGCGAGTCACGCAGGACATTTCTCTGTTGGGTCAGACCGAAGGCAAGGATTTCTCCATCGTGCTGGATGGAAAGCATTATACGGAGCGACCGGCAGCGGGCGAAGCATTTGCCCTTCTTTATCGGATGATAAGTGAAGGCCGTGGAAAAGATGAATATGAGTTTGAAATTGGTTCGTATCGTGGCTTTTCTCTTTTCGTGAACTTCAATCCGTTTGAAAGGGATATTATTCTACGGGGCGCTTTGCTGTATGGGACGGATATAGGCAATTCCGGTCAGGGAACGATTACCCGTATCGAGAATCTTGCTGAACGGATTCCCAATTATCTTGAAGATGCACGGCGCGAATTGAAAGAAACACAAAAACAACTGGCGGTTGCCCAACAGCAGGTTGGACAGCCGTTTCTTTATGAGGAAGAATTGTCGGAGAAGGTTGCCCAACTCACGGAAATCAACACTAAGTTGGAGTTTGAATCATTACAGGAAAGCGAGGTGATTTTGGATGAAAACGGACAACGATCTGATGGCGAGGAAGATTGGGATTCTGAAAGAGTTCCTTCCTGCGCTTCTGCCGAAGTATAAGATCATGCTGCTGGAGGCATTCAGCCCCCATGATCTTCTCACGGCGTATATCAAAAACACGCTGTCGGGCTACCCCCGTCTGGAAGATCAGAACCTGGACGACCTGACGCTGGAACTGCTGTACCCCACTGACGAGGCGGCAGAACACTGTATCAAAGAGTTCCTTGCTCTGCGCCTGGACGATGACAACGAGCATGAGCTGGAGCAGTGATGTGAGGTGGTGATATATGGGCGAGAAACATTCGGCTGTCTGCTATATCTTCCGTGAGGGGGCTTTTACACCCGTTCAGGAAACGAAACCGCTGCGGAATGACTTTGGCCTTGACCTCTTTCAGTATAAAGGGGCTGTTTATGAAGGCAAAACCGGACTGCATCTCTGTCCAGCGCGGGATGCGGAATATCTTGCACTTTTTATCAAGAGCCACGGCGGAATAGAAAAGGTTCAGCAAGTGGAGACGATCAGGTATTTAAAAGT
>ENA-OWPP01002264-OWPP01002264.1-human-gut-metagenome-genome-assembly--contig:-NODE-2264-length-13646-cov-3.272386_pt1 | contig 13646 bp, 8 predicted proteins | sample MGYA00248265_ERZ651848 | MGnify/ENA primary metagenome ERZ651848 (study PRJEB26924, sample SAMEA4378233) | human gut metagenome | biome: human gut; feature: human-associated habitat; material: faeces... | reverse complement strand
CTTCGGGACCTACATTGACAGATGAGGATATCAGGAGAGTGGTGGATACGATCAGAGCGATATAAATAAAATAAATCTAATTACTCATGGGAAACTTAACAGAAAATGATTTTCAGCGTGTGGCGGATTTACTTGGCATTGAGGTAGCAGTGGTAAAAGCTGTACAGGCAGTTGAGACCGGTGGGTATGGGGGCTTTGTGGCTCCGGGGCGACCGATGATCTTATTCGAAGGTCACATCTTTTGGCGTGAACTCAAGAAGCGGGGACTAGATCCGGAGAGGTATGTTGCGGGCAATGAAAATATTCTTTATCCTAAATGGGAGAAGGGTCATTATTATGGCGGGATGAAAGAGTATGAACGTCTGGAAAAGGCCCGGGAAATACATAAAGAAGCTGCTGACGCTTCCACTTCATGGGGAATGTTCCAAGTGATGGGCTTTAACTATGCGATGTGCGGGTATGGCAGTGTGGAGGAAATGGTGAAAGATATGTGTGTCGGAGAAGATAAGCAACTGGAAGCTTTTGCGAGGTTTGTGAAACTTGCTAAGCTACACTCCTATCTGGAGCAGAAAGACTGGGTCGGGTTTGCCAAGCGGTATAATGGACCCGGATATGCCCGGAATCAGTATGATAAAAAACTGGAAGGGGCTTATCGGAAGTTTACGAAGGAGTAGAAAAGAAATGTAATAGATAGGAGAAAGTAGGTTTTAATGAAAATATCAGGAAAGTCATAGATGTAATCAGATAGAATGAGTAACAATATACCCAAATGGGTATAGATTCCTGCCTTGCTCCCACTTTTATACCATATCGGGTATAAAAGTGGGAGTCTTTTATTGTATTTGTACCTAAACGGGTATAATATGAGAAATCAAACAATAGTAAAGTATGTGAAGCAGATACGTAGGGAAGAGGGTATCCAGAAAAGGATACTCTCTTTTTTATTTCCTGAGAATGTGATACTTATAACTTTTTATGAGTGATCGGTTCCGGATGCCCTGTTTTCCTTTGTCATCTTCCTGTAAATGTCCACCTTTGCAATGTTGATCAACGAAATGTGAATAAAATTAGTAGTAATAACATGAATAAAAGGAGATTAGGAATATGACTTGGCACTACCCGTGCATTGCTTCAGGGTGTTGAGTTTCAGAAGATAGGCAGTATCGGCACTTCGGGCGGTCATGATTCCGGTAATGGTGATGGAGACATTGTGGATGATCCGACTGCATAATAACTTTAATCAGATAAATACATGAAGAATAGCTAGAATATCCTTTTAAAGGTGATTATAGCTGTGGCAAGCGCCATTGCAGGAGTGATAGGAGGGCAGGGATTGCTCTGATAACTGACCGATCGTTTCGGTTGAAAAAATAAATGCCGGTATCTGTTCGGAAGAATGGGTACCGGCATTTATTATTATGGTTAGCAAAACCGATAATTAAGAATAATCTTGTATATTTGTGAGTGAAACGATTAATAGAAATGTGTTATGGCTAAACTTTACCCGATTGGGATACAGAACTTTGAGAAAATACGTAGGGAAGGCTATCTTTATATAGATAAGACTGCATTAGTCTGTAGATTGGTAAAAACGGGTTCATATTATTTCCTGAGCCGTCCCCGTCGCTTTGGCAAGAGTCTGCTGATATCTACTCTTGAAGCTTATTTTCAAGGGAAAAAGGACTTGTTTCGTGGTTTGGCTATGGAGGAGTTGGAAAAAGATTGGATAAAATATCCGATTTTACATCTGGATCTGAACACCGAAAAGTATGATACGCCCGAAAGCCTGGATCGAATATTGAACGATACGTTGGCTAAATGGGAAATGGTGTACGGGACTGCTCCTTCTGAAACTTCTATTCCTTTGCGTTTCAAGGGTATTGTACAGCGTGCCTGTGAACAGTCGGGGCAGCGGGTGGTGATTTTGATTGATGAATATGATAAACCGATGTTGCAGGCTATCGGTAATGAGGAGTTGGGAGAGAAGTATCGTGATACACTGAAAGGTTTTTATTCTGTGCTGAAAACGATGGACGGGTATATCCGCTTTGCCCTTTTGACGGGAGTTACCAAGTTTGGTAAGGTAAGTGTGTTTAGTGACCTGAATAATCTGAACGATATCTCTATGGACGAACCTTATGTGGAGTTGTGTGGAATTACAGAAAAGGAAATCCATCATTATCTGGAACCGGAAATTCGTCAGTTGGCGAAATATCAAAAGATGTCGTACGAAGATGCTTGCCGGGAGCTGAAGGAACGGTATGATGGTTATCATTTCACGGAAAATTCTATCGGTTTATATAATCCGTTCAGTATACTGAATACTTTTTATAAGATGAAGTTTGGCAGTTACTGGTTCGAAACAGGTACTCCGTCTTATTTGGTAAAACTTTTACTGCGTGATAAATATGACTTGCAACAGCTGGCGCACGATGAGGCGACATCAGATATGCTGAATTGTATAGATTCTACTTCGAAGAATCCTCTGCCGGTGATTTATCAGAGTGGCTATCTGACGATAAAAGGGTATGATGAACGTTTTGATATCTACCGCCTGGGATTTCCCAATCGGGAAGTAGAGGAAGGATTTATCAGGTATTTACTTCCTTTTTATGCAAATATTGATAAAGGACAAACAGGGTTTCATATAACCAGGTTCGTTTCTGAAGTGGAACAGGGAGATTGTGATGCTTTCTTTCGTCGTCTGCAAAGTTTCTTCGCCGATACTCCTTATGAACTGGTACGTGACTTGGAGTTGCATTATCAGAATGTTCTTTTTATTGTTTATAAGTTACTTGGTTTTTATGTCCAGGCGGAGTATCATACTTCTAACGGGCGCATCGATATGGTTTTGAAGACAGACCGATACATTTATGTGATGGAGTTCAAATTTGACGGGAGTGCGGAAGAGGCTTTGAAACAGATAGAAGAAAAGGGATATGCCGCTCCGTTTGCCAATGATCCCCGTCAACTGCTAAAGGCAGGAGTGAACTTTAGCTCGAAAACAAGGAATATTGATTGTTGGGTCGTGGATTGACTCTAAATTCCATATGATAATCTGAATATTACACATCTGTGTGATCTGTTAATCTGTGGTGAAAAAGAGTTCATTGAAGAATGTTCCCGATACGTTGAATCTCGTCTGTACTGAACTTACAGTTTTCCGTCACTTTCAGATTGTCTTCCAGTTGCTTGACGGAGCTCGCGCCGACGATAACAGAGGTTACCAGATCATCTTTCAAGACCCAGGCCAATGCCATTTCGGCTAAGGTCTGTCCCCGACTACCTGCCACTTCATTCAATGCTTTGATTTTATTGAATACTTGCTCGGTCAATTGCTCTTTCTTCAGGAAACCTCCGCGGGCTATTCTTGAGTCTTCCGGAATTCCATTTAGATACCGGTTGGTGAGCAGACCTTGAGCCAGAGGAGAAAAGGCGATAAAGCCCGTACCATTTTCTTTGGCTTGTTGCAGAATGCCTTGTTCTTCCGGTTCGCGGTTAAACAGGTTGTATCGTCCCTGATAGAGTAGACAATGCACGTCTCGTTCTTCCAGATATCGGTAGGCGAACTCTGCCTTTTCTTTGGGGTATTTGGATATACCGATGTAGAGGGCTTTACCTTGCCGGACAATATCGACGAGCGCCTGAAGAGTTTCTTCAAGTGGAGTTTCGGGGTCGTAACGATGGGTATAGAAAATATCGACATACTCCAGATTCATACGTTTTAAACTCTGGTTGAGACTGCTCATCAGGTATTTCCGGGAGCCCCAGTTTCCGTAAGGGCCTTCCCACATATCATGGCCGGCTTTGGTGGATATGAATAGTTCATCCCGATAGGGCATAAAGGATTTCTTCATGATGAGTCCGAACGTTTCTTCGGCTGAGCCGTAAGAGGGACCGTAGTTATTAGCCAGGTCGAAATGTGTGATACCTTTGTCGAATGCAAAGTGAGCCATCCGGAGGCTGTTGGCTAATGTGTCAACATCACCAAAATTATGCCAGAGGCCCAGAGAAACTTCCGGTAACAGTATACCGCTTTTACCGCAACGACGGTACTTCATCCCACCGGAGTATCTTGCTTTATCGGCTGAATAAATAGGATTGATCATATGCTGAGATCTTTTGAAGATTAACTATGATGCAAAGATAATCGATTTATGGAGCAACATAGGTTATCAAAATAATAATTGTATTATGAATGGATAAAATAATACTGGATGGTTTGATGGAATCCCGATAATTTTGCATTATTGAAAAGCGTATGAACTAAAAACAGTGGAGACAGAATATGAAAGACATGCAAACAAAATTAGTAATGATAGGGATTCTACTTTCTACAGGTATAATGTTGAGGGCTCAGGACAATGGAGGGTGTGAGGATTGTCCGGCTTTTAATGCAGGCGGAAAAGTGGAAGTCCGTGGTGTAAAAGAGAGGATTATCGGAGATTTGTCGCAACCGGTCGCGGTTCGTGTAAGGACGTTGATTCAACAGATGACATTGGCAGAGAAGGTAGCTCAGTTGGTGAGCGAAAGTGATAGCATTCCGCGGTTGAATCTTCCTGCTTATAATTATTGGAATGAATGTCTTCACGGAGTGGCTCGTGCCGGTGAAGTGACAGTCTTTCCGCAAGCCATTAATCTGGCTTCTACCTGGGATACGGTGTTAGTCAAACGGGTGGCTTCTGCTATTTCTACGGAGGCACGGTTGAAATATCTGGAGATAGGAAAAGGGCTCACTTACTGGTCGCCTACTATAAACATGGCGCGTGATCCACGCTGGGGAAGAAATGAAGAGACTTATGGTGAAGATCCGCATCTGACTTCGCGACTTGGAGTGGCTTTTGTTAAAGGCTTACAGGGGGATCATCCGACTTATCTGAAAACTGTCGCAACAATCAAACATTTTGTGGCCAATAACGAAGAGAACAATCGTTTCTCCAGTTCTTCACAAATACCGACGAAACAGCTATATGAATATTATTTCCCCGCTTACGAGGCTTGTGTGAAAGAGGCAAACGCACAATCGGTAATGACAGCTTATAATGCTTTTAACGGAGTACCACCCAGCGGTTCGCATTGGTTACTCGATGATGTGCTGAGAAAAGAATGGGGATTCGATGGATTTGTGGTTTCTGATTGCGGGGCTATTGGGGTGATGAATTGGCAGCACCGGGTGGTAAACTCGCTGGAGGAGGCAGCTGCTTTAGGAGTAAACAGTGGTTGTGATCTGGAATGTGGTACTACTTATAAGGAAAAACTTGTTCAAGCGGTAGAACAAGGATTAATTTCAGAAGCTGCTATTGACCGGGCTTTGACAAGAGTATTAACGGCACGGTTTAAGTTGGGAGAGTTTGATCCGATGGAACTTGTCCCATATAATCATTATGATAAGAAACTATTGGCAGGAAAGAAATTTGCAGAACTTGCTTATGAGGCTGCTGTTAAGTCGGTCGTGCTATTGAAAAACGATGCTTTGTTACCTTTAAATAAAGAAAAGATTAAATCTGTAGCCGTAGTAGGACCGTTTGCCGATTACAATTATTTGGGGGGATATAGCGGACAGCCTCCTTATTCGGTTAGCCTTTTGAAAGGAGTGAAGGAGCTGATAGGTAAAAAAGGGAAAGTCACTTATCTGAACGGAATGGGAACCTCTGCGGATTCTATAGCGCAAGTGGTAAAAGGGGCAGATATAGTACTTGTAGCTTTGGGTAGTGATGAAAAAATGGCACGAGAAAACCATGATATGCCTTCTATTTATTTACCGGAGGAACAAGAGAAGCTTCTAAAAGAGATTTATCAGGTGAATCCGAGAATTGTATTGGTTTTCCACACGGGAAATCCGTTGACTTCCGAATGGGCGGATACACATATACCGGCTATTATGCAGGCTTGGTATCCGGGACAGGAAGCGGGTAGGGCTTTGGCCAATTTGCTGTTTGGAAATGAAAATCCGTCGGGTAAGTTGCCTATGACTATCTACAAAACCGAAGAACAGTTACCGGATATACTGGATTTTGATATGTGGAAAGGGCGTACTTATCGTTATATGAAAGGGGAACCTTTATATGGTTTCGGCCATGGATTGAGTTATACATCTTTTGAGTTCGATAATATACAAGGGAATGATACTTTGCAGTCGGATGCGATTTTACAATGTTCGGTCGAGTTATCCAATTCAGGTCAGTTAGCAGGAGAGGAAGTGGTCCAAGTCTATGTTTCGAGGGAGAATACTCCTGTTTACACATATCCGTTGAAAAAATTAGTGGCATTTAAAAAAGTAAAACTTGCTTCAGGTGAGAAAAAGAAAGTGGATTTTATTATAGCTCCCCGGGAGTTATCAGTTTGGGAAGATGGGAAATGGAGGATGCTTTCCGGAAAGTATACTTTGTTTATCGGTTCCGGACAACCGGGGTTGGCGAAAGGTATTACGAAAGGTTTTGAGGTTAAGATAAGGTAAAGTTAGTTTTTACAGGTTCTGGGGTAGTAGTTGTTTTTTAAGGAAAGATTGTTTGAAGGTGATTTCTGTATGTACTTGTTCTCTGATGTAGAGGGTGTGCTGATTGTATCAGTATCAGATAAAATAATACTGGATTGTTAATAATAACTGCACTAATTTTACATTTGAGAAAGTTCCCCGATATTGGGATGAAATAAGTCTCAATTTCGTCTTTTAGATAAACTATGGTGGAATAACGGATACATTAAAGGCAAAAAGCGAATAAAGAGTGTTTGTTTGAATTGCATAAGTGAATGATAAAATCATATTTGTTTGTTCTGCCGGTTGACTCTATTTTTGCATTATCACAAAATTAATCATTTAAAATCAGTGTAATAGTATGAAGAACATGATGTTGTTTCTGATGGCACTCTTAATGAGTGGCCATATGATGGCTCAGCAAACCATTGTTACAGGTGTAATTACCGATGCTAACGATGGATCTCCATTGATCGGAGCCAATGTTCTGGTTAAAGGTGCCGGAACCGGTTCTATTGCCAATGTGGACGGTAAGTATAGTGTTAACGTCCCAAATGGTAAGAATGTATTGGTCTTTTCGTGTGTAGGTTATAAAGAACAGGAGATCACTTTAAAACCCGGACAAAAAGTGCTCAATGTGACCATGAAAGAGGATACTGAACTACTGGATGAAGTAGTAGTTATAGGCTATGGCTCCATGAAGAAGAGTGACTTGACTGGTTCGGTCACCAGTATCAAAAGTGAAGATTTAATGAAAACAAACCCGATTAGTATTAATCAGGGACTCCAAGGGCGTATTGCAGGTGTGCAGGTTAACCAGAATGATGGTGCTCCCGGAGCCGGGGTAAGTATTCAGATTCGTGGTGCTAATTCATTCTCCACCTCTACCGAACCGCTTTATATCGTGGATGGTATTCCTTTTACCAGTAGTGGAATGCCGGGAACAGGCAAAGACGGTATGATGCAGACAGCCAATCCACTTTCGACAATTAATCCGTCGGATATCGAATCTATTGAGATCTTGAAAGATGCCTCTGCCACAGCCATCTATGGATCGCGTGGTGCAAATGGTGTGGTATTGGTAACCACTAAGCAGGCAAAGGAAGGAAAAGCGAGAATAGAATATAGCGGTTCATACACTTACAAGATGGTGGGATTGCAGCCGGAGCTGATGACTATGAACGAGTGGGCAAATGCAGTGTTACAGACTTGTCAGAACGATGGTCAGCCGGATTCTTACTCATGGGTGAAATATGCGAAAATGGCATTGGCTAATGAAGGTAAATACATTGATTTGGATCACAGTGCAAATCCTTTCGCTCCCAGCTATTCAGATGTAATGGATTTCGTGTTCATGGATACCAACTGGCAAGACGTGTTGTTCGGCAATTCTTATTCTACGCAACATGATTTAGCTGTTTCCGGAGGTACAGAAAAGAATTTATATCGCTTGTCCGTAGGGTATATGTATGATGACAGTAACTTGAAGTGGGGAAATAATAACAATCAGCGTTTCAATCTTCGTTTGACTAATAAACTGAAAGTCTTTGATAACTTTTCTATTGAATCTGTGATAGCCTATAACCGTCAGGATCAGGTGGCTCCTTCACAACTGAATAGAACATTGACTTCCAGTTATCCGCAACCGGGACTTCCGGCTTCTACGATTGATGGAAAACCTTATTCGTGGGGAACTTGGTTGTCACCGATTTGGTTTGCCGAACTGGGTGGAGATAATAAACTGAAAGTATCTGAAATTAATATCAGTGAGAAATTCACTTACAATATTAATAAACATCTGGATGTAGTAGCAAATCTCGGTTATAACTCCGGAGTAGCTTCACGTGATATAAAGAAGATGGCTATTACTTCTTATAATTATGCGGGAACCAAGATAAACACCAAGGCCGACGGTTACAAACAGGAAGAGTCGTCTTACGAGAAAACAAGTTCGCGTACAGACTTTTATTCTATGGCAGGTTATGTTGATTATCACAATACATTTGCGCAGCATCATAATGTAAGTGCAATGGTTGGTGCTCAATATGAATTGAAAGAATACGATTATTTTGGTGTATCAGTGAAAGATATACAGAACTCGTTGGAAACTGTAAATGGGGCAGGTTTGGTAAATCTGACAGATAAACATGGTACGAAGTGGCATGAGGCTGTGATGTCCTACTATTCTCGTTTAAACTATAACTATAAGTCAAAATACTTATTGGAAGTAAATATGCGTTATGATGGTTCTTCCAAGTTTAAACCGGAAAATCGCTGGGACTTCTTTTATGGAATATCCGGTGGATGGCGTATTACGGAAGAGGCGTTTATGAAGAACATCAAATGGTTGAATGATTTGAAAATCCGTCTTTCTTATGGTGAAGTTGGTAACCAGAGTGGTATTGATCGATATGATGGTACACAATTCTATAAATTTGAATCTCAAAGCGGAGCTTATATCGGTCCTAACAAAGGCACTATCATAGATACGAATGGTAAAATCGCTTCTCTGGGACGTGAATGGGAACGCATTAAGAATTATAACTTAGGATTGGATTTTTCCTTGTTCAATTCCCGTCTGACAGGTACTGCCGAAGTATACATGAAACGTAATGATAATATGTTGATTAATGTTTCTTATCCGGGAGTTCTGGGTGATAACGCAGGTATGTCAAACAATGGAAAATTCAGATCACATGGATGGGAAGTCATGGTAAACTGGTCTGATAAGATTGGAAAAGACTTCACTTATCATGTAGGAGGTACTTATTCTTTTAATACGAATAAACTGACGGATATTGGTGCAGTTTCAGTTCTGAAATCCGGTTTTGTTGATAAACAGCAAGGTTATCCGTTGAATAGTATTTTTGGTTTGCGTTATGCCGGCAAAGCACAGACAGAAGAAGAACGTCAAAAATATCTATATCGCTTCCTGACTGGTAATACTATCGGATTGACAGAACAAAACTTCCGTTTGGGAGATAATATGTATGCTGACGTAAATAATGACGGCAAACTGGATCAGAATGATATTGTTTATTTAGGTACAGATGATCCGAAAATCTCTTTCTCTTTTAATGTAGGAGCAGAATGGAAGGGATTTGATTTATCATTGGTTTTCCAGGGTGCTGCTCAACGTACAATCTTCCGTACGGGAGATAATAACGGTAATGAGATTTGGCGTATACCGATGAAAGCATTATATCTGAACACTTCGAATCAATCGGTAGGTAACACGTGGAGTCCGGAGAACCGGGGTGCTTATTATCCGACATATAGTAATAAGAATGAAATCAATGACTACAACTATCAGGCTTCTTCCTGGTCAGTGGAAGATGGTTCTTACATTCGTCTGAAAAATGTGACATTGGGATACAATGTACCTTCTGCCTTTTTAGCTAAAACGAAAGCAATTAGTTCTTGTCGTGTATATGTAGCAGGTGCTGATCTTTGGGAATATTCTAAAATTAACGACGGATGGGATCCGGAGGCTAGCCGTAAGGTATCAGCAGCAGGACGTTTCCCCTTTGTCCGTACAGTGACTTTCGGATTAAATCTAACTTTTTAATGTATGAAGAATATGAAACTATATAAGAAAGCTCTTTTAATTTTATCGCTTGGTCTGACACTGAATTCGTGTCTGGATCTTGATCCGCAGGACCAACTGGCAGATGGCAACTTATGGGGGGCAGCAGATGATTTTAAATATTTTGCAACTAATTTCTATGGTTGGACCCGTGATTTCAAGTCTGTTATTTCTGATGGTGCACATTCTGACTGGCGTTCGGACTTGATGACTTCCAGTTCTGTAAATATGTACAGCAATGGTAGTAATCCGATTCCTACTTCAGACGGTAACTATACCAGCAATTATGCCCATATCCGCCGTTGCAATTTGTTGCTGCAAAAAGCGGCGTCTTTTTCCGGTAACGGTGATATTAGTCGCTATGTAGCAGAAGCGAAGTTCTTCCGTGCTTATTCTTATTTTGATTTGGTGCAATTGTTTGGCAATGTGATTATCACTAAAGAACCGTTGGATATTACTTCACCCGAGTTACGCATGAGCCGCAATGACCGTAGCGAAGTGATTGACTTCGTGATTCAGGATTTGAAGGATGCGGCTGAAGTATTGCCGGAAACAATTACGACAGACGATGAAGGGCGTATTTCAAAATGGGGAGCTTATGCATTCCTTTCACGTGTCGCTTTATATGAAGGCACATGGCAACAAAACCGCAATAATGAAGAACGTGGCAAAGCATTGTTGAGTATTGCAGCGGATGCGGCGAAAAAAGTTATCGACAGTAAGCAATTCGAGCTATTCAAACCAGCAGCATTGGGAGAGATGGCTTATAAATACCTGTTCATTTTAGAGAATGTACAGTCTAATCCTGCGAATCTGACTAAGAGTGCCAATAAAGAATATATATTCTATCGCCGTCATGATGAAACGATTGCTCCGATCGGGACTAATATCACACATGGTTGTGTAGCGAATGTGCAATATATTAATCGTAAATTTGTGAATATGTATCTTTGTAGCAATGGGCTACCTATTGACCATGCCAAGAGTGCTGATGTCTTTAAAGGTTATGGAGGTCTGACTACGGAATTTGAAAATCGTGATAATCGCATGAAGAACTGTCTTCTGGCTCATGGCACTAAATATTGGGATAACGACAAACCGCGTATTGACTGGAAAGGTATGGATGGGGAAGATGCAACCAATGCCATTATATGTAATGTATTCCAAGGTTCCGGTTATCAAAACCAAAAATGGGGTACGGAACGTAAGGTGGCTGATACATTTGAAGGTTACGACTTTCCGATTATTCGTTATGCAGAAGTTTTATTGAATTATGCAGAAGCTATGTATGAGTTGGGAACCACCGGCAAAGCTTTGGATGATGCTTTGAATATCTCGTTGAATTTGGTTCGTCTCCGTGTAAACCCGGATATGCCTAAACTGACTACGTCTTTTGCTTCAGAAAACAGTTTGAATATGCGAGAGGAAATCCGTCGTGAACGTACCATCGAATTGTACAATGAAGGTTTCCGAGTTGATGATTTGAAGCGTTGGAATACTGCTATTGTAGAGATGCCTAAACCTATTCTAGGAGTGAAATGGACAGGAACTGATTTTGCGACTTCATGGGCTGGCGCTTCTAATATGGCAAAAGACTCCGATGGCTGTTTGATCTTGGAAAATAGTCGGCGCTGGGGTGGTAAAAATGACCTGTATCCGCTTCCGGTAGATCAGTGTCAGTTGAATCCGAATTTGGGACAGAATCCGGGATGGCAATAATCAAGTCTGAATAACTTAAAGAATAAGAATCATGAAAAGAGATTATATAAAATATTTTGTTGGACTGGCGGCTTGTTCGTTTTTAGGTCTGACTTCATGTGATGATGATAAGGATTTAGGAGGAAAGATGGACGAAATGATTACAGTGTCCACCATTACTCTTAACGAAACTCAATATGATGCAGGGAATAAAACAATTTGTCTGCTGAAGAACAAAGAACTGCAACTCTCTTGGAGTATTGCACCTGAAAATGCAACCAATGCTAATGTGCAATGGACTTCGTCGGATGAATCTATTGTTGCTGTTACACGGGAAGGTAAGGTCGTGACTAAGGATAAAGCAGGAAAAGCTATTATTACATTAACGCCGGAAATCGGTTTCGGTCCGGAAGCTACGATCGTCACTAGAACAGTTGAAGTTATGGACGAATATACCTATATGTCAGCCATCAATATAACGAATGTTCCGGCAGAAGAGATTGCGGCAGGCGATGAATATCAATTAACTGTTTCTTCAGAACCGGCAACTACTACGTTCAAGCGTTATAAATGGACAAGTAGTAACCCGGAAGTAGCTACGGTGGATGAAAAGACAGGTTTGGTGACCGGAATCAGCAAAGGGGATGCGACTATTATAGTGACGGCTGATGATTTCAGTTCGAATCCGGTGTCTGCAAGTTGCGAGATAGGGGTTAAGATAGTAACTCCAATTACCGGAATGACGTTTACTGAAGATGCGGAACTTAATCAATTGGGATATGGACAGGAATATCAGATTAAGTACACATTGGAACCGGTAGATGCTACTGCTTCGCTGCTGACTTGGACGAGTGATAATCCGGAGGTGATTAGTGTGGATAAGACTGGTAAATTGAAAGTACATACTACTAAGGCCGCTTCTGCTGTGATAACAGCTTCTTATGGCCCTGTTGTACAAAATGTAACTGTCACAGTTGCCGATGGACGTTTCTGGTATTCATTAGGTAATGGTTTGGGTAACGGACTGGATAATAATTGGTATTTGGATGGCAACAATGCGTCTGTCGTTTCATCTGACGGAAATAAGACAACTGTTCAGATGGGCTCCGGATACCGTGGTGACTTATGGCTTGCAAGAAGTGGTAAAGGAAAAATTGTAAATGTAACTCCTGCTGATTATAGATATTTTGCCATTAAGGTAGGATTTAAATCTCAATTGGTTCCAGGAAAGAACAAACCCAATGGTTGTATTAAATTAGAGATCTTTGATGATGGTATTAAGAAAATCGGTCCTGAATATTTTGGAACAGGCGGAGATGCTAATAATAGATACGAGATTCTGGGGGCAAGTGAGATTTCGACTACGGAGCCAAATGTCTTGTATTACGACTTACAGTCAAAATATAAAACAGTGACTCCTACAGATTGGAATCAGGTCTTTGATTTGTCGCAATGTAAGTTTGTAATTGCTGATTTCCCGGAAACAGCTCAGACTTATGATCTTTACTGGATTCGTTCTTTCAAATCCATAGAGGAACTTCAAGCTTTTGTAGATAGTGAAAACAATACTAACGAATAACTACCATGAATAAGATGAAATTATATACAATAATAGGAGCAGGGCTTTTTGCCCTGACTTCTACCACGCTTTTAGCATGTAGCGAAATAGAAGACGGCTCTAATGATATGAGTAGTTGGCCGGAAGTGAAGGATTATGTTACGACTTTGGAACATCCTTGTATGCTTCATACAGAAACGGATTTTGAGTTTGTAAAAGGAAAAGTGCAAGCCGGTGCGCAACCTTGGAAAAATGCGTTCGATCATTTAAGTCGTGGTGGGAATAGCTTGTCACAATCAAATTATAAGGCTTCTCCGGTGAAATTATTG
>ENA-OWPP01002241-OWPP01002241.1-human-gut-metagenome-genome-assembly--contig:-NODE-2241-length-13780-cov-4.707031_pt1 | contig 13780 bp, 10 predicted proteins | sample MGYA00248265_ERZ651848 | MGnify/ENA primary metagenome ERZ651848 (study PRJEB26924, sample SAMEA4378233) | human gut metagenome | biome: human gut; feature: human-associated habitat; material: faeces... | reverse complement strand
GCCTTCTTTCAGTTTTCTTCCGCCAGGCGCTCCAAGGCTTGGGCCGTCACCCGATACACGGTCCACTCCTCCATGGGCTCCGCCCCCAGGGACAAATAAAAATCGATGCTGGGCCGGTTCCAATCCAGGCACCACCATTCCAAGCGGCCGCAGCCCCTCTCCAAGGCGATTTGGGCCAACTTGCGCAAGATCCCTTTCCCATAGCCCTGGCCCCGGTATTCCGGCATGACATACAAATCTTCCAGATAGAGCCCGGCGCGGCCCAGGAAGGTGGAAAAATTGTGGAAAAACAGGGCAAAGCCCACTTCTTTTCCACCGGCCAGCGCGAACAAGACCTCTGCTTTCCCTTTGTCAAAGATCCACTCTTCCAGCAAGCTCTCCGTGGCCACCACTTCCTGCTCCAACTTTTCGTAACGGGCCAGCTCCCGGATGAACTGCAGGATCAGGGGCGCGTCTTTGCGCTCTGCCATGCGGAATGTCAACGGCGCCTTGTCCATTTTGCTCCCTCCTAAATCGTTTTCTTTTATTTTATCAGATAAAAATCCAGGGGGCAAGGCGGCCGGATCTGCAAAAAAGCATTGACTTTTTTTGTGGCAATGTTATGCTTATTTTAAGGACTTAGCGCACTCAAATTTACAATAAGGAAGGGAACTGACATGTACAATTTTACCGATGCACCCAACCGTAAAAATCAAGGCTGCACCAAGTGGGATAAGGCCGACCTGCTGTATGGCGGCCAGAACTTGCTGCCCATGTGGATCGCTGACATGGATTTTGAAGTGGCTCCCCCCATCGTTTCTGCCATTGAAAAGCGCGTGCAGAACAAAGTGTTCGGTTATGACTTCCTGACCGATGAATACTTTGAAGCGGTAAAGGGCTGGATGAAGAAACGCCACCATTATGAGATCGAAAAAGAGTGGATCACCTTCACCCCCGGCATCGTCACAGCGCTGCACATGGCAGTCAACGCTGTCACACAGCCTGGTGACGAAGTGCTGATCACCTCCCCGGTCTACGGTCCCTTCTTTGGCGCTACCACCGATGAAGGCCGCACCCTGGTGGATGTGCCCCTGATCGAAGAAGACGGCTACTACACCATGGACTTCGAGGGCATGGAAAAGGCTGTGACCCCCAAGACCAAGGCCATGCTGCTGTGCAGCCCCCACAACCCCGGCGGCCGTGTCTGGACCCGGGAAGAGCTGGAAAAGCTGGATGCTTTCTGCCAGAAGCACAACATTTTCGTCATCGCCGACGAGATCCACAACGACCTGATCCTGACAGACAGAGAACATATCATGTACGGCAATGTGTCGGAGCATGCCAAGATGAATTCCATCATCTGCACCGCCCCCAGCAAGACCTTCAACTTGGCGGGCATCCAGGGCTCCAACATCCTCATTGCCAATGAAGAAGTGCGCAAGGTCTTCCAGGCCCAGGTGGCCAAGGCCCATGCCAGCGCCAATGACTTTGCCGGCCCGGCTACCATCGCCGCCTACAACGAGAGCGAAGCTTGGCTGGATGAGCTGCTGGAAGTGCTGAAAAGCAAAAAGAAGGGCAACTACGCCATCGTGCAGATCGACACTGCCTACGAGCCGAAACCGCTGGAGACCCGCACCGTCTTTGGCGTGACCTTCGAGCAGGGCCGCCAGGACCTGGACATCAGCGACGCCACGATGCTGCAGAACATCGTGACCGAGAACCAGTTCATCAGCGAGGAGCAGCGCCGCGACCTCATCATCAGCCTGATCGTGCTGAAATACACCCAGTCCAACTCCGTCTGCTATGTGCAGGACGGCCAGACCATCGGTGTGGGCGCAGGCCAGCAAAGCCGCATCCACTGCACCCGCCTGGCAGGCCAGAAAGCCGACAACTGGCAGCTGCGCCATATGCCCAAGGTTCTGGACCTGCCGTTCCGCGAGGATATCTCCAAGCCCAACCGCGATAACGCGATTGATGTTTACATCGGCGATACCCCGGAGGATGTGATTGGGGATGACGTTTGGGCCGAAACCTTTACTGTGCAGCCTGCCCCGTTGACTGCCGAGGAAAAGAAAGCCTGGCTGAGCAAGGTAACGAATGTTGCCCTGGGCAGTGATGCATTCTTCCCCTTTGGGGACAACATTGAGCGCGCCCGCCGCAGCGGTGTGACCGCCATTGTGCAGCCGGGCGGCTCCATCCGCGATGATCAGGTTATTGCCACCTGCAACAAGTACGGCATTGCCATGGCGTTCTGTGGTATCCGACTGTTCCACCACTAAGTTCCCAATTTTTTCGTAAAAAAATTGGGAAAAGAATAGTTAATAAAAAATAATTAAAAATGAAGGTGGACCGCGGCGCTGCGTACCGCTTATAAAATATTAGAGTTCTAATATCCAAAACCGTGCCGCATGCGGCACACCTTCATTATTCTTTATTATTTATTCTTTCTTATTTATTACAACAAGGAGTTTGCCATGAAAATTCTGGTTGTTGGCGGCGGCGGGCGTGAACACGCCATTATCCGCGCGCTGAAAAAAAGCCCCGACTGCGGCGATATCTGGTGTGCCCCTGGCAACGGCGGCATTGGTTACGATGCCACCTGCAAAAACATCCCTGCAACGGATGTAGACGCCATGGTCGCCTTTGCCAAGGCAGAAGCCTTTGATTATGTTGTTGTTGCACAGGACGATCCCCTTGCCCTTGGCATGGTGGATGCTTTGGCCAAGGTGGGCATCCCTGCTTTTGGCCCGGATGCCGCTGCCGCCCGCATTGAAGCCAGCAAGGTGTTCAGCAAGGACCTGATGAAAAAATACGGCATTCCCACCGCCGGCTATGAAACCTTTGACGACCCCGCCAAGGTGATGGATTACATCCGCAGCAAGGGCAAGTACCCGGTTGTTATCAAGGCGGATGGCCTGGCGCTGGGCAAAGGCGTGCTGATCTGCCAGAATGAGCAGGAAGCCGCCGATGGCGTAAAGGAAATCATGCTGGACAAAAAGTTCGGCGCTTCCGGCAACCATGTTGTGGTGGAAGAATTTTTGACCGGGCCGGAAGTCAGCGTGCTGTCCTTCTGTGATGGCAAAACCGTCAAGCCGATGGTTTCCAGCATGGACCACAAGCGCGCTTTGGACCATGACGAGGGCCTGAACACCGGCGGCATGGGCACCGTTGCCCCCAACCCCTGCTACACCCCCGCCATTGCCGCCGAGTGCATGGAGAAGATTTTCCTGCCTACGGTTGCCGCCATGCAGGCAGAGGGTTGCCCCTTTAAGGGCTGCCTGTACTTTGGCCTGATGCTAACCCCGGACGGCCCCAAGGTGATTGAATACAACTGCCGCTTTGGCGACCCCGAAACCCAGGTAGTACTGCCCCTGCTGGAAAGTGACCTGCTGACCGTGATGCAGGCCTGCACCAACGGCACACTGGACAAGACCGAGGTCAAGTTCAGCGATGGCGCTGCCGCCTGTGTGGTGCTGGCTTCCGGCGGATACCCCGTTGCCTATGAAAAGGGCAAGGAGATCACCGGCCTGGAGAATGGCCAGGTGCCCGGTGCTGCCGATGTGACCGTGTACCATGCCGGTACCGCCATCAAGGATGGCAAGCTGGTTACCAACGGCGGCCGCGTGCTGGGTGTAACGGCAACCGCCGCCACCCTGCCCGAAGCCCTGAAAAAGGCTTACGCCGCTGCTGACTGCATCCATTTTGACAAACTGCACCGCCGCAGTGATATTGGTGCCCGTGCCCTTGCGGCAATGAAAGCACAGGAGGGTTAAACAAGAATGGTTTACCGCATTTATGTAGAGAAAAAGCCCGGCTTTGACGGCGAAGCCCAGGGCCTGAAGCATGAACTGGTTGAGCTGGTTGGCATTAAGGGCCTGAAAGCTCTGCGCCTGTTGAACCGCTATGATGTGGAAGGCATTGACCGCGACCTGTTTGAGAAAGCCATCCCCACCGTGTTCAGCGAACCGCCAGTCGATGTGACCTATACCGAGCTGCCTACCGCCAAGACGGTGTTTGCTGTGGAGTATCTGCCCGGCCAGTTTGACCAGCGTGCAGATTCTGCTTCCGAGTGTATCCAGCTGCTGAGCCAGGGCGAGCGTCCGTCTGTGCGCAGTGCCCGCATCTACCTGCTGGACGGCGAGCTGAGCGCAGAGGATCTGGAAGCCATCAAGAAGTACGTCATCAACCCGGTGGAAGCCCGCGAGGCCAGCCTGGACACCCGCGATACCCTGAAAATGGAATTTGCCGTGCCCACCGCTGTGGAAACCCTGAACGGCTTCTGCGCTTTGGATGACGCTGCGTTGGAGAATTTCCGCAATGAAAAGGGCCTGGCCATGGACCACGCCGACATTGTGTTCTGCCAGAACTACTTCAAATCTGAACAGCGCGACCCGACCATTACCGAAATCCGCCTGATCGATACCTACTGGTCTGACCACTGCCGTCACACCACCTTCGGCACCATCCTGAACGATGTCAAGATTGACGACGAAGTTGTGCAGGCTGCATTTGACCGTTACATGGCCCTGCGTGCCGAGACCGGCCGCGATAAAAAGAACCGCACCCTGATGGACCTGGCCACCATCGGCGCCAAGGCCCTGAAACAGCGCGGCATCCTGCAGAACCTGGACGAGAGCGAAGAGATCAATGCCTGCACCGTCAAAATCAAGTGCGATGTGGACGGCGAATTGCAGGATTGGCTGTTCCTCTTCAAGAACGAGACCCACAACCATCCCACCGAGATTGAGCCGTTCGGCGGCGCTGCTACCTGCATCGGCGGTGCCATCCGTGACCCGCTGTCCGGCCGCAGCTATGTTTACCAGGCCATGCGCGTGACTGGCGCAGGCGACCCGCTCAAGCCGGTTGCCGAAACCATGCCCGGCAAGTTGCCCCAGCGCAAGCTGGTTACCACTGCTGCTGCCGGTTATTCCAGCTATGGCAACCAGATCGGTCTTGCCACCGGCCAGGTTGCTGAACTGTACCACCCCGGCTATGTGGCAAAGCGTATGGAGATCGGCGCTGTTGTGGGTGCTACCCCGGCCAGCCATGTCCGCCGCGAAGAGCCCCAGCCCGGCGATGTGATCATCCTGCTGGGCGGCCGCACCGGCCGTGACGGCATTGGCGGCGCTACCGGCTCCAGCAAGGCCCACAAGCTGACCAGCTTGGAAACCTGCGGTGCTGAGGTGCAGAAGGGCAACGCCCCCATTGAGCGTAAGCTGCAGCGCCTGTTCCGCCGCGAGGACGCCTGCTGCATGATCAAGCGCTGCAACGACTTTGGCGCAGGCGGCGTTTCCGTTGCCATCGGCGAGCTGGCCGACGGCCTGAACATTGACCTGAACAAAGTTACCAAGAAGTACGAGGGCCTGGACGGCACCGAGCTGGCTATCAGCGAAAGCCAGGAGCGCATGGCTGTTGCCGTTGCCGCTGAGGATGCCGAAAAGTTCATTGCCCTTGCCAATGAGGAAAACCTGGAAGCCACCGTGGTTGCTACCGTTACCGAGGAAAAGCGGATGCGCGAGAACTGGAACGGCGTTGCCATCGTGGACCTTTCCCGCGAGTTCCTGAACTCCAACGGTGCCGAGCGCCATGCCGATGTGCATGTTCTGCCCGGCACGGTATGGCAGCCCCAGTGGGCCGGTTCCACCTTTGCCGAAAAGCTGGAAAACCTGGTTGGCGACCTGAACGTTTGCAGCCAGAAAGGCCTGGGCGAGCGGTTTGACTCCACCATCGGCGCTTCCACCGTGCTGATGCCTTACGGCGGTAAATACCAGCTGACCCCCACCATGGCCATGGCTGCCAAACTGCCGGTGGATGGCGAAACCACCACCTGCTCCGGCATGGCCTGGGGCTTTAACCCCTATCTGACTGAAGCGGACCCCTACCGCGGCGCTTACATGGCCGTTGTGGAAAGCGTGACCAAACTGGTTTGCGCCGGTTTCCGCCACAAGGATATGTACCTGACTTTCCAGGAATATTTTGAGCACCTGAACACTGCCCCCGAACGCTGGGGCAAGCCACTGGCCGCCCTGCTTGGCGCGCTGGATGCCCAGATGGGCCTTGGCATTGCTTCCATCGGCGGCAAGGACAGTATGTCCGGCAGCTTTGAAGGCCTGGATGTTCCCCCCACGCTGGTCAGCTTTGCCACCGCCATTGGCAACACCGCCAACGTCATGAGCCCTGAGTTCAAGAAAGCCAACAGCTCTGTTGTCATCCTGAAGCCGCAGTACAAGGACGGCATGCCGGAGATCGGCAGCCTGCTTTCCATCTACAAGATCGTGGAGCAGATGATTGACGAAGGCAAGGTGCTGGCCGCAGCAACGCCGGGTTACGGCGGCGTTGCCGAAGCACTGTTCAAGATGTGCGTCGGCAACCACGTGGGCCTGTCCCTGAGCCGCGATATCAACCTGGACGACCTGTTCAAGCCCTGCTATGGCGCAGTTATTCTGGAGCTTCTGGATGCTTCTGCCGGTGAATTCCTCGGTTCCACCACCGTGGATTACGTCATCAACGTCAACGGCGAAAACATCGACCTGCAGCACCTGCAGGATGTATGGGAAGCAAAGCTGCAGCCTGTCTTCCCCTACCTCAAGGCTGGCGAGGAAGTTAAATCCCTGGAATACAAGGTCAACTGCTTCCAGCGCGTTGCCCCGGCTGTGCGCCTGGCCACCCCGCGCGTTATCATCCCTGTGTTCCCCGGCACCAACTGCGAATACGACACTGCACGCGCATTCCGCCGCGCCGGTGGCGACCCGCACATTCTGGTGTTGAAGAACCTGACCCCCGCCGACGTTGCCGCCAGCTGCGAAGCCCTGGTGAAAGAGCTTGACCAGAGCCAGATTCTGATGCTGCCGGGCGGTTTTTCCGGCGGCGATGAGCCGGACGGCTCCGCCAAGTTCATTGCGGCGTTCTTCCGCAACCCCGCTGTGGCCGATGCCGTCAACCGTCTGCTGAATCAGCGTGACGGCCTGGCACTCGGCATCTGCAACGGTTTCCAGGCATTGATTAAGCTGGGCCTTGTGCCTTATGGCGAGATCCGCCCGATTACCGAGAACGACCCGACCCTAACCTTTAACACCATCCACCGCCACCAGAGCATGCTGGTGCGCACCCGCGTAGCTTCCAACAAGAGCCCCTGGCTGAGCGAATGCAATGTGGATGATGAACACCTGATCGCCATCAGCCACGGCGAAGGCCGCTTTGTCTGCAATGACGGCCTGCTGCAACAGCTGATTAACAACGGCCAGGTTGCCACCCAGTATGTTGACCTGAACTGCGTGCCCACCATGGATATGCGCTACAACCCCAACGGGTCTGTGCTGGCCATTGAGGGCATTACCAGCCCGGACGGCCGCGTGTTCGGCAAGATGGGCCATTCTGAGCGCAGCGGCGACAGCCTGTACAAAAACGTTACCGGCGACAAGTACCAGCCGATTTTTGAAGGCGGCGTGAACTACTTCAAACTGTAAGACATGCTGTAAGAAAGGAAATCCGACCAATGGCACATGATCGTTATATTTCTCCGTTTTCCACCCGTTATGCTTCCGATGAGATGCAGTATACTTTCTCGGACGATAACAAGTTCCGCACCTGGCGCAGGCTGTGGATTGCGCTGGCCAAGGCTGAGCAGAAGCAGGGCCTGGACATTACCGATGAACAGATTGCCGAGCTGGAAGCCCACAAGGATGACATCAATTACGAGGAAGCCACTGCCCGCGAAAAGCTGGTGCGCCACGATGTCATGAGCCATGTTTACGCTTACGGCCTGCAGTGCCCCAAGGCAAAGGGTATCATCCACCTGGGTGCTACCAGCTGCTATGTTGGCGATAACACCGATGTTATCATCATGCGCGAAGGCCTGCAGCTGGTGCGCAAAAAGCTGATCGGCGTGCTGGCCAACCTGGCCGATTTTGCCGAGCAGTACAAGGATATGCCCTGCCTGGCTTACACCCACTGCCAGCCCGCCCAGCTGACCACCGTTGGCAAGCGCGCTACCCTGTGGATGAACGAGTTCTACATGGACCTGCAGGAGATTGACCACCAGATCAGCCAGCTGGCCCTGCGCGGCGTTAAGGGTACCACCGGCACCCAGGCCAGCTTTATTGAGCTGTTCAACGGCGATTCTGCCAAGGTCAAGGCAGTGGAAGCTGATGTGTGCGCCCAGATGGGCTTTGACAAGGTTGTGCCCGTCTGCGGCCAGACCTACAGCCGCAAGGTGGACTACAATGTGCTTTCCGCCATTGCCGGTCTTGCCCAGAGCGCCATGAAGATGGCCACCGACATCCGCCTGCTGGCCAACTTTAAGGAGATGGAGGAGCCGTTTGAAAAGAACCAGATCGGTTCTTCCGCCATGCCGTACAAGCGCAACCCCATGCGCTGCGAACGCATCTGCGCGCTTTCCCGCTACCTGATGGTGGATGTGCTGAACCCCGCCATCACCGCCGGCACCCAGTGGTTTGAGCGCACGCTGGACGATTCCGCCAACAAGCGCATCGCCATGGCTGAGGGCTTTTTGGCCGCTGATGCCATCCTGAACATTCTGCTGAATGTTTCGGACGGGCTGGTGGTTTACCCCAAGGTCGTCCGCAGCCGCGTGATGGCTGAGCTGCCGTTCATGGCCAGCGAGAACATCATGATGAAAGCCGTCAAGAAAGGCGGCGACCGCCAGGAGCTGCACGAGCGCCTGCGCGAGCATGCCGTGGCCGCTGCCGCTGTGGTCAAGCAGGAGGGCAAGCCCAATGATATGATTGCCCGCGTGGAAGCTGACCCTGCATTCGGTCTGACCCGCGAGGAGATCGAGGCCGAGCTGAGCCCCGAAGATTTCACCGGCCGCGCCCCGCAGCAGGTGGAAGAGTTCCTGGCCGAAGTTATCCGTCCCGTGCTGGACGCCAACAAAGAGGATCTTGGCCAGCATGTGGAGCTGAATGTTTGATTTATTTGGGCTTGAGGAATTATAAGATTACGATAGCATCATGATTGGATGAATAAGCGAAAGGCTGCTTCTTCGGTTGAAGGAGCAGCCTTTTTGAGTTTTAGGGGGATTATATTCCATCATACATCTAATTTATGGTCTTCGGAACGATCAAGACCGTTCCCTATGTGGGGGTAAATGATTCGGCTCGGCCCGTTCACGGGACGATGACGAGCATCGTCCCGTACAAATTATTTGCGGCGTTTGCCGCAATCGGCAAAGTTTCTCCACGGCGGGATGAAGGCATCCCGCCCTACCGCACCGTAAATGATGGCTTTATTATCATGCTTCAAATCTCCCCCGCCGCCACATCGCCGGATTCTATGCATTGGGCAAGAGCGGTCTCATAGGGGATATCCCGCTGGATCATGGTCACATTATAGGTGGCAAAATTGTAGCCGTTTGCTTCGCAGGCGGCTTTTATTTTTTGCAAGGCGGGCTGTAAATCTGCGTGCTGGGGCTGCGATGTGGTTTGAATCGTGACCGCCAGCTTGGCCGGTATATGCTGCAAGATGTCTTTTTCAAACGGGGCATCCAATGGCAGCCACTGCTGGTATTCCATGCCCAGATCAGAGATATTTTTCCCTGATTCATACGGCAGAATCACCATCACGCATTGCTGCTTTTCATCGTAGGGAATATCGTATTCCGGCAGGGCATCGACCAGGGCCGGTGCCAGGTCAGCCCGCGCTTCCTCGTTCATGCGCCATGCAGTGTTGAGCCGGGCATCCACATACTGGGTGTGGTCAACGGTATGGGTATCGCTGGTAAAGAGCCAGAAACTTGTTTCCACATAGAACCGGGTATCCCGGCTTTGCTGGGATTGCACGCCGACTGTATAGCAGAATCCCCGCATCGAACCTGCGTTTTCTGCCGTAAAAGTCTGGTCCGGGTAAAGTTTTTCCGCAAACTGTATGGCCCGGTGCATGGCCCAGCGCTCGCTGATGGGGTCGCCGTTGATGCAGTCAAAGGCCAGCAGCACCAAAGCAATCAGCACCGCCGCCAGAATGCCTGCCATCTTCCGCTTACTTTTCACTTTCATGTTTTTTCTCTCCTTTCCCGCTGGCATAGTTCAGCAGCCAGCCAATCAGGCAGCCAACGCCGCACAGCCCCAGCATAAAAACGCTGTACACAATTAGGGTGACCGGGTACTCCATCAGGGTGGCCCCATACTGCCAATAACGCACGAAGGTCCGCAGCAGCGCGCAAAGGGCAATGCCCTCCCCCACTGCCATCAGCAGCTTCCACATCTGGGGGTCCTGATACACGGCCGCAGCACACACAAACGGGAAAATCAGGATGATCCAGTTGGAATGTTCGCCGTAACTTGTCAGCACCCCAAAGCCCATGCCCAGCGCTGCAAACATCAGCAGGCCGGTATTGTATTTGTGGCGGATCTTTTGCAGCAGGCGGGCATCATCGGGTGCGGGCAGGCTTTGTGGCAGGGCCTGCCCGCCGCCCGCCTGCCACAGGGTGCGGCATTCCGGGCAGGTTTGCAGGTGGGCTTTTACCAGCGCTTCACTTTCCGGGCTGGCAACGCCATCCTGCACCAGCGGGATCAAATCCCGGCAGACCGCGCAGGGAATTTCGGTTTCTGCTTTTCCCTGTTCTGCTTGCCGGTTTGTTTCTTTTTCTTGCGTCATTCGTCGTATCCCTCCTTTTGCAGGGTTGCTTTCAGCCAGGCGCGGGTACGGTGCTCCACCACCCGCGCGGATGCTTCGGTTATTTGCAGTTTTTGGGCAATTTCCTGGTACGAATACCCCTGCGCCCGCAGGTATACCACGCTGCGGGTGCGCTCGTCCTTTTGCTGCAGCAAAGCCTGCACGCGGCGCAGCTTTTGGCGGGCGGCGGTGGTTTCGGTCAGGGCATCATCGGTTATGTAGCGTTCCATCAAATCGTCCAGGCTGACGGACTGGTGCCGCCTGCGCAGGCTTTCCAGCCAGATATTGCGTGCAATGCCAAACAGCCAGGTTTTTACCTCGCACTCTCCACGGAAAGTGGGCAGCCGCTTGATGACCCGCACAAAGGTTTCGCTCAACAGGTCTTCCGCCTGCACAGGGTCGTGGGTCAAAAAGCAGAGGTAGCGGTACAGATCCATCCGGTAGCGCCGGTACAGTTCCTCCAGCTCCGGCAGTTTCATGCTTTGGCCCACCTCCTTTCGCTTTGTTCAGGCGCCTTACATGATATTGGTGGCCGCGGCCGCCGTTTTGTTACAGGCAGCGATAAAAAAGTCCTGCCGCACCGCTTGGAAACGGCATCGGCAGGATCGGTTGTTCTTTTATTCCTGGCTTTGGGTATCATCCTGGGGCGCATCGGCAGTCAGGTCTGCACCATCTGCCGCTGCATCGGCGGCAGCATCCGTGGTATCCTCTGCCGGGGGTTCCGGGGTCGGCTCCGGGGTGGCCACAGGGTTTTCCGCCGGCAAAAAGCGCGGCTGAATGGTGCCGTCCGTCTGCTGGTCCGAAACATCCAGCGTACCGCGGTCACTGCTTGCCAGGCCATCGCCACCGGTATCCAGAATGATATAGGCGGCAAACCGGATCTTGTAATCCAGATTGTTTGCCGTGCCCAGCTGGACCGACACACGGCCCTGATACAAAAAGCTCAGCTCGGTCATGTTCTGCATGGTCAGCACCGTGGTGCCATCCAGCAGGCCATACTGGTCCAGTTCGCCCAGCAGTTCGTTCAGCACCTCGTTGGGGGTCTCCTGTGCCGTATCGGCTTCGTCTGCATTTTCCGGCGTTGCGGTGCCGCTTGGCATGGCCGTTGCCAGGGCGGTCGGCTCGCTGGGGGCATCCAGTGTCAGGAAGCTGCCCGGCGTGGTGGCCGCGCCCTCTGGCAGCAGGGCATCCAGCTGCACCAGATTATCCGGCTCTGCCGGCTCCACACGCAGCACTTTCAGCTGTTCGCTCAGCACCAGCCAGCTGCCGGAATACTCCATCTTAAAGCGTTCCACCGCAGGCTGCACCCGGATGATCACGGTGCCGGGGGCCTGGCGGGTGACGACTGCCACATCCAGGTACGGCATCTGCGCCAACAGCTGGTCAGATTTTTCTTTGGTGGAAAAACCGTACAGGTTATCCCCCACCTGAATGCCGGTTGCATCGATCAGCTGTTGTTCGGTATAAATGCCGGTATTGGCGGGGGTGGTGCGGTCCGCATTTTCCACCCGGAAATCCGTCACCTTGAACAACAGGTTGATAGAAAGCACAATGCCGACCACCAGCACTGCCAAAACGCACAGCACCCCGATGATGGCCTTGCGGCGGCGGATTCGCAGCTGTTCCGCGCGGGTAACGCGGCGCTGCACCTGTGGCGCGCTGGAACGGTACCCCGGCTTTTGGGGGTTCTGTTGGGGGCGGGGGCGCTTTTGCTGCTGTTTGGGCGGCTGGCGTTCGGGCTGTTTTGCGGGACGCTGGCCGCTGCCCTTTGGCCGCTGCTGGCTGCCCGCCGGGCGGCTGCTGCGCTGCGGCGGGGCGCTTTTGGTGTTGCGATGGCTGGGCTGACCCTTGCGGGGAGGTACACTTTTTTTCTGGTTTCGGCTGCGCTGATTGCGGTCCATGGGGTGTACCTCCTTTCTGTGTTTCAGCTTTTATTTGCTGCCGGTTTGTTCCGGCAGGTTACTTTCCGTTCACCAGTTCCAGCAGCTTTGCGGTGATCAGTTCCAGGCTCTTGGGGTTGCCCAGGGTCTTGGCGGCGGTGCCCATGGCCGTCAGTTTGCCGGGCTCTGCCAACAGGGCATGCACGGTTTCGATCAGCTTGATACCGGTCAGGTCTTTTTCTTCAATCACAATGGCGGCACCGGCGTTTTGCAGCTCCAGTGCATTGTAATACTGGTGGTTTTCGGCCACATTGGGGCTAGGGATCAGGATGGACGCGCGGCCCATGGCTTCCAGCTCCGCCAGCGTCAGCGCACCGGAGCGGGAAATAACAAGGTCCGCCGCGGCCAGCAGATCCGGCATATTATCAATGTATTCTTTTACCACAAGGTTGGCACCGGGGGCAAAGTGGTTCTTGGCTTCCAGGTCCTCAAACAACTTTACGCCGCGGCTGCCGGTGGCGTGCAGGTGCAGCACGGGCAGATCGTTTGCCTGCTCCCACGCGCACAGCTCTGCCACAACCTCGTTGATACGGCGGGCCCCCAAAGAGCCGCCGAAGCTCAAAATCACGGTGCGGTCCCCCGCGTGCACAGCAGCACGGGCGGCGGCGCGGTCACGGTTCAAAATTTCCGGGCGGACAGGGTTGCCAACCACAAGGGTCTTCTCCGGCGCGCCAAGCTTTTCCACCGCAGCGGCGGAAGCGGCAAACACCACGTCCACATCCTTGGCCAGCAGCTTGTTGGTCACACCGGGGAATGCGTTCTGCTCATGGATGGCAGTCTTGATGCCCTTTTTGGCGGCGGCGCGCACCACCGGGCCGCTGACATAACCGCCGCAGCCGATGACCAGATCGGGCCGGACCTCTTTCAGGATAGCCGACGTGCGCGGGCCGGACAGGGCCAGGTGGTAGAGCGCTACCACGTTGCGGCCCACGTTCTTCAGGGTTGGCTTGCGCTGGAAACCGTTGATCTCAATATGGTGGAACGGGTACCCTGCCTTGGTTACAAGGCCGTACTCCATACCCTCTTTCCGCCCGGCAAAGTGGATCTCGGCCGCGGGGTCCGCCGCCTTTAAGGCTCCGGCAATGGCAAGCGCCGGGTTGATATGGCCGGCTGTGCCGCCGGCAGCAATCAAAACACGCATAGTGGTTCCTCTTTTCTCCGTAAAATCGAACGTTTATGTTATGGCAATACCGCATAATTCTAAGTGCCGATACGGCGAGCGAGGTGCGGCA
>ENA-OWPP01002237-OWPP01002237.1-human-gut-metagenome-genome-assembly--contig:-NODE-2237-length-13799-cov-3.123254_pt1 | contig 13799 bp, 11 predicted proteins | sample MGYA00248265_ERZ651848 | MGnify/ENA primary metagenome ERZ651848 (study PRJEB26924, sample SAMEA4378233) | human gut metagenome | biome: human gut; feature: human-associated habitat; material: faeces... | reverse complement strand
CAGGTCGGGTTGCGAGAACGCGGTGAGCATCACCACGGGAGCGATGTTCTCGTCGCAGATGACGCCGGCAGCGGCGATGCCATCCATACGGGGCATCTTCACGTCCATGCACACGATATCCGGGCGGAACTTGCGCGTCAAATCGACGGCCTCCTCACCATTGGCCGCCTCGCCGACGACCTCATACCCGTTATCCTCCAGCATGGCCACCAGATCCATGCGGTTCACCGACTCGTCCTCGGCGACAACGACCGTGCGCTTCTTGTGCACGGCGCTCTCGACGGGCTCGCCTTCGGAGACTGCCTTCAGCTCGTCGGCGGAAAGCACCTCCTCTACCTGACCCTCTTGCTCTTGCGTTGAGGTCTTCTTTCTTGCCACCATGCTCACAACCTCTTTTCCACGACACAGTGATTCATCGACAAACTTCATGTATAACGATAACATAGAGATTCGGCGATGCGACACTGTGGCTCACCCGATAATGCAACGTGCCCTCGGTGGGACTCGAACCCACACTGCGCAGATTTTGAGGCTGCTTCCTCTACCAATTGGGATACGAGGGCGTTTCTGGCACTCGAAGTAGTTTAGCATATCGCTACGCCATTCGTCCATTGCAGGCGTGCCGCGCATCATTCCAGCGAGTCACGCCGGTTCCGTGGACACCATACGCCCCGGCACGCGATTTACGCCGGTAGCATCAACGCCGCGCCGAATATCCCCGCAACTCACCAGCGCGGACCTACAATGGAAACACATAAGAGAACTATCAAAGGTGAGGCTTATGAGCATGGACAGTGACACTTACAGACCCTTCGATCCGTGGCGTCCGACACCGGTCAAGGAGGAGTCCCGCAAGCAAATCGTCGAGACCCATTATTTCAACGTGGACAGGGTCGCGTTCAGTTCGGCGCAGGTCGGCCAGTTCGAACGGTTCATCCTGCATGAGAACAACGGGGACACCGTCGGCGTCCTTGCGGTGACCGCTGACGGGAAGATTCCGTTCGTCGAGCAGTACCGCATCCCGACCCATCGCTGGACGTTGGAGATTCCGGCAGGCCATGCCAACGCGCCAAGCGAGCAGTATCTGGACGTTGCAAGCCGCAAGCTGCGCGAGGAGGCCGGCTACGAGGCTTCGAAGCTCACCCAGTTCACGCGCTTCATCAACACGCCCAGCTTCTCCTCGCAGTACACCGCGCTGTACCTGGCGACGGGACTCAAGGAGGTGGACCGTTCCGCGATTGGCCCGGAGACGCCACGTTCCGCGGTACGCCTGTACACGCAACAGGAGGCCATGGAGATGGTGACCAACGGCACCATCGTTGATGCGAAGACGATTATCGCGATCCTTCGCCTGCATGAGGGACTGCTGGAGCACATCGGCATGTGAGATTGTGCGGTTCGCCTTCCGCACGAGACAGTCGGCGCATCTGCCCCGCACCCGCGCGACGACCTTCCGCATCGTCCTTGAGCCGATGCGGTTCCCTGGCGAAAGCGCGTGAGCCCCCGCTCGTTTCGGAGCGGGGGCTCACGCATGAGTATTCGGCTTCCGTCGTCACGCAGCGGAAGCCGAATCTGCTATCGGCTGAAATCAGTCGTTGGCACCGACGGTGTGCACGTAGATGGTGTCGGTGCTGCCAGCGGCGTGCTCGCCCTGAGCGGAGCTCAGCACGACGATCTTGTCGCCGTCGGAGACCTTGCCGGCGTTCTTGAGGACCTTGTCGGTGAAGGCCATGAGATCCTTGCGGGTCTTGTCGTGGTAGTCCTCATCGAGCAGGAAGGCCTCGGTGCCCCAGGAGAGGGCCAGCCAGTGGTAGGTGTGCTCGTTGGTGGTCAGGCCGTAGATCGGGGCGGCCGGACGCTCGCGGGACACACGGTGCACGGTGTTGCCGGTCTGGGTGTAGGCGACGATGGCCTTGGCGTTGAGCTTCTCGGCCAGGTCGACGGCGGCGGAGGAAACGGCGCCGGTGGAGGACATGTCGAGGTTCTTCAGCTCGGGGATGCGGTCGAAGCCGTGCTCGGTGGCGAAGCCGGAGATGCGGCTCATCGTGGCGACGGTCTCGGTCGGGTACTCGCCGACGGCGGTCTCGTTGGAGGTCATCGTGGCGTCGGCGCCGTCAAGCACGGCGTTGGCGCAGTCGGAAGCCTCTGCACGGGACGGAACCGGGGAGTGGACCATGGAGCCCAGGACCTCGGTGGCGACGATGACGGGCTTGGCGTACTGACGGGCCAGCTCGATGATGCGCTTGGTGGCCAGCGGGACCTCTTCCAGCGGGCACTCGACGGCCATGTCGCCACGGGCGGCCATGACGCCGTCGAACGTCTTGACGATGTCCTCAAGGTTCTCCAGAGCCTGCGGCTTCTCGATCTTGGCGACGATCGGGATACGACGGCCTTCCTCGTCCATGATCTCGTGGGCGCGGTCGATGTCGGTGGCGAAACGCACGAAGGACATGGCGATGATGTCGGCGCCGGTGCGGATGGCCCAACGCAGGTCGGCCTCATCCTTCTCGGTCAGGGCGGGCAGGCTCACGGCCACGCCGGGCAGGTTGATGCCCTTGTGGGAGGAGACCGGGCCGGCAACAACGACCTTGGTGTGCACGTTGTTGCCCTCGACCTTGGTGACCTCCAGACGGACCTTGCCGTCGTCGATCAGGATCGGGTCGCCGGGGTGGCAGTCGCCGGGCAGGCCCTTGAAGGTGGTGGAGGTGATGTGCTCGTCGCCTTCGACATCGTCGGTGGTGATGATGAACTCCTGGCCTTCCTCAAGCTGGACCTTGTCCTCGCCCTCGGCGTTCTTCTTGAACCAGCCGCAGCGGATCTTCGGGCCCTGGAGATCGACCATGGCGGCGACGTTACGACCGGTCGCCTTGGAGGCCGCGCGCACGTTGTTGTAGACCTTGAGGTGATCCTCCGGAGTGCCGTGGGAACGGTTCAGACGGGCCACGTCCATACCGGCCTCAACCAGCTTGGTGATGCCTTCGGGAGACTCGGTGGAAGGACCGATGGTGTCTACGATCTTGGCTTTACGCATGAATGCCTACCTATTCTTATGTGATTTCTTCTAGGAAGAAGTCTTGCGACTTCCACTGCCACAGGCAAGTGTACTAGGTTTGGGCGACGTGAGCCACTGTTTTCACGGGCGTGTTGTGAGCGCTCACATCTTTTGGGCGGCTCAGGCTTCGCTCTTCGCGGCCTCGACCGACTTCATCTTCATGACGCTCGCGATGGCCGACGATCCGATGGCGACGACGATCACGACAAGCGACACCCACGTCGGTACCTCGGGCACCCAAGAGACCGGGTGACCGCCATTGATGAACGGCAGCGTATTGCCGCTCAACGCCTCCATCACCAGCTTGATGCCGATGAAGCCGAGCACGAACGCGAGCCCGACCGGCAGGTAGACGAGCTTGTCGAGCAGTGCGCCCAGCAGGAAGTACAGCTGCTGCAGGCCCAGCAGAGCGAACACGTTCGACGTGAAGACGATGAACGGATCCTTCGTCAGGCCGAAGATCGCGGGAATGGAATCAAACGCGAACATGACGTCCGTCGTGCCGATGGTCAGGAACACGATCAGCATCGGAGTCCAGTACGACTTGCCGTCCTTCTCGGTGCGCAGCTTCTCGCCGTCATAATCGTCGGTGATGCGAATCACCTTGCGCAGCATGCGGATCAGGCCGTTCTCATGGTATTCCTCATCATCATCGCCTCCGACGACCAGCTTGATCGCCGTATAGATCAGGAAGGCGCCGAACAGGAAGAACACCCACGTGAACCGCTGAACAATGGCCGCGCCGACCAGGATGAAGCAGCCGCGCAGAATCAGCGCGACGGTGATGCCGACGGACAGCACGTACTTCTGGAGCACTTTCGGCACGGCGAAGTTCGACATGATGATGACGAAGACGAACAGGTTGTCGATGCTCAGCGAGTACTCGGTGAGCCATCCCGAATAGAATTCGATCGCGGGCTTCGAACCGGCAAAGCACCATACCAGTCCGCCGAAAATCAGCGCCATGACCACGAAAAAGGCGATGTGCTGCACGCACTCCTTGGTGCTGGGCACATGCGGCTTGCGGCCGATGACGAACAGATCCACAACGAAAAACGCGATCAGCACCGCAAAGGTGGCGATCATAAAAGCGACAGGGGTTTCAGACATGTCTACCAGCATAGGAAAGGGCTGTGACGCTCTCTGTTACGAAATGCTCACTTGTTCGCTTCCGTCATCTGGCGCAGTTCCTTCTTGAGGTCGCGGATCTCGTCGCGCAGGCGTGCTGCGAGCTCGAACTGGAGCTGTTCGGCGGCGGTGTGCATCTGCTCGCTCAGCTGACGGATAAGGTCGGCGAGATCCTGCGCGGGAAGCCCCGCCTTGAGTATCTCCTCATGTCGCTTGTCGGCCTCCGCAGCGTCGAGGGAGGGCACACCCAGATGGGTGTTGCCGGCCTTGCCCGCGTTGCGGTAGCCGCCTTCGAGCAACGTGGCCGTGTCCACGTCCTCCTTGGCGAGCATGTCGTTGACGTCGCTGATCTTCTTGATGAGCGGCTTCGGGTCGATGCCGTGCTCCTTGTTGTAGGCGATCTGCCGCACACGGCGACGGTCGGTCTCATCGATGGCCTTGCGCATCGCGTCGGTGGTCTCATCGGCGTACATGATGACCGTGCCCGATACGTTGCGGGCCGCGCGACCGATGGTCTGGATCAGCGAGCGGTACGAGCGCAGGAACCCCTCCTTGTCGGCGTCGAGGATGGCCACCAGCGATACCTCGGGCAGGTCCAGTCCCTCTCGCAGCAGGTTGATGCCTACGATGACGTCGATCTTGCCTTCGCGCAGTTCGCGCAGCAGTTCGACGCGCCGCAGCGTGTCGACGTCGGAATGCAGGTATTCGACCTTGATGCCGCGTTCCAGCAGGTAGTCGGTCAGATCCTCGGCCATCTTCTTGGTCAGTGTCGTCACCAGCGTGCGCTCGTTTTTGTCGACACGGTCCTTGATCTCGGCGAGCAGGTCGTCGACCTGCCCCTTGGTCGGGCGCACGTCGATCTTCGGGTCGACCAGACCGGTCGGTCGGATGATCTGCTCGACCACGCCGTCCGACAGACCGAGCTCATAGTCGCCGGGCGTCGCCGACAGGTATACGGTCTGCCCGACGCGGTCCAGGAACTCCGGCCATTTGAGCGGGCGGTTGTCCATCGCGGACGGCAGACGGAACCCATGTTCGACCAGCGTGCGCTTGCGGGACGCGTCTCCCTCGTACATCGCGCCGATCTGCGGCACGGTGACATGCGACTCGTCGATGACCAGCAGGAAGTCATCCGGGAAGAAGTCGAGCAGCGTGTGCGGCGGCGTGCCGGGTGCGCGGTTGTCGAAATGCCGCGAATAGTTCTCCACGCCTGAGCACACGCCGACCTGCGTCAGCATCTCCAGGTCATATGTGGTGCGCATGGTCAGGCGCTGCGCCTCCAGCTCCTTGCCCTGCTTCTTGAGTTCGGCCACGCGCTGGTCCAGCTCCTCCTTGATGGTCTTCAACGCATGCTCCATGCGCTCGGGGCCGGCGACGTAATGCGAGGCGGGGAAGATGTGCACGGAGGTCTCGTGGTCGATCACGTCACCGGTGAGCGGATGCAACGTGGAGATGCGGTCGATCTCGTCGCCGAAGAACTCGATGCGGATAGCCAGCTCCTCATATACCGGGATGATCTCGACGGTGTCGCCACGCACGCGGAACGTGCCGCGCGTGAACGCGATGTCGTTGCGCTTGTACTGCATGTCGACGAACTTGCGAAGCAGCTGATCGCGGTCAATCTGCTGGCCTTCCTGGAGGAACAGCATGCGGCCGGCGTACTCCTCCGGCGTACCGAGGCCGTAGATGCACGAAACGGTGGCGACGACCACGCAGTCACGCCGCGTGAGCAGGTTCGCGGTGGCCTGATGGCGCAACCGCTCCACATCGTCGTTGATGTTGGAGTCCTTCTCGATGTACGTGTCGGTCTGCGGTATATACGCCTCGGGCTGGTAGTAGTCGTAGTAGCTGACGAAGTAGCTGACCGCGTTGTCGGGCATGAGTTCGCGGAATTCGGCGCATAGCTGCGCGGCGAGTGTCTTGTTCGGCTCGATGATGAGCGTCGGCCGCTGCAGCCGTTCGATGAGCCATGCGGTCGTCGCGGTCTTGCCCGTACCGGTGGCTCCCATGAGCACCACGTCGTTCTCGCCGTTCTCGATGCGGGTGGACAGCTCCTCAATGGCCTGCGGCTGGTCGCCGGACGGCTTGTACGGTGATTTGACGACGAATGGCTTGTCGGCGCGCTCGATGTTGAATCCCATGGCTTCCAGCTTACCGCCATCCGCTCAGCGAACGGTTCTCAATAAGAAAAGTGCGAGGATAACGCACAAGACAGCACAATCGCACAAAACATGCATGCCTTGGAAATACAGTGATTGGGCGGGTTTCATGTGCGTTTTGCGGCGCTGCCGGGCTCACACCTTTTCACGGGCGAATGATTCAGTGAGCCTCCCACCGGCGATACAGCCCATCGACCTGCGCCAGCATGTCGGGGATCGGGCGGGTGGAATCGATGACGATGTCGGCAAGCTCCCGGCGCTCGGCTGTGCTCGATTGGCTGCGGATACGGTCTGCGGCCTGCCGTTCGGTCATGCCACGCGTCGCGACCATGCGCCTGATGCGCATCTGTTCCGGCGCCTCCACCGTGACGATGTGATCGAATTGGAACGGAATCGACCGGATCACCTCTGTGAGCAGCGGCACGTCATGGACGATGACCTTCGCGCCGGGATTCCGTCGCTCCAGCCGTGCGGCTTCGGCATATATCAGAGGATGCTCGATGTCGTCCAACCGTTCGCGTGCGCCGGGAGCGGCGTCACGGCCGAACACACGCTCGGCGAGCCACGCCCGATTGAGCGACCCGTCGGCCAGCAGCGCGTCCGGGCCGAACACGGCGGCGATCCGCGGCAACGCCACTCCCCCGGGCGCCACGATCTCATGCGCAAGTCCGTCATAGTCGATGACCAGCGCGCCGAGTTCCCGCATCCGGGCGGCGACGGTGCTCTTGCCCGCGGCGATGCCTCCGGTCAGTCCGATACGAATGCTCATGACATCATGCTATTCGCGACACGCCCGGTTTCGTGGCAGAGATGGAAGGCGATTTTTTGGACTCTCGCAGCATTCCGCCATTTCACTGATTCGCGCATGGCAGGCTTGCTGGATATCCGGGCGTGTCGCGGTTGTTCAAGGCAGCCGGGAAGTGAGAATGACCGGCATCTCGCAAAGACCACCCTCAGTCTCGCTATGCTCGACCGCTCCCGCCGGCGGGAGCGGAATATGAAAAACGGGAACCACCCGTGTGGGGCGATTCCCGTTTTCCTATCTGCCGGCAAATCCTACCAGCATTCTACTTCTTCTCGGGATGAGATGACTCACTTGCCGAGCAGCTGATCGCGCAGAGCGGCGAGCTGGTCGGAGTCGGCGAGAGTACCCGTGGAGGAGTTGTCGGAAGAGTAGTTGGAGGTCTCCTCGACCTTCTCTTCCTTCGGAGCCTGGCCATCCTCGGCAGCGGAAGCCGCGGCGTTCTCCAGCTCCTTGGCGACGAACGCCTTGTGCTCCTCCCACAGTTCGTGGGCGGCGGCGTACTGGGATTCCCATTCCTCGCGCTGCTTCTCGTAACCGGCGATCCACTCGTTGGTGTTCGGGTCGAAGCCTTCGGGGTACTTGTAGTTGCCCTGCTCGTCGTACTCTGCCGGCATGCCGTACAGAGCCGGATCGAAGTCCTCGGAAGCCGGGTCGACGGAGTCGTTGGCCTGCTTGAGGGACAGGGAGATGCGGCGACGGTCGAGATCGACGTCAATCACCTTGACGAAGACCTCTTCGCCGGGCTTGACGACGGTCTCCGGGTTCTCCACGTGGCGGTTCGCCAGCTCGGAGATGTGCACCAGGCCCTCGATGCCATCCTCGACGGAGATGAAGACACCGAACTGGACAATCTTAGTGACCTTGCCCTTGACGATCTGGCCGGGAACGTGGGTGCGAGCGAAGCGCTGCCACGGATCCTCCTGGGTCGCCTTGAGGGACAGGGAGATGCGCTCACGGTCGAGATCGACGTCGAGCACCTCGACGGTGACCTTGTCGCCGACCTTGACGACCTCGGACGGATGGTCGATGTGCTTCCAAGACAGCTCGGAGACGTGGATCAGGCCGTCGACACCGCCCAGATCGACGAACGCGCCGAAGTTGACGATGGAGGACACGACACCCTCGCGGATCTGGCCCTTCTTGAGCTGGGACAGGAAGGTCTCGCGCACTTCGGACTGAGTCTCCTCCAGGTACTGGCGGCGGGACAGGACCACGTTGTTGCGGTTCTTGTCGAGCTCCAGGATCTTGGCCTTGATCTTCTGGCCGATGTACGGGGAGAGGTCGCGAACGCGACGCATTTCGACGAGGGACGCGGGCAGGAAGCCACGCAGACCGATGTCGACGATGAGGCCGCCCTTGACGGCTTCGATGACGGTGCCCTCGACGACGCCGTCAGCTTCCTTGATCTTCTCGATGTCGCCCCAGGCGCGCTCGTACTGGGCACGCTTCTTGGACAGAATCAGACGGCCTTCCTTGTCTTCCTTGGTGACGACAAGGGCCTCGATGGTGTCGCCGACCTCGACGACCTCGTCAGGATCGACGTCCTTCTTGATGGAAAGTTCGCGGGAGGGGATGACGCCCTCGGTCTTGTAGCCGATATCCAGGAGGACCTCGTCGTGATCGATCTTGACGACGGTACCTTCGACCAGATCACCATCGTCGAAGTTCTTGATGGTGGAATCGACTGCCTTGATGAAGTCCTCTTCGGTGCCAATGTCGTTGATGGCGACCTTGGTGACTTCAGTGTTGTTCTCTGCCATGTAAATATATGGTTTCTAATAGTGGATGAATAATTACTCGATATTCAGTTATACATGTGCACTCATATGAGCACACACAAGTTATCAGGATACCTACAGCCATGCCCAAAATGGGCGGAAAAACCAGCGCGACACGCCCGAATTCGGCTACATTTTCCTCTCGGCCATCTCCACGACGTTGGCGAGCAGCATGGCGCGGGTCATCGGACCGACGCCGCCGGGGTTTGGAGAGTATGCGGAAACCTTGTCATAACAGGCCTTGTCGACGTCTCCCCTGATGCGGAAACGGCCAGCCTGCTCATCGAACACGCGGGAGACACCGACGTCCATCAGCACGGCGCCGTCCTTGACGTTTTCGGGCTTGACGAACCCGGCTGACCCCATGGCCGCGACGATGACATCGGCGCGACGCATGTGGTCGGCGATGTCGCGTGTGCCGGTGTGACACAGGGTGACCGTGGCGTTGACCGCCTTGCGCGTCAGCAGCAGACCGATCGTGCGGCCGATGGTGATGCCGCGCCCGAGCACGCACACCTCCTTGCCGTTCAGGTCGATGTCGTAGGCGTCGAGCAGTTCGATGACGCCGCGCGGCGTGCACGGCAGCGGGGTCGTGATGTCGCCCTGCACATGCAGCACGAGTTCGCCGAGATTGTATGGGTGCATGCCATCGGCATCCTTCGAGGGATCGATCAGGCCGATGATCGCGTTCTCGTCGACGCCGCGCGGCAGCGGCAGCTGCACGATGTAGCCGGTGCAGGCCGGATCCTCGTTCAGGTCGCGCACCGCAGCGGCGATGTCATCGAAACTCGCGTCGGCGGGAAGGTCGCGCCGGATGGAACGGATGCCGACCTCCGCACAGTCGGCATGCTTGCCCGCGACGTATCTCATCGAACCGGGATCCTCCCCGACCAGCAACGTTCCCAGACCGGGGACGATGCCGTGCTCCTTCAGCGTCGAAACACGTTCCGCCAGGTTCGCCTTGACCTCGGCCGCGACCCGCTTGCCATCGAGTTTGATGGTCATGTGCGTCCTTCCCTAGAGTTCGTTCATTCCTCGTAGCGTTAGGCTATCGTGGACTCAGGTCAATGACAATCCGACGGCGGACCGTCGACGTCATATTCGAAGAAGGCAGCGATATGAACATTCACCCGCATCGTCTGGTCACCGGCATTGCCGCCATCCTCGCCACAGGCATGCTGATGGCGTCGAGCGCCTGCGGCATCGGCGGCGACTCGCAATCCGAGCGGCCCTCCGCGAAGGAGCCGACCGGACCGATCACCGTCGTCGCGTCCATCAACCAGTGGGGCTCCCTCGCCGAGCAGATCGGCGGCACCGACGTGAACGTCACCTCCATCCTCAGCTCCACGAATGTGGACGCGCATGATTTCGAACCGAAAACATCCGATGTCGCCAAGCTGCAGAAAGCGCAGATCATCGTGTCGAACGGCGCCGGATACGACTCATGGGCGACCAAGTCCGCAGGCCGCAACTCGACCACCGTCTCGGCCGCCGAGACGGTCGGAGCCATGGAAGGCGACAACCCCCACCTATGGTTCTCCAAGGACGCCCGCAACGGCATGGCGACCGAACTGACGGAGGCATTTTCCAAGGCGCTCCCCGCCAAGAAGAAGGCGTTCCAGTCGCGCCTCAAGGCATGGCAAAAGGAGGAAAAGGCCATCGAGAAGTCGATGGGCGAGTTCGCCGCCAACCACAAGAACGCCACGTACGGTGCGACGGAGGCCGTGGCGTACTACCTGATGTCGGACATGGGCTTCCAGGACGACACTCCCAAGGGGTTCGCCCGATCCGCGGCCTCGGGCGGCGAACCCGCCCCGGCCGACCTGCAGGAATTCCAGTCGCTGATCGAATCACAAGGCATCAGCGTGCTGGTCAACAACACGCAGGAATCCAGCGACGCCACCAACATGCTGACAGGGACGGCCGGACGGGCAGGCGTCCCCGTGTTCGACGTCAGTGAGCAGATGCCGCAGGCGTACACGACACTGACTGATTGGATCGCCGATCTGGTGGCCCGGCTTGACAAGACCGTCTCCCCCGCCATCATCGACGACAGCGACGAAAGCGGCAGTTCCGACGGCAAAGACGGCGCCAGCGCCAAGAACGATGCCGGCAACAGTGCTGACGACAAAAGCGATCCCGGCGCCGGCAGCAGCAACTGAGTTCGCCCGCCCGCTCCAGACCGTTACCATTGCCGTCCCCTCCGCCTCTAATGAGTCCGCCACCGCTAATGAGAATGATTGTCATAGTCCTTTGCGATAATGCGTTGCCGTACATGTCGCACCGGCGGACGTGATGCCGGTCCCGTACAGACAGGACGATGAATCATATGCACAGCAACAGCGGCGACCAGGAACAACGGCCCGACTGCATCGTGTTCAGCAACGCCTCGGTGAAACGCGGCGAACGGCTGATCTGGCAACACGGCGACTTCTCCATACCGGCGGGTTCGGTCACCGCCATAGTCGGCACGAACGGCACCGGCAAAACCACAATGATGAAAACGGAGCTCGGCCTCCTCCCACTCGCCGGGGGCACCGTGCACGTGCTCGGACGCCCGGCAGGCGAGATGAACCGCCAGATCGGGTACGTGCCGCAAAGCTACACTTCGGACATCGACTCCAATCTCACCGCCGAGCAGTCGGTGCTGCTCGGCCTGACCGGCACCCGTTTCGGCGTCCACTTCGTCACCAAGGCGCAACGCGCGAAGGTGAAGGAGGCCATGACCTTCACCGGCATCGCCGACAAGGCCCACTACCGGCTGTCCGAGCTTTCGGGCGGTCTGCGCCAGCGCGTCGCCATCGCGCAGGCCTTGGTATGCGGCCCGAAACTGCTCATGCTTGACGAGCCGCTCGCGAATCTCGACCTGGCCAGCCAGCGCGCCGTGGTGCATGTGCTGGCACGGCTCAACAAGGAGCTCGGCATGACGATCCAGGTCGTCGCGCACGATCTCAATATGCTGCTGCCGATCCTGACCGGCGCCGTCTATCTGCTGGACGGGCATCCTCACTACGCGGCGATGAACGACGTGCTGGATTCCAAGCTGCTCACGCACCTGTACGGCACCAAAGTGCAGGTCGTCACCACGCCGCAGGGGGACATGTTCGTCACCCCCACCCCCGACGAGGCGGATGACGTCGTTCCCGACACGCATGACACCAGCGAGGTCGCACAATTCCACCATCACGAATACCACGAGCGGAAAGGGCGGGCACAATGACCGGCATCAGTTTCTCCTTCGATCCCGACTGGATGTACACCCTGTCCGCCCCGTTCATGACCAACGCCTTCCTCGCGGGCCTGTGCATCTCGCTCGCCGCGGGCGTGATGGGATATTTCACCATCGCACGCCATTCGACGTTCGCCGCGCACGCGCTGGCCCATATCGGACTGCCCGGCGCCACCGGCGCGGTGCTGCTGGGGCTGCCGGTCTCGCTCGGCATGGGAGTGTTCGCGCTGGGCGGCGCGCTGGTCATCGGAGCGTTGGGCAAGCGCGCCACGCAGCGGGAGATCGCCACCGGCACCGTGCTCGCCTTCGCCACCGGCCTCGGACTGTTCTTCGCCCGACTCTCGTCGTCCGCGTCGCAGCAGATGCAGTCCATTCTGTTCGGCTCGATCCTGACCATAACCACCGATCAGATCCTTGGCTTCGCCGTGTTCGATGTGATCCTGCTCGCCGTGCTGGCCATCGTGTACCGGCCACTGCTGTTCAGCTCCGTCGACGAACAGGTGGCGCAGGCCAAGGGCGTGCCTATCGGGCTGATGAACGTTGCGTTCATGGCGATCATGGCCGGCGTCATCACCATCGCGGTCCCCGCGGTGGGTACGCTGCTGATCTTTGCGCTGGTCATCACCCCGGCCGCCACGGCGAACGCCATCGTCGCCTCGCCGTTCAAGGCGATGGTGATCGCGACGGTGCTGTGCCTGGTGTCGATCTGGGGCGGTCTGGTGCTGTCCGCGATGTTCCCCGCTCCCCCGAGCTTCATCATCGTGACGCTTTCCACCCTGTTCTGGGCTATCGCCAAAGCCGTGGAGACGATGCGGAAGTAATCTCATCCATTTTTTCTTGCCCCCGCTGGCGAATTCATAGCGGGGGCTTTGTTATATCTTCTCCACCAAGGCATTGGCGATGGCGGCAATGGCATCTGGATGACCACTTCGGACATGGCCAAATTTGGACAGCTGTTCTTAAATGAAGGCCAATGGGAGGGCCAGCAGGTGGTGCCTGCCAGCTGGGTGGAAGAATCCACAAGCCTGCAATACCAGCGCAACACTGGCAGTGCGGATTATGGTTACCAGTGGTGGGTCCGCACCTTTGGCGCCCAGGATTACGACGCATTTTTCGCCCAGGGCCATGCAGGCCAATACATTTTTGTGGTGCCCCAGCTTCAGCTGGTGGTGGCTTTCACCAGCGATTATACAGGCGCCACCAGCATTTATTGGCAGCTCGTCAATGACATTGTAGCCGCCTGTGACGCTGTATAGGCCCGCCCTGCAAATGAGGACAGAACGTCCGGCGCTGCCCGCCGCCCGACCCGGCATTGCCGGGTCGGGTAGACCCGCCGTGCAAGACGGGAGAAGATCGGCAGCGGAGAGACGCAGGCCGGGGCAAAAAGCGCATGGGAACAGAATGAGGAGGTTTGTAAAATGAAAAAGCCGTTTGTTGTATGCCACATGTTCACATCCATGGATGGCAAGATCGACGGGGCCTTTATGACGGACCCGGCTGCTGTTGCCGCCCGCACAGAATATGGGAACCTGCGGGGGTTTTACCAGTGCCAAGCCACGGTATACGGCACTGTGACCATGGCTGGCGGCTTTGCCGATGGCTGGGCCGGGCAGATCCCATCCAGCGGCGCCAGCTACCCGCGGGAAGA
>ENA-OWPP01002230-OWPP01002230.1-human-gut-metagenome-genome-assembly--contig:-NODE-2230-length-13816-cov-18.224039_pt1 | contig 13816 bp, 14 predicted proteins | sample MGYA00248265_ERZ651848 | MGnify/ENA primary metagenome ERZ651848 (study PRJEB26924, sample SAMEA4378233) | human gut metagenome | biome: human gut; feature: human-associated habitat; material: faeces... | reverse complement strand
TGCCTTCCCGAGATTGCCACGGGCGCAAAGCGCCCTCGCAATGACAATTCGGGGGGCCGGTGCCGTTTTGGCGATAGCCTGTTCGGATCGGCAGCATTGCGCCGGGCCCGGCTGTCCGCTCCCCTACAGCGCATCATCGGCGGCCTCGCGTCATTTTCCGCTTACTCTTCTTTTGCCCAATCGAGGCTCCTGCCGACGGCCTTTGCCCAGCCGCGGCGATTTTTTTCGCGCTGCTCGGCCGTCATATGCGGCAGGAAGCTGACATCGCACCGCCACTGGCGGCGCAGCTCGTCCGGATCGTGCCAGATGCCGACGGCGAGCCCGGCCAGATACGCCGCGCCGAGGGCCGTCGTCTCGCGGATGACGGGGCGGCGCACCGGCGTGGCCAGCATGTCCGCCTGGAACTGCATGAGGAAGGCATCGCGGCTCGCACCGCCGTCGACGCGCAGCTCGCGCAGCGGCACGCCGGTGTCCTTTTCCATGGCGGCGACGAGGTCCATGCTCTGGTAGGCGATGGATTCCTGCGCAGCGCGGATGATATGCTCACGCTTCGTGCCGCGCGTGATGCCGACGATGGCCCCGCGGGCGTACATATCCCAATACGGCGCGCCGAGGCCCGTGAAGGCCGGGACAAAATACACGCCGCCGGTGGAGTCGACCTTCTGCGCATAATACTCCGCGTCGCTTGCCTCGCTGAGGAAGCGCATCTCGTCGCGCAGCCACTGGATAACGGCCCCGCCGACAAAGACGCTGCCCTCGAGGGCATAGGTCACATGGCCGCCGAGCCCGGCCGCGATGGTCGTGACAAGGCCGTGGCGGCTGACGCAGGGCGTCTCGCCCGTGTTCATGAGCAGAAAGCAGCCCGTGCCGTAGGTATTCTTGGCCTCGCCGGGGGCGAAGCAGCACTGACCGAACAGCGCGGCCTGCTGGTCGCCCGCCGCGCCCGCGATGGGAATTTCCACGCCCTGGATGTTGCAGGTGCCGAAGTCGCCGCTGCTCGGGCGGACGTCCGGCAGCATGCAGCGCGGGATGCGCAGGGCCTGCAGGAGCGTCTCGTCCCAGTCGAGGCGGCGGATGTCAAAGAGCATGGTGCGTGAGGCGTTCGTCACGTCCGTGGCGTGGACGCGGCCGCGCGTCAGCTTCCAGATGAGCCACGAATCCACCGTGCCGAACAGCAGCTCACCGCGCTCGGCGCGCTCCTGCGCACCGGGCACATGGTCGAGGATCCACCGAATTTTTGTAGCCGAGAAATAGGCGTCCGGCACAAGGCCCGTGACGGCCCGAATGTGCTCCGTCAGCCCGTCGGCGCGCAGCCGGTCGCACAGGGCGGCCGTGCGGCGGCACTGCCAGACGATGGCGGGGTAAATGGGGCGGCCCGTGGCCTTTTCCCAGACGATGGTCGTCTCGCGCTGGTTCGTGATGCCGATGGCGGCGATCTCCGCGGGGTCGATGCCGCCGCGCGTGATGGCCTCCATCATGACGCCGTACTGGCTGGAGTATAATTCGAGCGGATCGTGCTCCACCCAGCCCGCCTGCGGGTAGAGCTGGGGGAATTCCTTCTGCGCGGAGGCGACGATCTGCTGGGAGCGGTCAAAGACGATGGCGCGGCTGCTCGTCGTGCCCTGATCGAGGGCGACAAGGTATTTTTTCATGGTTCCTCCTCAGTAAGGCAGCGTGCTGCCGCCGATGAATTCGCGCAGGAGGGAATCCTGCGGCACGAGATCCGCCGGGACGTCCGGCAGCTCCCGCATGACCTCGAGCACGTCGGACAGCTCCGGCAGGGCAAGGCGCTCCAGTTCGTCCCGCAGCAGCGGGCGGTAGACGCCGAGCTCTGCGGAATAGAACGAGTCGATGCTGCCGTGGGCGCGTGGCTTGAAGGGCATGATATAGCGCTGCTCGCCGCGGTCGACGCGCTCGCGCATGGCGATGGTCTCGGACAGGGCGCGGCCACGGCCCGTGCTGTCGCGCAGCATACGGCGGACGAGACGGATCTTCGACGGATGGAGCGGATGGCCGCTGCGCGGGGTGATGCGCGTGCGGACGCTGACATAGATGCGCGTCGTGCGGCCGTCATAGCCCGTGACCTCCGGGTTCAGGGCGTGGATGCCCTCCAGAATGACCAGCTCGCCGGGCCGCCTGCGCAGCGTGCGGCCATCGAAGACACGGACGCTGTTTTTGAAGTCATAGTGCGGCAGCTCCACCTCCTCGCCCGCCAGCAGCTTGCCGAGCTGCTCCTGGAAAAACGGCACGTCGACGCGCGACGGGCGCTCGAGGTCCAGCTCGTTGCGGCTGAAAAGCTCCAGCTCCCGCTCCGTGAGCGGGCAGAAATAGTCGTCCATGGAGAGCGTGTGCGTCTCCATGCCGCGGCGGTCCAGCTCCCGCTCGATGAGCAGGGCGGTCGTCGTCTTGCCGGAGCCGGACGGCCCCGCCAGCAGCACGGCCGGGCGCTCCTGCGCATGGGCGGCGATGAGATCGGCCGTGCGGACGATCTGCTGTTCATAAAGTCTGCGGTCATGCTCCAGCACCGCGGCGGGGTCCTGCGCAAGCAGGGCGCTGAGCTGATCGGTCGTCATAGGGCGTTCCTCCTCTGGGTCCCGGAAAAGCCGGGACGTGTTTCCTTCCAGTATAGCACAACGCGCGGGAAAATGTTGACGGATTTCTGATTTTTGTGCAAATTGCCGGTTCTTTCGACAGCCCGCCGCATGCCGCGGCAGGGCCTTGCACAGCTTGTCAAAAAAGTCCCTCCGAAACTTTCGGCTGGGCAGATTTTTTGACAGTCTGCTTGCATTCCTTACCTGTCTCCTCTATAATATAAACTGTATGATTATGGTTAGGAGAAAGAAAGCAATGAGTAGTTTGAAGGAAAATAAAATGGGCACGATGCCCATTGGGCGGCTGCTGCTGACCATGGCGCTGCCGATGGCCCTGTCCATGCTGGTGCAGGCGCTTTACAACGTGGTCGACAGCGCCTTTGTCGCGAAAATTTCGGACGTTAATCAGGACGCACTCAACGCCGTTTCGCTGGCCTTCCCGGTGCAGAACATCATGATCGGCATCGCAACGGGCACGGCCGTCGGCGTCAATGCCCTGCTGTCGCGCGCGCTCGGCGAACGCGATGCGGACATGGTGAACCGCTCCGCCCTGAACGGCGTATTTCTGGCCGGACTGGGTATGCTGCTCAGCGCCCTGTTCGGCATTTTCTGCGCAGAGCTCTTCATGCGCTCCCAGACGTCGAACGAAGCCGTCATTGCCTACGGCACGGCCTATATCCGCATCATCACGATCGCCTCGTTCGGCATTTTCGGCGAGATCATCTTTGAGCGCCTGCTGCAGTCCACGGGCCGCACGATCTACACCCTCTTCACACAGGGCACCGGCGCGGTCCTGAACATCATTTTTGACCCCATTCTCATCTTCGGCCTGTTCGGCCTGCCGCGCATGGAGGTCGCCGGTGCAGCCGTGGCCACGGTACTCGGCCAGATCGTGGCGTTCCTTCTTGCCATGATCCTCAACCACCGCAAAAATCCGGACGTCCGCCTGCATCTGCGCGGCTTCCGCCCGGACTGGAAGCTCATCGGCCGCATTCTGGCCATCGGCGTGCCGTCCATGATCATGGTCGCCATCGGCTCGGTGATGTACTACGGTATGAATCTCGTGCTCATGCGCTTTGAGCACGTCCGCGTGGGCCTCGGCGAGGTCGGCACGGCCGTCTTCGGCGCATACTACAAGCTGCAGAGCTTCATCTTCATGCCGGTGTTCGGCATCAACAACGCCGCGCTGGCTATTGCGGCCTATAACTACGGCGCGCGGAAGCCGAAGCGCATCCTCGGCGTGCTGAAGTGCGGCATCCTCGGCGCAACGGCGCTGATGGTGATCGGCGTGGCGGCCTTCCAGCTCATCCCGCAGGCCCTGCTCGGCCTGTTCAACGCCAATGCAGACATGCTGGCCGTCGGCGACCCGGCGCTGCGCACCATGAGCCTCGCCTTCGTGTTCGCAGGCGCGTGCATCATCGTCGGCGGCGTGTTCCAGGCTCTCGGCAACAGCGTCTACAGCATGATCGTCTCCATCGCGCGCCAGCTGGTCGTGCTGCTTCCGGTGGCCTACCTGCTGTCGCTTTCCGGGAACATCGACGCCGTCTGGTTCGCCTTCCCGATCGCGGAGGTCGCCTCGCTGGCGATGACGGTCATCCTGTTCCTCCGCCTGTATCGGAAGAAGATCCGCCCGCTCAGCCGGATGCCGGCGGCAGAATAAGCGAGAAGGAGGAACGGCCCGATGGTCATTCTGCTGAAACAGCATGCCCCGCAGGCGGAGCAGGAGCGCCTGCTTGCCTGGCTGCGGGAGCTTGGCGCGGAGGTCCGCGTCACCGGCACGCCGGAGCGGCCGTTTTTCTGCCTGACGGGCGACGTCTCCCGCATCGACCCGAGCCTTGCGGCGCGTTTCCCGGCCGTGGAGGACGTCCTCCGGCTGACAGAGCCGTACCCCCTGTGCAGCCGCCGCCTGCACCCCGAGCCGACGGTCGTCTCCGTGGGCGGCGCGCGCTTCGGCGGCGGGAACTTCGGCCTGATCGCGGGGCCGTGCGCCGTGGAATCGGAGGAGCAGATCTTTACGGCAGCCCGGCAGGCAAGGGCCGCAGGCGTCTGCCTGCTGCGCGGCGGGGCGTTCAAGCCGCGCACCTCTCCCTATGATTTTTCCGGGCTGGGCGCCGAGGGGCTGCGCCTGCTCATCGCCGCCGGGCACGAGACGGGGCTTCCCGTCGTGTCCGAGCTGATGAGCGCCGCCCAGCTCGACGCGTTCGCCGATGTGGACGTCATCCAGATCGGCGCGCGCAATATGCAGAATTTTGACCTGCTGCGGGCGCTCGGCCGCAGCGAAAAGCCGGTGCTGCTCAAGCGCGGCGTCGGCGCGACGCTGCAGGAGCTTCTGCTGAGCGCGGAGTATCTTCTGGCGGCGGGCAACCCGCGCGTGATGCTCTGCGAGCGCGGCATCCGCACGTTCGACACGTTTACGCGCGGCACGCTCGACCTTGCGGCCGTGCCCGCCCTGCATGAAATGACCCATCTCCCCGTCCTCGTCGACCCGAGCCATGCGGCCGGTCGCGCGGCCCTTGTGACGCCGCTGGCGCTGGCTGCCGCGGCCTGCGGGGCCGACGGCGTGATGGCGGAGATGCACCCTGACCCGCTGCACGCCCGGTGCGACGGGGCGCAGGCTCTGCTGCCGGAGGAGCTGGCAGCGCTGTCACAGCGGCTGCACGCCGTGCGGGAGGCCTGCAGATGAAGATCGACATTCCCGTTTCGCAGCCCTACCGCGTGGACATCGCGCCGGGGCTGCTGGACGACCTCGGCCGCTATGTTTCCTCGGGAACGGCGGCCCTTGTCGTAACCGAGGAGCATGTGGCTCCGCTCCTGCTGGAGCGCGCCTGCCGCGCACTGCGGGACGCGGGTGTGCGCGCCGTTCCGGCCGTCCTCCCCGCCGGGGAGGAGACCAAGTCGCTGGCGCAGTATGCCGCCCTGCTCCGTAAGCTGGCCGAGGCGGGCCTGACCCGCGCCGACACGGTCGTTGCGCTCGGCGGCGGCGTCATCGGCGATCTGGCGGGCTTTGCGGCCGCGACATGGCTGCGCGGCATCCGTCTGGTGCAGGTGCCGACGACGCTGCTTGCCATGGTGGATTCGTCCGTCGGCGGTAAGACGGCCATCGACCTGCCGGAGGGCAAAAACCTCGTCGGCGCGTTCCATCAGCCCGCCGCCGTCGTGTGCGACCCGCAGCTGCTGGACACGCTGCCGCCCGCCATCCTGCGCGACGGCTGCGCCGAGGCGCTGAAGACGGCCGTGCTGTTCGACCCGGACCTGTTTTCCCATCTGGCCGCGCACGGCACGGACTTCGACCGCATGACGGTCCTGCCCCGCTGCATCGCCTGCAAGCGGGACGCCGTGTGCGCCGACGAATTCGACCGCGGTGCGCGGCAGCTGCTGAACCTCGGCCACACGGCCGGGCACGCCATCGAGACACTCAGCGGCTACCGCATTGCGCACGGCCATGCCGTGGCCATCGGCCTTGCCATAATGGCGCGGGCCTTCTGCCGCGATGCCGCAGAGATCGAGGCTGCGCTCATAAAGCTCGGCCTGCCCACCCGAACGGAGTTTTCGCCGGAGCGGCTGGCACAGGCCGCGCTGGCGGACAAAAAGCGCGCGGGAGAGCGCATCACGCTCGTCATTCCCCGTGCCATCGGCGACTGCGTGCTCCGGGAGGTCCCGGTGGACACGCTGCCGGATATTTTTGAAAGAGGAATGTGACATGGAGCTGTTCCTGCCGCACGGCCCGTTCGGCGGGCGAGTTGCCTCCATTGCGTCAAAATCGCAGCTGCAGCGGCTGCTGCTGTGCGCCGCGCTGGCCGACCGCGAGACGGTCGTGCACGGCGCTTCGGACGCCGCGGACGTGCAGGCAATGTGCCGCTGCCTGCAGGCGCTCGGCGCGCGCGTGACGGCGGACGGAAAGACACTGCGGGTGCAGCCGGTCACGGAGCAGGCGCACGGCGCGGCGGATTGCGGCGAAAGCGGCGCGACGCTGCGCTTTTTGCTGCCCGTGGCGGCGGCGCTCGGGAGAGAAACGACGTTCCGTCTGCACGGCCGCCTGCCGCAGCGGCCGCTCGGCCCGCTCTGGGAGGCGCTGGAGGCACACGGCGTCCGGCTGAGCCGCCCCACGCCGGGCGAGCTTCTCTGCGCGGGCAGGCTGGAAAGCGGCCGCTTTCTGCTGCCGGGGGATGTTTCGTCCCAGTTTTTCTCCGGCCTGCTGTTCGCCCTGCCGCTGCTTTCCGGTCCCTCGGAGCTGCATGCGGCCACGCCGCCGGAATCGGCGGGCTATATCGCCATGACGCTCGCGGCGCTCCGGCGCTTCGGCATCGCCGCGGAGCCGCTCCCAGACGGCTGGGCCATTCCCGGCGGGCAGCGGTACCGCTCCCCCGGCGCGGTCCGGGCGGAGGGCGACTGGTCGAACGCGGCCTTCTGGCTTGCGGCGGGCGCGCTCTCGCGGCCGGTGACGGTCACGGGCCTGCAGGCGGAGTCCGGGCAGGGCGACCGCGTGATTCTGGAGTATCTGCGCCGCTTCGGTGCAGAAGTTGAGCAGACCGCAGACGCCGTGACGGTCCGTCCCGCGCCGCTGCGCGGCTGCAGCCTCGACGTGCGCAGCACGCCCGATCTGGCTCCGCCGCTGGCCCTGCTGGCGGCCTGCGCCGCCGGGACGACGCGGATCACGGGCGCGGCAAGGCTGCGCTATAAGGAAAGCGACCGGCTTGCAAGCATCTCCGCCGCGCTGCGCGCCCTTGGCGCAGACGTGCGGGATCTGCCGGACGGGCTGGAGATCGTAGGCGGCAGGCTGACAGGCGGCACGGTGGACGCCTGCGGCGACCATCGCATTGCCATGCTGGCCGCGATCGCCTCGGCACGCTGCGATGTGCGGCTGCGCGGGGCGGAATGTGTGGAAAAATCGGACCCGCACTTCTGGCAGACGCTTGCCGGACTGCGGAGCGGAACGGAGGAGCGCAGATGAGCAGCGGCTTCGGAACGGTGCTGAAATTACAGCTTTTTGGTGAATCGCACGGCCCGGCCGTGGGCATGTGCCTCGACGGCTTCCCGGCGGGCTTCCGGCCCGATCTTACGGCCCTGCAGGCCTTTCTGGACCGGCGCGCGCCGGGGCGCAGCGCCCTGACGAGTGCCCGCCGCGAGGCGGACCGCCCGGAATTCCTGAGCGGCCTTGCGGACGGCCTGACCTGCGGCGCGCCGCTGACGGCCGTGCTGCCCAACGGCGACACCCACCCGGCGGACTATGCCGGGCTGGAGGATACGCCCCGTCCGTCGCACGCGGACTACCCCGCCGCCGTAAAATTTCACGGCGCACAGGCCGCCTCGGGCGGCGGGCATTTCTCCGGGCGCCTTACCGCGCCCCTGTGCGTGGCGGGCGGCCTGTGCCTGCAGCTGCTGGCGGCGCAGGGCGTGGAGATTTTCGCCCATATCGCGCAGATCGGGAGCATCCCGGACCGCGCGTTCGATCCCCTTGCGCCGGAGCGGCCGGGCAGCGGCTTTCCAGTGCTGGATACCGCGGCAGGCGAGGCCATGCGCGCGGAGATCGCGGCGGCGGCAGCGGCAGGGGACTCCGTCGGCGGCGTGGTGGAGTGTGCCGTGACGGGCCTGCCCGCCGGAGTCGGCGCGCCGATGTTCGGTGGGCTGGAAAACCGGCTGGCGCAGGCGCTGTTCGCCATCCCCGCCGTGAAGGGCGTGGAGTTCGGCAGCGGCTTTGCGGGCGCAGCCCTGCGCGGCAGTGAAAACAACGACCCCTATTACATGGAAAACGGCGCGGTACGCACACGCACGAACCACGCGGGCGGCATCCTCGGCGGGCTTTCCACCGGCATGCCGATTGTATTCCGCGCGGCCTTCAAGCCCACGCCGTCCATCGCCCTGCCGCAGCAGACGGTGCGCCTGTCGGACGGCGCGCCCGTCACGCTGGAGCTGCACGGGCGGCACGACCCCTGCATCGTCCCGCGCGCCGTGCCCTGTGTGGAGGCTGCGGCTGCGGTCGCGGTGCTGGACGCCGCACTGGAGGCACGGATATGGAAGCTTTGAACGATCTGCGGCAGGATATCGACGCGCTGGATGCGCAGCTCGCGGCCCTGTACCGCCGCCGGATGGACGTGGCCGCGCGCATTGCAGCCGTGAAGCGGGAGCAGGGCCTGCCGGTCCTGCAGCCCGAGCGGGAGCGGGAGCTTTGCGCCCGGCTGACGGAGCTGGCAGCCCCGGCCCTGCAGCCCGGTATGCAGGCCTGGTTCGGGGCTCTGCGCGCCGCGAGCCGTGACTGGCAGGAAAGCAGCCCCGCCCCCGGCGCGAGCCTGCGCTGCGGCCTGCTGGGCGAGCACCTGCGCCACAGCTATTCCCCGGAAATTCACGCCATGCTCGGCGCGTATTCCTATGACCTGTTCGAGATCCCGCCGGAGGGGCTGGCGGACTTCCTGCGCGGCGCGGCATGGGACGGGCTGAACGTGACCATCCCCTATAAACGCGCCGTCGTGCCGTTCTGCGCGGCGCTCTCGCCCATGGCAGAGCAGACCGGCAGCGTGAACACGCTCGTCCGCCGGGCGGACGGCACGCTGTACGGCGCGAACACGGACGCGGGCGGCTTCCGCCTGCTTCTGGAGCGGGGCGGCGGCATCGCACCCGGCGAAAAGGCCCTTGTGCTCGGCTCCGGCGGAGCCTCGCAGACGGTGCAGGCCGTGCTGCGGGCAGAGGGGGCCGAGGTCGTCGTGATCTCCCGGCGCGGGCCGGTGACCTACGACATGATCGAGCAGCATGCGGATGCGCGGCTCGTCGTCAACGCGACGCCCGTCGGCATGTATCCCGAAAACGGCGTCTCGCCGCTCGACCTGCGGCGCGTGCCGCAGTGCCGGTGCGTGCTGGACCTTGTGTATAACCCCGCGCGCACGGCCCTGCTGCAGCAGGCGGACCGGCTCGGCCTCCGGGCCGAAAACGGTCTTTCCATGCTGGCGGAGCAGGCCCGCTGCGCGGCGGAGCTGTTTTTGCAGCGGCCCATCGACCCGGCGCGCACGGCGGTCATCACGGACACGCTTCAAAAGCGCATGCGCAATCTCATCCTCATCGGCATGCCCGGCGCGGGCAAGACGACCGTCGGCCGCCTGCTGGCACAGCGGCTGGGCCGCGACTTTTTCGATGCGGATGACGAGCTGGTGCGGCGCTTCGGCTGCGATATCCCGACATTTTTCGCGCGCGAGGGCGAGGCTGCCTTCCGCGCAGAGGAGACGGCCCTGCTGGCGGAGCTGGGCAGGCGTTCCGGCTGCGTCATCGCCACGGGCGGCGGCTGCGTCACCCGGCCTGAAAACGAGCCGCTGCTGCGGCAGAACGCGGCCGTCATCTGGCTGCAGCGCACGCTCGACCGGCTGCCCGTCGCCGGGCGGCCCGTGAGCCGGCGCACGACGCCGGAGGCGCTTTACGCGCAGCGCGCCGCAGCCTATGCCCGCTTTTCCGACGGCACGGCCGACAACAACGGCACGCCGGATGAGACCGTCCGGCAAATTCTGGAGGCATGGACATGAATATTCTGGTGCTGAACGGCCCGAACCTCAACCTGCTGGGCCTGCGCGAGCCGGAGCTTTACGGCCGCGAGGACTATGCCGCCCTCGAGCGCTTCATCCGCGCGGCGGCGCAGGAGGCCGGGGCCGCGGTCACGATCCGGCAGAGCAATTTTGAGGGCGAGCTTGTGACGTGGGTGCAGCAGGCCCACGGCGTGTTTGACGGCCTCGTCATCAATGCCGCCGCCTATACGCACACGTCCGTCGCCCTGCTCGACGCGCTCAAGGCCGTCCGCCTGCCTGCGGCCGAGGTCCATCTGACGGACATCGACGCGCGGGAGCCGTTCCGCCGCATTTCCTACGTCGGCATGGCCTGCGGCGCGCACTTCAAGGGCCTCGGCTTCGAGGGCTACCGCCGCGCCATCCGCTGGCTCTGCGGTCTATAAAAAGCGCGCCGTCAGCGCAGCGATCAGAAACCCCGTCAGGTCGGCGATGAGCGCCGCAGGTACGGCATAGCGCGTACGGCGGATCCCGGCCGCGCCGAAATAGACGGAAATGGTATAAAACGTCGTCTCCGTACTGCCAAGCACAACGGCGGCCGTCCGGCCGATGAGCGAATCCGCGCCATACTGCGCCATGAGGTCCGCACCGACAGCCAGCGCCGCGCTGCCGGAGACCGGCCGAAGCAGCACCAGCGGCAGCACCTGCGGCGGCAGTCCGAGCACGCGCGCGGCGGGCGTGAGCCAGCGGGTGAGCAGATCCACGGCCCCGGAGGCGCGCAGCAGATGCACGGCCGTCAGCAGCATGACAAGGGCCGGAACGATGGAAACGAGCAGGCGCAGACCGTCCAGCCCGCCCTCGAGCAGGGCGGCATAAAGGTCCTGCCGCCGTGCGAGCGCCGCAACGGCCACGGCGGCCAGCAGCATCGGAATGAGCAGGTCAAGCACGGCTCGCCCTCCCGAAGAGGAACGCCGCAAGCAGCCCGGCCGTCACGGAGCACACAGACGTGAGCCAGACGGCGGGCAGGATGTCAAACGGCGCGGCGGCCCCGTTTGCCGCCCGCACGGCCGCGACGGTCGTTGGCAGCAGCTGGATGGACGCCGTGTTCAGCACGATGAGGCGGCACATCTCGTCCGTGGCGCGGGCGCTGCCGGAGCGCTGCTGCATCCGGCGCACGGCGGCGATGCCCATGGGCGTGGCTGCGTTGCCCAGCCCCAGCAGGTTGGCTGCGACATTGGCCGTCAGGTAGCCCATGGCCGTCTCGTCCTGCGCCGTCTGCGGGAACAGACGGCGGAAGACCGGCCGGGCAAGCCGGGCCAGCGCCCGCATGCCCCCCGCGCGCTCAAGCGCCTTTGCCGCCCCGCTCCACAGGCACAGCGCCCCGGCAAGGCCGAGCGCCAGCCGGATCGCAGAGGCCGCTCCCTCCAGTGCGGCGGCCGTCAGCGCGCCGGTCTGCCCCGTGAGCACCGCCGCGCCGAGCGCAAGCAGCACCATTCCCGTCCAGATCCATCCCATGACCATCGTGTACCCCTCCCGGACATCTTCTGTAGCACTATATGGAAAGCTTTTCCGAATTTTGCATAAAGAGCTTGACAGAGTTAGACAAAATGCTATAATGAAGATGTAATCTGACCGGATTCTGCTCAAAAACAGAAATGGGGGGACTGCGCAATGAGAGCAATGGGTATCATCCGAAGACTGGACGAACTGGGCCGCGTTGTGATCCCGGTAGAAATGCGGCGCATGCTGGACCTGGCGGACCGCGACACGGTGGAGATCGCCGTGGACGGCGACCGGATCGTGCTGCAGAAGCACACGCCCCGCTGCGTGTTCTGCAGCCGCAGTGAAGCGCTGGTCGAATATCACAACCGGCGCATATGTGCGTCGTGCATGCGCGAGCTGAGCGCCATGGGCGGCGGAACAAAGGTCGCGCGGCGGCGCACGGAGGACTGAACCGCTCCGTCTCCCCTCTCGCCGCGCCGAAACGGAGAAAAAGCAATGAAGGATATCCCGGTCTTTTCCTGCCCGGACGGCATCGCCACGCTGATCCTGCGTGAGGTCCCGTTCCGCGGCGAGGGCTATATACTGGTACGCGGCGTGTTCGGCACCCTGGAGGGTCTGCTTGCCGAATGCGCAGGCTTTTGCCGCGCCGCAGGTGCGGAGCGGCTGTTCGCCGCGGGCGAAGCGGATTTTTCCGGCTATCCGGCCGCCATCCGCATTCTCGGGCGCAGCGCGCCGCGGGAGTCGCTGCTGCCCGCACCGGAGGCGGTGCGCCTTGTTCCCGTCACGGAGGAAACGGCAGCGGACTGGGCGCGGGAATACAATGCGCGCTTCCGGGCCGTGCCCGCAGCGGAGAGCTGCAGCCCGGCGGAGGAGCGTGCGCTGGCCGCGGGCGGCGAGGCCCTGTGGATCTGGGACGGTGCAGAGCGCATCGGCCTTGGCCGCGTGCGCGGCGGCGAGCTGCTGGCAGTGGCGGCGCTGCTGCCCGGCGCGGGCGAACGCTGCGTGCGGGCGCTGGCGGCCCGGTGCGCAGGGCCGGAGGTGCACCTGACGTGCGCAGAGGAGAATACGCGCGCCATGCGGCTGTATGACCGGCTCGGCTTTTCCCGCGGCGCGGAGGAGCGCGTGTGGTTTTCCATTTGATACTGATTCCTGATTAAAACATTTAATCAGGAATCCCGTGTGCTACGCACACTCGCATCGTGCTGACGCACGCTGCGCCGTCTCATGCAGAATCTGACGCGCCCTCGGCGCTATAAAAAGCTTTTAAAGCTTTTTATCAGATTCTAGTATGAGGCTTGCAGCCGGGCGCTGCAGCGGGTATAATAAACGGCGGCAGGAATGATGACATCCTGCCGCCGTATTTTTTGAATTTTACAAATCAGAAAAGGACTATCATAATGAGCTTTACCGGATTTTATCCCGAGACGATCGATTTTCTGTGGGGAATTCGCCTGAACAACAACCGCGAATGGTTCGAGGCGCACAAGGCCGACTATCAGCGCTTCCTCTGGGAGCCGATGAAGGCGCTGGCGGCGGACGTCGAGGCCGCATTCACGGGCATCGAGGGCCTGCGGATGCGCGTTTCACGCATTTACCGCGACATGCGCATGCACCCGCCCGTGCCGTATAAGGAAACGTCGTGGATGTGCCTGCGCCACGACGGCACAAGCTGGCTGGAGCACCCGTGCCTGTTTTTCGAGCTGACGAGCGAGGGCTACAGCTACGGCCTGCTGCTGTGGAACCCGCGCGCGGCCGCCATGGAGCGCTGGCGCACCCAGCTCGGCGACCGGACGGAGGAATTCCTGCAGATGGTTGCCCGCGCAGAGCGGGAAACAGGCCTGCAGCTCGGCGGCCGGGCCTATGTCCGCCCGAAGCAGACGCCGGACGAGCGTCTTTCGCCATATTACAGCCTGCGCAATGTATCAATGGTGCGCGAGCGCCCGCTGGGGGATGAGCTGTATACGCCCCGGCTGGCAGAGACCGTCCGCGATACGCTGCACGCCCTCCTGCCGCTGTATGAGTTCTGCCTGTCCGCGGTGGGATGACCGGCAGAGACTGCCCCGCTGCCCGCTATGTTGTAGGGGGGGGACAGCCGGGCCCAGCGACGCACTTGCAGTTCGTACAAGCTGCCGTTAAAATGGAAAACGCCCCCGATTTGTCATTGCGAGGAGGCCGCAGGCCGACGCGGCGCCCTGAGCGCGCAGCGCGAGGAAGTGCCCTTGGGGTGCAATCTCGGGAAGG